>ENA-OSEO01000024-OSEO01000024.1-sediment-metagenome-genome-assembly--contig:-NODE-24-length-358101-cov-7.880455_pt1 | contig 358101 bp, 330 predicted proteins | sample MGYA00237883_ERZ534232 | MGnify/ENA metagenome assembly ERZ534232
GAAGACGATACCAAAGAACAGGTAGCATGAAATTCCTTATTTTCTAGCTTTCCTGTCTTGACAGAGGTCTTAGCTCACATTGCCAGTCTTGATTCTGCTTCATATCCGTTTATCGCATCCCGTCTATAATCTTCAATTATATGTCTCCAATCTGTGGTACCCATGACATCATCAAGTTTAGCAAGACAATTCCCATTTCTGACATCCTCCAGCGGATCGCGTTCAGTTAACTCTCCAGCATGTTCGATCTCAGATTCTCTAATTTTTATTTTAGTCTCCCATGCGGCACATGCATATCTCAGGAATCCAAAGGAATTGAAGTTAATCAGTAATTCTATGCTATTGAAATTACGTGCCTCAAGCTGTTTGAACGTTTCAAACTTCAGGTATTTTACTCCAAACGGATCAAGGTAGCAGAATAAATTTGGAATATCCCCAGATTTCTCGATATCGGATAATACAGTTTTTATCTCTCCAGGATAGCTTCCAGAATATATCTTGTACTTGTCATCTGGGTGTTGTGATAATCGTATGTTAGTCTCAAGTTCTTCATAATATTCAGGCTCGATAAAACAAGCCAAATGTACTGGATTATATATTTTCGTGGATTTGAGCGCATTACGAATTGCGTCGAGGGCAATGAGAGGCGATCCATCCTCTTTCTCTTCATATGGAACACATCCTGAACCAAATTTTCCAGCACCGGCAAAACAATCCAAATATATGGTTGGTTTGAGGGTATGAAACAATTTCGCCATGTAAGCATTCAGATAGCTTTTTAGAAGGTCATCCTTCGCGATCGACCAATCTTTTTTTTTCTTGAAAAAATCTTCAGTTGCTTTTCCCATTTACCTAATTATCTCCATTGATTATAGATAGATATGTTAGTTTTTTTTAGTAGCATTAATTTCTATACTGAATCTTCAAATTCTTATCCAATTTTTCAATTTTAATGATGTCATCGATGGTCTTAACTTTAGTTTTTCCCGGTGCTACAGGCTGACTTGCTCCAATGATTCCATTTATACCTTGTGCCACCTCAAACCCGTTATTTCTTCGTTTCTTTCTCCCAAACCAGCCAGAATTCCATACGGCAGATAAGTATGCAGCATTCACATCTCTGATGATTTCTTGTTCATTTTCATTGAGGTCAAAATTGGTGAATTTATGAGTAAGTTTCAACATTTCCCGTGATAGGTCGCTAGCTGCCCTCAAATAAGTTTGGTAGGGGTTAATTACTGTTATTAATATCCATTGAGAAAGAGCAAATACACCAACTCCAGCTATCACAGTAATGAAAGCTTGAGATAGTACCACTTTCTGTACAATTTCCTTGAGGGATAAAATCATTATATTTCTCCATTAGGCATCGTTGGTTCTATTCTAAAGCTAAAAGTGTTAGAAATAAAGAATTACTTGATTTGGTAATGAAAATAGCAATACCAAAGAAAAAATATGTATAAGAATTCCCTCCACCAAATTTATTAAAGAAAGGAAAGTGCAGTCAGGACCATCGAAAAAACTCCTTTATACCACTGTATAATAATTCGATACACAAAAAGTCTTTTCCTATGTGTACGTATCCGAAAGTTTCAAAATACACGACTACCAAAATGCATGGGTTCTCTACAGTTGAAATGCTCTCTCCCAAAATCGCTTAGATGGTATGGGAACCTTAAAATAACGCATTCTAGAAGGGTTTATGGCCTATCGTACTCCTAAACCATTGTATCAAAACCTACGCAAAGACCTCCCGCGGATGGACCAGGGTATGGTTCACCAATCCGATCGACACCACGTTTACCCCCATGACCTCATGGGCTCCATTGAGCGAGACGCACAGGAAGTACTCCTGTGGACGGTTCCCATAATGCCGGATAAGCGGATACACGTCGGACGGGAAGACCACCTGTTTTCGCTTCATCGGCAATCGTCGGCGACCCAATTCCAACGCGGCGCAGACAAGTGTTGCCTTGGCTATTCCCATCCCGTCGATACTGATCAGGTCCTCAATCAATATTTCGCTATCGCCACGGGTCCGATCCAGGAGGTCCAGGATTTCCCCGGCAAGGATTGGAACGGGTTTCCTACTGGTCCCCGATCCCAGCAGGATCGAGAGCAATTCATTGTCCGACAATGCTGTGGAGCCATTGATTTGCAGTTTTTCGCGGGGGCGTTGCTCGACAGGCAACTCTTTGATTCCGCTTTCCGACACCGGCGGTTCATTGTATTTTCTCATATCCGATATACGCACGGGATTCTGGGATTGCTTCGTAAATTTTTGAAAAATCTCAGTGGGATGGAGGGGGGTATCGGATGATTGTTTTTTACACAGGTGATATACTCGAAACAGATGTGAGCGCTTGGACGAAAAACGTGGAAAGCGAAGCTGGAAACGAGGATCGTTTGACAAGAGCGTAAGGAGCTAACCGTGGAGCACGTCTCTGCGCAACGGATTTCGTCACTTGATGACGAACCTCCGCTTAAACAACCGGGTGTTGGAGTTGCCTTTCCTTCGCCCAATCCCAAACGATCTGGAAACCCCAGGTCCTCCCTGTTCAGGAAACACTATTTTCCGAACACGAATTCGACCCAATGGAACGATTGGCACTGGCAACTCTTCCATAGGATCACGACGCTCGAGCAACTCTACCGATACGTAACTCCCACAGAAGAGGAACGCCAGGCTTTGGAACGAAAGGATTGGCAGTTTCCGTTCTCTGTAACCCCTTATTATTTGAGTCTCATTGATCTCTCGGATCCCAACGATCCGCTCAGGAAGACAGTCATTCCCCAAATCGCTGAAAGCCATATCTCTGCAGGAGAAGCTGCCGATCCGCTCAGCGAGGACCACACCAGTCCGGTTCCGGGAATCGTGCACCGTTACCCCGACAGGGCATTGTTCCTCGCTACCAGCTTCTGTTCGGTCTATTGTCGCTACTGTACACGTTCACGCCTTGTTGGTGGACATACCGAAGCGTTGGAGGTGCAATGGGATCGGGCATTCGAGTATCTTGCGCAACACACGGAAATTCGGGATGTTGTAATCTCCGGAGGTGATCCACTGACCTTGTCGGACGAACGGTTGGGCCAGTTGTTGGGTAGGCTGAAGCAGATCAAACACATCGAGATGGTCCGTATTGGTACCAAGGTGCCGTTTGTCATGCCACAGCGCATAACGGCGGCATTGGTCAAGGTGCTCAAGACATACCGACCCCTGTTCATCAACATCCATGCCACGCATCCGAATGAATTGACCGAGGAATCGAGACAGGCCTGCAACCGTTTGGCGGATGCCGGTATTGTCCTGGGCAGCCAGACCGTACTGCTCAAGGGTGTCAACGATTCGATAGGAACGATGACCGATCTGTTCCACAAGTTGCTTACCGTACGTGTCAAACCCTATTACCTGTTCCAATGCGACCCGATACTGGGGTCGGAACATTTCAGGACAACAATCGCGAAGGGTAAGGAGATCATGGACGGATTGCGGGGCCACACCAGCGGATTTGCCGTTCCGTACTATGTTGTCGATACCCCTGGAGGTGGTGGGAAGGTCCCCATATTGCCCGATTATGAAGTCTCCCACGACGAAAAGGGACTCTGCCTGCGTAACTACGAAGGTAAGGAATTCATGTATCCCGATGTGGTCGCATCCCATGGAACACGCTGACATGCGCATAGGTCTGACCTTCGATCTCAAGGAAAGGTACTTGGCGCAAGGGTATAGGCCTGAGGAAGTGGCGGAGTTGGACAGCATCGAGACAATCGATGCTATCGACGCCTCCCTACGTTCCTTGGGGTATCTGACTGAACGGATAGGCAATGTGAAGGATCTTGTCTTTGCCCTCGCACACGGCAAGCGATGGGACCTTGTGTTCAACATAGCCGAGGGATTGCATGGACTTTGCCGTGAGGCCCAGATTCCAGCGCTACTCGACGCATATCGGATTCCCTATGTCTTCTCCGATTCGCTCACCCTTGCGGTGACCTTGCACAAGGGGTTGGCCAAGGCCGTGGTGCATGAACATGGAGTACCGACCGCCGCATACCGGGTCGTGCGCAATCCGGAGGATCTGATCGGCCTGGACTTGCCGTATCCCTTGTTTATCAAACCAGTCGGCGGTGGTACCGGAATGGGTATCGACGGAAACTCGATCGTACGGAACTATGGACAACTGGAATATGGTGTGGGGCATATGCTTGCCGCGCATGGACAACCGGTATTGGTGGAGACCTATCTCAGCGGACGAGAGTTCACGGTAGGTATAACCGGAACCGCGGGACAGGCCTCGGTTGTAGGAATCATGGAAATCTTTGTCGACACTGCGAGTGACCAGGGAGTGTATTCGTATGCTTCGAAGCAGCATTATAAGGAATGCGCAGCCTATCGGACAGTCGATGGCCCGGTAGCAGCCCAATGTGCCGATGTGGCACTTGGTGCCTGGAAAGCCTTGGATTGCCGCGATGGCGGCAGGGTCGATTTGCGTATGGATGCCCGGGGGGTCGTGAACTTCCTTGAAGTCAATCCACTCGCGGGCCTGCATCCCATAGACTCCGATCTTCCAATCCTCGCCGGTATGGCTGGAATCGGGTATACCCAATTGATTGGACGTATCATGGATTCGGCTTGCCTTCGGTTGGAGAAGATGCATGGATAGGAACATATTGCTCTTGCATGATACGGTCTGTGCCCACGCTCCGCCCGATGAACTGGACACATTGGATCAGTTGGTTGCGGTGGAATCCGCGTTGCACGTATTGGGGTACGAAACCACTAGGAAACCGTTCGACGGGGACTTGCTTGCACTTGAGCACCATTTGCAGACCAATCGGTCCGATGTGGTGTTCAATCTCGTTGAAACCTATCACGGTTCACGGTTCCTCCACCTCATACCGCTCCTTTGCGAACAGCTGGGCATACCGGTCACCGGAGGCAATTCCGAATCGTTGTTCCTTACCAGCGACAAATTGCTGGCAAAACGGTTGTTGGTCCTTGCCGGTATTCCCACTCCCCAGTGGGTTTCCCGAGACAACTACGACCAATGGACATCGTTTTTGGGTCAAAGGTTGCTTTGCAAGCCGAGGGGTGAAGAAGCCTCTGTCGGTATCGACGATACCTCGGTCCTTGTCTGCGACACCTTGCATGAATTGGATACCCTGGTGGAACGCGCCGATGCCGAGGGGCTGATGATCGAGCGCTTCATAGATGGGCGTGAATACAATATCTCCTTGCTTCCGAGCAATGGAAGGCCGGAAGTGTTGCCGATGGCTGAGATGGTGTTTTCCGATTATCCCCCCGACAAACCGAAGATTGTGGGGTATGAGGCGAAATGGCTTGAAGATTCGTTTGCCTATACCCATACGATCCGTTCCTTTGGGGTCGACGGCAGCGATGCGGCCCTGGCCGGGAGGTTGCATGCGGTTGCCGAGGATACCTGGCGCCTGTTCGGTGGCAACGGGTACGCGCGGGTCGACCTGCGTCTCGACGAGCTGGGGAACCTGTTTGTCTTGGAGTTGAATACGAATCCTTGTATCGCCTACGACAGCGGTTTCTTCGCAGCGGCGAAAGAGGCCGGATATACCTACAACCATATGATCGAAGCTATTGTACAGGAGGCTCTCCGTGGGTGACTTGTGGTTTCGGGACAATCCCGACTGTTCCGATGTTGCCAAGATCGAATCTTTGCTTAAAAGGACCGCCTTCTTTTCTCCGGATGAGGAGGAGATCGGGGTTTCTTTGGTTCAAGAACGGTTGGAGAAGGGCCTTTCCTGTGGATATTTGTTCGTTTTTGCCGAGCAGGATAACAACCTGGTCGGCTACTCGTGTTATGGGCCTATTCCGGGAACTCTGGACGGTCACGATTTGTATTGGATAGCTGTCGATCCCGACAAGCAGGGCAAGGGATACGGCAGCGCGATACTGGATGAGACCGAGACGCGTGTGGTTGATGCAGGTGGCAAACGGTTGTATGCCGAAACATCTTCCAAGGACTTGTACGCTCCAACACGGGCCTTCTATGAACGAAACGGGTTTTTCTTGGAAGGCCGCCTCGCAGACTATTACGCACCGGGTGACGACAAGATGCTGTATGTGAAGCGCCTTGCATAAACTAGCTGCCGATCAATTGATTGCTAGATTACAGTCTTGGATTTCCATGATCCCTTGACGAACCGTGTGACGAAGCAGGCGGCGCGGAACAACCAGTCGAAATACATGGCGAACCAAATGCCATGCAGACCAAGCCCAAGGTATTTGCCCAACACATAGCTCAGGCCGACCCTGAACACCCACATGCTTGCAATCGAGACGGTCATGGTGTATTTTACATCGCCTGAAGCTCTCAGCACCTGGGGTAAGGTGAACGAGACCGGCCAGACCACAGCATTCACGACAAACAGGATCTTCAGGATTTCTACTGCCAACGTCGATGATGCCGGACTCAAGTTGAACAGGCCCACCAGGTTCCCTGTGGATATGAACAGCACCGCAGCAAGGCCCGCCAACGTCACATACGTTATCTTCAACAGTTTCCTGGCATAGTAGGCCGCCTGTTCCTTCTCACCCGCTCCCATGCATTGTCCCACCACCGTGATTGTTGCCAATCCGATCGCCCCTCCAGGAATGTTGGTCATGGATGCGAGGGTGTTCGCAATCGCGTTGGCTGCCAAGGCGGTTGTCCCGAACGTCGCGGTGAGGCTCTGCACAAGGATCTTGCCGATATGGAAGATGCCGCTTTCCAATCCGTTGGGAATACCTATGCGGAGGATACGGCGGATCATGGACCAATCGAGCTTTATGTGCAGCAACCGGTCGATACGTATGCGATCCCCTTTCTTGATCAACAAGGTCAGCATGATGGCTGCCGATAGGATTCTCGCTGCCAAGGTTGCGATCCCCGCACCCAACACACCCAGTCCCGCTACGTAGATGAGGATTGCATTCCCCAGGATATTGCTGATTGTCATGACCACCGATACCTGCATGGAGATGCGACTGTTGCCCATCGCCCTGAAAAGGGCTGCGCCCGAGTTGTACAAGCCGAGGAACGGGTAGGAGAGTGCTGTCAGAGCGAAATAGGTCTGTGCTTGGCTCATGACATCACGGTCCAGAGCTCCATACAGGGCCCCAAGGATACCATGGTTGAACAGCAGGAAGGTCGCCATGAACAGCAATGCCACGAATGTGGTCGAATAGATGAGTTGCTTTGCGGCATCACCCGCTTTTTGGGAGTTCCTCTGGCCTATGTACTGTGCGACGACAACAGCACCTCCCGCGGCAAGGGCTGAGAAAAGGAACAGGAAGAGGTTGTTGATGGAATCGACAAGCGCGATGCTTGAAACGGCGGCCTCACCGACCGAGGAGATCATGATGGTGTCGGCGAACCCCACCGAAACATCCAGCATCCTTTCTATTACCAAAGGGAGGATAAGGGAACCGAGTTGTCTGTTCGAAAAAAGCCTAGGTTGCAATGGAGAGGATTCTGCAGAGAACAATGGATTTTTCCTTGACCCGGGTCATCGCATAGTGCGATGGCGTGATATCCCAGTGTGCTCCTTTTCGCCGACTAAGGCAAGATGGATCGAAGGAGATATCGGGGATATCGGATGTTGCATTGCTGCGCAAATGTACTATAATTGTATTATATATAGTGAGGGGGAGGTACATGACGTGAAGAAGATAATCCTCTGCACAGTATGCATCCTGGGTGTATTGACGGGTGCTTTCGGCAGCAGTCCTGCATACACGTGGGCACTTGGCCTCTCGGTGATTGCACCCGGAATGCCGGTGGCCGCGAAGGGCGTGTGGCAGTCCCATGGGTGGGGAGTACAGGTTGAGGCCAATTATTTCTACGCGCTCGGCATGGTCAGGATCGATGGTCGGCGTATAATCACCGAAAAAGGGCCGTGGAGTGCCTATGGATTTGTCGGAGTCACCGCGAACCACTTCAATGACGGCACGGATATCAACAATACCCTCTGGGCCGATGTTGGAGCTGCGGGGACGGTCAAGTTTGGAAGTAAACGTCGCCTTGAGATCGGCATGGAAGGTGGACTGCTCGTTCCGTTCTACAGCAACATGGGACTCCAGCAGTATGAGGATACCGGTTTCATGGTTGCCAACCTGTTCGCACTCTGGTGGTGGTAAGAGCCTGGCCTCATAGAGTTTATGCCCGGTGGCATATGGCAAGGAATTCATCGATAGGGATTAGGGAGAGCATGTTCCCGATCATTTCCAATGGAATGTCCTGAAGCGATGTGAAGCGGACACAGGATTTTCCGAGGTTCGGTCGTTTCCCGATTGTATCGAAAGCTTTTTCCAGCAATTGCCTACGTGTAGGATCACTATAGATGGCGGATAGGTACAACGAGCAATAGTTCTTCTGTGCAGCCAATGCCGCGAACATGAGCGGCTGCCGGTTGTATGTGGGGCCGGAAATCTCCAGAGGCACTTCGTAGGAAATCATTCCCCATCGCAAGGACTCGTCATAACCGGAGGGTATGGAAGCCAATAATAGGTTGCGTGTTGCAACTACAAGAGGTTTCCACTGCTGGGGTATCTGCTGGATATATTCGGCGATTGTCGTGGCATCGGTCCCCATGCCATAGAACATAGCCACGCACATGAGGATGGTCAATCTAAAAACAAATTGAATGCGGCGGGATTCGAACCCACGACCTCTGCCTCCGGAGGGCAGCGCTCTATCCAGCTGAGCTACGCATCCAAGCTTTTGTATGCTATGGATACCGGAGGCCCTTGTCAAGACATGACAGCGGAATCGGGATGAAATGATTTTTCAGGGGAACCTATGTGTTGGATTGAAAAATATCCTGATTATGACATAAGTTTGATTATATAAAAAATAGATAAAAATATATAATTTAAACAAATATCAAAATTTGTAGATTATAGAATCTCGATTACAATGTATCTCTTGACACCACTTCTGCTTTTTATTACCATTGGAATGTATTGGAAATCAGTCATCGGGAGGGTGTTGGATGCGTCGCTTGGCACTGTCTTGCATGGTCATTGGAATCTTGATTGCTCCATCGCTCTTTGCCCAACGGAACCTGTTCAGCGAGACTATCCCGTTGCAAGGACATATCGAACTCCAGGAACGGTTCTCCCTCGAGGTGAAACCACGGGTATTCTTCGTATTGAACCAGGATATGGCCGGAACCACCCATGAGATCGCCACCTATCAGTTCTTCTCCAACAGTCCGGAGGTCGCCTACCAGATGCGACTATCCCCTGGCTATGTGACGCAACTTGGGGAGGGGGTGTTCGCTTTCCGAAACATATCCGGAACTGGCGGAGATTCCGAAGCACAACCCATACCATTCAAACTGAGCGTGGTCAGCCAAGTGCACGATTCCTCTTCCACAAACAATGCCTTTCGGGCTGTCCAGAAGGAAATCGGTCTCCGTGACGGATCCCGTTCGGAGGAAAAGGGGACGATTTTTGTCACATTCCCCTCCCAAGGCGACGGATTCAACCTCCAGAGCTTCACCTTTGGTACATATGAAGCATCGATTGCGGTAGAAGTTTCAGCCGATTAAGAGTCCCGGTAGTGGTTTTCTCAGCATCATGCTATACTGGTTCCACTACATTCGAGGAGGTCCCGATGAAGCCGATTCTATTGGTGATGGCTGCAGGAATGGGAAGCCGATACGGCGGAATTAAGCAAATTGACGGCGTTGGAATGCACAATGAGGCATTGCTCGACTATTCGACATACGATGCCCTGAAAAGCGGCTTCGGCAAAATCGTATTCATAATCCGCAAGGACATCGAGAAGGATTTCAGGGAGCGGATATTCGACCGGATCGCCGCGAACTGCGACGCCACCTATGTGTTCCAGGAACTCGATACCCTGCTTACCCCTACTCAGGTGAAAGCTTCGTCCGGCCGCAAGAAGCCTTGGGGAACCGTTCACGCTGTCCTGAGTGCCAAGCAAACGATCAATGCTCCATTTTGTGTCATCAACAGCGACGATTATTACGGGCGCGAAGCATACCAGATAATGGGTGGGCATCTCGCATCGATCGAAAACGATTCGATTGAGCAAGCCATGGTGGGGTATGTCCTGAAGAACACCACCAGCCGCAGCGGATCCGTATCCCGTGCCGTCTGTACCGTCAAGGATGGGTATCTCGTCTCCATGCGTGAGAACAAGAAGATATACCATGACGGAGATCGGATCATCAGCTCGATCGATGGTGAAGAACGGGTGTTGACCGGAGAAGAGTGGGTTTCCATGAACTATTTCGGTTTTTCACCAGCTGCGATTCCCTTCTTCCAGGACTATTTCGACAGGTTCATGACCGACGCCGTCTCAACCGAGAAGGAAGAGTGCTATCTGCCTGAAGGTGCTAGTCTTATGGTAAGCCAAGGTATCGGGAAGATGCGTTTCTATACCACCAACGAACGTTGGTTCGGCATGACGTACCAGGAAGACCGGCAGATTGTCAAGGATGAGATCGCCAAGAAGATTGCCCAGCGGGTATATCCCGAGAAGTTGTGGAAGAATTGACCCGATTGTAAACACCTTGCAATGTGGATGGGGGGAACCGGGAATTTTCCCGGTTCCGTGCTACCGGATGGTTACCGTTTGTCCATGGGGGAGAATCCTTCTCCCACTACCTCGTAGGCTTCCTCAATGATCATAAAAGCTTCCGGGTCGGATTCCTTGACGATTGCATTCAAGCGGGAGATCTTCTGGTTCGGTATGACCGTCATCAGCACGGATTTGTCTTTCTTCGAATATATTCCCGTCCCCTTTAAAAGAGTGCCCCCGTGACCGAGATCCTCGACTATCCGCTTTGCGATCTTATCGTGGTGCTCGCTTACGATAAGTGCTGTCTTGGCATAGCGCGTACCCATGTTCAACAATACGAAGTTGATGGAGACACTGGTCACATACAAGGTGATGGTGGCGAACAGGGCGCTCTCGAGACCGAAGGCGAACCCACCGGCCATGATCACCAGACCGTCCACAATGAACAGCGAGGTTCCGACAGACAACGGGGTGTATTTGCTGACAATTTGCGCGGCGATATCGGTGCCGCCGGTATTGGCCCCACCTTTGAGTACCAGACCGGTGCCGAAGCCGGCAAGAAATCCTCCAAACAGCGCCGACAACAACGTATCGACAGAATCGGAGTATTCCAGGAAACCCTCGAATCCGAACAGAACGCCGAAGAGTGTGGTGAACATGGAGAGCAGTACTGTGCCCAATAGGGAAATGAACCCATACCGGGTGCCGAATATCCGCAATCCGGCGATGAAAAGGGGAAGACTGAGCAGGAAGATGCTGATACCGACCTCGAAGTTGAACATATGGTACAGAATGACTGCAATTCCACTGACACCGCCACCAGCGAGCTTGGCCGGCGTTATGAATCCGGCGATTCCAACCGCAGTGACAATGGAGCCTCCGACAATAAGCGCATAGTCTCGGATACGATACTTGGTTTTCATAACCGGATTATATCGTATCGCAGAAAAAACTAGTAGGACCCTAGTGCGGATGCTCGATCTTGAGGGGAATATCCAAATCGACAGAACACAGTTTCTCCAACAACTCGTCGGGATCGGCACTGACCACAAGGGCATCGAACAGGATCTTGCGCAGGAACCCTTGGTCGACCATATGCCGTAGGAGGGCGATAAGCGAGTCGTAGAACCCATCGGTATTCAACAGCCCGATCGGTTTGCAATGATATCCCAGTTGTAGCCACGTCAACGCCTCCATCACCTCTTCCAGAGTTCCGATACCCCCGGGGAGAGCCACAAACGCATCGGAACGCTCATACATGGTCGCCTTGCGTGCATGCATGTCCGCTACCACAATGAGCTCGTCCTCGACATGCTCGATATGCTTCACCATGTCATAGAGCCGAGTAGGGATTATTCCCGTTACTGTTCCATTCGACTCTTTCAATGTGGCTGCGATCTTGCCCATGAGTCCCCGACCACCTCCCCCGTAGACCAGGTCGATATTCCTTCTGGACATGGCAAGGGCAAGGGCGGCCGCCCCTTCGAGAAATACCGGAGCATTCCCGTCCGAGGAACCGCAGAAGACACAAAGTGTACCGATTGTTCGAGCAGATGTTCTTGTTTCCATACGTGGATGATACACGACGGTGGTTTGGGGAGGCAAGCCGTAATTCCCGAATCGAACGAGAGCCGTCCATTGTCTGGAAATTGCAAATGTTTTCATAACTACATGTGATAAAAGTATCTATTTGACATCTGCATGTGACTGGGATATCTTCTGTACAAGGAGGTCGTGGTATGAAGGTTTTGATTGTGTACGATTCTGTTTTCGGAAATACAGAGAAGGTCGCATTTGCTCTCAGGGATGCTGTTCCCGCGCCGCACGTCTCGAGTGCAGTACAGGTCTCCCAATTTTCTCCCGACATGCTCGCTGGTATCCACCTGCTGGTGGTGGGTTCGCCAACCCGGGCTTTCCGCCCGACTGCTGCGACGACCTCCCTGTTGAAATCGCTTGCTTCCGATGCATTGGCAGGTGGAATCAAGACAGCTGCTTTCGATACACGGGTTTCACTCGAAGATGTGAATTCCAAATTCCTCAATTTCATGGTGTCGCTGTTTGGATATGCAGCGAAGCCGATCGACAAAGCCTTGGCCAACCGTGGAGGCACATCTGTTTGTCAACCGGCATGGTTTGTCGTCGAGGACAAGGAAGGGCCGTTGAAGGAAGGTGAGTTGGACCGTGCGGCGAATTGGATGGGCGAAGTGCTGAAAAGTGCCCTGTGATGGATCGCTTGTGCAACATGACAGCGTTGGATGATACAGTCCACGATCCTCGGGCCGATGTGGGAGGTGCCGGTTTGCCGGCAACAGTTCACAAGGTGCGATCTTTCCACTTGACCTAACCATGTATCCATGTCTACGCTAGGGATACGTCTCCTTCTGGAGATTGGAGGTGGTTTCATATGAATAAAACGACACGGATGGGTCTGGCGCTCACCTTGATCATGGTGTTGTGCACCGTAGGCCCGTTGTTCGCTGGTGAAATCTCCATTATGTGGGAATGGGAGAAAGCCGACGAAGATGTCGTGGCCTTCAGGTATCAAATGGATGCCCAGGAAGCCGATGGCTGGACAGTGGTGGACTCTTCGGTCACCAGCTATTCAATCGGACCTGTCGACGACACGGTTGCGTATTCCCTGTACCTTCAGCAATCATACGATGGTGAAACATGGAGCGAAAGCGGCCAACTCACCTATGATCCCGTCGAATTTGGGGCTGTGGAAGCCGCGGTCCAACCGATGGCGGAGCCCGTTGCGGTTGCCGAGGAACCTCTTGCACCTGAAGTTGCCGCCGAACCTGTAGAATCGGCGCTTCCCGTTGCGTTCGAACCCACGTTGCCTGAGTTCGAACCGGAAACAATTGCGGAAGCACCCGCTGTCGAAGAGCCGTTGGTCCAACCTGTACCTGTGCCCGAAGCGAAGGAGACTGGCCGGCGTGTGGAAGTATCGGTCGGAGCTGGCGGGAAAGCAGACAACTATCTTGGTGGATTCGATGCCAGTGGAGATTTCGTTGCCCTTCGCACACGGGTCTTGCCATCCATCACAGCTGATCTTGTCTACCCGAACATAAGAAGAATCGGCTCCTCCATCGACTTGGGTATACGTGCCGGTTTCGGGTACCAAGGCTACCAGACCGGAGCGGGTGATGCGATACCAGGATTCGATATCCATGGATTGGCCATGTTCGAATATCCGATCAACCGAAAGTTCTCGGTCGATGCCTCGTTGGGCTTGGCATTCCTGTTCACATCAAGCGATATCCATACGGGAGGCGGGAGCGCCCCTGGTGTCTTCTTTGGCCCCTTGGCGCAAGTGAACGCCCGATACACGATCAACGATACGTGGTCTGTCGGTCTGCAAACCGAGGCCCGTTTCCTGTTTGGCAATACATTCGAGCCGTACGAGATGACCGGAATAGTCAGGCTTGGCGTTGGATATAGTTTCTAGACTACAATGGAGGGTGCATGAAAGAAAGTCACTTGCGAAGGCATCTGGACTTTATCTGTTTCATTCAGGAGACCGAAGGGTATCGTATGACCGCCAAGGCGGAAGAATTGGCTCGCGATGTGCTCGACGGTGAATTGTCGGGAGACGAGGCTGTTTCCGCGATAATCGATTCATATGGACTTGCGTCCGAGTCGGACAACAGCGAATCTGTCGACGGGTGCTATCCCGATTCGGATGTGTACATCAACGTCTTTGGAATCCGGGACCAGGATGTGTTGGATGCGATCGAAACCGAAATCGTATCGGTCAGGATGGCGGAGATTCTTGCGGGGCCACAGGAGTGGAAATTCGATTTCGACCATCTGAAGACCCTGCATGGACGGTTGTTCGATGACATCTATCCTTTTGCTGGGGAAATCCGCTATATACCCATTACCCGCAGAACCGTATTCTGCCTTCCCCAATATATAGATACCATGGCCGAGGAAATCTTCGCCAAACTGCGTGACGAACTCTATTTGCGAAATCAGGACTTGGATGAGTTTGTGGACAACCTTGCCTACTTCATGGCCGAAGTGCATGCGTTGCATCCGTTTTTGGATGGAAACACACGGACCTTGCGGTTGTTCTTCCAACAATTGAGCCATGCCGCCGGGTGGCGCATAAATCCGTCTGAAACCACCGATAGCCGTTTGCTCGAGGCCGACATAGCAGCGCTGGAGGGGGATTACCAACCATTGATCAGTTTACTGCACGAAGCAGTTGAGCCACTTTAGAACCATAAGATCCTTTGTGAGGTACCTGCATGATCACAGCGATATTGTTCGATATGGATGGAGTTCTTATCGACTCCGAGGAATATATCTCCCAAGCGGCGATAGCGTACTTCGATTCGATAGGTGTGGCGACGAAACCCGAGGATTTCGTGCCATTCGTCGGTGCCGGTGAGAACCGGTATATTGGAGGAGTAGCCGAGAAGTATGGAGTCGAACTTGAGATCGAACAAGCGAAGCTCGATACCTACGACATCTACGAACGCCTGATAACCGGCAAGGAGAGCGCACTTCCAGGCGTAATACGGTTCTTGACCAATGCCCATAAGGCCGGCTTGCGCATGGCTGTGGCCACCAGCGCCGACAAGCGTAAGATGGAGATCAACCTTGCGGTCATGGGATTGGACCTTTCCTGGTTCAAGGTGCTCATAAACGGCCAGGATCTCGAACGGAAAAAGCCGTTTCCCGACATCTATCAGAAGGCCGCCGACGAACTTGGTGTCGAGAACAGCCAATGTATCGTATTCGAGGATGCCACCAATGGTGTGCGTGCGGCAAAAGCCGCAGGATCACTGTGTGGAGGAATCACCACCAGCTTCACCGATGTCCAATTGCGTGCGGAAGGTGCCGATTTCATTATCGATGGATTGGACGACTTCGAGGACTTTTCCACCATCGAGGAATTCAACCGGTTGCTGTTGCGCTTCAAGGCACGTGAGACGGCTTCCCAGGTCCGTCTCAATGCGTACGCCCCCTATTCGAAATTCCAGGTCGGTGCCGCCGTCGTCAGCGCTTCCAGCGGAACGATCTATCATGGCTGCAATGTGGAGAACAGCAGTTATGGGGCTACCATTTGTGCGGAACGGGGAGCCTTGATGGAAGCCGTCGCACAGGAGGGTGACTTCCGTATCGACATGGTAGTCGTGGTTTCCGACGACAATCCTCCGGCTCCTCCTTGTGCTCTGTGCCTCCAAGTCTTGGCTGAATTTGCAACCGGCGATACGGTGGTGCATTTGTACGATACGAAAGGGAACTCGGAGACGTACCGTTTCGATGAATTGTTGCCACACCCCTTTATTTTTCCCACACAACGCGACCGTCGCTGAATTGTGCTCAGCAGGTTCCACCTTCGAGGGCCATGATCTTATCGACACGGTTCGCATGGCGACCACCCTCGAAGGGGCTGTCGATATAGGCATCGAGCATCTCCAATACAGGTTCCTGATATTCGATCCGTCCACCGAATGCAATAAAATTTGCATTGTTGTGGCTTTTGGCCATGCTGGCGGCGAATATGTTCTGTGGCAATGCACAACGGATTCCATCGATCTTGTTGGCTGAGATCGAAATTCCGATTCCAGTACCACAACACACGACGCCGAACTCGTACCCACCGGCCAGGTATTCACCGCAAGCTTGCGCCGCCATATCGGGATAATCCACCGAATCGGCGGCATAGACGCCCAGATGATTGACGGTATACCCACGGGCGATAAGATGTTCCACAATTGTTTTCGACAGCTCCACTGCTCCGTGATCGTTTGCCACCACTACTTTCTTCATTGCATTCCACTCCTTGACAAGTGCCCTATTGTTGTGGGAATTGGAGGAATGGTCAAGTATTCCTTTCCGAAGGGAGCGGGCGGTGAGGAGGTTTGGTCGTATAGAGGCGCCACCAAGGAATGCGGGGATGCTCGTGGTGTTCCCAGTGATACCCGAAGAACCAGCAGCTGAGCATCGCCCACATGTGGTTCCGCTTCAATGTCCTGGAATTATGGGGAGCCATATCGGCGGAATGCGGGTATTTGTGCGGTTGGTAGGTGCCGAAATAGAATAGTTGGAACGTTCCGAGAAAAGCAGGAACAACCCAGAAGGCGACGAGGTTTGCGACGGGAATGTGGACAACCCGGGTACCGACAGTGAACAACAGCACCATGGTCGCCAATTGGGTGGCTGTCACATAGGTGAAAAAGAACTTGCCGAACCAACGGAGGAAATTCTGGTGTTCATTCGAAAAGTCGGGATCTTCCACAGTTCCTGGACTCCGGTGGTGGCGCATGTGGTTGGTGAACAGGGGGCGGTATCGGAATGCCGCGAACAACCAGAGGGCAACTTGTCCGAACGCATCGTTGATTCTTCGGTTGCCTGCCACGGTTCCATGCATGGAGTCGTGCGCTGTGATGAACAATCCAGTATAGAGATATGCCTGGAAGACAATATGGATATACGTGCCGAACGAGGTGAATTCCACCGTCGGCAACGATAACACCCACACCAAGTGTCCTGCCCATAACAGGATGACAGTACTTGCGATTGCAATACCCATCATCTTGTTCCCTTGCGGTGCAACAGGTTCCCCGCAGCCTCGTAGCTGAGCAGATAGAAGCCGAGCATGGAAATGTTGTAGAAGAGGTCCTCGAGCGGAATGTTGGAAATACGGACTCCCCAAATAGCCCCAGGATTGTAGAGCACTATGGGAAGGCTGGTGAGAATTCCATTGACCACCAGGAACGCGATTATGGAAAGGATGAAGAACCAGAGGCTATGGGAATCTCCCAACAACTTGGGTTGCGTGACGAGTGTCGAAGCCAACCAGACCGAAGTGGCAAGCAAGGCGAGGAGGGTATACGGTTGGTCGCGAAACATATACGCACAAACAAGGAGCAACACCAGGAACAGCCCGGCATAGGTACGGATCCTCCCGATATCGGAGTACATACGTTTGGGGAAATATGCCCGGACCACCTCCAGGATGAATATGCAGGCATAGGGTACGACGAGAAAGAACAACCATTCGCCCAATGGAAGTCCGAACAGTCTCCACGTGCCTGCATAGGCGGGATTGAACGACCAATGGCCCTGTTCGGTGACCAGGACGTCCCATACCAGATAGGCCGCGCTTACAGGAACCAGAGAGAGACCCAATTGTATCCAATGCCGACGGAAACCGACCTTCCTGTCGAAGGACAGAAGGAAAGGTCCCGCGATAATCGCCAGCGTGATCGCCACATACGTGTTCATCGAACTATTGAGCTCCTTGTACTCGACACATCTGCATGTCTTCTTATGAATCTTGTCATTACGGTAGCATAATTTTATTGAAATGTGTTCAATTTTCGAGTATCGTCGGAATATGAAAAAACATGCGGTAGTGATTGGCGGAGGCTATGGTGGCCTCAGCAGTGCAGCCTTGTTGGCGCGGGATGGTTGGGATGTCACGCTCATCGAGAAGCTGGACGATCTTGGCGGTCGTGCGCGTACGTGGAAGACCGGAGGGTTTACGTTCGACCTGGGTCCGTCATGGTATCTCATGCCCGAAGTATTCGAACGGTTCTTCTCGCTTTTCGACAAGAATCGGAGCGACTACTACAACTTGCTGCCACTCGATCCCTACTACAAGGTTTTTTTTGGCGCGGGAGAAACTGCCGTCCTCAGTCCCCGGCAGGAAGAGAACATCGAACTGTTCGAATCCTTCGAGCCGGGAGGTGGCGATGCCTTGATACGGTATATGGACCAGGCCACCTACAAGTACGAAGTCGCCATGAAAGAGTTCCTGTACAGGAACTACAAGCATTTGCGGGAGTTTTTCAACCGGAGGCTCATGACAGAAGGTCTACGGCTCGGCATATTCAAAAAGCTCGACAAGTTTGTCGGCTCCTACGTGCAGGATCGTCGTTCTCGACAGATCCTGGAATACGCCATGGTGTTTCTTGGAACCAACCCCGTGGAAGCTCCCGCCATCTACTCGATCATGAGCCATGTGGATCTGAAGTTGGGAGTATTTTTTCCGGAAGGCGGTATGGCTGGAGCAGCACAAGGGTTTGTGCGTCTCTGCGAGGAACTGGGCGTCAAGCTGGTCACCGGGGAGGATGTCGTGAGGATCGTGACCCAACAGGGAAAAGCGGTTGCTGTGGAGACGACGAAACAGACATATCGGGCCGACGTCGTGGTATCGGGTGCCGATTACCACCATATCGACACTGAAGTTTTGGAAACCCAAGACAGACGGTACAGTCCACGCTATTGGAAGAAGCGGGTGGTCGCTCCCTCGATGTTCATCGCCTATTTGGGCATCAACCGGAAGTTGCCGAACCTGGAACACCACAATCTGTATTTCGCCGAGAATTGGCATAGCCATTTCGACACGATCTTCAAAGATCCGGCATGGCCTGAAAAGCCGTGCTTCTATCTGAGTTGCATTTCGAAGACGGATCCCGATTCAGCCCCCGATGGAGCGGAAAATGTGTTTCTGCTGGTACCGGTCGCCCCCGGCTTGGCCGATTCCGATGATCAGCGTGAAGCATACCTTGCCCATGTGCTGGAACATGTGCGCGAGGTGACTGGAGAGGATCTTACCCGGGATGTTGCTGTGCAACGCATCTATTCCCATCGGGATTTTATTGAGGATTACCATGCCTACAAGGGAACCGCCTTGGGACTTTCCCATACGCTCATGCAAACAGCGATATTCAGGCCTTCCAGCCGGAGCACGAAGGTTGAAAACCTCTTCTTTACCGGACAGTATACCCATCCGGGTGTAGGCGTTCCCATGGTATTGATAGCATCCGAGATAGTCGCGGATGAAATTCGGAACACCTATGGTGCATGAACAACACGAGAAGATCTTCCGTTCGGGAAGCAAGACATACTATTTCAGCTCACGCTTTTTCCCGCCAGCGGTACGTGACGATGTGTATGCATTGTATGGATTCGTGCGGGTAGCCGACAACTTGGTAGACGACTTGCCTGTGGACCCCGCCCGGTTCCATGCGTTCAGGCGAACATACACGCAAGCCTTTCAGAGTGGCGAGGCAACGGGAGATCCTGTCATCGATGCTTTTCTGGAACTCCAAGAGCGGAAACGGTTCGATCCGACGTGGACCGAATCCTTCCTCGATTCCATGCAGCACGATTTGGTGAAATCGACATGCGATACATTGGATGAGACCTTGAGATATATCTATGGATCGGCAGAGGTGATCGGATTGTTCATGGCGCGGATCATGGATTTGCCCGAGGAAAGCTATCCTGCCGCAGCCATGTTGGGGCGAGCAATGCAATATATCAACTTTATCCGGGACATCGCGGAAGACACTCAACTGGGAAGACGCTATCTTCCCCTTGTCGACACCTCTCTCCAAACATTGGATGAGGAGGTGGCACGTGTCAACAGGGAAGAGTTCTCGCGCTTCATCCGCCAAGAGATCGGACGGTACCGGCAATGGCAGAGACAGGCGGCTCAGGGATACCACCATATTCCCCGCCGATACCGGATTCCTATCATGACCGCGGCCGATATGTATTGTTGGACGGCCCGTCAGATTGCACGTGATCCCATGGTAGTCTTCGAGCGACGGGTAAAACCGGCCAAAATCCGAATCCTGCGCAAAGGTCTCGCCCATACGATAGGAGTCGCTTTCGGATGTTGAGGTTGCAACGGTTCCAACGGTGGATTCTCCTGCTCCTTCCCATATTTTATTGTATGGGCTTCCTCTTCCACCTGTGGGATGCGACATTTCCCTTGATGCTGGCCATGACACCCTATACAATCCTCGGAACGGCTATTCTCGGATTCCTTCCCGATATGGCGACAGGTAATCGCAAACTCCTTCTATGGGCAGCAGGAACCTTCATGATCACCTTGTTCCTGGAGGTCCTCGGCGTCGCAACCGGCACTGTGTTCGGCAGCTATAGGTACGGCCCTACATTGGGTTTCCCTGTCTTTGGTGTTCCCCTGCTCATCGGGATCAACTGGACGGTGATCATCATGGGCGCCGCAACGCTGGTCGAACGCCTTACGGACAACCCCTGGCAGGTGGCGTTGGGTACCGCCGCCATCACCGTTGCATTCGACTGGATCATGGAACCGGTCGCGATGGCCCTCGACTACTGGAATTGGAGTTCGTCGACCATCCCCTTGCAAAATTATGTAGCATGGTTTGTGATCGCGTTCGTATTCGCCGGGATATTCAGCCGGTTGAAACTGAAAACCGCCACCGCGATTCCTTCGCTTATCGTGGTGGTGCAGGCGTTATTCTTTTCTTTGTTGCGCCTCTTGGTCATATGAATCACTTTTCTGTTGCACCTTTACGGTTGTTTGGCTACGATTGCCGAAGGGGGCGTCTTGGCATGCGAGAGATATATGTGACAGGTCATAGGAATCCGGACCTCGATTCGGTAAGTGCCGCTTGGTGTTATGCACGGTTGAAGAATATTGTCGATTCGGACAATACCTATGTTCCCATCAGAATCGGGCACATGAACGACACTACCAAGGACCAGTTCCAGAAAGCCGGGGCCGAACCACCACGGTTCATCAGGGATGTCCGCGCCAAGGTTGGCGATGTCGTCATGACTGAATACTGGTCGCTCCATCCCGACGACCCGGTATACAGCCTGGTGACCATGATCAGCGATCGCCACTCGTCGGTTGTTCCACTGTTGGACGGCGAGAAGTTCACCGGTTTGCTGAGTCTCGATGAGATCACCGCCTTCTTTCTGAGGGAAAACGCAGGTGAACGTCCCCACTACCGTTTCCAACCAGAGAATTTCAGCAAGGTGATACGGGGAGAATTCATCAAGAAGAACAATCGGAAATGGTTCGATGCCTATATCATGACCGGGGCCATGGAGTTCGATGTCTATTGCAAACGCTTGAATGCACTGTTGCCAGATTTGCCAGTATTGGTGGTAGGAAATAGAAAGCACCACTTGGAATATGCAGTAAAAAGTCAGTTTCCGGCAATCATTTTGACTGGTTTGGAACCTGGTGAACCGATAGATGCCGATTTCTCCTCCTATAGGGGGATTGTCTACAAGTCGTACGAGGACACGGCGGAGACCATCCGCCTGTTGCGCATGAGCCTTCCGGTACGCCATCTGCTGGCTTCCGAACCGCCACGTGTCCAAGTGGACGATTTGTTCGACGATGCGAAACGGATCCTTATGGAAACCGAATATCGTGGATTGCCGGTTTTCGACGACCAGCGGTTCGTCGGCTTCGTGACCCGGCGTTGTTTCCTGGAACGGCCCCGACGCAAGGTCGTCATGGTCGACCACAATGAGCTCAACCAGAGTGTCGAAGGTTTGGCCGAAGCCGATATCGTTGAGATAATCGACCACCATCGTTTGGATGCCGAGAAGACCCAGCGGCCAATTTTCATCGCTGCCGAACCGGTGGGCAGCACGTGTACTATCGTCTACCACCAGTTTCTCCGCTGGAGTGTCCCTGTCGACCCGCTGACCGCGCGAATGTTGTTGGCTGGCATAGTCAGCGACACGGTGATGCTGAAAAGCCCTACCACTACCAATCAGGATATCACAGCCGTGAATGCCTTGTGCAAGATCGCCTCCATTCCGAACGTGAAACAATTCGGCGAACAGCTGTTCAGTGCCGCCTCGGTATTGACCAAGGCAGACCCCAAGAAGGTGGTGGAGGGGGACTTCAAGGCCTACGCCGAGAATTCGGTCCGTTTCGGTATCGGACAGGTCGAAGTCACCACGTTGTCCCAAGTCGACGAGGTGAAGGACAAATACCTGGAGCAACTGGAGATTTCCAAACGGGACCATGGCCTCGACTGGGCCATGTTGCTGGTTACCGATGTGATAAAGGAGGAGAGCATACTCCTTTCGACACCGTACCCACGTCGTGAGAAGGCCTTGATCTATCCCCCGGAATCCCCGGGGAAGTACTTGCTCAAGGGAGTGCTTTCACGCAAGAAGCAATTGTTGCCGGAGATATTGCGGGTGCTGGAAGAGGGACGATAGGTCGTATTGGGTAGGGATCCTACAGCGAGCTGATGGAGACGATGGACGGGATGGCCTTGATGCTCTTGACCACCTTCTTGAAGTCCTCCTCGTTGGCGACTTCCATGGTGAAGCTGCCAATGAGCCGGTCCTGCTCACCATCGTCCAACCTGCCTTCGATCAGATGTCCGCGATACTTGCGGATAGCCCCTTCGATTTCAGCGAACAGGTCCAGCGTGATCCTGCTTACGACACGGAAGCGACGGGTGAGCCGGGGAGTGGCTGTCTCCCATTCGACCTCGATACTCCGTTCCTCGATCTCGGTCATGTTCTTCAGGTTGTGGCAGTTCTTGCGGTGTACAATGATTCCCCGCCCCCGTGACACATATCCGATGATATCGTCGCCGCGACGTGGATTGCAACATTGCGCGAGCGAGATCATCATGTTCTTCTCTTCTCCGACCCTGAACGTCAATCGGCTTTGATCAAGGACCGAACGGACAATCTCGCCTTCGGCTACAGGTGCAGCCGGCTCCACAGGCTCCTGGGAACTCGCAGGCTCCATCTTCTTCTTTGCGATGATGTTCTTGTCGATGATCAAGCTGTCGTCGTTCTTGTTGAGCCAGGAACGTATCTTCTTGCGGGCATTGGTAGTCTGGGCCAGCCGGAGCCAGTTGATGGTCGGATGCGCGTTCGGACTGGTAAGTATTTCGATTACCTGGGTGTTCTTCAACGGTTGGCTCAATGGAATGATCGACCCGTCCGCTTTCGCGCCGGTCGTCCGGTTTCCCACCTCGGTATGGATATGGTAGGCGAAATCGAGGGCTGTGGCGTTGGCCGGCAATTCGACGATATGGCCTTGGGGTGTGAACACGTAGATGGTGTCCTTCAACAACTCTCCCTTGATATCCTCGAGGAAACTCTCCGATTGCTCAATCTCGTTGCTCCAACTTTTCAACTTGTGGAGGATGCGTGTGAACTGCGCGCTGTCCTGCTGCATCCACGTGCCTTCCCCGATGCCGGTTTCCGACTTGTAGACCCAGTGGGCGGCCACACCGTACTCTGCGGTCGCATGCATTTCCCTGGTTCGGATCTGCACTTCGAGCAACCGACCGTCCAAGGCCATGACCGTGGTGTGCAGGCTCTGGTAGTTGTTGGCCTTGGGCATGGCTATGTAATCCTTGAACCGGCCTTCGATCGGCGGCCACAACTTGTGCACGAGTCCCAGGAGGGTATAGCACTCGTTGACCGTGTCGCAAATGATCCGTACGCCAAGGATATCCCCGATCTCCTCCAATTCCTTCTTGCGCTTCTTCATCTTCATGTAGACGCCGTAGGTATGTTTGGTGCGGGAGTTGACTTCTACATTTGCCATTCCCTGTTCTCCGCACGCCCGGTAGAGGATCTTTTCGATCCTCCCAAGATAGGCGGTCCGTTCGCTTTTCTTGGAGAGCAGGTACTCCTCGATGTATTGGAATGTTTCGGGCTTGAGGATCTTCAACGATTGGTCCTCGAGTTCTCCCTTCAACCAGGACATGCCGAGACGGTCGGCGAGGGGGGCGAAGATATCGAGGCACTCGTTTGCGATTTCCCTGGCACGCATGGGCGACAAATGCTTGAGCGTACGCATGTTGTGGAGCTTGTCGGCCAGTTTGATGATGATGACACGGACATCCTCGCTCATGGCAAAGAACATCTTGCGGATAGTCTCCGCCTCTTGTTGGCTCTTGTTCTTGGCCTTGAGTGCGCTGATCTTGGTTTCTCCCTCTACAAGATCGGCGACGGTCTTTCCGAATTTCTCGACCAAAGTCTCGTAGGTGGTCGAGGTATCTTCCAAGGTGTCGTGCAGGATTCCTGCGATGACCGTATCGACGTCCATGCGGATCGAGATCAATATTTCTGCCACGGCATACGGATGGATGATATAGGGTTCACCGCTCTGGCGCTTTTGGCTGCCATGTGCCTCGCATGCGAATTCGGCGGCTTCACGGATGCGCTCCTGTTCGGTCTTGGTATAGCGGAAGGCTTTCTGCACAAACCTGTTGGTCAGTTCCTCATACATGGAAGGCCCCCCAGACGATCCGCCGCACATTGGCAAGATCGTTGCGACTCTCGATATCCACGAAACCCCGTTGCTCCAGCAGTCGGGCCACCTGTCCGTTCTGCCGATAATCACATTCGATGATCAGTATACCCCGGTCCTCCAAATGTTCGGGAGCCTGCTGCACAATCTTGCGGATAATATGCAGACCGTCCTCGTCTCCACCGAGCAGGGCAAGGGATGGCTCCACCTTTACCTGTGCCTCGGTCTCTTCGTACCAGGCTTGTGTCAGATAGGGAGGATTGGTCATTATCATATGGAAGCGGCGGTCTTGCAAGGAGGAAAACACATCGGAATGGACAATCTCCACATTCCTGTCCAACAACGCATGACTGTTCGTTCTTGCAATATCGATAGCTCCTAATGATATGTCGGACAAACAAACTTCGGCTTCAGGGTATTCTGCGGCTATAGAAATTCCAATGCATCCGCTTCCCGTGCAGAGATCGAGAACCTTCGGATGTTCGAACCGATCGAGTAAGTCGAGCGATTGTTCCACCAGGACCTCGGTGTCGGGTCGGGGAACCAGTACGGCTGGACTCACGCGGAAGGTGCGCCCGTAGAAATCGCGCCTCCCGGTCAAATACGCGATGGGCTCGGCGGCACACCTGTGCTCCACCAACGAGGTGTACGTATCGACAGTCTGTTGGTCCAAGGGAAACTGGGACTTCGCATAGAGTTGTTCGCGGGTAAAACCGGTCGCGGAGCACAACAACAGGGAGGCATCGAGCAACGGTGTCTGTGAGACGCGCTGTGCATGGATCGCCCTGGTCCCGTTGTCGAGTGCTTCACCGATTGTTATCATTGCAACTCCTTGAGAGCCTCTTCCCCCGCGGCCATCTTCAAGGCATCGACAACCTCTTCAAGCTGTCCCGCCATCACCAGTTCCAGTTTATACAAGGTGAGGTTGATCCGGTGGTCGGTCAAGCGGTTTTGCGGATAATTGTAGGTGCGGATCCGTTCCGAACGGTCTCCGGATCCGACTTGGTTCTTGCGGTTGTCGGCCCGTTCGCGGGCCTTCTTCTCCTCTTCCAAATCGTAGAGGCGGGACCGGAGGACACGCAAGGCTTTTGCCTTGTTCTTTATCTGGGACTTCTCGTCCTGGCAGATAACGACCAACCCAGTGGGCAGGTGCGTCATCCGAACGGCACTATCGGTGGTATTTACCGACTGGCCTCCCGGCCCACCGGAGCGCATGACATCGACTTTCAGGTCTTCCTGTTTGATCTCGATATCGGTCTCCTCGGCTTCCGGAAGCACCGCTACGGTGACTGCCGATGTATGGATACGTCCACCCGACTCGGTCTCGGGAACCCGCTGGACCCTATGGACCCCGCTTTCCCAACGCAAATTGCCATATACGTCCTTGCCCGAGATGGAGAACACAATCTCCTTGAATCCGCCGATTCCCGTCTCGTTCATGCTCATGATCTCGATCTTCCACCGCTTGCTTTCGGCAAAATGGGAGTACATGCGGAAGAGGTTCGCGGCAAACAACGCAGCTTCCTCGCCTCCAGTTCCGGCACGGATTTCCATGATGATATTCTTGCCTTCCATGGGATCCGGTGGTACCAAAAGCATTTTGCTCTGTCGTTCAATGGTATCGCGTTGCTCCTTGAGGGCATCGATTTCTTCTTTTGCCATGGAGATCAACTCTTCGTCTTCCTCTTCTGCGATCATCTCCTCGGCATCCGAAATCTGTGTCTCGAGTTCACGCAAGGAATGCAAAGCCTCCATGATCGGCTCGATATGGGAACGCTCCTGCATGAGATTGCGGTAATTCGAAATATCTTTCATGATGTCTGGATCGGCCAACCGCTTCTCCAAGTCTGCGTATTGTTTCTCGAACCTTTGCAGGATCTCTATCATCTTATGCTCCTAATATGGTTGTATCCCATCCACACGCGTGGAAAGGAAACTGTTCCGTGGGCACTAAGTATAGCGATTTCCCCTGTCAGATGTCCAGCGTAGCCAATTCACGTTTGTTTTGCGCAATCTTCGCCGGATCCAGGGTATTCATCTTGTAGAAGACCAACGCACCTGCAAGGAAGAATACTGCGGGGACCGCGGCCATATGGAGGCTGATTCCCATTTTCGCCGCTGTCGAGGTGGGATCGGCATTGAAGTTGGTCAACCTGTGTATCAACCAGAACACTATGGCTTGGCTGGCATATGAGAAGCGCATGAAGAATGCACGGATTCCCATGAGCACGCCGTCGTCGCGCCGGCGGTCGGTCACTACGATGGAATCGACGATATCGGCCATCGCGGGACCCATGAAGGTCCAGAACCCACCGAACCCGAGTCCCCAGAGTGCCATGAAAATAGTGAATCCGGTCTTTGTATGTATGAATGTCATGGGAAAAGAGAATGCCGCCATGACCACACTGGTGATCAGCAACATCCGTTGGTTGTTCATAAGTCGCTTGGATACGAACGTCCAGCCAGGAATCGACAGCAACGTCCCCGCGAGCATACCTGCGAAGATGGTGGTGGTTCCGCTACTCGAGACATTGAGGATATAGTCGCCCACATAGTGGACCGAACTGGTCATGCACATCGCACCCGATTGGTACAGGAACAGCAGCAGGATAAAGGCCAGCAGGTCGCGATGTTTCAATGCCCGCTTCATGGAGGGGAAGAAATCGTGTTCGGCTTTCGGTTCCAAGCGGAGTTGCTCCTGATGCTTGGAGAATCGTCCGATCATCTCCTGTGTCTCGTGGATGCCGGGAATGATGAGCATGATACCTGCGATGGTGAATGCTGCGACAGCCCATCCGCTGGTCAGGTAACTGCCCACATCGCCATATTCGAAGAACATGGGAGGTACGACGAATCCCGCAGCCACACCCAGGACTCCCACGGCGGTACTGATAGCCGCGGCCTTCGTCCGTATCTCCTGCGATCGGAATTTGTCCGGATACACCGACTGGTAGTTGACCTCCCAAAGGGAGTAACACCCATCGAACAGGCAGATTGTGGCCACCATCCATAGGAAGACCGGTAGGGGTCGGGTCGCGGCGGTTTCGCGCCATGCGGCGGGAACCGAGAAGATCAGGATGAAGAATATGGCGCTGAGGACCAGGCCGATGATTATCCACGGGAAGCGGCGGCCGAGCTTCTTTGAGAATGGTGCGTTTCGGTTCGTCACATACCCGATCACCGGATCGTTGATGGCATTCCAGAGGGAATAGAGGATGGTGGCCAAGGCTGCGAATCCGGCGGATAGACCGATTTCGGTCTCATAGAACTTGAAGACGACCGCACCGAAGGCTCCGGTGAGAAATTCGGCTAGGAATTTTCCGACGCCGTACGATGCCATGATACCGACACCCGTTGTTCCCTTGTTTCGCATATGCAATCTCCTGATGGATTATGAAACCATGGAATTACCTGTGGGACAAGAGCAAAACAGGTGTGGGGCAAAAAATTATCCGCTGCTCGGTTGCATCACCCTTGGTTCGGCGCGTACCGGACCACCATGGAGACTACAGCTTGCGATGCACTGTCGTTGGCGATCGTATGGGCAATGTCGGCATGGTAGGCCAGGAAATCGCCTTTGTGCAGTTCCGTACTGTTTTCTCCCGCGGTCACCTTCACAGAGCCTTTGATCACAGTGAGGAACTCTTCGGTGCCCGGGAAATGCGGTTCACTCTCCAACGTGGTCTTGGGATCGAAGGACAGCATGTATATCTCGAGGTCTCCGGCCATTTCCAGCGGGGAGAAGACTTTTATGGTGACCCCGTGTTCATCGGTATCGAGTATCTTGATGGCCTCGTTGCGATTGACCGCGAATTTTCGTTTGGGGATGGCGTTCGAATCGAGCAGGTCATGCAGGTCGACGCTCAACCCCCGGGCGATTTTCCAGACGGTGGCCAACGTGGGGTTCACCTTATCCGTCTCAATCTGGCTGAGCATGGCTTTCGAGACACCCGAACGCTCGGAGAGCACATTCAGTGTCAGGTTCCTTGCACTTCTCAGCTTCTGGATATTCTTTCCGATCATGGGAGGTTTCTCCATGGTGTGCTCCATTTGGTTTGACATCTCAAAACCTGTTTATTATACTGAACGAGCCCATTGTAGGACGTACCAATCCGGTTGTCAAGGAAAGCCCCAAGGAGGAGCGGTGCCATGAAGAATATCCTGATCATAGGGTCCCTTGGACAGCTTGGTTCCGAGATAGCCACCCGATTGCGCCAACTGTACGGGGATTCCCATGTGGTGCTTACCGATATCCGCAACGATGTGAATACCGAGTTGATTCAAGGCGGCCCGTTCCATGTCGTCGATTGCCGGGATGGGGAGAGGCTCTCGGAATTGGTATCCAGGTACAAGATAGATACCATCTACCATTTGGCGGCGATACTGTCGGCCACGGCCGAAAAGAATCCGTTGAAGGCGTGGGACGTGAACATGAACGGCCTCATGACAGCCCTGGAGATTGCCAGGGAGCACCATTGCGCCTTGTTCACCCCCTCGTCGATCGGGGCCTTCGGTCCGACCACCCCGAAAAAATTCACCCCGCAGGATACGGTGCAGCGGCCGACCTCCATATACGGCGTCACCAAGGTCGCTGGGGAATTGTTGTGCGACTACTACCACCACAAGTACGATGTCGATAGCAGAGGCGTGCGGTACCCGGGAATCATCAGCAACATGACCCCTCCGGGGGGAGGTACGACCGACTATGCGGTCGAGATCTATTATGCGGCACTCGAATCGCACCATTACGAATGCTTCCTCCAGGGCGACACGTACCTCGACATGATGTATATGCCCGATGCCGTCAATGCCGCTATCCAGATCATGGAAGCCGACCCGCGCATGCTTCGCCATCGCAATGCGTTCAATGTCGCCGCCATGAGTTTCTCACCCGAGGAACAGGCCGCCTATATCAGGACCCATATACCGGAATTCACCATCAGCTATAGGATCGACCCCGTCAAACAGGCAATCGCCGATTCCTGGCCCGATTCGCTCGAGGATTATGCCGCGAGGGTGGAATGGGGTTGGAAACCATCGTATGATTTGGCCAGCATGACCGCCGATATGCTCAAGACAATCGGACAGCGGATGCAAAAGCAGGGAGGTACCACACGATGATGCACGAATCGATGCGTGAAGAATTCAAGGGCTTCTTGCAAGCCTTGCATGACGAAGGGTTGTACAAGCAGGAACGGATACTCGAGAGCCCGCAGGATGCTGTCATTAAGGTTGCCGGAAAGGAAGTGCGCAACTTCTGCGCAAACAACTACCTGGGATTGTCCGACAACAATGAGATCATGCGTGCGGCCACCGAGACGATGCAGATGTGGGGATACGGACTCTCTTCTGTCCGCTTCATCTGCGGTACCCAAGAGTTGCACAAGCGGTTGGAGAAGCGGTTGGCCGAATTCCTCCACATGGACGACACCATACTCTTTTCCAGTTGCTTCGATGCGAACGGGGCTGTTTTCGAACCGTTGTTGGACGAGCAGGATGCGATTCTCAGCGATGCGCTCAACCATGCCTCCATTATAGACGGTGTGCGCCTGTGCAAGGCCAAGCGGTACCGTTATGCCCATAGCGACATGGAGGAGTTGGAGCAGCAGCTGGCCGATGCCCAAAGTTGCCGACGCCGGTTGGTCTGCACCGATGGAGTGTTCTCCATGGATGGCGACATTGCCAAACTGCGGCAAATCTGCGATCTTGCCGAACGCTACAACGCTTTGGTCATGGTCGACGATTCCCACGCAACTGGTTATATCGGGAATACCGGACGGGGAACACCCGAACAGTGCGGCGTCGAAGGTCGGGTGGATATCATTTCCACCACCTTCGGCAAAGCCTTGGGCGGCGCCAGCGGCGGATGCATTTGTGCCCGCTCCGAAATTGTGGAGGTCTTGCGCCAACGTGCACGTCCGTACCTGTTCAGCAATACCCTCGCTCCGGCGATAGCCGGTGGGACCTTGAAGGTGCTGGAGCTGTTGTCGGCAGGAAATCCGTACCGGGAAAAGACCATGGAGAATGCAAGGCGGTTCCGTACAGGCATGTCCCGGGCGGGATTCGATTTGGTTCCGGGAGAGACTGCGATTGTCCCGGTAATGCTCTACGATGAGCACAAGGCGGTCGCAATGGCCGACGCGCTGCTGGAAGAGGGCATTTATGTGATTGGATTCTCGTTTCCTGTGGTACCGAAGGGGAAGGCCCGCATACGGGTCCAGCTATCTGCAGCCCACAGGCCCGAGGATGTCGATGCCGCTATCGAGGCATTCGTCAAGGTCCGCCGGAGACTTGACCAGTAGCCGACAATAGGGAGCTTTCCTAGTGATCGGTAACAGCATAAACTTGTGACTGAGCTTGGAGCGAATCGGACAGAGGGCAAGGACAAGGAAGCGAAGATATGAAAGGTATCGACATCCCACGACGAGGAATGGAACCTTACGTTGCCTGCACTCGCTCGGGAGAGTGGCCCATTGCATGGTCCCTTTCCTCTCGCTTCGTTTGGCAATCGAGATATCTGAGCTGACACGAACGAAGCCCTCTGTTCGATAGGTCCAAGAAAAGTAAAGATTAGGATGTTACAGATCACTAGCGCGGGTAGGCAAGTCCGACCCGCTCGCAGAGCTGTTTGCCATACTCAGCCAATTTCCCTAAGATTTCCTTGTCCTTCGGTTCGGTTTCCTTGGAGGCCATCCGTTCAGCGATCTTCCTGGCATAGAATTCCAGTGTCACCGGGGTGTCCCCAGGTGGCTGGATGAGCCTTTGTGCGCAAAAACTCTTCCACCGGCCTTGCTGTTCCGAGTCGAGGGTCTCCGGCCAGTTCCGGCATACGTATCGCCAAAGCATTTCATGGCAGCGCGAATCGTCGAATGTGAAACGCTTGTTCCATAGCTGAGCACCCTCGGTGGATCGGATCTCCGCAAACCGCTTGGCATCGGCTTCTCCGAAGAAGTCGCCCGAATACAAGGAGAAGTCGACATCGTCCACCGAAGTGTATTCGTCGGCGTCGGCTGCCTTGCGGACATGTACCGCCAACAGGGGTTGATTCAGTAGTTTCTTGCGATTTTCCTCACACAAGGCCCGGTCGATTCCGAGTTGTACGGCCACTTCGTCGGACAATACGGACATGGGTGAAATGAACGGTACCCGGTTGAGCGCGATCCTGTTGACGCCCTTGACGCGAAGCAGCTGGTCGCTGGCACTCACAAGCCGGGGAATATTCGCCAGCATGTCGGCAGCCTCGGTCAGGTGTTCGGCGGCCTGTTGCATCGCCAAGGCAATGCCTTCACCCGAATGGATCGCCCGTCGCACCTGTTGGGCCGAGATCCTGAAGGCATCCTCACTCTGCTTCACTGCCTCCAGTTCGCCGAATGCATGTGATGCCGAAATGAGGGCGGACGGATCCTGCATGAGATCGAACACCACGATGCTGTTGCTATTCCGGGCGCTGGCTGTGATCGGCATGACGACAGTCGTGCATCCCTCGGCACGGGTGAACGGCGCGGCGGTAAGCACCACCGGGTCACCCATCGGTACCGAGAGCAGCGATTTCACGGTCTGTTTCCTGCGTAATGTCAGGTAATAGGAGAAGAGCTTGGGTTGGCGCCACTTGATCAGCCGTGCCAATTCCAATGTGGCCCATACATCGCTCATGGCGTCGTGGGCATGCTCGTGTGCAATCCCGTTGGCCTCGGTGAGGTCGGTGAGCTTGAACGAAGGTCGTCCGCTGTCGGGCTTCTTGGGCCAGACTATCCCTTTGGGGCGCAAATCGTGGGCAGCCCGCACGAGATCGAGTATGTCCCAGCGGCTGTTTCCCTTGTCGTATTCACGTTTGTACGGGTCCAAGAAGTTCCTGAACAGTGCATTGCGGATGAATTCATCATCGAAACGGATCGTGTTGTACCCCACTGCGCACGTTCCCGGTTCGCTGAGGATCGCATTGATCTTGGCGATGAACTCGCTTTCGGCCAGGCCCTTTTCGGCAACTTCCTGCGGTGTTATCCCGGTGACCATGCATGCGAGCGGGTCGGGCAGGTAGTCGTCGCTGAGCCGACAGTACAGGATAACCGGATCCTCGATGACCGAGAGATGCTCGTCTGTACGTACTCCGGCGAACTGGGCAATGCGGTCGTGCCGAGGATTCAGGCCGAAAGTCTCCAAATCGTACCAAAAGAACGTATCGTTGCGTTTCATGTTACCAATGTACCATAGTCTTGTTTACTTGGACAGGTACGGTGTATTTTGTACCAATAGTTCCAAGGGGTAGCCGATGGCCCGATTGCTTTCACTGATTCTTGTACTGGTTCTTTGTGTCTCCATGGCCTTTGCCTCGGAAACTCCTGCCGGGAACGCTCCGACAGATGCGGAAGTGAAGGTTGCCCTGCAGTCCATCCTGGTGGCTGCCGCGGCCTCCCTTGCGGCACAAAACCTCACACCCCCGGTCCAGTTCGCAGAATCGACATTTTTTGCCGACGGTACATATTCCCGATTCAGTCTCGATATGGATCAGGCGGATGTCGGATACCTGCGCAGGATTGTGCTTGAGAGCCCCACGCCGGTAGCCCGACAAGTAGGATTCTTGGAAGCACTGTTGACCTCGGTTGTCCGCATAATCCCCGACCACGCCCGATTGATCGCCTACCTGCAGCCCCAGGCGCTCTTGGAACAGGAAGTCTTGCTCACGGGTCATGTGGAGGCGATCAGATTATCCACTCCTTATCCGTTCCGGTACGAAGGCAACGGTTCGCTCGATGTCGAGGGCAGCAGGTTCGCCGGGACGTTCCATATGGAAATCGAATTCATGATTCCCCTGGAAGGGCCGTCGAGTCCATCTCTTGTCCCCCTCGTTGTCCTAGCGGGCGGGCAAGATTTCCTGCATGTCGCACAGGCATTGTTTCCTCCACCACCTCCGGTTCCAACTGGACAGATGTGACCCCATACCATAAAATAGGGGACAAACCACCAGCTTCGGAGGCCGTCATGCAGGATATTGTCGCACGCACAGAAGAATTCCTACACGGATGGGGCGTTTCACCCGATTCGATCGACATGCAGAAGTGTTGCGACGATTTCCTATTGGAAATGGAGCGTGGGCTGCAGGTGAAGGGACAGGGCACGTTGGCAATGATCCCGACCTACGTCGAGGCTGACAATACGATTCCTCGAGGTGAAAAGGTCATCGTTCTCGATGCGGGGGGGACGAATTTCCGTACCTGTGTCGTGTCGTTCGACGACCATCTGAAGCCTACCATCGACTCGTTCCATAAAAGCGGCATGCCCGGGGTGAAGACCGAGGTTTCGGCCAAGGAATTCTTCTCCACCTTGGCGGACCAGGTCGAACCGTTGATCGGGCAAAGCGACCGGATCGGTTTCTGCTTCTCGTATGCCGCTGATATCACGGCCGACCATGACGGCATTCCCATTGTGTTCTCCAAGGAGATCAAGGCTCCCGAAGTGATCGGTATGCCCGTCGGCAAGTCGCTGTTGGAGGAATTGGCCCGAAGGGGCCACGACGTGTCGAGGAAGCGGGTGTCGGTAGTCAACGATACCGTGGCAACGTTGTTGGCCGGCAAGGCTGCGACAGGGGTGTCCCCATACGACGGATATATCGGGTTCATATTGGGAACCGGTACGAACACCGCGTATGTCGAGCACAACGACCGGATCGGGAAACTGGCTTCGTATCGGGGAGGATCGCAGATTATCAATGTGGAGTCGGGCAATTACGATCTGGTGCCGGGGGAACTCGACCGCAGGTTCATTGAATCGACCAAACAACCGGGAAACTACCACTTCGAGAAAATGATCAGCGGTGCCTATCTCGGGGCATTCAGCGCCGTGGTGATCCAGCAAGCGATCGTACAGCATATCCTGTCCGAAAATTTTGCCGAACGGTTTGCCTCCATCGAGCCATTGAACACCACCCGCATGAGCCATTACCTCGAAATGCCTCACAACGGATCGTATGACCTGGTGTCCTGCATCACCAACGAGTCGGATGCGACCGCACTGTATCTGATACTGGACGCTATCATCGCACGTGCGGCAAAACTGACCGCGGTCAATTTGAGCGCCGCGGTATTGAAGTCGGGACTTGGATCAAACCCCAGGTATCCGGTCTGCATCAACGCGGACGGTACGACCTTCTACAAGACGGAGAACCTTCCCCGCTATACCCGACAGTATGTGACCGAATTCCTCCAACGCACGCACCATAGGTATGTCCACTTCGTGAAAATCGAGGATTCACCCACCATCGGGGCCGCCGTGGCCGGATTGTCACTTTCCTAATGCGATTTCGGCATCGGCGCGTTCCACCAGGGACCGTTGCCATGCGAGCAGGTAGTCATGCCGCCCTTGGTCGTCTCCCAATGCATCGGCCATGATCCGGAATACCGGTTCGGTTCCGCTTCCCCGCATCCAGATGAAGTCGGTATCGGTTCCCCTCTGGTTGCTGAAGACTATCTTCAGGCCACCCCGCATGGGAACTGACCGGTAGGCCGGACCGAGTCCCACGAGCATGGTGGTACCCTCCGTCTGCTCTTCCCGCCAACCGAAAATACCGAACTTCTTGGCCAACTCGTCGCTACGTTTGGCGAAGTCCTGTACGAAATGGCGTTCATAGGCGGCTTTCAGCAAACCATGGTCGGTACTTGTTATCCGCATGGTCGCTTCCGTCGAGAAGCCTCCGGTGATGGTTCGTTTCGGAAGTGCATCGAGCGCCTTCGCTATGGTAGGTACGGTCGACTTGGCCACATCGGTTCCCGTGATTACCGAGAACCGTGTCGGTGAACTGAGCAGTTTCACCAGCGAGACCAAAGTATTCAACGGGTCGCGGACCTTGCTCGGATGGGTGATGTTTCCCCCATTCGAACCTTCTCCGAGCAAACGTACCATGAAACCTTGGCTCCGTACCTGTTGGGCAAGCTTCACCACATTGGCCTCGCCGACTTCCGCCCTGAATACCTTGACCTGCAACTTTGCCGCAATATGGTCGATCATCAACGATGTCGGTCCGTTGATCACAATGGCTTGGGGTGTTCCTTCCTTCCGAGAGAGAGACAATTCGATCTGGGCCACCAAGGCGAACAGTTCCTGCGCGCCGAGTATCCGGGTGGATCTTGTGCGTTCGTCATAATAGACGATATTGCCGCGGTCACCATCGTTGTCGGGGACGTATCCGAGAACAAACGAGGAATCCTCGGCATGAGCCATTTCCAATTCCTTCCTGCACATCTCGAGGTTCGCACCCTCCGGAACAATCGCATGGACAATTTGCCGTGGTTCGGCATTCACGAACCGGGTCTTGACCTCGAGGCCTTCAAGGAACGGCCGGTCTATCGAGAGACTACGCGCACTGCCGTTCAGCTCTGCAACGATACCGATCGGATGTTTTTCGATATCGTGCCGCAAAGAAGCCACCAAGTCGCCGAATACCTTCTCATCCTCGGAGTCGGTGGCCGTATCCAATACCAACCGTTCATAGGCCACCAAGGCATCGGCCTTGAACCGGTCACACTGTTGCAGCACCTGGAGGTAGGTTCCGCTCTTCACCGAAGCGCTGAGTTTCTTGACCAGTTGTACCGAATCTCCGTCGGCAAGCAAGGTCCTGAAGGTGGCTATGACCTTGGTCGCCTCGATGGAATCGGCGACACCACCTTGGCAACCGAATTTGAAACCGTTGTGTCCGATCGGGTTGTGGCTTGCCGATATATAGAAGAAATGGTCCTCCTGGTGATATGCGCTGTATGCCATGATTTCCGGAGCCGCGGCTATGAACACATGCTTGACCTCAACCTGATGGGCCAGCAGGATGCGGCACACGATGTCCGCGATCGCAGGTCCTGTCGGACGGGTATCCATGCCGATTATCACCGCCTTTGGTTGCCGTTCGCGCCAGAAGGCTTCCGTGGCAATGGCTATGAGGAACGCGTCGGGGAGGGAGAGGTTCCCCGAGGCATCCTCCTCATTCCCGCTCTGAGCGAATACTTTGCGCCAACCCGAGGCACTGAGTATCATGCTGCGATAGGCGTTTTCGATTTCAAGGTGTAAAGGCAGTATCCCAGCGAGTGGATCCTTGTCGGGGTCGGCGATTGGAAAACCGGTCTGACTGTGCATGTAGAGCATGATATGCCTCCTTTCGAGGAGTATAGCCCCCTTGTGTCGTGGCGACAAGACTGGTACTGTAGAACCACGATGAAAACAGTTGTTGCGGTCCATGACCTTTCATGTTATGCCAAGTCCTCGTTGACGGTTGTCATTCCAGCCTTATCGGCATTGGGTGTGGAGGCTTCGATTCTTCCCACCGCGCTGCTATCGACCCAGACCGACGGTTTCGACGACTACGCTTTTGTCGATTTGACCGACACCATGGAAGCGGTACTGCGGCACTGGAGAACATTGGGTCTCCGGTTCGACAGCATCTATTCGGGATTCCTCGGTTCGGAACGTCAGATCGACACCGTGTCGGAACTGATCACTTGGCAACAGGCAGAGGGTTGCCATCCACTGGTATTGGTGGATCCCGTACTGGGAGACCAAGGCGAGCCCTACGGTCCGGTATCCCCCGAGTTGATCAAACGTATGGCCCACCTCGTATCGAAAGCCGATGTGATAACACCGAATGTGACTGAAGCGGCACTGCTGCTCGGCAAACCATTCGATGCGAACCTATCGGTGGACGAGGCTATCGAATGGGCAAAGGAACTCAGTGCATCGGGTCCTGCCTTTGTTGCGATCACCAGTGTCATGGATGGTAACGAGGGCGTGGTCGTCGCATACGATGGCAGGAATCGAGCCGTCACCAGTAGCCGGCAGGCATACGCCCCCATTTCCTATCCGGGGTGTGGAGATCTGTTCGCAAGCATACTCTGTGCCATGATGGTCAGGGACATCAGGTTTTCCCAAGCGGTGGAAAGTGCCGCACGATTGGTGAGCCTGGCAGTATATGCTTCCTGGAACGCGCAGGTGGAGACTCGGCGAGGGGTTGCCGTGGAATTGATCGTGCCGGATTTGGTACAGGCGATCGGATGATACTCGTAGTAGCTTCCTCCTGGTCCGAGCTCATCGGTGTGGAACAATTTCCCGCTATAGATACACACAGGCGAAGATTGCCCAACGGCGAAGTGCTTGTCGCAATCCCGGTGGGGGTAGGTAAAGTGCAATCTGCCTTGGGAACCGTCGGTGCGCTCGAGACCTGGAAACCCTCCCACTTGATTGGCATCGGAACCTGTGGGGCGATACGGCAGGATATGGAAGTGGGCGATATCGTTTGTGCGGGGCAGGTGGTGCAATACGATATCGATTTGCGTCGGTTCGGATTGCCGCGGGGTTCGACGTTCGATAGCGATGGCAAGGAAGCGGGAGGGCTTGTGTTGGCATCACCCTGTCTGCGCATGTTGCACGAGCTGGGTGAATATCGTGGTCGGAAAATCTGGGAACGGGGAGTGTTGGGAACAGCAGATACGTTCCTGGTGGCTTCGGAACGGAAAGACAAGCCCTGGATAGCCGAACAGTTGCATGTCGATGCTGTTGATATGGAGAGCTACTCGATTGTTGCCGCCGGATTGTCTCGTGGCATACCGGTTTCCGTAGTCCGGACAGTCAGCGATACCTGGCGTGGTTCCCGTCCAAAGTCGTACGGGAAGTTTCTCGTATCAGCTTCGCAGGACATGTGTGCGTTGATAGCTCAATACGCGGAACCAAGCGAAAAATCGCCGACAATCTTATAGACATTGCCATCTTGTACGATATCGAGCTTTCGATTGGGGAAGTGTATCGGCAGGTGGTCCCTCAGGAATGCCACTGCGGCCGATTCTATTTCCCTACGGTCCTCTGCCTTGACCCGCTCGAGTGTGGACAGTTCCACATCCACCAGATAGCCCCTCCCATGTTCGCTGCCGTACCCCAAGGTGAACTTCGTGCCGGTACTGAACAAGCCGTCGTACGACACCCGCGCCGCCTTGCCCCGTGCCGGACGGTTGGGGTGCAGCGGATACCTGTCCCCATAGGTGTTCTCAAGGAAATGGTCCAGCTCGTCGCATAGGTCTCGCATATGGCGTTCCAGCTCGGCTTGCTGCGGGCTCATGACACTCATGGTGTCGTCTCCACAACCGTGGCGGTTTGTGCCATAGGTCGTGCCGGGTGGACCGGCCGTTGTGCGAATGCTTGGCAAAAGCTTGATAGCTGCTGTTCATTGGATTTGTAGATGCGGTTCGCTGCGTTGATCATATGGGACAGTACCACAGGATCGGTCTCGTCCAACTTGACCTTCCTCTCCAGGTCTCCGTGTATGCGTACATATTCCATATCACCGATGGCCGAGGCGATTTCGTTGGAAGTCCTCATTTGGGACGATGCGTAGAGGCGGTAGATTGGAGCCCCCTTGGCAGGATCGAGCCAACCGAACATACCGCTGCTGGTCTGCTCTGGCTCAAGCTTGTAGGGCGCGCTACCCGTACTTATGGAGAGGACATGGTAGCGTTTCGCATCGGGGTAGAGCCGTTTGGCCTCCTTGTAGGCGTAGAGGACGGGATTGTTGGCAACGACACCGCCATCGATCAGGGAGATGGACTTGCCGCTCTCCTGGTCCAGGATGGAGGTGGGGGAGAAATAGGTCGGGGCTGCGGCGGTCGCCCGTGCGGCGATGCGTACAGGGATATGCCCGGTTCCATAACTCGAGATGATATAGGGTCGGTCGTTCCCATAGTCATACGTCACGACCATCGTCGGTGTCAGGGATTCTCCGATCTGGATATCATCGAAGATATCGTAGAGCAATTGGTTGAACGAGAGGTCGTCGTACTTTTGGGTAAAGAGCTGGTTGATCATGTTCAACTGGAACAACGACTGGCTGCGCGGAAATATGATGCGTCCGTATTTCAAGTAGATATCGACGATCCGCTTGATATTCGGTCCGGGATCGACCGGGAGCCCCAGGCGACCTTTCGTACGACCTTTGGGTAGCTCGTGTTGCGACTGCAAGGGTTTCTGTTCTATGGAGAGAAGGGAACCTTCGCGGTTCGGTGCGGTGAGAGCGAGGGCGATCAATCCACCGGTGGAGGTGCCGCTGATCAAGTCGAAATGCGAATAGAGGGGACGGTCGTCTCCAACGGAACGCAGGAGTTCCTCGATACGGCTGAGTATGGTCGCGGGTATGACGCCCCGCATCCCCCCGCCGTCGAGGCAGAGGATGTAGCGGTCTTCACCAAGACGCTTGAGTTCCCGATTCTTGAGGTAGTCCCATAGTCCCATATACATAAACATGGTATATTTGGCCGTGGTGGTCAAGACGATGCCTACCTCGGAGTACGTATGAAAAGAGAAGAGATAGGGTATGCCCCGTGCTTGTTGTGTCCCCACGCGTGTGCTGTCGATAGGATTCGGGGGCAACGTGGGGTATGCGGAGAAACTTCAGACATGCGCATCGCTTGGATGGGGTTGCACCGTGGCGAGGAACCGCCGTTGATCGGAACGAACGGTTCGGGAACGGTATTCTTCACCGGTTGCCCCCTGCACTGCGCCTACTGCCAGAATTGCCAGATCAGCAAACGGCATGCCGATGGTGGCGTAGTTGTCGGTGTCGATGAATTCGCCGACCTGTTGCTTGATCTGCAGGGCATGGGGGCCGCGAACGCGAATCTGGTTACCGGAACCCATTTCATCCCTTCGATTGTCGATTCCTTGGTACTGGCCCGCAAGAAGGGTTTCACGCTGCCGGTGGTGTGGAACTCCTCCGGTTTCGAATCGGTTGAGGCGCTGCAACTCATAGATCCCCATATCGATACGTATCTGATCGATGTGAAGACTTTCGACAAGACTGTTGCGGCAACGTTCTGCGGTAGTGCCTCGTATGCCGACGCTATTGGACCGGTCATGCGATACCTGTTGGAAACACATCCGGTGACAACGATCGACGGGGAAGGTTCCCTTCGCGGACTCCTGGTCCGGCACCTGGTGTTTCCGGGTACCCTTGCGGCGACCGAAGCGGTTCTCCGCTGGTTCGCATCCCATGCGAAAGACCATGCGTGGCTTTCCCTCATGGTCCAGTTTGTTCCACCCGAGGGGAACCTCGAGTTGCCGGCGACCACCGAAGGCGAATACGACACACTGATCGGATTGTTGGATGAATTGGGCATAGAGGATGGGTTTGTCCAGGAACTTGCCGACAATATCCCTTGGATTCCCGATTTTACCCGGGACAATCCGTTTCCCGAGGGTTTTGCCGACCCGTTGGACCAGTTCCTGGACCTGAAACATACACAACTCGATCGCTTCAACCGATAACAGTTCCCTCGAAGTGTTCATTTCGTAGGATTGCGAAGGTGTTCTCGATATTGCGCCCGTCGGCGCAGACGACCTGCAGTCCCCCCTCCTGAGCCTCCCTGGATGCTATGGGGTCGAAGGGAACGTTCTTTCCTGGAATCCAAGTGTCTCCAACCATCTTCCTGAAATCGGCCCAGCCGATGGTATCGATTGGCTTTGCATCGGGTTCCAGCTTTGGATCCGCCGTATAGACCTTCGCAATATTGGATAAGTTGATTACTGTCTTGGCTCCGAACCGTTTCGCCAAGTACACCGCGTCGGTGTCGGAGGAGAAGCCCGGTTTCCACCCGGCTGCGACCAGGATGCGTCCGTCGAATGCTATCGGTGCGGTGGGGTCGGTGACCAGGGGGTCGGGGCAATGGTCGGCAAACAGGGCGCGTACCAGGGTGCCGTTCAGATGCGTTGCCGCGATTCCGATCCAATCGAGCAGTTCTTCCGCGGGTTGTGCGCTCACACGCTTGTACGCCTGTTGGTAGATACGTGCCGGAGCCCCGCCACCGGTTACGATGATAACCTTGTCGGTCGGATGGTCGGAAAGATAGGTCTCCATGGCAGTGGCGAATCGTCTCAAGAACTCATGGTCGACGTTCTCGGGTGCGATGATCGATCCTCCAAGGGACAGGACGGTGATATGCTGCATGTGCGGGCCTCCGTCTCCAGAGTAGCAGAAATTTCAAAAAAGGCCATCTGGTAATTGAAGCAAAAACAGATTGTACGGGGTATTTTCCATACCGGCGGATGAAAAGCTGGTAAAGGAGTACACATGAACAACTTGAATTCGATCTTGATCGACGTTTGTATTTTTAACTCTATATATTGTAACGAGTTACCTGTGTATTGCTATGGCTTAAGTAGGGGAGGTCGCCATGAATTATCAAGATGATGAATTGATGCAATTCTTTTCAATGTTGGATCTTCACTCGAGAGCGGATCGAAGCAATCTAGATAACGTGCTTGATAAAATCTCCTATCCTGAGCAATGTTTTGACCCCATCAAACGATATCGTTTGGAGACTAAAACACACCGCAAGCTGAAGATCTGTGCCCAAAGCGGCTATAAATATCAGGCTGTTCCAGCAATAAGATTGCAGGGAAAATGGCTAGAACAGCTTGGGTTTTCTGTTGGTCAGGAAATCAATGTTCAATGCCAGAAAGGCTGTCTGATCATTCAACTGAGAAACGAGCCTTCAGATGCACGATAGCAAGCAATCAGATAACTGAAGGCAGGCAATGCTGATGCAAAACCCGCCTTTCATGATTTTTCTAAAAAGCAGAGGTCAGTCCCTTGAATCTCCTTCTTGCCCCCTGTGCTCGGTATAACACTTCCGGCTGCAATATTTTCGGTTGGTGCCGTAGGTCACAAATGTCTCGCCACAGTTTTGACAAGTAACTTTGTTTGTAGCCCGTCCTTCGCCTGCTTTGAATTTTGCATACCGGTTCCACCAATCCTGCCTGCATCCGTCCGAGCAAAAAATCTTTTTCCTAAAACCGGGGGTATGTTCAAGCTCTTTCCCGCAAGTCTTGCAGAGCACATGCTCTCCATCTTCTTGTACAGCTGCCTCATTTTCCGAAGTTCTGGAAAGGCAGAAGCTGCGAACCTGTCCACGCGGAAGGTTCAGCTTTTCTCCGATCTTCGCATAAGACATTCCATCTCGCCGAAGACTGCTGATCTCAGCCATCTGTTTCTCTGTGAGAGGATGGCGTTTCTTTTCCTCTTCGGATAAGTCCACCTTGATTTCAGATCCATCGCGGAAGATGAATCGGACGTCATTGGGAGAATACACCTTGAGATGGTCAACCAGTCCGCTCCATAGATCCTCATCAAAACGCACGACCTGGCTATTCTGCTTCTTGAGATTATCGAAGAATGAAGTTGCAAGTGCTTTTTTGGCTACCTTGTCCTGGATAGTATTGTCGAGCTCCTCTTTACGTTTCTCAGCCTGCTCATAACGTATCTGTAGTGCTTGATACTCTTGAGTATGGGCATATCCATTGGATCTTGAACTGGGTTGTCCGCTCGACATACGTTCCATGAGTTCGGCTGTAACACTCATGTCAGCTATGAGTGCCGTCCTTTCCCTTTCCAGACCAGCGGTATCGAAAACTGTATCGTAGACAAGTTTCTGTGTTTCAAGGATGCTGGATGAATCCTTCAGTAGTCTATTGACCGCTATCACGAACATTCTCTGGGCATCCTGTTCTATCAGATTGCCTGAGGTACATTGGGAGTGTGCCTTATCATATTTTCCATTGCATTGCCAAACCACTTTTTGATACTTGCTGTTAGGATGCCATTTCTTCTCTCCGAACCAAGATCCGCACTGGGCACAGAGGATTCGTCCTGAAAGCATTCTCCTGCGGTTTCGTCTGCCAGGCATTCCATCGCGCCGTTTCATCTCGGTCTGGACTAGAGCAAACATTTCTTTGGATACGATCGGTTCATGATGGTCTTCCACATAGTACTGTGGTACCTCACCTTCGTTCACCTTCTGCTTATGGGTGAGGAAATCTACGGTGAAGCTTTTTTGCAACAAAGCATCTCCGATGTATTTTTCATTCTGTAGGATGCTCTTAATGCAAGAGGAAACCCATTGTTTCCCACGTCCGGGTGAGGGGATGTTTTTCTCGGTGAGAATCTCGGCGATCCCATTCGGGCTCTTTCCCTGAAGGAATAGAGCGTAGATGAGTCTTACCAATTCGGCTTGCTCCTCATTCACGACCATGTTACCATCGGGCCCTTTGTCATATCCAAGGAAGTTGCTGTAGGGAACTGAAACCTTGCCATCCTTAGCTTGCTTTCGCTTACCCCATGTGGTGTTTTCAGAGATCGACCGGCTTTCTTCCTGTGCGATTGAGCTCATGATGGTTATCAATAATTCACCTTTGCCGTCGAAGGTCCAAATGTTTTCTTTCTCGAAGTAGCATTCGACATTCTTCTCCTTGAGCATGCGAATGGTGGTCAGGCTGTCAACGGTATTTCTGGCAAACCGGCTGACCGATTTGGTGACGATAAGATCAATCTCTCCCAACAGGGCATCGTTTATCATCTGCTTGAAACCTTCCCTGCGATTGGTGCTGGTCCCGCTCACACCTTCATCGGTATAGACCTTGATGAATTCCCAATCAGGACGACTCTTGATGAATTCGGTATAGTACTCGATCTGGGCTTCATAACTGGTGAACTGTTCATCACTGTCTGTTGAAACCCGGGCATAACCGGCGACCCTTCTTTTCGTTGAATGAGGGTTGCTGCGATTGTTTGTTATGATTTTCTTTGCTGGAATTATTCTTACCTTTGCCATGCATGCGCTCCGTTGTCATTGGTTTTTCTTCTTGTATCGATTGCTGCCTTATAGGCTTTTTCCCTGGAAGGCCAGAACCGGTTGATTTGCCGTCCATCACGAAAATGGAAGGTATATGAGCCCTCTCCATCACCGGAGATGTGATCCACCTCCTTGTAAAAGGCTTGCTCATCAAACTCGTCGAGCCCCAACATGAAATTGGACAGAATCTTCAACTGTTCCTCATTGATACCGATGCTCCTGCATCCTTTGATTCCATCTCTTCGGTTGGATTTGCATCTCCAATTCGCATTGGTTGGTGTCTTGTAGGTCCGGATATAGTTGTTTCCGCATTTCTCGCAGATGATTTTACCGGTGAAACAACGCCGACTCACCTTGGGCATGTTGTACACCCCGAGTTCTCTTCGACGGTCAATCTCCCTCGAGACGGCTTCGAATATTTCCCGCTTGATGATAGGTGGGTGCGTATCCTCGACATAGTACATGGGATGCTCCCCGCGATTCTTTTTTCGTGGATGGGACATGAAATCCACGCAATACGTTTTCTGGAGCAAGGTATCACCGATATAACGCTCATTGTGTAGAATGGTATGTATTGCCACATCGTTGAAAGGGTTCCCAAAGTGTGGGATGGAACGATTGTTCAGTTCGTCAGCAATACGTTTCATTGATTTTCCCTTCAGATAATCCCTGAATATCTTTCTCACTACCTTTGCGGTCGTCGGTTCAATGACGAGCTCCTTGCCGGTCCACCGGTATCCATAGACGCGGTGGTGGAGGCTGATTCCCTTCTCGTAACGTTTCCGGACTCCCCACCTGAGGTTTTCTGAAGTACTTCTGCTTTCCTCTTGAGCAAATGATGCCAAGACGGTCAGAAGAAATTCTCCTGTACTCGAGATTGTTTCAATATTTTCTTTCTCGAACCTGACATCGATGTTGAGTTCCTTCAACCGCCTTACAGTCTCAAGCAAGTCGACCGTATTTCTGGCAAATCGCGATATCGATTTCGTCAGGACAATGTCAATCATACCTTGCTCGCATTTGGTGATGAGTTCTTGGAATTGCGTTCTGCCTGATATCTGTGTTCCGGAGACGCCATCATCAATGTAGATCCCCTGGTATTCCCATTCAGTATTAGCTTGAATCAGTCTCTTGTAATGATCGACCTGGGATTCAAGCGAATGCTCTTGTCGTTCATGTACTGTAGAGACCCGTGCATAGGCTGCAACTCGCTTTTTTCGGTTTATGGTCGCCGGTTGCTTTGGTTTTTGTATCAGCTTAATTGTTCTCACTGGTTCCTCCTAGGTCTATACATCCCTACGTTTTAAGTTAAATCAAGTCATATTAAGGAGATAGATTGCCAATTATTGGCTGGTATCTAACAATGAGTTTTCCTTGGACAGTCTTGAATTCCTCGTCAGTCAACAGGCCCTGAGCAAACAGATTCTTGATGAGCAAAAGAGCCATCTGGTAATCGGACTCTGCCTTGAACTGCTCTTTTGTCATTTGCTTCCTTCCTTCTTGAACCTTGTTTTGATATAGCACTCGTGGCTACAGTAACTGCGTTTGGCATTCCCATATGCTGAGAATGATTTGCCGCAGCAAACGCAGGTGAATTGGTAGAAGGCCTTACGCTTCACCTGATCCTGATGGGCATTCCACCAGTCCATGCGACAGCCATCCGAGCAGTACTGTTTCTTCCTTTTGCCGGGGGTATGCTCCAAACGTTTACCACAGGTCTTGCAATAATCTTTTCCCAGATCCTGAGGCACATGGCTGGGAGATCTCCTACCCCTGAGATTGTGGGTTCTGCAGAAGGAACGGACGCAATCCTTGGATAACCCGAGCCTTGATGCGATGGTGGTGTATCCCAGACCATCATTTCTCATTTCAGTGATTTGTGTAGTTTCTTTTTCAGTCATTGTGTTCTCCTGCTTGATACCGGAGAACCGTACCCCTGAAGTTTTTGAAGACCCTGAATAGCAAGGGAACAAGAGAATTATCGTCATTCTTCTACTCCAATTCTTCTGGCTTACTCTGATGAACTACATTGGATTAATCTGCAGGAATTATTAGATTTTAAAATTGGAGGTTGGGAGATGCTCAACAACACTTACTTCGTATGATAATTACTGGGTGTAATTAAAAATATTGGCCGGTAAAAACCGGCCAAACACGATTCCAAAGAATAATATTCCTTGGATAGTCTCAACAAAATTCCTAGCAACTGATTCAAGGTTCGCGTCCTTAATCGAAGTTCGGGACCACGGCTACTTTTCCCCCTTGGAAAAACGAGCCGTGATATAGCAAGAATGGCTGCAGTAGACTCTTTTTGCATTTCCGTATGAGCTGAAGGTCTTACCACATTCGGCGCAAGTGAACGAATAGTACGCTTTTCGCTTCACCTTGTCCTGATGCGCATTCCACCAATCCATACGACAAGCATCCGAGCAGTACTGTTTCTTCCTCTTTCCAGGAGTGTGCTGCAAGTATCTCCCACAAGTTCGGCAAGTGTTGCTACCAGCTTCCTTATCCACATGAGAGGAGGATCTCCTTCCCGTAAGTCCGTGAGTCCTGCAATAAGATTTTACGCATTCCTTTGGAAGCCCTATTTGGTTTGCAATCGTAGAATATCCCAAGCCACTCTCTCTCATGTTCGTAATCTGCGTTGATTGTTGATCGGTCATTACCTTCTCCTCGTTTGATTTGTTGGTCTATACATTCCTGCAAGTGGGATGTAAGTCAACTTGATAAAACGTTATAAAGAGAAAAGTTGGTAATTCTCTACAGGAGGAAGATAAGGAAATAACCAGGCACCCAATATTAAGTTTCTTCTGTGAGAGAATAGAAGGATAGGTTATGCAAACTCTTTGAAGGTCTGCAATTTTGGTACTTTCTATCCGAGTGTCTTTTATTGACATCGTAATTATACCTGACTTCCGTCGTTTCTCCAAAAACCTAGTACTCTGAAGTCAATCCGGTAAGCAATTCCTAAAGAAATTGGCAATCCCTTTCTCGGTGAGATACAGGGCGTCAAGATTGGATAATCCAGTCAATTGCTTGAGTTTCTCATTGACTCTCTAGTTTTGAGAAAAGTTAATGAACGTCCCATCACCTTTTCTTACCACACGGAAGTCTTGTGCAAAATCAAAAAGGTCATAGGCATTGATTTGGTTCTCAAAGCACTTGATTTCCAGGACCCGCAAAAGGAACAAGCCGAGATAGCAGATCAGGAAATGACCATAGATCGTTTCTTTCTTTTGGACATACACAGGCCTTGCATCAAGATATGATTTTGTGATCCTGAAGGATTCTTCAATTTTCCACAGGTTGTGATACGTTTGGTACACCTGCAGGGGATCCATGTGGAGTTCCGAAGTGACCATGAGGTTGTAGCCGGCAAATGCCAAATCCTCAGTGATTTTCTCCGAGTCGATTGCAACGATGGGTTTGATTTTCTTACCGATTTTGGCTGGATTTGGAATCGCAGAACATAGGATATGCTTTGACCAGCCACCTTCCGTTAGTACAGGATACCATCGATGAGCATATCTTCCATACGATGGCAGTAACGGTCTCGGCCATTGTCGATGCGAAATCATCGTTCACCAGCCTCTATTGCAAAGGGCTCGAGCAAAAAGCACTCCAGTTCGCGATTGCCAGCGGGTTCTCCGTTGAGAAGACCGAGAAGTTTCGATTGGCCGCCTTGTTGCATGATATCGGCAAATTGGTAGTGCCGACTGCGGTCCTTGACAAGGCGGCTTCCCTCACCGCTGAAGAGATGGAGATCATCCATGAGCATCCGTATTATACTGAGAAAGCGCTCCAGATCATGGGAGTGGATTCCGATATCATCCGGTGGGCAAGCAACCATCATGAGAAGCTGAATGGAAGTGGATACCCCAAGGGGTTGCACGCTGAAGATCTGGATTACGAGAGCCGAGCCATGGCCGCTTTGGACATTCTCCAAGCATTGACCGAAGACAGGCCGTATCGGAAAGGATTCACACTCAAGCAAACCATGCGTATTCTCAACGTCATGGTCGAGAAGAACGAATTGGACAAGGATGTCTTCCTTCAATTCGCGCTCTTCTCCAAGCAATCATAAGGCATAGGATTTCCCTCGTTCGGCCGTCATGCGACTTGAGCTACAGCATGCGCGCTGAGGAAAGTACGCCCAATCTCGAATGCTACAGGTGAAGCACATCCACGGTATCAGTCAAAAAACTACAGCACTTGCCTGATCAATGACTGTTTGACAGCAAATCCAACAGATGAACGTCACGTGAACGGAAAAATCTTCTCACCAGCAAACTGATATGGTATCATGCAATGAGATTATCCGGGAAGGAGGTGCTTGCGGATCATGAACAATGCATCAAGTATGCCCTCTCACGGGCGACTCGACCACACCATACTTGAACAGCTCGAACAGTTTGGAGATGCTCTTTTCATTCACAGCTTCGATGGAAGGATCGTTGAGGTGAATGGACGGGCTAGCAGAAGCCTCGGGTATGCCAGGGAAGAGCTGCTGAAGATGACTGTGATGGATATTGAACCGGATTTCAATCTACATGCCGCCCAGAACGTCTGGTCATCGACGGTCTTGGGAGCGGAAATTACGGTGGATGGGCACCAATGCACAAAACAAGGCAACGTCATCCCAGTGGAAATCAGGATCGCCCCTGTCATGCATCATGGTCAAAGGCAATATGTCAGGATAGTGCATGATGTCTCGCGATGGGTGGAAATAGAGAACCAACTCAAAGAAAGGAACGAGTTGAACAGGATCATCATGGACAACCTGCCTGCCGGGCTGGCCGTGAACTCCGCATTTCCCCGTGTGGAATTCGTCTATATGAACGACAAGTTTCCGCAGTATTACGGTGTTACCCGAGAAGAGCTCAAAGATCCCGACAGCTTCTGGGATGTCGTCTACCGGGATCCGGAATTCCGGAAAACCATGAAAGCCCAAGTGCTGGATGCGATCGCGAGCGGCGATCCCGAACGCATGAAATGGACGGAAGTTCCTCTGGTTACCGAAGATGGTGAGATCCGGTATATCAATGCCTACGGAACACCCCTGCCCGGAAGGAATCTATTGCTGTCTTGGGTTTTGGATGTGACGGAGCAGAAAAGAGCGCAGTTGGAATTGATGGAGGCGCAATCACTGCTGAACCAGACCCAGCATCTTGCAAAGATGGGGGGATGGAGTTACGACCTTGAGGAGAAGCGTATTCGGTGGACTGAGGAGGTGTACCGGATCCATGGCGTTTCTCCCGAGTATGACCCGAACGAGATGGACAGCAATTTCGAGTTCTACCTACCGACCGACCGGGAGATGTTGAGGGAGGCTTTCGACCAGGCGGTTTCCCTTGGACAACCATATGACCTGCAGCTCCGACTGCAACGTAGGGACGGTAAGTTGATCTGGGTGAGGACCATCGGAAAACCGATGAAGAAGAACGGGAAAATTCTTGAGATCCAGGGCTTCATCATGGATATTTCCGAGATGAAACGGATGACCGATGAACTGACCGCCCAAACCGAAAAGCTCAAGGTGCTTCATGATATCGATCTTGTGATTCTTGAGAATATCGAGTCCGATGAATTATTGGTCACGACCGTGCTTCACAACCTAAAGGATTTGTTGCAGCCGAAGCTAATTGCGATCGCCACCCGGATTACTGATTCGACCGGATTCTCAGTGCACTTCACCAAAGGAAAATCAGAAGATTTCGGAAACACCGTCGTGCAGCTGAAGAAATCCATAATCGATGCAATAGAGAAATCCGGGCTCCGAAATACTTTCATACCTGACGGATTCCGGGAGGTGTCACTGGAGATCGTGAGGCAGATCATGCCTGCAGAAACTCAGGATTCGGTAGTGACGATTCCCTTGATCGCATCGGATGCATTGAGGGGTTTGTTCATCCTCCGAATGGATCATGATGAACCTGTTGATGGCATGGACATGGAATTGTTGCAGGAGGTTTTCTCCCTGCTCTCGATTGCCTTGGAGAAGATATTCTTGAACACACAGATCAAGAGCTATTTTGCGGAGCTGGAGCAAAAAGTGGAGTCGAGGACTTCCATGTTGAAAGCCGCGAATGACGAACTCGAAGCCTTCTCCTATTCGGTCTCACATGATCTGCGCGCGCCACTACGCGCCATCAGTGGGTATACGAGGATGTTGGTTGAAGATTATGGGAACAACCTTGATTCGGAAGGCAAGCGCATCTGCGAAGTGATAAGCCAGAATGCGAAGAATATGGGCGCCCTGATTGACGACCTGTTGTCCTTCTCACGAATTGGCAGGAATGCACTGCAACCTACCATGGTGGATATGAGGAATCTGGCTTATTCGGTATATCATGAGCTTACAAGTACGGACATGCGGGAGAACATGATCCTTGAGCTTGGGGAGTTGCCTGCGGCGACAGCGGATCCGACCCTCATCAAGCAGGTGTGGATGAATCTCATCGGAAATGCGATCAAGTTCTCATCAAAGAATCCTAATGCCAAGCTGCAGGTAGGATATGGTGAGACAGATGATGAAGTCATCTATCACATCAAGGACAATGGAGTCGGGTTCGACATGCGTTACGTGGACAAACTGTTCGGAGTCTTCCAACGCTTGCACAGTATCAAGGAGTTCGAAGGTACGGGAGTCGGTCTTGCTATCGTACAGCGCATCATACATCGGCATGGCGGCAGGGTATGGGCGCAAGGAGCGGTCGGTGAAGGGGCGACTTTCTTTTTCAGCCTTCGGAAGGATGGAATATATGGATATGATGAAGGTGGTTGATATCCTTTTGGTGGAGGACAACCCGAATGATGTGGAATTGACGTTGCGTGCGTTGAAAAAACGCAACATGGCGAATCCCACCCATGTGGTGGAGGATGGAGCGGAAGCGCTGGACTATCTGTTCTGTCGCGGGATGTATGCCGATCGTAATGCGAAGGATATTCCGCGGGTGATTCTGCTGGACCTGAAGCTGCCGAAGGTGAGCGGCTTGGAAGTGCTGGAGATCATCAAGTCGGACGAGAGGACGAAATCTATCCCCGTGGTGGTGCTCACCTCCTCCAGGGAAGATCCGGACATCAAGGCCGCATATCGGTTGGGTGCCAACAGCTATGTGGTGAAGCCGGTGGATTTCAACGAATTCCTCGACCGGATGTCAAACCTGGATTATTATTGGCTATTGGTGAACCAACCTCCGGTATGATCCGCGACCTGTATAGGAGTCCAAATGGTTGCTCAGATGAAAGTCTTGATGATCGAAGATGTCTCAACCGATGCGTTGCTCCTGGAACGCGAGGTGAGGAAGATATACCCCCAAACGGAATTCCTATGTGTGGAAACTGAACAGGATTACCGGAAGGCATTGGATGGATTCGGTCCACAGCTCATCCTTTCGGATTTCAAACTCCCTTCCTTCGATGGCCTTTCCGCTTTGTCCATCGCAAGGACGCTGGCTCCGGATGTACCGTTCATCATTGTCACAGGATCCATGAATGAGGATACCGCGGTCGATTGCCTGAAGGCCGGTGCATGGGATTATGTGATAAAGGAACATCTGAAACGCATCGGACCCGCCATTGAAGGCGCTCTCAAGAAGCAGAGAATCCTATTCGAGTCGAGACAGGCTGAACTTGCGTTGAGGGAAAGTGAGGAACGCTACCGAAATATTTTTGAAGTAGCCCCGATCGGAATCGCCATACACGCAGGTGGACAAATAGTGATGGTGAATCCGGCAGGCGTACGGCTGCTCGGTGCGACGAGTGATCAGGAGCTGGTCGGCAAACCCATCACCACTGTGGTCCATCCCTCCCGGATGGAGAAGGCCAAGGACAGGATTCGCAGGCTGCTTATGGGTGAGAAGGGATTGTATCCGGTTGATGATGTCTATGTACGCATGGACGGGAGTCCCCTTGAGGTTGAAGTGATGGCCTCTGTATTGAACTACCAAGGTACTCCCGCTGTCCAGGTGATCGTGAAGGACATCACCGAACGCAAGAAAGCGGAAGCTGAATTGCGATACATCAGCCAGCATGATTATCTCACCGGGTTGGGAAACCGACGACATGTGGAAGATCAGATGGTTCGATTGGATCGCACTAGTTTCCTTCCGATAAGCATCATCATGGGAGATATGAACGGCTTGAAGATGGTCAACGATTCCTTCGGGCACCGGGTTGGTGACAATCTGATACGGAAGGCAGCGGAATTGATCAATAATATTTGTAGGCCACAGGATATCGTTTGTAGGACCGGAGGGGACGAATTCATTGTGCTTCTCCCCAATACGGATGAGGAGCAAGCCGAGAGAGTGGTGACCAATTTAAGAAAGAACACGTTCGAAGTGAAGGTCGGGAATGCCTTGATGTCGGTTTCCTTTGGATGTGCCACCAGAACTTCAAAACAGAAGAGCATGCAGGAGCTCCTCACTGAAGCCGAGAACAGGATGTACGACAGCAAGATGTATGAAAGCGCAAGCCTCAGGAGCAAGGCCATCGATGTCATCATGTCGGCGTTGTTTGAGAAGAGCCACAGGGAGCTGCTCCACTCCCAGAGGGTGAGCGTGTTGTGCGAATCGATGGCGATCGCTGCGGGATTCACACAGGATAAGGTCAATAGGATCAGGATTTGTGGATTGGTGCATGATATAGGTAAGATTGGTATAAGCGAAGAGATATTGAACAAACCAGGCCGACTGGATGATGATGAGTGGTTGATCATGCGAGAGCATCCAGAGGTAGGCAGGAGGATATTGAAGTCTGTCAATGAGTTCTCGGAATTGGCGGAGTTCGTCTACTGCCATCATGAGCGTTGGGATGGAAAGGGGTATCCTCGAGGGATCGCAGGAGAGGCCATTCCGTTCGAATCAAGGATCATCGCACTTGCGGATGCGTACGATGCCATGACCATGGATCGTCCCTATCGCAAGCGATTGTTGGAAACGGATGCTCGCGGTGAACTGCAGCGCTGTTCAGGATCTCAATTCGATCCCAGAATCGTGGAGCTTTTTCTAGGTGTTGATCCAGGATTTCTCGAGTCGAAGTATTAATTGCGAGTCGGTTGGCGAGGTACAGAGACCGACTGTATACCAATGACTATTATGCACCGGTATTTCCCTTTTTGTTGTGCCTGGTCATCTGTTGTGCATCCAATTCACCGATAGTCTGCCGGTACTTTGCGACTAGTAGTACCTTGGCTTTGTGCCCCCCCCTCCCGATCGGTCAGGAGTCCCTGTCGCAACAACCCCTCGGCGATGAACAAGTCGGGTCGTTTTACCAGTGAGGAAAGGGTGTATACGGAGAGACATCCTGAAATTGGGTGGAAGATTCTTAGTTCTACCACGGAATTCTCGGAATTGACGCAGTTTATCCTCAGCCATCATGAGCGGTGGGATGGAAATGGCTATCCCAATGGTCTCAAGGGTGCGGATATTCAGGTCGAGGCAAGAATTATTGGCGTAGCCGATGCATACGATGCGATGACCAGTGAACGAAGCTATAAGACGGGGATAAGTCGGGATGAGGCGATCATCGAACTGAAACGATGCTCAGGATCGCAGTTCGATCCCGAGATCGTAGAAGTGTTTGTCAATGAAGTATTACCAGAGTACAGGGACCATAGTAAAAAGCGTACTTGATCTTTTCATTGCGTATGAACATAGCTTCACATGTTGTTGATCAGATATATATCATCAATTCATCTGATGAAAAAATACTGACCCGACAAATCGAACTTGGGCAGCTTCCATGACCGACAATCGTTCTTCTCGAGGAACTGCTGGGCCCAATCAACCCATTTGGCGAAGTCCGATTCGGGATAGCTTTCTCCCAAACGACGCTTGCCTTCTTCCGTGATCACCGTGATGTAGTCTTTGATACGATTGATGTTGACCAACCGTTCGGTTTCCTCAACGAGTGTCTTGATCCTGGCATTTTCCATCTGTTGCAACCGCTCTCGCTCACGTCTTTTCTCTTCCTCGATCAACCATTGCTTGTGCCTGATCTCAGCTTGGGCTGCATTTTCCTTCTCCATCGTTGCGATCCGTATCATGCTGATGATGAATTCATTGATATGATGTTCGATCCTCAGATTCTTTCCATCCCGCCATGTATGCCGTGCGTGTTTGCCATAGGGGGAGGTGAGGATCTCAAAGCTAAGTTTCCCTGATAGCACATATTCAAACTTCGAATAGCTGTTTTTCCGGTGTTCTGGTGCAAGTTCCCGCTTGAAAGATTTTTCGATTATCCTGAAGCTGATATACGTATCGAGCACCTTGGCGTAGATGGGAACTTCCTCCTTTACGGGAAAGCCATAATAGACCCCTCGCTTTTCCTTCGGATCCTTCGGTTTCGGACCGACCGTGTATCCGCGTGATTCCAAGGCGGTACAGAGGATCTGCAGGATCGCCAATGCGCGGGTGATATTGTCAGGTCCCACGCTCACTTGAAAGGCCTCGTCATTTTCCGAGCGGCAAAGACCATATTCATGGTATTCTGACAGCTTCTTCTTTGCTTCGTTCAGCTTCCTTTGTGTGTTTACAACATATGGATTGGCAAGTTTGACGCCAGAGTTCCAGGTGATCCGCATCTTGGGCAACGATTCTCTTTGGATGAGTTCCTCCTCCAATACGAAGGCTTCGGGAACCAAGCGCTCGACCTTCGTGTCAGCCTGAGGTTCCTGAGGTGCTTTGGATTTCTTTCGTACCTTCGGGCAGGCGCCGAATGGGGGAAGGGGCAACTTCTTCATCTTCAATCCACTTTGGAGTTTGCTCCAATACCCCCTTCCCGGTAACGGGATGTGCATCTTACGGCATGTCTTCGCGATCGCCACATCGGAGACCCCATAGCGTTTGGCAACTTCCAGAAGCGGCTCTTTCCATACTTCTTCATAGAGAGTTTTCCTGTCATAGTATTCCGGTTCTTTGTACATGGCATCACCTTCCTACATATGAATATAGCAGGTTTTTCCTCTAGCTCAATACTATAAAAGCGGCGATACTACATATGTGGTATCACTTTCAGAGATGAGGTCTTTGCAAGCATTGTTTTCAAGGAGGTTTGTATGGATATAAGAGGTGGGCAGGGCATGCACGAGAAGGCATTGAGGGAACTCGTACAATGGATAGATCAGGAGATCAAACCGATTGATCATGGGGAGGTCCATCTTGTGTTCAAGATACGTGACCATCAGGTGGCACTCATTGAAAAGACGAAGATCGTGAAGGAAAAACCCTCGGAATATCATCACTATTACAATCTCTAGTGGGTGTATTCTGGGTTATGCTTAACTGAAATTGGACAGCGGAGAAGCGATACTTAAAATCACAATTGATGTTTAAGTAGAGGCTGATGCGCCCGTCAAGCTTCAACGAATAGCAAAGCAACCGCTCCAATATGAACCTTAGATCACAGTATCTCTTTGAAGATGTAGTGCATGAGATGAAGGATTCTTGTGAGTAGAATCCCTTAACGCCGAGGGACTATGGATAACGATCCGGTTTCTTCCCAGTTCCTTCGCTTCATACATCGCCATGTCAGCCGCATATACGAGTGCCTCGGAATCCACACTAGAGGTGGGCGTAGTTGTTGAGATTCCAAGACTGATGGTCAAACAAGTACCAACCTTCTTGTTCTCGATGCACATCCCTTCGATCTCACTTCGCATCTGTTCGGCGATGACTGAGGCTGCCTCCGCCGTCGTGTTTCCCAGCAAGATGAGGAATTCTTCACCACCAAACCGGCCTATCAGAGCACCCGCCCGTTGGGAGATGGCATCCAAGGATTTCGCCACCCGCACCAACACCTGATCTCCGGCTAGGTGGCCGTATGCATCGTTGAATGGTTTGAAATGGTCGATATCCACCATGATCAACGAAAACGGTTGATGTTTTTCCTGGCTTGCCGCGTGCTCTTTCTTCAATAGCTCAACAAGCTTGTGTCTGTTGTATATCCCGGTCAACTGGTCGAAGAAGGCCAACAATTCGAGCATGTCGGTCTTCTGTTCAAGCTCCTTCTGTTGTTGCGCGATTGTCCTTCTATTGATCAGATCATTCGTGGTGGTACGCCAGAGTAATATGGAAAGGAACAATCCCAGTCCGACCATGGTGATGCCGTTGACCCTGTTGGAGAGCACAACGGCCTGATCCGTTTGGGTGCATGGAATGGCAAAGAAATATCCAATGAACGCAAAGGCGAACAGGATCGATGAGATACGGGGGTCGAGGAGTAACACGAGGGCGGTAATGAGGCATCCTACCATGAATGGCGTGATGCTTGCAGTCACCAATTGGTCGAACGTCACGATGACTACGGCCATCGTGAGAATGGCCATAGAGGCAATGTAGGGGATCGCAATACTGATCGCATGCACTTGTGGTTTGAGTTTGAACTTATAGGATGCTATCCCCATGATGCACATGATGGTAGCTAGAACCCCATGGCTGGTGATGATTCCGGAACGCCATGTCACCTCGACAGCATCGACTGATGTACCGATACTGAAAAACACTATATGGGCGATATTCACGGGAATCGCAACGAGTGACATAAGGAACACACGCCTTAGATTGGTCAACGTGATTTCATCTAGGATTGACCGATCGATCTCATCACGGGTTCGCTTAAGAATCTTCCATCCCATAGCCCACCTCATATTAAACACCATCTGATGTGCTCAATCACTTCGTCACGGATACGGACCTCGTTGCCGTACGGAGCGGTACCTGATCCAACCGGTACGACCTTATCTTCGATACTGGCAGGAGAAATGAACTCCAATACATTCCTCAGGTTACTCCCCGTATGTACTAAGCACGATAGGAGACGCAAATTCCATCAATCGACTTTGAAACGTTCATCCTTTTCTTCTGGGAAAAGCCCGATTGCTCAGTCCAAGGGCATGGCAAAACGGTTGTCCTACCTCAACATGATACCATAGATCTCCAGAATGTGTAATCAATCTCAGTTTAGGGTCGTGATGAAATCAGGTGCCGGTGATGAAATGGGCGGCAGAGAACCTATAACCCAACTCATGATTCACGATGATATAGAAGCTGATGCGCCCATCGACTTTCAATGAGTAGCAGAGCAGGCGCTCGGCCATGAACCATCGTTTCCGTACGGCATCGATCGCAGCATCCCCGTGTCGCCTATAGGGAGGGAGGTAGAGGTCCCCCGTGCTTTTGGCCATGTACACATCCTTGTCCAGGCAATTGGATAATACCTGGCGGTTGATGTGGTATTCGGCCAGCTTGATTCCCTCGGGCCCATACGAGTGGATGGTCTGCGGCTCTGTCTCCTTGTAGAAATTCAGCGCATGGAACCGGTAATCGGAGCTTAAGGCGACTTCGGTCAGCGCATTGACGTTCACATAGATCCTGCCAATTTCATATTCACCTAGTGAATCCTCTCGATAATTGATCTGCACCAGACTGATGCGCGCAGGTTCGGGAAACACCGAACAATGCTCATCGTCAGGTGTGAGGATATCTGGTATTGGGATCACGAGGTGCTCCAGCGCGCCCTGCAGAGCCTGGTTATCGATGTGGAAGCATAGTTGGTCGAACATGAGGGTCCTCCTAGGTCAGTGTGCGTGCCGATTTGACGCTGACCATGCGATTGGCGTACGAGGGGGTGATCAGAGCTCCCCGCATCGCGGTGGTGGTGAGCCAGTTTTGGGTGGTCGAGTATGATGAGGGTCCGGTGGAGTTTTCATGCAGCTTGAAGCCGATGTTCTCACTACGTCCGTAGATGAGTTTTCCCTTGACTGTAGCATCGTAGGTGCTATCGGCTCCGATGTTGTACACAATCACATAATCCTTACAGCGGCTACGCTCCCCGTTGGTTGTCTGGGCCTTGAACGCGAACAGGTACGAATCGTCGCCGTTGTACTCGGCCCTCAGCGAGGGTGAGACCGACTGAACGGTCGGATTGAACGGGCAGCGTACCCGATAGGCGGTGCTGGTGTCTTTCCCATTAGAATGGGAGGCCACCTGTATCCATTGCTGATCCGAGATCGAAAAGCGCCAGAACTCGGTGACCACCGTGGGGTGGGGCTGGTAGATGTTGGAGGCCGTGCCCGCGTAGGCGCGGAACCAGCAGCTGTTGGCGAACACGAAGGTCCAATACGAGGTGGAGGTGTCCCCTCCCGCCTCATATGCAATCGCGCTGCCGATACTGGTTTTATCAATAAGTTGTCCATACGTAGCCATCAGTTGAACCTCGCCCCATAGACCGTAGTGGCGTTGATGGTGGTCGCCCCGATAGTACCGGTATTCACCGAACCACTGATGAGCTCCCCGGAGAGATACAATGAGCGAAAGCGCTTGGCACTTTGCCCGATATCATAGAGCGAATGCGCCCACGGTACGATCCACATCGATTCGATTCCTCCATCCATCGCACCGAGTACCACCGCCGTGGTGATGGCCAGATCCGTATACACACCGGTATCGGTGGCGTTGACGAACTTGCGCACATGCACCTCCTGGGTTCCAGTAAAGAACACCAGACGATCCTCATCCTTACGCAGGCGGGTAACGGTATAGGAGGTCCCATCGACCCTAATTACCCCTGAGCATGCGGAGTTGGTCCCCACGGGAACCGCTGAGAACCGGTCATAAAAGTCGGTGCCCGATTTGTATTTCTTCATGCTCGCCGAATCCTGATTCGTCGATCCCACGGAGAAGGCCTTGGTGGATGAGAGGTAATAAGCATTCGGTTGGAAGGGCACAACCTGGAAGGAGGTGTCGCCACTGGTGAGCACCAAAGAATTGAACATCTGGTTGGTCCACACCCGCATGTAGTTCGTTGTGGCTGTCGCACTTCCCCAAAGCGCACCGGAGAATACCCACAGGGTAATATCCACCCGGTCATTGGCAGGGGTGATGCTGTAGCTTCCCACATAGTCCCCACCGCCACCACCGGCTGACCACAGTTCACCGGCGGTCACTTCCGGTTTGATCCAAAGGGTTTCATCGGGATCGGGATTTGCATCCTCTTGGTAGTCAGAATCGGCCTTGATCTGATCGCCACTCTGCCCCGGCTTTGTCCTCCAGAGCCTTCGGTTGCAGAAGTTGCCATCATAGTTGATATGCCACTGGACATAAAAGTTCTCTCCGAAGAGCCTGATCGGGGTGATCCGGCTCATGATGGTCGGGTCCTTGTCGCCTCCAGCTGCGGTGATCGTGCTGGAATAGCTGCCGTTGGAGTGCAGTTTGACGCGCTTGTTGACTCGTCTGGTGGCCTTGGTGAACACGTAGCCTTCGATGGTTCCCGAGAGGGACTGGCGCTCATCGGCATCCGGGATCAGGTCGCACATCTCGGAATACTTATAGATCGTGGAGGGGACGGTGTAGGCTCCCACCGTGGTTCCGGCCACCTGGGAGAGGGTCCTGAAGCCGTCGGAGCTGAAGGTCCCCACGATGTCCGCGTTCTTGGCCATCAGCGAGGCGATCTTCGCCACTCCTGCAATGCCATCCAGATGGAAGCCGCTGTTGGGATATCCGTTCGCATCGGTGCTGTAAATCTCGGACTCGAGGCGCGAGACCCAGAGGCTCTTGATGAAGGCATCGACGGCCACGATCGTCTGGAAGATCCGGTCGGCCCCAAGAGCGATGGCCATGTCCTGTAGCTGCTGATCACTTGCATCGGAGCTGCGTAGGATCTCCATAAACTGCGAGCGGATGAACTGCCCGAGACCCAACGGAGGAGTCATTTCGGCTGTAGTTATCACCAGAGCATCGACGCGAAAGTTTCCGATGACCGCATCACCGGTGATCTCGGTACCGCTGTTGAAATCCTTCCACACCATGCGCGAGGAGGATGCGCTGCCCGCGGTCTCGGCCACCAAGTGTGCAAAAAGAACGGCACCCGATGCACTGGCGAGGATATACCCTTTCCCTGAGGTGCTTACCGTATAACTTGCTTCATTGAGCAGGTAGCGCGATGAGCCTACATAGACGATGCCGGTGGGAAAGCCAAATTGGCCTTCACTATCAAAGCCCGAGACTATGATGGTGGAACCGACGATGTTTACCCCAAGGGCCCCCGGATTACCCGAGGGGCCTTGGACACCGGGGTCTCCGGTGATGCGAAGCGGCGTACTCCACTCGCCGCAGGTGCCGTCGGCATGCACGATGCGCGTTCGCTTATACACATAGTATCCCTGTTGCGGGGCGGGGATTTCGGTGGTCCAGCCTTCGGTGGGGGCAACCGTCAGTGAGGGAGATGCTGCATACTGATCCTCATAATAGGATCCATCACGTACCTGCGTAATCGTTATCTGTCCTATGGCGATCGCCATGAGCTCCTCCTTAACTAACGGTGCAGATAAAGGTGGATTTTACCTCCACATCCGCTGTTCCCACCGAGATGGTCTTGCCGGTTTTCGAGGCACTGGCATCGGCAAAATCCCGTACCGCGCCATCCTTGTCCAGGATCGTCCACGTATAGGTGTGATTCGATCCGGTTGCATCGATCTCCACCCCGTTCTGGAACAGCTTTGCCTTGAGCGTGCTCGTACCCACCCCGTTCTTGAAGACCATCCCCCCGGTGGACTCGATGACCACCTGGATGGGATCGTTGAAATCCAGTACCGTCACCGGGTCGCTGGTATACATATCGCCCACCACTGTGTCGCTGATCTTGACCCGGTATTGTTGCAAACTCGCCACCGATGAACCGGCCACCGCATACGTTGCATTGGTTGCTCCGCTGATGACCGTCCAAGTACCTCCGGTGAGTTTTTCCCACACATAGGTGAGGTTGGTGGTGTCCTTGGTCGCCGCCCGGTAGAGGTGCGCTCCCAGGGTGATCGAAACAGGCTGACCGTTCTTGAAAGCAAAGCCCGGATCAGCGGTGATCTCAGCGATCGCGATGTTGTTGCCCTCGGTCACCTTCTGGATCGTCACCGAGTTCTTGTACGTCAGATCCAGACCAGTTGCCGGATCGCGATAGACGATGCTACAGATGTACTCTACGCTAAAGACAGTGGAGGAGAAGGGTTGGGAGGAAACGGTCAGTGCCTTGGGAAAGGAGGCTCCCGCCGATTCGCCCGCGCTGAGATTGTTTTCTCCCGTTTGGTTGTTCGCCTTGCGCTTCCAGGTCACCGATTGTACGTTTGTACCGGTCACCATGATGTCAGATCCACTGCCGGCGACGAACAGACTGGGAGTGAGTACCAACGGGGTATCGGTGAAATCGGGGCTATACAATTCATTGTTTCCGTCATATTTGACATTCTTGGTGTGGTTGCTCGAGATAAAACCGGTGAGGGTTACCCCGTCGTTGAAATCCATGATCGTAATTTGACCGATCGATACTGCCATAGTTAGATCCTCCTCAGTAGCGTGCAGAAGAAATTGGTTCTGCCTGCTACATCGTCTTGGGTGACGGACAGCGTCTTGCCTCCTACGGAGTAGTGTTCGCTGTTCCATATCGCATCCGCATGGGCATCACCACTAGTGCGGCTCCAGCGAAAGTCTGCGTCGGTAAAATGGTCGGTGACCTCAGTTCCTCCCTTGAAGACACGAGCACGCATGGTGGTGGTGAACGTCTCGGTGGTGCGGAAAACAGTGCCCCCTTCACTGATCACCTGCACGTGGTAGGCATCCTCGCCAGGGGGGCCCTGGGCACCTCGGCTGTCATTTTTTCCTTTGGTGAGCACCTGAAGGTATGCAGGGGCACTGAGGTCGAAGGTAGAGATGCCCACCCCTTGGTAGTGGTAAACAGGGCTTTCGTCGGTATAGGTGCGCGCGGTGATCATCGTTGCGACACTCAGGCCACTGAAGGCATCATCATGGATGTGTACCAAGGTGCCACAGGGAAGGTCGGTAGCACAGAAGAAGCTATATGAGCTATTGCTATGCCGATGATACTGGCCCAACAGGTTCGCATGTGCTTGGGCGAGGGTGCGATCATGCACGAACAGCAGCTCCTCGGAAAGCAAATTATCTGAGCTGTCCGGGACGAGTGGAACGTCGGCTGTTCGCATCACCTGCACATCGCGCTCATAGATGATGTCGGCATAGGCATCGAATCTTGTGATATGGTAGGCCAGTGTCCCGCTATTGTGTGCCTCCACTTTCAGATACGGTCCTCCAGCTGCTGTGACGGCAGCGCTAACCGAGCCGCTTTCAGCAGTAAATTCACTGCGGATATTCGAGGCGGCGATGATCTTGCTGCCTCCCACGATATCGATCTCGCTTGCGGCGTTGCATGCTTCGATCAGAGCGGGAGTGCGAAAGCTGTCCGCTTGGGCTTCGGTCCACTCGCCTTCGGTATAGATTTCACTCCCATCGAAGTGTTGCCCACCTTCCAGCTTGAGGTAACAATACGGGTGTCCATCACCACGTCCTGTGGTGTTGCGATACACGAGGTAGTCACTTGCTGTGCCCAGGCGAGTAAAGGACACGCGCGCACTCTTGTACTGGCGGATCTTCTTGGAAAGCGTGATCGCCTTGCCTCCCACCACAACCAAGTCGTCCTTATCGAGGGTGGGAAGGTTCTCAGTGGAGGTGCAGTCCACCTTGAACAGCCTCAGCTGTCCCAACGCATCAAAGTAATACACATGCCCCAGTTCATACACCAATTGGTCCAACAGCTCCTTGCAGGTGATGCTGCCATCAACACTTCTGGTGACCGATGCGGTGAGGGAGATGCACGCTGGTGACACGGTAATGCCGGCTCTTGCGCATATTGCCTCGATCGCCTCGCTGGCGGTGCATTTGAATAGGTGTCGCCCGCTTTCAATGAAGGCTTTTCCCAACAGGCGCGTACCGGTATCCTCGATGGTGATCGCCAGCGCCTGCGCACCGCTGTCGGTGAGCGTCCAGTTGTAGCTGGTCGAAAGGTATCCGGTGAACAAGGTTTGTGCGCCATCGGTGAGGGTGGCCTTCACATCGCCTTCGGTGGCCACGATGTCCTCAATTGCAGGGCACGTTCTATCCAAGAGCAGATCAACCTGATTCGAGGCGCTTTTCAAGGTGGACAGCAATTGTTGGTGGAAGGTGATCGTTCTTTGTACGATATGCTGTTCACCGATAGCCTGCGCCGAGGAGTGTCCCTCCTCGAGGTCGCCTCCCAGGAAGGCGAGGGCGAGAGAGGGCTTCTGTATGATGTTCATCTACGTGGTCACTCCATAATAGTCCAGCCGTTCGAACTCGCTCCGGATCATCCGGGCGAAGGCGCGCATGCCATCACTTCCCACTACCGGGGCCTGCTGGTAGATGTTGATGGTCACCTGTGTCGCTCCCTGGTAGCTTGCGTTTCCCACAGCTGTGGTGGTGGAGACCGCGTCGGTTGCAGTGCTGCCTTGGTCGGCAATCGCATCGATGTTCGAAAGCCTGTCGGCGAGACCGTTGAAGGCATCGCTGGAGAAACTACCCGGACTGGATGCGTAGCTTTTCTGCCGGAACGGGTGCACCAAGTTGTACGCCGCTGTGGCGATCACGGATCCGAGGTACTGCACCCAACTACCCAACCAGGACAACAGGTCGGCCACATACTGCAGTGGGCTCATGAGGATGGTGAAGGCCTTGGCTACCAAGAGCAGAATCGGAGAGAAGGCCATCATGATGCCGCTGATGACCTGGAAGATCGGAGCGAGGCTTTGCAGCACAGGAGTAAGGACCGCCATGAGGATGTTTCCCACCAAGGCGAACGCGGTGTGCAGCACATCCAGAACCGGCAGGAACAGGCTGGCAAGGGTGGTGCCAATCCACGTGAATACATCCACCAGCGGTTGGAACACCGCCGTGAGTGCCGGCTCAATCACCGAGACGAACCCTTCGAGGATGGTCAAGAGGATTCCCAGCGGGCTGAGGGTGTTGAAGATGATGTCGGCAAGCGGCTGCAGCGTGGCGATGATCGCGGTCACCCCTCCCAACATCTCGGTTGCAACCATACCCATCAGGCCCCCGGTGACGTCCCCGAACAGGCCGGTGAACACATTCGTCAATCCGTCGGAGAGCATCGATGCGATCTGCGCTCCCATGCGGGAATCAGTCTTCTTCGTATTTTCGGCTGTCTCGGCTGTGGAGGTTGCCGTACCCTCGCCACTGGAAGCGATCTGAGAAAGCAGCTTGGTCTGGTTGGCCGCATCGGCCTTTTGGGCGATCGCTTCTAGATCGGGGGCGACGATCTCGTCCAGTGCAGTCTTGAAATCAAGACCGATATCGCCATACAGGGTCTTCACCATATCAGCACTATTGAGCACGACCGTCTGGGCGGTATCGATTGCCCCTGTTACCGCATCACGCAAGAGCGGTCCCAAGTTCTCAAAGCTCTGCTCGGCTTGTTGCTTGTAGAAGGTCGCCTCGTCCTTGCTTTGAGAAGCCCCCACATCCAAGGTGGCTAAGCGGTCTCCCAGGCCGAAGAGCTTTCCCACCCAGGTGCCCTGGATCTTCTCCCCGGCCTTGTTGATCGCATTCTGAAATGCCCCCAAGATGGCGCTTTCGATGTTCAACGCAATATAGGTGACCCAACTGATGATGCCGACCACCGCGTTGCCCAGCAGTTTGGGGATACTTTCGAAGACCGCCTTGAGCATGGCGCTGATGACGATGCCGATATTCTGGACGGTAGTGGTGATGATCAGCTTGAGCGAGTCCCACTCGAAGGTGCGCTTGAGCAACTCCCACACGGTGGTCAGAGTCAGCTTGAAAGCTGAGGGGAGGTTTTTCATCACCGCCCCTACATAGTTGATGATTTTGGTGAGGTTGGTCTTGATGCCACTGAAGGCTATATCCAGATTGCCCAGCCACGGGCCGAAGTTGTAATCGATGATGCCGCCCACCTGCTGCTTGATGTCCCCCCAGGTGTTCTTCATGTTCGTCAGGTGCTGTGCACTGTCCCCGTCGGCCATCATTGCCGAGTAGGTGCCAAGCTTGTCGATCACCTTGTCAACCGCCGCTCCGTGTGCCAGCTCATCCTTGGTGAGCCCATCAAGCTCAATGCCAAGCTTCCTCAGCTCCCCGGTAGCCCCGGTGTACGAGTCCAGCAGGTTCATCATCGATCCGTTGAGGTCCTTACCGGTCACGTTCGACAGGTACACTGCCGCCTCCGATATGCTTTCGATCTCGTCAGCGCTCTTACCCAAGGCGGCCAACTGGGCAACCATCGCCTCGATATCGCCCTTGCCCGAGAGCGTCTGGCTGCTCAGGCGTTCGACCACGGCGGTGACCTTCTCATACGATGCGCTGTCCCCCAGTGCGAGGGCAAGCTGCTTGTATGAGCGTTCGGCTGCGGAGAACTCGGAGAATGTTGCCGATACTGCATTGCCCAAAGCCTTCACCGAAGCGATGATCGCGGTAGCGGCGAAGGCGCCTTTAAGCACTCCACCCAGTTTGGTTGCAGCACCCTTTAGGCTTCCCAGGTCGGCTGCGGCCGACTTGACCGCACCACCGATATCGTTCTGGCCTTTGATGATGACTTTCGCTTGTGCTGCCATACTCGTGTTCCCCTTATGCAATGAAAGGGGCGCCCCATGGACGCCCTGTGTTCAGAGTTTCTGTGTCAGTTTTTTCGCCTGTTCATGCAAATGCCGCCGGTAGTTGAGCTGGATCAGCTTGAGGATCTGCATGCTCATGTACGGCTGGTCCATGAGGGAACCAGCGAATGGCAGGTGCCTGAAGTCCCCGCTTTCAGAGTCACAGCAAGGCAGATAGATATCGGTTATGTAGAAGAGCCAGTGGCCGTACTCGGTATAGAGCTCGGCGCTGCGTCGTCCGTTGAAGACTTCTGCGCACAGGGACGCGATCTGGCGCCGTTCGCGTCCGCACGGGAAAAAAAAGCGGCGTGCGTGTATTCGTTGACAACCTTCACCGTCAGATCCAGCGACTCGAATACCAATGAGGCCACCTCGCGGTTGTCCATCTTGCGTTTCGCATCCGCATCCTCGTAGAAGTTGTGATCGGTGAGGATCGCGGGAAGCAGATCACGAAGGAGGGTGAGCGTTTGGTTCTCTCCCTGCTCTGAGGCCTCCTTGAGTCGGAGCATCTCCAAGGTGGGCAGCTCCTTGAGCACGATGTATGCCTCGTCGTCGGCCTTGAGGCCCACCAGCGTTCCCACTTCGATGCGCACCTTCTGTATGCAATTCTCGTAATGTCTTGTCTTGATGAACATGTCTGTTATCCTCCGTAGGGTGTCGAAATCTTGTCGGTGATCACGATGGTTATGGGCTCTTCGGTGCCCACACTGAGTGCCTCGCCTGCGACGGTGGAGCTGAGTATGCCCGTTCCCCCGACGTTCGCATCCACTTCGCCGATTGCCACATGCGCGAGGGTGATGGTGATGCTGTGTCCCGCCGAAGGGGATGAGAAGGTCAGCTGAACCGACGCATGCTCCTCGCTAATCAGATATGAGCTCTTGAGCGTCTCCACTTCGGCGCTGTAGGGAATCTCGAAGTTGATGGTGACGCTGCGCTTGCCATGCTGCGGTTGTCCCGCGTACAAGCCCGATGCGTAGGTGCGCGGGGCGCTTTCGAGTGCGTTGTCGATCTTCAGCGACGCGCTGGCGATGTCGAACGTGCTTCCGTTGACCGTGAAGGTCGCATTGGTGCATCGGTATGAGGGGATGGAGAAGGCCTTCAGCTGGGCGTCGAGGGTTCCGCTTTCCTCCCTGACACCCTTGATGTCGATGCTGCCTTTCACGTAATCGCCAGCTGCGCAATCTAGGCTGAGGGCGCTGATGGTGCACCCCGCATACCGCTTGATTGCAGCCTTGCGATCAATGGCGAGCGTGAGGCTGGGAAGGGCCTCATGCACATCGCAAAGGCCCATGGTGTGGGTGTATGCATCCGTTTCTCCCACCTGGGAGCAGGTATCTTCTCCTCCCAGAGCGGCGTGCAGGATGAGGCCCGCTGATTCGGGACGGAGGATGAAGCTCACCGAGCCCTCCACCGTCACCGCCAACAGATCCCGGTTCGTAGCGGTCTTGGTTCCCAGAAGCGAGCCCTCGTCGCCTTTCTCGACGGCCACCTTGATGCTCTCACTGGTCAGATCGACCAGTGTTGTGGGACTGGCAGCTTGGGCGAAGGAGCTTTCCTTGCCTGCCTGCAGCCGCGATCCCGTTCCTGTGTAAAATGCCATATGTGTTTCCTCTCTTGTTTAGAATTCCTTGGACCACTGCAAATCAATGCTTGCCTCGATGGCCGTGACTGTCGCGCTTGCGGTTACGGCAGGGTAGTAGTCCATGTCGGTGATGCGCGCGTCCTCGATGAATCCTCCCAGCGTGGGGTCCCCTCGTAGGAGCAGGTATAGGGCTCCATACAGTGCGAATACACGCTTGACCAGAATCGCGTTGGGTGCACTCTTGCACAGGAGAAAGATGGTGGCGCGCATGGTGGCCAGGTCGCTGTTCATGCCCAGCGGCTCGAGGTTCTCATAATCGGGTTGGATGTAGAGCATCGCAGGGCGCCGCATGCTGTCCACATCGGGAAAATCTATCTCTATGTTCTTATCGTCGAAGTGCTCGATGGAAATCCCCTCTTCGCTCTCCTGCAAACCGATCAAATCAGTTGCGATCACCGCCTTCAGCCTTTCGAGCACCTGCATCTCACTTATCATCGTTTGCTCTCCTTTTCGATGCGCACCACCTCCCGCTGCACGAGCGCCTCCAGTTTGGTCTTGAAGGCGGTGCTGCCTAGGTATTTCTTCACCGGGGCGGCCACGAAATCGCGCTCGGGTAGTTTGACCGAGTGCACGCGCACCCATTTGCCGTCCTTCTGGAAGGTCAGATACCCTCCCTCCTTGGCGGTGATCCGAGCTCCCTTGGCCAGCGCGTAGCCGTAGAAGACCTTGTTCTCCTGTGACGAAGCCTTCGCCTCGACAATGACGGCCTTACCGCTACGGATCACACGGCGGCTGATGCTCTTGTACAGCGCCCCACTTCCTTTGGAGAGCCCGTGGGACTTGTAGGCCTTGCGCACTTGGCTTCGTGCGGCCGTTCCTATGCCGCCCAGGATGCGACGCATCGCCTTGTGCCGATTTGCTCCGAGGGATTCGAGGTACCCGAGTGCCTCGGCCAGGTCGGTCTCGACCGATACGCTTTCGGTGCTGTATCTTTTTCGTCTCTCAAACATGTCAGAACCCCAGAATACGCATACTGTCCAATGGCTGCAGGTACTTGCGGTAGTTGCTGTAGTTGACGAACGTACGGCTGTTGTCGGCAAAGCTCTTGCCCGTCAGGCCGATGTTGCCCCCGGTCTCGCTGAGCATGAGCGTGGCGATACGCAGGATCGAGACGACGATCACGGAAGGCATCTGTTCGATCTCCCATCCTGCGGTGTAGCTCACCTTGATATTCTCCTCGCCAAGGGGGAACTTGGTGGCGTGATCCAGAAAACGGATATGGTCGTCGCATGCGGTCACCAATGTGGTATCAACACCAAAGGTGCCCACGGTGAGCGCTTGGATATTGGTGATGTTGCGCACCGGAAGGTACAGGCGCCTTGAACCGGTCCCCGAGCACACGATATCGGTATACTCCTGCTGCTTCGGATCGAAGCCCAAATACGAGGCCACGATATCCTCGGCAGTGGAGAGGAAGGCCGTTTTGAGCTGCACGGCCTCGGGTGAATCCTCGAAGTTGCCGCTGTAGGTGTTGAACATGGCGATGCTGGCGATCATGCGCTTCCTCCTTCATCGAAATGATGGACACCCCGGTTCTCACCGGGATGCCCCCAAAAATCCTTGGAATTCTTTTACTGTCAGCTGGCCATCAGGCCCGCACTCCTGAGCTTTGCCAGCAGTGCATTGAAATCCATCACGAGCTCTTCGATGGTGGTAGCCGTGCTATCTGCTTGGCTGGCAGCGGGAGTGAAGCTGCCACTGGGCAGCCCTTCGATGACCGCCGCAGGATCGATGGTCACCTTCGCATTCGCTGCGAGAATCACCTCGCCGCCGATGACAGTCTTTTCACCGCCTTGCTCGCGGTAGTTCTTGGTGTTATATGACATCAATTACCTCCCTTAGGCTTTCTGCTGCAGGACCTTGACGGCCTCGCCGAGGATCAGGCGCCCATCCACACGTTGGCTTCCCAGGAATCCCACCTGCCCGGTCGGGGCGAACAGTTCGCCCAGGCGCTTGAAGGTGCGTCCCTGGCGGTCGGCGATCCAATAGTACGAGAAGTCCCCGAAGGCCAGTGTCTTGGCCCCGCCTGCGATCTCGGGCATGTAGGCCGAGGTCTTCACCGGACGGCTGAGGATGGTGTCGGGGGTACCTGCAGTCAACGAAGGCTGCCAGATGTACTGCCCGTTGCCGTCCTTGAGCTTGCGAAGCGCTTTGACGGTGGCATCGTTGGTCACCCACACCGCGTTCTTGCGGTACGGACTACGAAGCGCATAATACAGGTCGATGACTTCGTCGGCATTCAGGGCGGTTGCGGATGCTGCGTTGACGCCGATTTGTGCACCCCCGGTGGCCGCGAGGATACCCAGAGGCTTGCCCGATCCATCCCCGGTGAAGAACGCCGCCTCTTCCTTGGCCCCGATGCGACGGGCGAATTCGGTGGCGATGTAGCTCTCGATGTCGAACACGCTGTCGTTGATGAGCTCCTCGGAAACCTTGATGATCGTACCCAGCTTGTAGGCGCTGATGGTCACCTGGCCGAAGCTGTCATCGCTCTCCGGATAGGTTCCCTCCTCGTCGATCCATGCCGCCTCACCCTTGGACGCACTGATGGGGATCTTGCGATCGCCGCTTGCGGTCTGGATGATCTTGGCGATCGAGCGAAACAGGTTCTCATCCTCCAGTGCCGTTACGAGGGTGTGCTCGAATTCGTCGGGCACCAGATAGCCGCCTTCGGTGTCGGTCCCCACCTGCAATGCGTTACGCAGTTCGGGTGCGTTCTCCCGGCGCCTGAGGTGGTTCCAGAATGCCTTTCGATACTCATCCGAGGCACGTCCACTCTTCTTATCGGCTTTCTGGGCACTCTCGGGCCGGCTGGTGATGGGTGAGCCCACATGAGCGTTCAGCTCACGCTCGAACGCCTCGATGCGCTCCTGCCGTTCGATCTCGTGGCCCAAATCCACGATCTCCTGTTCCATACGTTCGTAGGTGGTGGTATCCTCGGCGCCCAGGATGCCCTTGTCGTTACGCCTGGAGTCGAGGAATGCCTTCGCCTGTTCCCAGGTCTTCGCGCGCGTTGCACGCATGTCGTTGATCTTTCCCATTGTGTCTTCTCCTATTGGGGTTTGATGAGATGCAGTCGTTTCTCGAGCTCGCCAAGGGCGGTTGTGCCTTCCTCAGGTGGCTCCTGGTTTTCTGTGATTGCAAATGTTTCGGTGATCTTGTTCATCAGCGAGAGCTGAGAGGTACGCAAGGAGAACGCATACGATGCCTCATTGGACGCTTTCTTCGCATCCTCGAGGATCGCATCGGCGAAGCCCAGCTCAATGGCCTTCTTCGCATTCATCCACGTCTCGTTGTCCATCAGGTGGCTGATCTTCGCCCGGGTAAGGGTTGTCTTGATCTCGTAGGCATTCACGATGCTCTCTTTGACCTCATCGAGCATGCCGATGGCCTTTTGCATGTCCTGATGGTTGCCATAGGCGAGTGTCATGGGATTGTGGATCATCATGAGCGCGGTGGGCGCCATGAGCACCTTCGTGCCTGCCATCGCGATGACCGACGCAGCACTCGCTGCTATCCCGTCGATCTTCACGGTGATTGCCCCCGGATAATCCATGAGCATTGCGTAGATGCGACTTGCTGCGATGCAATCCCCTCCGGGGCTGTTGATCCACACCGTCACCTCGCCGCTGTCGGCAAACAGCTCGCTTCGGAACTGCTCGGGGGTGACATCATCATCAAACCAGCTCTCCTCGGCGATCGTGCCCGAAAGCTCAAGGATTCTCGCTCTGCCTTCGTCTTCGCTCTGGTTTTTCCATTGCCAGAACTTCTTGTTCTTCATTACTCTCCTCCTGAGATGTGTTGGTAACCTTGTCTGCGAATGCTCCTGCTCGCGAGAGGGGGAGCATATTTCCATTGATGAGATAGAGGTTTCCCCCATCCTTGTCGTCTATGAGGTCCATGTCCTCCAGCGTTCGGATATCGTTGGCACTCATCCATCCGTTCTGGCGTGCGGTGGCATAGCCGCCCATGCGGCTCTGGTAGTCACCACGGAGCAGCCCCTCGACGTTGAAGCGGAAAAAGTGCGTTTGTTTCTCCTTTGTATCCAAGAGCGCACGCGAAAGTGCTTGCTCCCAGCGAATCACCCACGGGTCAAGGGTGTACTTGACGAACTCCAGCGACTGTTGCTCGATGTTGCTAAATGAGGATTTCTCCAAGTCTCCCACCATGTGCGGCGGGACGCGGAAGATACGTGCGATCTCGTTGATCTGGAACTTGCGCGTCTGTAAAAACTGCGCCTGCTCAGGTGAGATCGAAATCGGTGTATATTTCATACCCTCTTCGAGCACCGCAACCTTGTGCGAGTTGGACGAGCCACCGAACTGACCTTGCCACGTATCGCGTAGGCGGGTAGGGTCCTTCACCGTTCCCGGGTGCTCCAGCACCCCGCTTGGGGCGGCTCCGTTGGCGAAGAACTTGGCCCCATACTCCTCGCAGGCGATTGCCATGCCGATGGCATTCTTGGCCATTGCAATCGGCGAGTAGCCCACCAATCCATCAAAGCCCAAGCCCGGTATGTGTAGTACCTCTGAGGCGTCCAGTACCACCGAAGTGCCTTTCATCGTCGGCGCATCCTCGCTACTGGTGGTGTATTGGTAGTAGAGCTTGCCACTCTTGTCACGGTCCACCTGCATGCGGTTAGGCATCAGTGGATAGAGCGCGGCCACCTGGCCCTTGCCGTTTCGGATGATCTGTGCATAGGCGTTGCCCCAGAGCAGCAGGTGGGTCATCAGCGTTTCGCGAAATACGAAGCTGGTCATCTCCGCATTCGGTTCGCTATGCAGCAGGGTGTACAGCGGGTGCTCCTTTGCCTTATGTTTGCTCGCCTCATCGTCGTGACGGTAGAGGTGTAGTGGCAAGCCTGCGATCGCCTCGGCAAGGATACGCACGCAGGCATACACTGCGGTCATCTGCATCGATGAGCGTTCGTTTACCGCCTTGCCGGATGTAGAGCCTCCAAACAGGAAGCTATATGAGGACCCGTTGGTCCTGTTTTGTGGCTTGTCACGCGTTCTCGTGACCAGCTTGGATAAGAGTCCCATAGGTGTATCTCCTGATTCCTAGATGAAGAGGATGCCTCGATTCTCGTAGACCGATTCGCGCAGATCGTTGCCACACCTGATCGCCCGATCCAGTGCCATGATCGCAGCCACGGCCCCGTCGATCTTCTCGGTGGACTTTTGTTTGTCGGGCTTGATGTTCCCAGCCGGGTCGGTACGGATGAAGATGTTGTCCACCATCCACCTCAGCACCGGGTGCCCGGCATGGGCGAAGGTGCGTTCAAGCACTAGTTTCATCAGCTCTTTGGTCGGTGGGCTCATGTCCTTGAAACCCTGGCCAAAGGGAACCACCGTGAATCCCATACCCTCGAGGTTTTGCACCATCTGTACTGCTCCCCAGCGGTCGAAGGCGATCTCTCGGATATTGTACTTCTTGCCTAGGTCCTCGATGAAGGCTTCGATGAAGCCGTAGTGGACCACATTGCCTTCGGTGGTCTGGATGAATCCTTCGCGCTCCCACACATCGTAGGGCACATGATCGCGCCTCACACGTAGATCAAGGGTCTCCTCGGGAAGCCAGAAGTAAGGCAGCACGGAGAACTTGTCCTCTTCATCCCGCGGGGGGAATATCAGGGTGAAGGCGGTGATATCGGTGGTGCTTGAGAGGTCCAGTCCTCCGTAGCAAACCCTTCCTTCCAATGCCGTCTCATCCACCGGGAAATCGCAAAGGTCCCATTTCTCCATCGGCATCCAGCGCACTGCTTGCTTAACCCATTGGTTGAGCCGAAGCTGACGAAAGCTATTCTCCTCGGCGGGATTCTGGCGTGCACTTTCAAACGCTGCTTTCACCTTCTCGAGGGTGATGGTATGCCCCAGCGAAGGATTGGCCTTCTTCCAGGTCTTGGGGTCCGCCCAGTCGTCGTTTTCGTCAGCGCCATAGATCACCGGGTAGAAGGTCTTGTCGTGTTTTCTTCCCTCGAGAATATCTTTGGCCTTCTGATGTTGTTCGTAGCAGATCGAATGCTGGTCGGTGCCAGCGGTGGTGATCAAAAAGAACAACGGTTGGGCACGCGCATCACCCGAGCCCTTGGTCATCACGTCAAAGAGCTTTCTATTCGGTTGGGTGTGCAGTTCATCGAAGACCACCCCGTGGATATTAAATCCGTGCTTGGAGTAGGCTTCGGCGCTCAGCACCTGATAGAAGCTGTTGGTCGGCAGGTACACGATACGCTTGGTCGCAGCGAGGATCTTCACGCGCCGGTTCAGCGAAGGGCACATGCGCACCATGTCCGCTGCCACTTCGAATACGATCGAGGCCTGCTGGCGGTCGGCCGCGCACCCATAGACTTCAGCGCGTTCCTCGAAGTCTCCACAGGTCAGCAGCAGTGCCACCGCGGCGGCGAGCTCGCTCTTGCCATTCTTCTTGGGAATCTCGATGTAGGCGGTGTTGAATTGCCGATATCCGTCGGTCTTGACGATACCGAATAGGTCACGGATGATCTGCTCCTGCCAAGGAAGCAGCAGGAAGGGCTTTCCCGCCCACACTCCCTTGGTATGATTCAGGCACTGGATGAAGGCCACCGCATGGTCGGCCAGGGTCTTGTCGTAGGTCGAATCCTTGGCCATGAATGCAGTAGGTTTGTAGGTCTTCAGTTGTTTCATGGCATTCCTATGTATACGAAAAGAAGACCCCGGAGGGTCTTCACTAAGGCGTTCAAGCGGTTTGTGTCAGCCTTCGCCGGTGAGGATGAAGTGGGTGTATTCTGTACTGTGATCTTCGCTCAGGTAGTGTACCAGGTCAGCAAGATCCATGCGCATGGCGATCCACTTCACCGTAGGGATGTCGAACATGTTCGTCAGGCCGCTCTCACGTACCTCGAGGATCTGCTGTTTGATCTTCTCAGTCATCAAGTACCTCCATCATGTGTATTACCGCCTGCTTGAGGATTGCTTCATCAAAACCACAGTCGCGGTAGCCGTGTAGGATGGTCGCGTAGTAGTACGCATCCGGCATCGCCAGCAGAGGGCCTTCGTTCATGACGTAGGCCATCGCCACCAGCTCATCCCCATCCAGGTTCACCATCAAGCGCTTTTTACGGTACAGGTGTGGATGCCCCTCGTAGCGGTCCAGTGCCTTCTCACATTTTTCGGTGATCTGCCAGAGCAGCACCGGTACGCTTGCTCCCCGTTTCATCTCGATAGTGGCCACGCCACTATGTCGGCCCCCTCTGAATACAAGGTGGTAATCGTGCAGTATCGTTGTTCCGATGACCGCTGCATCGGGGCATCGGTATCCCATTTGCTCGAGATTCAGATTGCTTCCATAAGCCAGATAGACTTTCTTCATTGTTGCTTTACTCCTTCGATCGGTCTTCTACCACCTGAAAGGGCGGTCGTCCCGCCCTCAAGGTCTCATCAGGTTGCCCCTTCAGGCGGCAACACGCCGTCTCCATGCCGCTGATCCGCTAAGGCGCTTAGTCAGGTGCTCGCGGCAAGCCTTGAACTCGTCGCCGATGAAGCCGATGCGGTTGAGGTAGGTGCGCATCGCGAACTTCTCATTCTCGGCTTGGGGCTTCTTGGTGCTTGCCGAGCTTTGCGTGAGCGCCTGGGTGTTCAGCGCAAGGGCAAGGACGATGTAGCTTCTGACCTCTCCGGCGTGCAGCGTGCTGTTGAACCCGCGTAGCTCGACGGTCTTGTGACCGTGGAAGAAGGAGTGCAGGTTCAAGAAGTTATGTAGAGCTCTACATAATTTCTTTTATGGTGAGCAAGTTGTTATGTGAAGTAACCTACATAAATCTGTCAGCAACAAACCTAATCGGCGGTTTCACTCTACATAATCCGGTACAATCAGTCATCGGCAGTAGCCGGTAAATCCTTGTATCGGAGGCATGCATATGGAAAGGAAAACGCAAATGACGTTGGTAGAGCTTATTGAGGCCATCATACCGTTGGTTGAGGCCAAGCATTACCACAGGGTCTACGAGACAGAACTGAAACGAATATTCAATAAGCTGGCTGGGTACTGCCGCATTCATGGCGAGCAGTACTTCAGCACAGCACTTGGACAACAATATCTGTTGGACAGATTTGGAATCCTGCCAGGTACCGTGAAAAAACACTATGACAAAGAGCGTAGAGCGATGGACATGTTGTCCGACTACCAGCATTTTGGGACCGTAATGCTCAGAAGGAGGAAAGAACGTAAGTTTCCACCTCAATTCAGATCGGATGCGGAAGCATACCTGACGCAGATGGAGAGAGATGGTAAAAGACCGAACACAATCAAATCGCACAAGGACTCCCTGTTTAAGTTCACAGACTTTCTTGACAGCTCCGGTGTGTGCAAGTCCGAAGGAATAGCACTTGAATTCGTGAACAACTATATCAAAGCCACCCTGAGCAACTACGAGGGCGATGTAGCCAGACATCATCACTCAATTATGCGCAAGTTCCTGAGTCATCTTTCCGACGACGGAAAAATCGACCGGGGTCTCGCTGCAAAAGTCATCCGGGTGACAAGACGATCTAGCCCCAAGAACCTTCCAAGCACATTCACAGTGGACCAGATTGAAGCAATTCTTTCTCAGGTCGATCGAGAGAGTCCTGCAGGCAAACGTGACTTTGCAGTCTTGATGCTTGCAACCAAACTGGGGTTGCGGACTAGCGACATCAAGAACCTGAAGCCGGAGAACATCCATTGGGAAAGCAATTCAATCCACATCTCGCAGGTGAAGACCGGGGAATCCTTGGCCCTGCCATTGCCTTTGGACGTCGGTTGGGCTTTGATCGACTACCTGAAAAACGGCAGGCCAGACAGCGGGGAACCCGAGATTTTCCTTCGTGCAGCCGCACCGTACGTCAGCTTGCAGAATTTCGACAACATCCTGGTCAAATACATGCAGATGGCAGGAATCTCCCTGAACCGTACGAAACATCACGGTCTCCATACCCTTCGCCACAGCTTGGCAACCCACATGCTTGACAAGGATGTTCCGGTCGATGCCATCCAAAGTGTATTGGGACATGTCCATGCCGCAACAACGGAGCGTTACATTGGAATCAATGCCAAGCAGCTGAGTCTGTGTGCCCTGGAGGTGCCTGAGGTATGAAAGAAGTCAAGAATCTCCAGCTCAGGGGCAAAAGTATACTTTCACCGATGATGGCCGAGTTCGTGGCGCAGAAACGTGCAATGGGATTCAAGTTCAATGCAGCTGTCGAATCGTTGAACCTTTTTGACCGGTTCTGCGTGGATGAAGATGTGAAGGAGCCGATCCTGACTGCAGTCCTCATCGAGAAATGGTCCGATAGGAAAAGAGGCGAGAGCATCTCTACCCATGTTTACAGGGTCAGATGTGTGAGAGGATTCTTACGGTTCATGCACAACAACGGGTTCACTGCCCCCACGACATTCCATCCTTTGACGATGAGGGGCAGCAATTTTGTTCCCTACATATTTACAGAAGATGAAACCAGAAAACTGCTTATGGCGGTGGATGAGAATTCTCCTGCATGCAGCGTCTCTCCTTTCAGGCATCTTGTGATGCCGGTTCTCTTCAGGATGCTCTGTTGCTGCGGACTCAGAGTTTCCGAGGCGTTGCAACTCAAGGTGAATGATGTCGACCTTTCTAAAGGAGTCCTCATCATTGCCAACGCAAAAGGGGGCAAGGAGAGGCTGGTGGCCATGTCCGGCTCTCTCACCGCAATCTGCCGCGCTTATCGGGATGAAATGCTCTCCCGTGGTTGCGAGCATGAGTATTTCTTTCCTGCGCCCGATGGGGGCCTTTATGATGGATCGACCATCTATGACAATTTCCGCAAATACCTGCATGCTGCCGGTATCCCCCACAGAGGAAGGGGGAAGGGGCCTCGCTTGCATGATTTGCGGCATACATTCGCAGTCAATGTCCTCAATCGTTGGGTTTTGGAAGGCAAGGATCTGTACACTTGCCTGCCAATTCTCAGTACATATCTTGGGCATGTCAGTCTTACTTCGACCGAAGAGTATCTTCGCCTCGTTCCCGAAGCCTATGGAGATCTCACCAGTTCTTTCGAGCATAAGTTTGAAACGATGTTTCCGGAGGTCGCAGATGAAAACTAATGATTTTGCCTACCTTCTGAGTTCGTTCTTTCAGAAGCATCTTCCCGGCAACCAGAATGTCAGCACCAACACCATCCGATCCTACAGGGACTCATTCACTTTGCTGCTGACCTATCTGAGAGACGCGAAGTCTCTGGCTCCTGAAAAATTGTGCTTCAACGATCTGGATCGGAAAGTGATCGAGGATTTCCTTTTTTATCTTGAGCATGAACATCACAATGGCATCTCGACTCGGAACCAGAGGCTTGCGGCAATCAAGTCCTTCTTCCGTTTTGTCCAGATTGAGCAACCGGAACATCTGTTGCTTTGCCAGAGTATCATCTCTATCAGGACCAAAAAGAGCGCGAGGCCTGTGATCGGATACCTATCTGGTGATGAGACAGGAGCATTGCTGAGACAACCCGATGTGACCACATTGAAAGGACGTCGAGACTTAGCCCTATTGTCCTTGCTGTACGATTCTGCCGCCAGGGTTCAGGAGATCTGTGATCTAACCATCTCGTGCATCAGGTTACAGAAGCCTCCCGTCGCCAGACTTTATGGAAAGGGACGGAAAACCAGGGATGTCCCTTTGTCGAACGCTTGTGCTGAGATCCTTGAAAGGTACATGCATGACAACCATTTGGATCGACCAGAAGCAGCCAGCGATCCACTCTTCTTCAATAGCCAGAAGATGAAATTGACACGTAGCGGGGTTTCCTACATCCTCAGGAAGTACATCAATGCTTGTAATGGAACCAAAGAAGGGGCCATGTCTGAAAAGATCACACCTCATTGCCTCCGTCAATATGGTGAGCAAAGTAAAATGGGGAGTGCTAGCTAAAAATAATGCTCTAGTGTCAGGATTCAATGTATTCCACCAAATCCGCTCCCCATTTAAAATCACTATGAACCTAATGAATTGAGAAACTCCATCAAATCCTTGTCATTAGTCCAGGATGGCAACTCTTCCTGTGGAAGCACATCCTTAAATGCGGCCTCAATTGCTTTCCTTTTCAACTCGGTGTCAATTTTCGCATAAATTTGTGTCGTAGAGCAGTCAACATGCCCAAGAAAATCCCTGATATAGATAAGATTGACTCCTGCTTGTAGCAGGTGGACACTTTTACTGTGGCGGAACACATGGGGTGTGATTGGAAAAGAGACAGTGAATCCAGAGTCTTTTTTCGCAAACTCAACATATTTGTTAATTATGTATGAGACACCCCACCGGGTAAGAGGCTGGTCTTTTTGGTTTAGGAAGACAGTTCTTTCTCCTGAGCTAAATCCTGTATTGGGTCTTTTGCTCCGTAGATATCCATCAAGTAGAGAGGCTGTTTTATCCGAGATAGGTATCTGACGGTCCTTGTTGCCTTTTCCATGTAGCATCATGGTAAGGGGTTTTGTCAGTCTTATATCCTTCTCCTTGAGGTCTATGAGCTCCTGAACTCGGGCTGCTGTATCATAGAGCGTAGCAAGCAGAACGAGGTCTCTTCTTCCCTTCGCTGTCTGGATATCAGGTTGTGCGAGGAGGATTCTCATCTCATCACCTGTGAGGTACGACACCACTGTTTTAGCGCACTTCTTGTAAGGTATATGCAGTATTTGCTGTACGCCATAGAGATTTTCAGGCGATTGCACTTGAACATAGTGACAAAAAGAATGTATCGCCACAAGTCGTTGGTTCCTTGTAGTTATAGAACAATTTCGTTTTACTTCGATCCAATCCAAGAATTCAAGGATGCCTTCACTGCTGATTCGAGACAAGTTCAACCGTTCTGGCTTGATGCCTTTTTCGCTCTCATAGTAGATCAAGAGGAGTTTGAACGTATCTGCATAGGATGAAATCGTGTTTTGGCTTGCATTCTTTTGTCCAGGGAGGTATTTGCTGAGGAAAGATGTGAGAAAATAGGCAAAATCAGGTTTGTTCATATTCATAGCCTCCTTCTGGAATTACATACCCAAACTCAGCTTCAGTCCGGCTGATTATATCAGGATACATATCCGAGGTGAGCCTCAAATAGTACTGAGTCCCCCTGAAATCAGAATGCCCCATGTAGGCAGAAAGATAAGGGATCATGTTGGTGAGGTCATGGCCTGCCAATACCCACTTTTTTAGGCAGGCTACCGCCAGATGGTGACGAAAATCGTGGATTCTGGGACCGTTTTCTGTGTGTGGGATGTCTGCCATCAGCAGGTAATCCCTGAAATGGCAATAGGCAGTGCTTTTGTCCATATGTCCCTTGGATGAGCCTGGGAACAGGGGCGTCTCCTCCTTACTATAACGATGGAAGCTTTCTACAAACTGTCGAATTCTATCCGTAAGGCTTGCTGCCATCGGCAGGAACCTATCCTTGTTGTTTTTCGCACCAAGAATAGTCACAACCCCATTATCAAGATCCACATCACCAATGGTAAGATAGAGAGCCTCTGAGATGCGTACTCCGGTTCCATAAAGGAACCTGAACAATACAGGGTCTACTGTATTCCTGGTTGAATTGGGAGTCTGAGGGTACTGGTCGACTGCAAGGAAGAAGCGGGCAATCTCCTCCTTTGTAAATATATGTGGGACAAACTTGCACCTTGGCAGGATTGTCTTGGCTACAGTTATGTATGCGCAGTATCCATGCTTATTCAGATAGATGCCGAAATTTCTCATGACAATTTCCTTAGTATAGTGGGAACTGGATCTTTCCATCTTGTCATATATGAAGGCATGGAGCATAGGCTTCGTGAGGGTGGTCTCTGTATAGCTATTGCAGAAATGAAAGGTGTCAAAATGTCTGAGATGGCTCTCCTGATTCTCAAATTTCAGTCCGGTTTGTTTTTGGAGTTGAATATATTGCTGAAGGATATCTGCAAGACTACTTTTCCAAGTGTAGGGTGTTTTCATGGCTTAAACACCTCCTCCGGATCCAACGCACAGTTTCGAAGTCCCTCGATGTCTATGTGCAGATAATGTCTGGTCGTATTAACATCTTGATGCCCCAAGGCACTTGAGATGACCGGCAGGGGAACTTTTGCCTCGAGAAGATTCCTAGCAAACGATCCTCGCAGGGAATGCATACCATAATGGATGTTGGGAGGGATCGTCAAACCTGCTTTGACAATATAGCGATGCAGTTGTCTGTTGAAACTCTCAGTTTCTCCAAAAGCTGTGAATGGAGGTCGGTGTCGTACAAAAAGACGATCTGAAGTGGTTATAGGACGCCCATTCTTCAGATAATCAATTACAGCCCAGCCAATGTCATCGGAAAGCGGAAGTTCAAGTTCTTGCCCTGTTTTCTTCATTACAAGCTTTATGGTCTTCCTGTTCCAGTTGAATGATGTCAGTTGCAAGCCCCTGATATCACTGACCCTCAATCCAAGGCGTACTGCAAGCAGGATGATTGCATAGTCCCGTTTCCCTTGGGAGGAGCACCTATCTATGGCATCAAGAAGTTTCTTCACTTCTTCCCTTTTCCATGCATAGCAGAGCCTGCTGTTTCTCATCATCCTTACTTTAGGCAGACTTTTGTGTACCTCTTCATTGATATATCCTCTTTCATGAAGAAATGAAAAATAGTTCCTCAGAACGTAGAGGATAGTCCCGATGTATTTTACAGATGCATTTTGATACGTTGCTAGAAACTCCTCTATATGCTGGATAGTAATCTCATCTGATGATTTTACAGCCTTGTTTTCAAGAAATGTCAGCAACTTTTGGATTTTTTCCCTATTCGAGTCAATGGTTGCCTTTGCGTAACCTCTAATTTCACACTCCTCACAAAAAGAAAAAAACTCAGATCGGAAGCACTCAGGACAGAGGAAGGGCTTTCGTGTCCTTCTTGCTTGATATTGAAATTTTCCCGTTTGCAGGTACGTTAGTAGTAGATGTAGAGGTCTTATAATTCGGTTCAGATTTTTCTCAATAGTTCTGGTTTCAAAGCTTTCCAGACTCACACCGGTTTTTATGAAAACATAGTCGAGACAGACTTCCTTGTCGACATGGGTAATACTATGCTTTGCAAGATACAATTCGAAGACGTTGAACGAACTCCTATAGTTCATCATCGTTCCTTTTGCTTCCCCTTGGGTTTCGAGTGATTCCATTATGATGGAAATCGCCTTGTGAATGTCTTGTTGATTTTTCATAATGACTCCTTTTCTTTGATGATAAGGGAGTCATGAGGGTTTTTAAATGGTGAGTCTTTTTGCTTTATACCTTTAGTGTGATTAGCAGGATGATGAAATTAGGGTTGCACTCCCCATTTTACTTTGCTCACCATATTGACGGAAATGGAGAGCTCTCCATTTTCGACATTCAAAAGCCATGCATCTGGTTGAAGCTGGTGTAAACCTGATCTATATCCGGGACTTCCTTGGTCATGAATCAATTGAGACGACTCAGGTGTACGCCAAGGCGAACCCGGAGGCCAGAAGAAAAGCTATTGAAAGCGTCAGCGGGATTGTCGAGTCTCCTTCTTTGCCTGAATGGAAAAATGATCCGGATTTGATGAGGTTTTTGAAGGGGCTTTGATGATATTATGTTGAGTAATTCTCTCCACTTTTCTTTCCTGATAAGGATTTGGTGTGGTTGCTCAGCATAACCAGACACTATGCATAAAAGAAATGGTAGCGGCTGTCGTGGTAGTGTGCGTCCCGGTTTCCCCGGTAGCCTTCGTACCAGATGCTCTCGATCTTGGCGAAGGTGGTCGGCTTTTTGCGGTTCATGGTCGCCACAAGGTGCTCGTCCATCCTCTTGCAGTACCGTGCCCGCTGGGCTTCTATGCCAAGGGCCTTGTAGAACAGGTCGTTTCGGGCGTAGATGATGTTCACGAAGTTTCTGATCGAGCGCGGTGTGTGCGCCTCGCCATCGAGGTGGATGTGGATGCCGCAGGAGCTGTTGGTGAAGGCTCCGGCTTTGCGCAGCGCCCTGATGACCTCCTGCAGGTTCTCGATGTCCGCTTCGTAGGTGAGGATCGGGCTGACCAGCTCGACGCTGTAAAGCCTTGTGGCGGTTTCCCTGATTCCGTTTCTCTTGGTCTCGCATCGAATGGATCCGTCGTAGGTGAACTTCCATGTGCGGCCATCGAAGGTCTTCAGTTCGTAGGTGTCGTAGTAGGAGCCACCGTAGGCTAGAGTGCCACCGAGGACCGTCTGGGCAGCCTGGGCTGCGTCCTTGCGGGTGATGCCTGTCATCTCTACCTCGATTCCGAACCGTGTTGTCTTTTCCATGCCGTCTACCTCTCTTTGGTGTGTTTTTCTTCGTACTGTAGTAATCACTCAAAGAGGGATATATAGCAAGTGTATATATGCAAATAAGATACACTATTTTGCAGGTATTTCTTCGTCCAGGCGTCTCACCATGTCGACCCCCGGTACCACGGCCAAAGTCGAGCCGGTTTCCCATGCAATGTGGATGGTTCCAATGTCGTCCACATGGGCCACTGTCCCCTTGGTGCCCGCCGGCGGTGCGTACTCATCATCCATGCTCACCAGCTCGACGGTACACCCGCTTGGGTATTGCTTTTTGAGGACCTCGACTCTCTTACGGTTCATCTCATCCATATGTATCCTCCCTGTCAGTGTGCATTGATCGCTCAGCTTTGCATGAATAGCAAGTACAATGATTCAGGGTTTCGCCAACGCATCCAAAATGAGGCGCATCTGGCGCACGTACTGACCATAGCGGTGGGCAAACAGCGGAAGTTCGTTCTCCCCGTAGTCCAGAAGCGCATCCGCATCCGCCTCTTCTATGCAGTACAAACTGTTCTCGTATGACCAACTCAGGGTAGGAAAAACCGGGATCGGTGGAGCTTCGGGAGCCATCGAGACCAAGATCTGGCGATACGGGTCATTCTCCTTTACCGTTGGCACGCTTGTGCAGCCGATTAAGACGATCAAGACGGCCAGCAGAGTCACCGCTTGCAGGAGGTTGGATCGTTTCAGGAGGTTTTTCTTGGGCGATGGTGGTGATCTTCTGGTGTACTTCATCGATCTTCTCCAATTGCTGTTCTCGTTTCTTTACCGTTTCCCGCTCTTGTTGGATATCCTTTTTCAGGTTCTTGGTCTTGTGTGCTTGATAGCGGGTGATCCCCAACAACCCCAGGATGATGAGGATGAGCATCTGCATGATTTCATTCATCGGCTTTTTTCTCCATGAATCTTTTTACCAGAGGTTTCCAGAATGCCATGCACGCAGGAAGCTGTAGCAAGTAGATTGCTATGGTGTACAGGACCACCAGGTAGGGTGTAGCCTTTAGTTCCCCTGCCGGTGCTACTTGGTAGGTCACGTACGCAAGAACAGCCGAGCAGGCGAGGGCGATCAGCTTGATTTCGTTCTCGCTTGCCCTGTCGCAACGAAGGCTCTTCTTGTACAGTTCCATCACCAAGCCTAAAAAGGCGGCGAAGGCAAGTAATATGGCACTGAGGATCATGTGTTCTCTCCCTTACTCCCAAGCAGTGACAAAAAGTAATCGTCCATCTTCTTTTCCTGCTCCTCGCTCTCCCCGTTGATCTCGTGGGTCCTCAGCGACTTGAAGATGACCTTGTCATTCTCCAGTGCCATGACCAGACCCATCTGGACTCTGGTGATGGTGGTCTTGATCTCCTTGAGGTCCTTCGCATAGCACTGGCGGTCATCACTTTTCTTTGCCAGTCGGTTCAGCAGCCAGAGTACGATACCTCCCGAGCCGAACAGACATACCGCGAGCGTAGTGATCAGGGTAAGCTCATCCATCACTAGCCTCCTGGGAGGCAACTTCCTCGTAGGGGTAATCCAATCCGTCGCGTTGCACGATGACGTTAGCTGAGGAACCGGTGAGTTCGATGTAGCGTTTGATGATGACATCGCAGTACTTCTCATCCAGCTCAATGGTGGCGCAGCTCCGTTCGGTCTGCTCGCAGGCGACTAGCGTACTGCCGCTGCCACCGAACGGATCGAGCACCAGCGTGTTGCTCATCGAGGAGTTCATGATCGGGTAGGCAAGGAGGGCCACCGGTTTCATCGTAGGATGCTCGCCATTTTTCTTTGGCTTGTCGAATTCCCAGATGGTCGATTCCTTGCGTCCGGTGTACCACTGGTGCTTGCCCTTCTTCTTCCACCCGAAGAGCACCGGTTCGTGCTGCCACTGATACGGTGAGCGTCCAAGCACCAGCGACTGCTTCTTCCAGATGCAGGTTCCCGAGAGGTAGAACCCGGCTTCGCTGAAAGCCTTACGGAAGTTCAGCCCCTCGGTATCAGCATGGAAGACGTAGATGGAGGCATCGTCGGCCATGTGGGAGGCAGTGTTGGTGAAGGCATCGAGCAGGAACTGCAGAAAAGCCTCGCCTGCCATGTTGTCGTTCTTGATCTTGCCGGCTGTGCCCTCGTAGTTGACGTTGTAGGGTGGGTCCGTGACCACCAGGTTCGCCTTGGATCCCGCCATGAGCAGCTCGAATGTCTCGCACTTGGTGCTGTCACCGCATACCAGGCGATGTCTTCCCAGCTTCCACAGGTCCCCAGCTTTGGTGATCGTAGGCTTTTCGAGCTCGGAGGCCACATCGAAGTAATCGTCATGCACCCCATCGGCAAGCGCGTCCTTGAACAGGTCGTCAATTTCGGCCGGGTCGAAACCAGTGAGCGAGATGTCGAAGTCCTCTCCCTGCAGCTCGGTGATGAGCAAGGCCAGCTTGTCCTTGTCCCATTCGCCATTGATCTTGTTCATGGCGATGTTGAGGGCTTTCTCCTTGTCGGCATCCAGCTCGACCAGGATGCAGTCCTCCTCGGCAACCCCCATGTCCTTGAGGACATTCAGCCGTTGGTGGCCGGATATGACGGTATTGTCGTTGGCGATGTTGACCACGATAAGTTCCACATAGCCAAATTGCTCCAATGATCGTTTGAGCTTTTCATACTCAGGATCACCGCTCTTGAGCGCTTTGCGTGGGTTGTATGTTGCCGGATTCAGATCCGACAGGTTCATTTTCTGGATTCTCATGGTGTGTTTCCTTTCAGTTGTGGATTTCCAGTTCGTTCCTGAGCGCCTCTCTATACCGCTCGCTCACCTGTTCCCATGCGAACAGCGCATTACCGAAATGGCCATAGCAGGAGGTGAGGTTGTATACAGGACTACGTAGTCCCAGCTGATTGATGATGTCGCTCGGCTTAAGGCTGAACACCCGGCGAACAGCTTCGGCGAGCTGCTCATCGTCGTACTTTCCTGTAGCGAAGGTGTGTACATTTACCGCAACCGGTTCGGCCTTGCCGATGGCATAGGAAATGGCGACTTCACATCTATTGGCCAACTCTGCTGCCACGATGTTCTTGGCAATCATGCGTGCCATGTATGCACCGCTACGATCCACCTTGGTCGCATCTTTGCCGCTGAAAGCGCCTCCTCCATGCAGAGCAAGACCTCCGTAGGTATCCACCATGATCTTGCGACCTGTTAGGCCAGTGTCGGCTGCAGGGCCTCCCTCGACGAAACGACCCGATGGATTGATAAGGATGCGGGTGTGCGCATCGAGGGGGAAATCGCTACAAGCAGGGTAGAGCACCTGCTTGATGATCTCACCCTTGAGGGTATCCAAGTCCTTGTCACGATCATGCTGGACCGAGACGATGATCGCAGCCACGCGTGTAGGCACCCCATCCTCGTACTCTACCGAGACCTGGGCTTTTCCGTCGCTACGGATACCCATGATGGTGCCGTTTTTCCTGCACTTGTCCAGGATGCGGCAGATGCGATGGGAAAGTTCGAGCGGTAGTGGGAGGAATGTGGGCGTCTCGTCGGTTGCATAGCCATACACCGTGCCCTGATCCCCGGCTCCTAGTTCGTCCTGATTACCTTCGGCATCCCTGATCTCTAGGGCTGTATCAACACCTCCAGCGATATCGCCACTCTGGTTGTGCAAGAACACGCTGATGGTGAATTCCTTGGGATTGTAGCCACTCTCTGCAAGGGCGGTCCGTACGGTTTGGCGTATGTTAACCTTGGTGCGGCTGGTAATCTCACCGGCGACGATGATCCTGCCTTTGGTGGCCATAACCTCGCAGGCAACGCGCGAGTACTCGTCGATGGAAAGGCAGGCATCAAGAATCGAGTCGGCGATGTAGTCGCACAGCTTATCTGGATGTCCGCAGCAGACACTCTCGGATGTGAGGTAGTTCTTCATGTTTGAATTCCTTTGATTGTTTGATTTCCTAGCGGCTACGCCTGGAAGTGAGCAGCCGTTCCATCAGGTCATCCTGAGGGTTCGCTCCTTGGTATGAAGTGGCATTGTTCTCCTTCACGATCTGGAAGATCTGATACCAGATCTGGTTGACCTGTTTCGTGTACTCACGGCTCATCGCCACGTACGGTGAGGCTATCGCCGCCCCTGTGGTAGGGTGCTTTGCGAGGAAGCCGTATTCGCTGACGGCCATCTCGCACTGGATCCATCGTGCCACTGCCATTGCATACTGGTGGATGATCTGACTGCTGACTAATTTTTCACAGCGCATGGTCTTGAGCCAATCCCATGTCTCCTGGAAGACCTCTTCAGCATCGAGCTCGATACCACTCTTCTGGGTGACCGTCATGTAATATTTGACCGGTGGCATTTCCGCGCCTTCGAGCTCGGCAGCCTCAGGCTGTTGCACCACGCTGGCAGCTCTGCCTTCGTGGATTTTCTCTGAGAGAGCCTTGGGTTTGCGCCCTGCACCGACGCGGGCACCACCACGGTTGGTACCGTCTTTTGCCATGTTGCACCGCCTTCGTATGATGAGGGGGTCAATCCCCCGTTTGAATTCCAATTTTTACGCGTGATTGCCCCTGCCCGTTGTACACCACATATGGTGTAGAGATTCAGATACCCCTAGGGTTGGCGCTACTAATAGTTACCTTTTAACGTTCCATCGGTCTCTCTGGCGCCCGTGGAGGGCTGAGTGGCACCTGTTGCATAGTGCCATGAGGTTCTCCTCGTCATCCGTACCACCATATCTAGTGGCAGTGATATGATGGGCAACCGTCGCTCGTGTAAGGCGTCCCTCTCTCCTGCACAGCTCGCAGAAGGGATGCCCTTCAAGGAATGTTTTCCGGGCCTTCCTCCAAGAGGATCCGTAGCGCTTGTGGGTGCCGGGATCTCGTTGGTTGCGTTCGTAGGTGCTCGCAGCCTCTTTCGCATGCTCCGCGCAGTACCGACCGTCGGTGAGATGTGGACAGCCTGGGTGGCTGCACGGTCGCTTGGGCTTGTAGGGCATGAGGGGTACTCCTTGGGGCAAAAAGAAAGCCCGGGAGGAATTCCCGAGCTCTCGATTGGACTTGTCTGAGTGTACAGTAGCGTGGAACGCGAACTGAGCACAACTGTTATTTTCTGATAATTTAACGATTGGATACAAGTGTTCCTGGAGTGATTACGGTTCATATTGTGAATTTTAGGAAACGATAATCTGTGCTATCCTAAGTAATAGAATTTTCTATGGTTATTACTGAGAAAGAAATGGCAGTCGGGTTGATTTTGTTGAAAAGCCTACAAAAGGATTGAGATCCATGAATATTAAAGAATTTGAGAAAGTCTATTGGGGATATTATCTACATCTAGAAAACCGATTTCTGATCACGGGAGATTATGTTTCTTTCGATGAAACGAATTATGGAACGTTCTCGAATGAGTATGTTGCACTTTTACAGACGGTTTGTTCAGAGATCGACGTAATACTCAAGGATATGTGTGGGTATCCAAGAGCCAATAATAAAACAATGAAAGATTATGCAGTTGATATAAAAAGCCGATTTCCCTCTGTTGAATCAGAAAGGATTCTAATAAACTACTTCAACTGTGAGATCAAGCCATTTGAAAACCTTTCTGGAACAATGGTTTGGTGGAAAAATTACAATGCTGTTAAACACGATCGTATTAATAACTTTGATGCTGCTAACCTGCAATCAGTTGTTGGTTCTCTTGCTGCGCTTTTTCTACTGAATAGACTCTATTTGAAATCAATAGATACAAACGCATACCATTTCATTATTCAGTCAAGATTATTCAAGAATCCTGATTGGGATGATAAGGGACTTCAAATGGGATTCAAAGTAAAGGATGGGCATTTAGTTTCGATCTTTCCTGATGATGATAATAATTAGACTATCATTTTGATAAAATTAAGACCATATTCTGTAGCTTATGAATATTCCACCCAGGAATAGGGTGGAACAAAATATCATATAGAAGGAACCCTCACCAGCGCCAGCGCCTTCCTATGCAGGTGGTAGATGTAGTCCTGGCTGTAATTCAGTTGGGCTGCGATCTGGTCCCAGCCTAGGAAGGTGAGGTACCGCATCTCCAGCAGAGTTTCACACTCCATGTTGTTGACTCCTCTGATCGCTTCAGCGATCTCTGTCTTGAGACGCATCAACTGTGCGATGCTGGTGTTGATTTCATTTTCCAGTTCGGTGATCCGCACCACCGCCTCTTCCACGGGAGATCGACGTATCGATGGAGCCTTGGGGACCTCGGTGAGTTTGGGAGAGACATAGACGGCATGGCTTCTGAGCCAATCGAGCTGGCGTTCCTTGGTCTTGATGCGCTTGTCCAGATACCATGCCTGTGACAGATATTCCTTTGTTTTCATGCTCTAGCCTCCTGTAGGTGAATCTTGGTGAAGTCGGGGTTGATGTCGCACAGGAAACCAAACCACTCGCTCTCGAAAAACCGCTCGATCTCATCCTTGTCTGCCCATGCGTATAGGTAATCGGGGTTGTCTTCCAGCTGGGACATCGCCTTGTGCCAGTCCATCACTGCTCGGTCCACGATTGCTGCAGCCAGCTGCCGCATGCTTGCCTCGGTCATTGCGCACCTCCGATTAGTTCAGCCTTCACCGCCTCGATCAGAGCATCCTGGGTTAGTGCCTTACCTGAAAGAACCTTCATGATGCGCTCATCGATGGTATTCTCGGTGATGAGATGTTGGACCACCACCGTCTCGGACTGCTGCCCTTGGCGCCACAGGCGCGCCACCGTCTGCTGGTACAGCTCGAGGCTCCAGGTCAGTCCGAACCAGACCAGGCAATTGCCACCGCTTTGGAGGTTCAGCCCGTGTCCGGCCGATGCGGGGTGGATCAACCCGACCGGGAGTTTTCCTTCATTCCACTTTTTGAGGCTTTCGCTCGTATCCAGAGTTGAAAACGACACGCCAAGCTTCTCCAGCCTACCCGCAATCCGCTGAAGGTCGTGCTTGAACCAATAGGCCACCAGCACGCTTTGTCCGTTTGCTGCTTCGATGAGGTCCTCCAATGCATCAAGCTTTCGGTCATGGATTCCGATCGTCTTCCCGTCGTCGGTGTACACAGCCCCGTTTGCCAGCTGTAGCAGCTTGCCGGACAGGCTTGCCGCATTGGCCGCTGTAACCTGACCCCCGGAGGCATCCAGGACCAGTTCCTTGCGAAGCTTCTCGTAGGCAGAACGCTCCTCACCGCTGAGGGAAACCTTATACTCGTTGGTGACGAGCTCGGGCATCCTGATATGGTCCTGGGCCTTCATGGAGATGGTAATGTCCTCGATCGCTTGGTAGATCCTCTCCTCGGATCCCGGTGCAGGCTTGTAGCTGAAGATCATCTGGGCATTGCGCTTGTCCGCCATGAAGTATGCATTGCGGTATGCTGTGATGAACCTGCCGAGCCTCAATCCCATGTCCAAGAGCTTGAACTGGGCCCACAGGTCGATCAGGCCGTTGCTTGCCGGGGTCCCGGTAAGGCCCACGATTCTCCTGACTATAGGTCTTCTTTTCATCAGAGCCCTGAAGCGTTTTGAGCGGTGGTTCTTGAACGATGAGAGCTCGTCGATGACCACCATGTCGAAGTCGAAGGGCAGGGCGGTCTCCTCGATCAGCCACTGCACGTTCTCGCGGTTGATGATGTACAGGTCGGCCTTGCGTTCGAGTGCTGCAAGGCGCTCGCTTGTGCTTCCCACGGCCACTGATGCAACAAGGTCCTCCAGATGATCCCACTTTCCGATTTCGCAAGGCCATGTGTCTCTTGCAACCCGAAGGGGCGCGATGATCAGGACCTTTCGTACCAGGAAGGAATCGAAGAGGAGGTTCTGCACCGCCGTCAGGGTGATGATTGTCTTGCCAAGTCCCATTTGCAGTAATACCGCAGCCACGGGGTGCTGTTCTATGAAGTCGCTCGCATACTGTTGGTAGTCATGCGGTGTATATGTCATTGATGATCTCCTCTATCTGCTCTCTGGAATCCAGCACGTATGCCTTGAACCCCAGACCCTTCAGCATTTCATGCCTTACCCGTTGGAGTGCCCTCATCTTTTTGCCTGCGGCCTTCACTTCCACAAAGCCGCACCGCCCGCCGGGCAGCAGCACCAATCGGTCAGGCATCCCATCGAAGCCCGGGCTTATGAATTTCACAGCCCGACCTCCCTTCTTTTTCACAGTCTTCACCAACTGCAGTTCGATCTCTTTCTCAAGCATATTCCCCGTCCATGATGTCAAACGCGAAGTGCTGGGCTACTAGGAAGGACGTCATGCGCGCATTGTCCTTCCAGTGGTATCCCTCGCCGTCGATCTCAAGACGGTAGTACTCACGTCCGCGAAAACTGTCGGTGTCGATCACGAATTTGCGGTGCTTATAGCGCAACACCCATCGTTTCTCAGATGCTTCAACCCACTCCTTCTTCAGGAAGTTTGACTTGCGTTGGCTCCTTCTTCGAACCTCGCGTTCACGTTCTTTAGCACCAAGGATGTCCTCCTCCATGATGCCCGCGCAGATGCATCCCGTGCTCAACATCTGGGAGAACTCTGGGTGCTCCATCACATGGACATACCGCACTCTCGTACACCCACAGAGTTCGCAGGTGAAGTCATCCGACTCGTGATCGCTGACCCGGACGCAACGCCACCCGGTCAACGGTGCCCCGAGTTCCCACAGCGTCCTGCGACATTTTGCTATGTAGGGTGAGTTCTCCAAAGCTGCCATGCTCTCATCGAGCGTGGCACATCCATACCTCAGTATTGTGGTGAAGATGTGCGGGAACGGTTTCGGCAAGAAGTAATTGGGTGGTCCTGTTTTCGAACTCCCCTCAGCTGATCTTGGTCCCCGCATTCCATTCTCTTGCTCAAGCATTGCTCCTCCAATGCGGGACAGGTGGACAGCCGGGACAGTGTGTCCTATATATGTATACGCGTGTGTATGGGTGCCCATGTTGCATTCCTCCCTCTCCTAGTAGCTGCATACTCTTATTGAGTTGTTGCTGTCCATCTGTCCCGAATCCCCTGTTATTCGTTTTCTGTGAATGAATTGCATCACTGGACAGTGTGGGGACAGCCTTCATCATAAGCTGTCCCGGAGTTGCAGCTGTCCCGTGTGTAGCCTCTCTGACGCCCGTAGATGGGGAAGTGGGCTCGGGGGGCCCTGTCCCAACCCTCGATGTGTTGCATGATGGCGGTAAGCAGGTATGATTCGTTTTTGGACAGGAGTGCTGGATCCTTGTTCAGGCATTCGCACCAGATCTCCATGTTGCAAACCGTACTTCTTCTGACAGTGCCCTTCGCCGTCATGCCAGTGTTCCTTTCGGAGAGGAACGCGCGTCGTTCATACATATCCATCGCATCCCAGTTCTCGGGAAGCAGGGTATCAAGGAATATCCTGACAAGACCCTCACGGTCATCGTTTTCCATAGCTCCTATCTGCACGGCCTCGGCCTCATCAAGGAAGTCTCCCTCGAGATACAGCTTTTCCCCGCTCTCCCAGATGGCCTTTGCCTCCGCCCAGAACTGGGTTCGGTATGCTTCAGTGGGTTGCCACACCATCCGGTGACGTTCCAGGTGCGACTTGATGACCCAATACCGCCGGTTACCGGTGATATCGCGCAGGTACCCGTGTTCGCCGTTGACCGTCGCGATGATCACGCTCTGGCGCGGGTGGCTTTCGACCGTCTTGCCGTAACTGGGGCGGTATTGGTCGTCGGAGGTGGAGAAGAACGCCTTCACGCGTTCGATGTCGGCTTTCTTCATGCCGGCCAGCTCCCCGATCTCCGCGATCCAAACTCCCTGCAGCTTCTCAGCCCCTGCCTTTGACTCCATGTCAGCCAACGAGAGGGTTTCCGAGTAGTAGTCACTTCCCACTAAGTCCTTGACGATCGTGCTCTTGCCGATACCTTGCTCGCCGTCGAGCACCAGGACATTGTCGAACTTTGTTCCCGGGTGGTATATGCGAGCCACTGCTGCAGCAAAGGTCTTTCGGGTCACTGCCCTGACATAGGGAGTATCGTCGGTTTTTAGGTAATGGATGAACAGTTCCTCGACCCTCTTGACGCCATCCCATGGTGGAAGGCCGTTGAGATAATCGCGGATAGGGTGGAAATGGCGATCGTCTGCGATCTTCGTGAACGCCACATCGTGATTGCGGCTTGAGAATGCGAGATAGCGGGAGTCGATGAGAGACTTCAATTGAGCCGTATCTGCATCACGCCAGAAGCTGTTTCCCACCGGCCTGTCCCAAGGCAGCTTAGATGTGACTTGGATGCGCCCCGCCAGGTCGTTGAATGCGAACCCTGCGAAATCTGGATCGTTGCTGAGGATCAAGTTCAAATTCCATACACTGTTCTCCAACAGACTGCTTCGCGGCATGTAGCGCAGTTGTTTCTCCCAGTCGCCATCGGATGAGAAATCGACATTCGCCTCAGCACGTCGTTCATGGGTGATCAACGTCTTCACACGCTCATCCTTACTTACCAGGTCTGCCATCTCCTTGAAGGACTTCTTCGCATCGTCATCGCCAAAATGGTGGATCCTCACGAGGTCGAAGGCGTTGAGCCTCCGTCCACAAGCGGGATCGCTGGCATGGAAGGATTGAGCGAACTTGCCTTCATAGATCGCCAGCCCCGAGGTGCTGTCGGCGGGGATGTAACTGTATCTTTCCTCTCTGGTCGTAGGTTCGTAGATGTGTGCAAGAAACGTTTCGATGGCATCCTGGATAGGGAAGTAGGCACGGCAGAATGCTCCCACGAGCCCTTCCTTCACAAGTGGATCCTCCTGCATCTTGTCCGATGGCGGACGCACGGTGCTTTCGCGGGAAGAGGTGGGCAGGAGCGAGCAGTCTTTCCAATCTGGATAGGATGATAGGAACACATCGGGATCAAGCCATGGACCGTCGATGCGATCGAATATGTACTCTCCGTTGGAGGGAGTGGTCGGCCAATACATCAGCTGATGGGGGCGATAGGAGCATTCATCGAATTGGTCGATGTCCCACCCGGCAGCCAGGTGCCTGGCGATTGCCACGTATTCATCGGAACTTACGTCCCGGCTTAGCGGGACGAGAATGCGTACTCGTGGATTCTCCGGGGTATGTCCGTGGGTGGTATAAAGGCAGGCGGCGTAGGGGCACTGTGTCTTGAACGCTGACACGAAATCCATGCGCGCACGGTCCGCATCGAAGGCCAGCATCGATCGGCTTACGACGTTCTCCCGCCGCCGCCGGTTATCCTTCAGCTGTCCGGCGACGAAGCCACCCTTGTCCTTCACCTGATCGCGTTGTGTCTTGGGGAGTTTGGGATACTCCTGGACGGACTCGGTCGTGCGGATGGTGGTTGACAGACGATCGCATAGGGCGTCGAACGTGGTAGTTTTGTTGCTCCATGTCTTCGCATGACAGCTGTTGCCATAGGCGATATTCAGATCTCTCATAGGTCCTCCTTCAGGAAGTCAGTCCAAGCGGTGAGCGGATAACTGTTTACAGTTCCGAAGCGTTCATCGTTCGTTTCGCATGCACGTATCTCGATCGCTCGTGATCGGCAGAAAGCCGACAGCTGTTTGCCGATGGCCTGGGATTGTGCAAGATTCCAGTGTTTTCCGAAAACCTTGTTGTACTTTGCCACAGTGTAGAACTGCAGTGAGGCATTCAAGGCGATCTCGAGGGTTTCATTTTCCTCCGTGAGGTCCATGATCCGTCGCTGCGCCTCGAGTGCTTTTTGGTGTGCGATCTGCAGTGCTCGTTCCATGATGTGTTCGGGAGAGTTCCATGCTTCCTCTACGGCAATGAAGTACCTTCGGAATTTTCGGCCCATCTCAGAGCGCTGAAGCATACACAGTTCCTTTGCCATGGCGACGGTGATCTCATGATCGATGCCCGGACGGCCTCCGGTACTTTCGCGCAAATTTGTGCGAAAGTCCTTTTCCTCTTCAAATCCGTACCGGCACATGCGTGGAAACCAGTCCCTGTAAGGTGTCACTACATTTAATGCTGCATGCAGGTCCCTTGCACTGACCGTAGGAACCGGGGTTTCATAGTTGATGGGAATCAGCGTATCTGATGAAGGGGATGCTCTTTCACTGGAATGGCACACATCGTTGTTGCACCGGTCTTGACTATAACAGGGTAAGGTTTTTCGACTCATAATTATTCCTCCTTCTTATTGCCGAAAAACCGTACCCTTTGAAGTTGGGGAAAGGGAAACCACAGAGGAGGAATTGAAATGATCAAATGTTCCTGGGTTCGGTCTCAAGGCAGTCGCTGCCGAAAAATCTCACCTTGTATCCCTTGCAGCGAGCCCTATCAATCTCAATTTGCATTCCTGTACTGATTCGTTCTCCAAATACCCATACCTCCGAGCATTTGCTCATGAGCACAATGCCGAAAAACATACCCAGGTCGCGTTCGCTCTGAAGCGCGTCATTAAGAAACTGGGGATAGAGCAGGTGAGGGGTTATCGGAAGATAACCTTTCTCGACAGCGAATCGGCTGTAACGCCTGGCATGAAAAACATTCTCTTCGATATTCCCAGCATATGGAGAGCAGATATAGACCATGGGATGATAATCAAAATGTGGTCTTGCTTGTTTCTCAATAATCTTCATGGCCTCATAGGGGGTCCTATCCATATATCCTTCCTTGTTGCGTATATTCATATTCAGTCCTTCTTGTAAAATTTGGTCTCAAAGCCATCTGCATTGAGTAGCAATCCCTCTGCCCATGATGGCGGTGCCGCCATGGAAGCCTCGATGGCTTTCAGTTCCACTTCATCCGGTGCCTCGATGACAATCTCGTCATGGATGTGCATGCAGATCCGATGATCCTTGAGTTGCTGCATCGAGTAGCAGAGAATGTCACGGCTGATTGCCTGTACGATGTTCTCCACCACCTTGGGCCCATATGTTTCGATGCGTTCCCATTTCTTTGTGGCTCCCACACCCTCATAGGTTACGCAATCGCTGCCAAAATCATTGGTACCCATACGGGGCTTCACGTAGGCAAGCCGTCTGCCTGATGGCAAGGTGATGAACAGGAAGCCACTCTCATACGAGAACTTGATGCCATGTGTGTTTGTCGAGATCCTATCCTTGACCGCTTCCTTAACCACCTTGTCCACATCCCACCAAAACTGGACGATGTTCGGATTGGATTGACGCCACACATTTACCAATGGCTTGAGCTCATTCTCTTCAAGGCCCATATCCAGAGCGCCCATCGCCTTCAGAGCTCCCACCGACCCGCCGTACCCGAGCGCCAATTCGGCAATTTTCCCTTTCTGTCTTAGATGGGCATTCTGGCCATGCTTCTCTACAGGTACCTTGAACATCTGAGAAGCGGATGCACAGTAGATGTCGCCATTGCCCGCAAAGACCTCCATGCGCCAGGTTTCCCCTGCAAGCCAGGAGAGCACTCTTGCTTCGATGGCTGAGAAGTCCGAAACAATGAATCGATATCCGTTTCTGGGGATGAATGCAGTACGGACCAACTGTGACAATGTGTTGGGAACATCGGAATACAACATCTGCACCGCTTCATACCCACCGCTATTCACCAAGGTTCTTGCAGTCTCCAGATCCTCCAGATGGTTCTGGGGTAGATTTTGCATTTGCACGAGTCTTCCGGCCCACCGCCCGGTACGGTTTGCCCCGTAGAACTGGAACATGCCCCTAGTCCTGCCATCGCTGCAAACTGCGTTTTCCATCGCCTGGTACTTCTTCACCGACGACTTGGCAAGCTGAAGCCTGAGCTCGAGCACTTCCTGTATCTGGCGCGGGGCATCCTGCAAAGCTGCCTTCACATCCTTCTTGCCAAGAGAATCGACTTCAAGACCGTTCTCTGACAGCCAGGTTTTTACCTGGGAAACCGAGTTGGGATTCTCCAAATCAGTGAGCTCCTTCATCCTCGCAATCAACTCTTCTCGGGCACGTTTGTCCATCCTGATTGCATTACCCACGAGATTCTTGTCGACCAACACACCCCGGTCGTTGATGCCTTGATCAAGGCGGTACTCATCCCAGATGGCATCGGGAACCGGAAATCGGCAGAGGCGCTGATGGATGGCAATCTCAACCTCGACATCGCGCTTGTTGTACTCGATGAACAGTCTCCATTTGTCAGGTGCATCATCAGCCTCATTCCTGGTACGCCCGCCGTTGGTGATAGTAGGATTGCATGGTGTGCAGAAGAATCTGATCAGATCCTTGCCCTCGGAGAGCTTCTGTCTCTGAAGACCGAGCACTGCCCCAACGCCCATCAGAGATAGGGGTAGTCCCAGATACGCCGACCAAATCATCGTGCAACGCCAGGAGACCGTGTCCAGATAAGTATCTGTCGGCAGTCCTAGATGTCGGGAAAGACAAATGCGTTCGAAGGTTGCATTGAACGCCCATTTGATGATGCCATCATCGGAGATAGCCCTGATTATGTTTTTGGGGATTTTCTCTCCCCGGGCGAGATCGACGACCTTCACCTCCCCACCGTCCACGCTGTAACCGAACAGGAGGATCTCGAAGTCCTCTGCCTCGCAGTAACGGTAAACTCCGCTTTTGGCTAGATTGATCGAAGAATATGTCTCGATATCGATGCTAAGGTAATTCATCCTGATCTCCTGGTAACGAAGTTGGGTTTCAAGTAAGCACATACGAAAAGGACGGCAGCGCATTGCCACCGTCCTCTTCCGAAGGGATCAGGCAAGGAAATCATCCTCGTCGTCGGTGGCGAAGTCGTTCTCGGCACTTGCCTTACCGCCCAGAGGCTCTCCCTCACGGATGAGCTGCAGATTCTGCAGGCCGCATGCGATGCCGCGGTTGCCGTTGGAGTTGAACGCATAGAAGGTGATCGAGGCCCGTCCGTAGACACCCGAATACACATCACTGCGGTTCAGCACGGGGTTGCAATCCGCATCAACGATACCGGGTGCGGTGGCACTATTGGCATTGATGAAGAACGCATTCTCGTAAGCTGGGTCATCCGGGCGGTCGATATCCCCATCGCGCAAGGGAGTCTTCAGCGATGCAAGCGACGGGGCTGTCCTTCCGTTGCCCTTGAGTTTTGCCTCGCCTTCCTTGTACGCAGCCTCGATGGCAGCCTTGATTTTCTGCACAGTTGCCTTGTCACTTTTGGGGATGATCAGGGAGACCGAATACTTCGGAGACCCTCCATTGATGGACTTGGGCTCCCACACATTTGCATAGGACCATCTGGTGTTCTTTCCGGTGATTACCTTCATTGGATTTGCGATTGTTGACATCATTTTTCCTCCATGTCGTCAAAGTCGTTGATTGTGATAGCCGGTCTTTTATCGCTTTCCGGTACGAGCGTCGGTTTGCCTTTGGGCTTGTAGATGAATGGGCCCAAGATCTCATTGAATCGTGTTCTTCCCAGCAACTCGGTCATCGCTGTGATTCCCAGTACCTTGTGTTCGTAGGGATCGAATCCAGAAGAGTTGACTGCCTCGGCGACGGCCTGATCATCGGTGTACTTGCGTACCGAGCGACCCTCGACCAGCTTGAATCCCTCCAGTTTTCCTCCTCTACCCAATACCGAAAGAGCGTACCCCTTGATATCGCCTACCCAAGAAGCCAACTCGTCAGCCTGCCTCAGGATCTCTGCAATCTCGTCATCTCCCAAGAGTACGGGCTCGGTAAACTCGTAGCGGGCAAGATCCAGATTCGCCTCGGCACGCTTACGGCAGGTGGCTTTCACCTTGCAGAAGCGGCAATGGGGACCTGAACAGAAATCTCCCTTGCCCTGAAATGCCAATTCAGCCATTGGTTTGAGATAGGATTCGGCCCAGTTGGCTAGATCGTCGGCAGTCATGGTGAACGTGCTCACGTTTGCAAGGCGGGGTTGGAATACGGTCATCGATACCTCTTCCACCTCATACAGCGAGCCGAACATATCAAGAGCTCCGAGGGAGTAGAGCATCATCTGGGTATTGTGATCTGCAGAGACTTCGACCCCCTGTCCGTACTTGAAGTCGATGATATGCAGGTTCCTGTCGGCGATGATGATGCAGTCTCCGGTCCCAGAACATTCAGGTACATACGTGCTGATATCCAGGCGTTGTTCGAGGAGGATCAACGGATCTTTTCGGGCATCTTTCTCTTGCTGCAATGCCTCGAGGACGAACGTAGCATATTTATCGGCGCAGCCTTCCATCTCCTCATTGTGATAGTGCAGGGTGGGTCTCGGGTCCTCGACCTTAATTCCCAGAGCAAGCTTGACCTTGTACTCGCATAGGGTATGGGCTTCGGTTCCTTCCTCGGCAAAGACGCTGGATTTCTCCTCGATGTGTTCGCACAAACGTGCCGATGGCGGGCACATTGTCCATCGCGAGGCCGATGAGGGAGAGAGAAGGGCATGCCTACTCATCGGCAAGCCTCCTGATATCCCGGAGTAAACCCGGGTAATATTCCGGTTTCAGATCCTTAAGGCTGGTGGCGTAGTGGTGTTCATAGATGGCTGGCAGCTGATCGGACTTGTCCTTCGAGGTGATTGCGTTGACGGCAGCCGTCAAATCTTCCAATGTCGCTCCCAGACAAAAAGCCTCATCGGCAAGATTCCTGTAATGGGAGGGATCGATCGCTGAGAGCTTGTCAGCTCCATACTTTTGCAGGAGCAGCCGCACTTGGTCCGTATGGCCATCACGTGACTTTTCTGCCAAGATTCTGCGTACATCGATCAGAGACAAAGGATTTTCATTTTTTGGGGGCTCCTGAATTGTTGGTGAGTTCTGTGCTTCAAAAAGGTCTGGTTGGATATCCTTCTGTCCAAGCAGGTTCTTCAGGTCCTGTGTGCGAAGCACTTCGGCGGCTAATTCGAGCGCCTCCGCAAGGGATCTGAATCCCTTGGCTCCATCAAGCAACAACTGTGTCTTATCTTCCATTTTCACTCACTCCTTCATGCATCTCATGTATCTCGACGCTTCTGACCGTCTTGCCCGGTGTTAGTACGAGCACTTCGCTGTACTGGCCGAACAGGAGTCGCAGCAGCCTTGCGGGTAACTTTCGTCCACGACTACCCAGCACTCCCTGGGTTCCTTCCCCGCCTTGGGCCACATTGATCTGGACCCTGTGTTGAAGTTTCATTGTGTTTCTCCATCGCTGTACGGGGTGTTGTTTCCCCGGAGGCTGTTTCGGTGTGGCATCACCCCGTGTGTACATCCTCTGCCTAATACCTGAAATCCGTACCCCAAGGAGAAAACGGGGACTATGCATCCCCGAACTCCTCGGCATACAGAGCCCTTATGCGATCGAACATCTTTCTGCGGCGGCTACGGATCGCATTGTCCGTGGTCCCTTCTTCTCGGGCGATATCGACGAGTTGCCGGCCTTCGCAGAGCTTCCAGAAAAGCTCCTGTTGGGCAGGGATCAGTTGTGGGATGATCGTGTGCACCTGATCCCTGATCGAGGGAGATAACTCCTCATGGAAGAGGACCTCCTCCGGGGCTTGGGAATTATCCACAAGATGCTCGATGGGATCTGTTGGATGAGCTATCGGGTTGGCATCGTGAAGGGTCTTTGAGAATTTGAACTTCGCATCCTGCAGTTCATCTTCATACCGGTCGTTCAGTTTCTCGGCATGGTATGAGTCACGGAGAACGGTGATGATCTCCTCTGTGATTCCATCCTTACCTGCGGTAAGTCGGTACGGTTTTCCGTCGATGTAATAGAAGAATTCTGTCCTGGCGTCCTTTACCATGTGTGCCTCCCTCCTGAGACGGAGGGCGAGGTCATGACGCCATTCGAAGTCGTGATGATCAGATTGCAAGCCTGAGGGCACAACGAGACCAGGAGACCCGAAACAGCCCGTCAACACTTGTGGTGTGACAGGCTGCTGCATCAGGATTCCTCGCCCTAAACGTTGTCAGGCTCGAATCGATTTTATTGTTGAATCGAAGCAACACATACCTCAAAAAAATGCAGCCCGAAGGCTTTTGAAATATGGTGTTGCATCGAATCAACAGAGTGAAAGTACAATAATTGTTGCTTCGAGTCAACACAAAATGAGAAGATTTGAAAAAATGTTGACTAGAATCAACATATTTGGTAGTATCTACCTGTTACTGAACATTTTGACTGCTATCGAAGGTGAATAACGAGAGAAAAGGGGATGGATATGAGCGAAAGCGAACTCACATTGGGAAAAGTCATTCAGGAAAAACGTGAAAAGCTTGATATGACCCAACGGGAACTTGCCCGGGCTATACACCTCAATCATGCCACCATCTCACGAATCGAAAACAATCCAGATATCGTGGCTGATCCAAGTACCCTGAAAGCTATTGCGCAGGCGCTGCACATTGACTACAATTACCTTCTCAGTTTGAACAAGACGATTGATGATGACAAGGATATCAGGATTATTGCGCGTGCGTCGAAGTCCATGTCCGAAGACGATAGGGAGCGGATGATGGAAATCCTACGAAACAATTTTGCTACAGCCTTCCAGGATGCTGATAGCGACGGAGTCATCGAGCCCCAGGCTTCTGATGACTTTTGATGCGACTGAATCCAGATTACCAACAACCCATTATAGAGGCCTTGATCGTACTTGAGGACGCCGGCATTGACCGGTTTCCGGTGAGTCTGCATGCTATCCAACATCAATTCCGTAATCTGTTCGAGTTTTGTTCTTATGGACAACTGATGGCACAGTCAGGAATATCGCAAGAGAAATGCTTCAAATACTTTGGGTCGGAGGATGGTGCCGCTGTTATGGATGAGAGATGCGGGAAATACATCGTCTACTACAATGAAAAGAAGAAGAAGCAACGTATTCGGTTTACCATTGCACATGAGATCGGACATATCTTTCTGGGACATCACGATGAGTATGGCAAACCCATACTTGAGAGGGGAGGAGTGGGGCAAGAGCTTTATAAGCGCTTAGAGAACGAAGCGAATTGCTTTGCCAGAAACCTTCTTTGTCCCGCCTACCATACCGAACGGCTCTTGGATAGTCACGGCTTCTCAAAAGTTACTGATGGAAGCGAAGGTTGGGTGGTCATCCAGCAGACTCCGGTTACCTCGAACTTAAAAGCTCGCTTCAGTGCGGAATCCTTGATCGAGAAAGCATTCGACATTTCATCCCCTGCAGCCAAAGCCAGGATTGGATTGCTGCAGGCAGATATCAACAAGTACAGTACATCAAAGATAGATTGGGAATCCACGAAACACATTCAACATGCTGCAACTTGGTATTGCTCTCACTGTGGTTGGGAAAGGATGCCCGGGGCTTCCCATTGTTTTGAGTGTGGCAGAAAGCAATTCGTGTTTAAGATAAATGATTCAGGGATCAACTACAGGGATTTTGGTGTGAATTCTCACACACAATTTTCCCCATGTCCTGTCTGTGGAAATGAGATTTTCTCAGAAGACGCTGGATACTGCAGGATATGCGGTACTCCGTTAACAAATCCATGTACACATGATCCGTCGCATCTCAACCATCCTGAGGCGAAACATTGCTATGCATGCGGGAAACCTACTGCATTCAAAGATAGCGAATACCATAAACAAATAAAACAAAGCTTGGAAAAATATACTGAAGGAGACTTCTCTATGATATACAAGTCCGAGATCAAATACGATCGAAATACAAACAGAGTCAAGGAGTGCCCACGGTGCCAAAACGAAGAATTCAGTGCTGATGCCACATATTGCAGGATCTGTGGATTGCCATTGGTGAACAATTGCATTCCTGGTCAATGGGAGGATGATTTCGGTAACAGCTATCCGCGGGACACCCACGTAAACCGACCGGACTCAAGGTTCTGTGAACAATGCGGAGAGCCAACGGTGTATTTCCAGAACAAGCTTCTTAAGACGTATAGTGAGATTCAAGGATTACCAGATGACGACGATAAAGGAAAATTTGATAATGATATTCCCTTCTAGTTTGTAGGTTTTATTGGGATTGAATAGTGCAGATGCAAAATTATCAAAGCACAACACTTGGGAAAAAAAAGAGTAATTCCTAATACTGGCTTTTCTAATGTTTCACATTAGTATTAATCCCACATCTACCGTATAGGATCTTCAAGGATCAGAATCAGTATTTTGCCAAACTAAGTATTACAAATCCTTCTTATCTCAACTGAAACAGATCTTTCTAGAGGTTAGCGCCCCTTTTCTATAGAACTCTTATCTATATTGTGTTATTGCTGACTAGTTGGATAGTTGTTGGTTCTTATTTTGATGGAAAGTAAATGGATCTTTTGGCTACGTAGGCATAAAAATGCTACTTAATTGTGAGGATTCTGCGTTAGGTCTTACGAAATTGGAAATAATGTGGTGTAATAGTAGTGAAATAAATTGGACTCCAGAAGAATTTGAATCTAGCATCATGAAGAGGAGGGGGTAATGAATAAGTTCCTAGTTAATCATTTTGCTTGTTCAGTCGTTAAAACTACAAGGTCACAGCCTAAGAATGAATCCCCACAATCTAATCTTGATAAGGATTAAGGAACTGTTTGCAGGAAGACTTTTTGGATAATTTCTATCTTGATGAGTCTTATCATGTTAGTATTAACAATCATTAAGTAAATTATGATTAAAGAGGTATAACAGCATGAACCCAGAAGAAAGAGCACGTCTAGTGATTGATGAGAAATTGCGTCAATCCGGCTGGGTGATTCAATCAATGAAGGAATTGAATTTAGCGGCTTCTTTTGGAATTGCCGTCCGAGAATTTCCTACTAGTACAGGTGATGTTGATTATGCTCTTTTTATATCTGGAACACCAATTGGAGTCGTAGAAGCAAAGAGGGAGGAGAAGGGCGAATCTCTTACTTCTGTTGAATTGCAGTCAAATCGTTACGCCAATAGCGCATTCAAATGGGTCAAGAGTGATTACACCATTCGATTTGCCTACGAAACTACTGACAAGCTCATTCATTTTACTGATTACAAAGATATCAAGTATCGATCTCGAGTCGTGTTTTCGTTTCATCGACCAGAATCATTGCAGGCATTATTGGCACAAACTGATACCGTACGCAATAACATGAAGCGGTTCCCTCCGTTGGATGAGACGGGCTTGCGGCAGTGCCAGATTAGCGCCATAAAGAATTTAGAGCTTTCCTTTTCCGAGAATCGCCCAAAAGCACTAGTTCAGATGGCTACAGGTGCGGGCAAGACATATGCTGCGATTACCGCAGCATATAGACTGTTGAAATTTGGGAACATGAAACGCATTTTATTCCTAGTTGATACACGGAATCTGGGACAACAGGCAGAACGAGAGTTTTTTGCCTATACCCCCAATGATGATCCTCGATCCTTCACACAGTTATATGGTGTGCGCCGGCTCAATAGTTCTTATGTACCCCAAGATATTCAGATTTGTATTTGTACCATTCAAAGAATGTACTCCATACTTAAGGGTGAGGATATTGAAGAAACCGAAGAAAATGTTCCTTCTGATGGGTCTGAGTCAAATGATACTGCCATCCCGAAAGAGGTGGTTTACAACGAGAAGTATCCGCCTGAGTTTTTTGATTGCATCATTGTCGATGAATGTCATCGGTCCATCTACAATGTATGGAATCAAGTACTCACATATTTCGATGCATTTCTTGTTGGTTTGACAGCTACCCCTGACAACCGCACATTTGCATTTTTCAGTGAGAACATTGTCAGCGAGTATTCACGTGAACAGGCCATCATTGACGGGGTCAATGTAGGTGAGGATATTTTTCTCATCGAGACACAGATTGGCAAGAATGGTGCGCACCTGATGAGCCAGGTGGTTGAATATCGAGACCGTCTCTCCAGGGAGAAGCGCTGGAAGCAGCTTGATGAGGATGTTGATTATCAACCGCCACAACTGGATGTGGACATCGTCAACCCAAGCCAGATCAGGACTGTCATTCGGGCTTTCCGTGAGAATCTGTTCACTACGCTATTTCCCCGAAGAAAGGAAGTACCAAAGACCTTGATATTTGCTAAGAGGGACAGCCATGCAGACGATATCGTCCAAGTTGTTCGAGAAGAATTCGGAGAAGGTAATAATTTTTGCCGAAAAATTACCTATTCAGTAGAGAATCCTGAATCGGTGCTCAGGTCCTTTCGTAATGATTACAACCCACGTATCGCTGTCACCGTAGACATGATTGCAACCGGAACGGATGTCAAGCCGATAGAGTGTCTGGTATTCATGCGGGATGTACGAAGCAAGAATTATTTCGAGCAGATGAAAGGCCGCGGGACTCGTGTCCTCGGCAAGGATGATCTGCAGAAGGTGACACCCTCTGCCACTGATAACAAGGACCATTTTGTGATAGTAGATGCTGTTGGTGTGACAAAATCAACTAAGTCAGACACGAGATCGTTGGAGTGCAAGCCATCAGTCAGTATGAAAGAGCTGATGATGAACGTGGCTCTCGGCTCCCATGACGAGAAGACACTCACATCTCTGGCAAACCGCATAATTCGGCTTAACAGCAAGCTGGACCCATCAGAAAGAAAATATTTTGTTCAGAAGGTTGGGATGTCCGCAAGTATGCTTGCTGAGAACCTGCTTAATGCCTTTGATGAGGATGTGATCTGTGAGGCTGAACTTGAATATGGAGGAGCGTCTGAAAGAGAACATATCCAGAAACTCTTGATCGAGACGGCGGCTGCTCCTTTCAATATTCCCGAGGTACGTGATTACATAGACAACCTTCGAAGGCATCATGAACAGATCATTGACAATGAGAATCTTGATTCAGTCACATTTGCTGGTTTTGATGCCCAGAATGAAGCGGACGCTGACCGTATTATTTCCACCTTCCATGACTTCATCGAGGCGAACAGGGATGAGATCCTAGCACTGCGCATCATCTATAGCGAGACATACAAAGATCGTCCAATGGTCATTGAACGATTGAAGGATTTGTATGAAAATTTGAAAAATAAGGGGCTGACAGTTGACCGATTGTGGGATTGCTATGCGATCAAGAAGCCTGATAGAGTGAAGCGCGGTGCAATGGCGAAATTGACGGATCTCATCTCTCTCATCCGGTTTGAGATGGGTTATTCAGAAAACCTCACCCCGTTCGCAGATAAAGTTAACTACAACTTTATGCAGTGGACGCTTCGTAAGAATGCAGGAGCAGTACATTTCACGGAGAAGCAGATAGAATGGCTGAGATTGATAAAGGACCACATAGCCTCGTCGCTTAGTATCCTACCTGATGATTTGGATTTGACTCCGTTTGATCATAAGGGGGGCTTAATGAGTTTCTATGATGCGTTTGGAGATAGCTACAAGAAGGTTTTAGAAGAGATGAACAGAGAGTTGGTAGCTTAAGGAGCAAGGTTTTGGAACAGAGAGAATTTGAGCTTGGCGAATTGCTGTCTTATGAGCAACCTACTCAGTATATTGTGAAATCAACAGAGTATAATGATGCATTTAAAATACCAGTCTTGACAGCGGGGAAGTCCTTTGTATTGGGGTACACCAACGAGACTACAGGAATATTTGATAAGTTGCCAGTAATAATTTTTGATGATTTTACTACATCCAGCCAATACGTTAACTTTCAATTTAAAGTAAAATCATCAGCTATGAAAATCCTGAATCCTAACTTAGAGTTGGTTTTACCAAAGTTCATTTTCTATAAAATGCAAATGATAGACTTTGACCATGGTACGCATAAAAGATATTGGATTCAGCAATACTCAAAAATCAAAGCAAAAATTCCTTCAATCCCAAGACAGGAAATAATCCTTACAAAAATTGAGGAGCTTTTCTCAGAGCTAGACAAGGGGGTAGAGACCCTATTAATCATCAAGCAACAACTGGAAGTTTATCGACAGGCAGTTCTCAAAGAGATATTTTCCCAAATTAAGAATAAAAAGAAGATTGGCGAAATGTCGTGTTTCGTGACTAGTGGATCTAGGGGTTGGGCGAAATATTACTCTGATCAAGGTTCTCTGTTCATTCGCATCGGCAATCTCACACACACAACAATAGATATAAAATTCGATGAACCTCAATATGTCAAGTTACCAGAAAAGGCGGAAGGAATACGTTCAAGACTACAGCCAAACGATATTCTGGTTTCGATTACCGCCGATTTAGGTAGTATTGGTTTAGTCCCAGAAAATATTGACGAAGCATATATTAACCAACATATCGCAATGATAAGGCTAAAGAACCCAAGTCAAGGGAAGTTAGTGGCGTGGTACTTGCGAAGCGAATATGGTCAAAAGGATCTATTAAAAAACAAACGTGGTGGTGGCAAATTAGGTCTAGGGCTGGATGATATACGTAATTCTGAAGTCCCAAATATTTCGGAATTCGAAGCAGACTTAATTGTAAAGAAAATCGAAATGCAATTATCAGTGTGTGATCGTATCTCGCAAATCATCAATACTGCTTTCGGCCAAGCTGAATCAATGCGAAAAAGTATACTGAAACAAGCCTTTGAAGGAAGATTAATTAATGAGTGATTATTCAACAGCTATAGTGTCTAAAGTTTGGGGGATGTGCAGTCCTCTACGCGATGATGGAGTTTCATATGGTGACTATCTGGAACAGCTTACATATCTGATTTTCCTGAAGATGTCGGATGAGTATTCCAAGCCTCCGTATAAGAGAGAAACAGGAATCCCCGCCGGTTGTACCTGGACGGATATGAACACACTTAAGGGAGCAGATCTAGAAAATCAATATAAATTCACCTTGGAAAAATTGGGTGAGCAAGGAGGTATCCTTGGAAAGATCTTCATGGGTGCAACGAACAAGATCAGCAATGCTGCCATTTTGTATCGCATTGTGCAGATGATTGACTCAGAACGGTGGGTTGCGCTTTCTTCCGATGTTAAGGGTGAAATCTATGAAGGCCTGCTTCAGAAAAATGCAGAAGACGTGAAAAGTGGAGCGGGACAATATTTCACTCCTCGTCCCCTAATAAAAGCAATGGTCAGATGCATCCGACCGGAACCCATGAAAACCATAGCAGACCCCTGCTGTGGGTCTGGAGGCTTTTTCCTTGCCGCTCAATCCTTCCTTGCGGACCCTGAGAATTATTCACTTGACCGAGAACAGAAAGAATTTCTCAAGAATGGCACATTTTGGGGTAATGAGTTAGTGATTCCTACTTTCAAGATGTGTCTGATGAACTTGTATCTGCATAACATAGGTGATATCTACGGTAACCTTCCTGTTACTCTAGGAGATGCATTGCTCACTGATCCAGGGAAACGTGTGGACTATGTACTGACAAATCCTCCATTCGGGAAAAAGTCTTCCATTACTTTTACTAATGAGGAAGGCGAACAGGAAGATGAAGACTTGGTATATAACCGTCAGGACTTCTGGACTACCAGCTCCAATAAGCAGCTGAATTTTGTACAGCATATCAACACGCTTCTGAAAGCTACGGGTAAAGCAGCAGTAGTGGTCCCTGATAATGTTCTGTTTGAAGGTGGGGCAGGAGAGATTGTACGAAAGAAATTACTTGAAATCACAGACCTCCATACCATTCTGCGCTTGCCCACAGGGATTTTCTATAAACCAGGTGTCAAGGCGAATGTAATATTTTTTGACAAATGTCCTGCGAGTGCGGAGAAACAAACTAAGGAAGTATGGGTGTACGATTTCCGGACAAACGTCCATTTTACACTCAAACAACATCCATTGACCGATGCAGATTTGGATGATTTTGTGAAATGCTACAATCCTATCAATCGGTATGATCGAAAGGAAACATGGTCTGAAAATAATCCTGATGGGCGTTTCCGTAGGTTTGATGTTAAGCAAATCTTTGAGCATGACAAGACCAGCTTGGACATATTTTGGATAAAGGATCAGTCTTTAGTTGATTTGGATAACCTTCCTGATTCGGACGTCTTGGCTTCAGAGATTATCGACAATCTACAAAGTGCGTTAGAAAGCTTTCAAGAATTAGCTATCAAGTTGAAAAAGTAAATTAAAATATTGGAGAATTTTCCATTAGTATTAGTGGGACGGATGTTATTGAAACCTTAATTTTTTTAAACCGTCACTTCGTTAAGCATTGATTATTATTGAAGGAAGAAACAGGATAATTTTATTTTGTAATGGAGGTAATAGATGCAAATATTAAGCTTCGACGAGTTTTTACGCTCGTTCAAGCGAAATATGGATACTCCACATTCATTATTGTTAGGTGCTGGCGCGTCCGTCGAATCGGGAGTCCGATCCGCTTCTGACTGTATTTGGGAATGGAAGCGTGAAATATTTCTGTCACAAAACCCTTCCCTTATAGAGAGCTACAATAACATCAAAATTGACAGCGTTCGAAATGCTATACAGCGTTGGCTTGATAGTCAAGGTAATTTTCCCAAGGATGGATCGGACGAGGAATACTCGTTTTATGCTGAAAAAACATACCCAATTGCTGATGATCGTCGGAAATTTTTTCAACAAATGGTCACAGAAGCAACTCCTAGCATTGGATATCATTTGATAGCAATGTTGTCGGAGAAAGGTTTGTTTAAAAGTGTTTGGACCACCAATTTTGATGGTCTCATGTTAAAATGTGCTCACCAATATAAACTAAATCCAATAGAGGTAACAGCCGAAACTTCCGACCGGATTTATCGTGGTGATGCTACAAATGAACTGCTATGTATTGCGTTGCATGGAGATTATAAATATGGAGCATTAAAAAATACAGCATCTGAGCTGGACTCGCAAAACGACGTTTATTTTCGAGTCCTAAGGCATGAATTAGCAAGGAGAGATTTGCTTGTTATTGGCTACAGTGGTCGGGACAGCTCGCTTATGGCTGCTCTCAGGTCTGCTTATCAAAGCAGAGGGCCCGGAAAGTTGTTCTGGTGTGGGTATGGAAACAATGTGCCGACCCCTGTCATCGAATTGATTCAAGCAATCAATGATTGTGGACGTACTGCTTTCTACATTCCTTCTGATGGTTTCGATAAAACCATTTATAATCTCACGTGTCATTGCATGAACGATGATACAGTTTTTATGCGTCGAATTACCTCGGTAAAAAATAGTATCGGATCTTCTCTAAATGAAACTCCACGCCGATTTGATATACCGAAAGTGGCAATTGGGAAGTTAACAAATACTAATGTTTTTCCGATAGCTTTCCCAAAAAATTGTTATCAATTTAAGGCAAATTATGAACAGGACGAGAAACCATGGAATTTTTGTAAGTATCTTGCTGCCCAGAAGGTAATGGCTGTTCCCCTCAATGGGTTGATATATGCGTGGGGTGAAAAAAACAGAATTCTTGAACTATGTCGAGGCAGAATCTTTGGGGAACTGACGTTGACTCCGTTTACGCGAGAAAGTGTAATGCATAGTAGCGCATTTAGAGAATTACTACTTAAAACAATTACAGCGGTAATAGGGACAACCAATTCACTACCATATTCCAAGGATAAGGTTTGGGATACGGTTCAGAGCTTTTCTTTACAAATTGGTAACAAAACTATTACTGCGTATAAGGGAGTGCACCTAGCATTGCTTTTTGACAAGGTATATACCTATATAACAGTGACACCAACATATAATATTGACCCAGAAGTATCACTGACTTACGAAGAAAAGAAGAAATTATCTGACAGGTTTACTAATATAGTTAGTTCTGACAAACCAAATTTTAAAGTCTATGAATATGTAGATATTTGGAGAAAGCGTTTGTTTGGGAGTAATGGAATAAAGGCAACATTTCCATGTAATTCTACCATGGATTTCAATTTTATTATTAGCTCAAACACTGCAATTCTCGGAGTTCCGACAAACTCCCGGTATCCTTCGAAACTTCCACAATCAATTAGTGAAAGAAGGATCATTTTTAAAGGAAAGGAATGTGCTGATACCGATTTAGTATTTTTTAATCCTGAAATAAATCATATGGTGAATGACTTTCATCCAATGCGAGGGTTGATCAATAACGCTCCTTTCGATCATTTGTTGAATACCAATGTTTTACGTTCGTCAATTTCTTTGGGAGTAATTTGTCCTTCAACTCATAGTCGGAACTTTAGTAATTTCCTTAATCAACTGACTACTCGACAAAAGGTAAAATTCAATCAAGAATATGTAATTCCGTTTTCAGGTTTTTACGAAGCGTATAAAACTAACTTAGTTATACCTGCTCCTGGAGAGAATACGTGGTTGGATGTGAAGTTAACACAAACATGTGATACGGATAGTTCCGCAGTCCAATTTGGGAAAATGCTTTGCCAGAATGTTGAAAGATTGAATGCTGCTTCTGTGGATGTTGTGTTGATTTACATTCCAAAAGAATATGAACCGTTTACGGGATACATTAATAAGACAGATAGATTCGATTTACATGACTATGTTAAGGCGTATGCCGTACAAAAAAATATCGCTACACAATTCGTGCGTGAGAAAACTATTGACAGCGACATGAATTGCCAGATTATGTGGGCGTTATCGCTGGCAATATACGTTAAGTCGGGCCGCATACCTTGGGTTGTCTCTGGAATTAACAGCAACACGGCCTTTGCAGGAATTGGATACAGCCTTACTCAAACTGAAACCCGTTCTGATATAGTTGTTGGTTGCAGTCACATTTATTCGGCAGATGGTCAAGGAATGAAGTACAAGCTATCAAAAATTGATGACTTCACGTTTGACCGAAAGAAAAATCCGTTCTTGTCCGAAGACGAGGCTTATCTTCTCGGATTAAACATAAAAGAATTATTTTACAAATCGTTCTCAGAGATACCGAAACGAGTTGTGATACATAAACGTACACCATTCCGTCAAAATGAAATAAAGGGATTTTTAGCCAGCTTGTCAACCGCTGGTATAAAGGACATTGATCTATTAGAAATCAAGCTCGAGTATGACTTGAAATGCTTTGAGTTAAATCGGACTATGACAGCAATAGATGGATTTCCTGTGCATCGTGGGTTATGTTTTCCTCTAAATGACAACACGATGTATCTTTATACTCATGGGATTGCCCCCTCGGTTCGAGATCCAAATCGGAAGTATATTCAAGGTGGCAAAAGCATTCCATTACCGCTTAAGATTGTCAAGCATCATGGAAACGGTACTATGTCACAAATTGCAATTGAAATACTGGGTTTGTCAAAAATGAATTGGAACAGCTTTGGATTATATTCAAAACTACCTTGTACGATTGATTCGTCAAACGAGATTGCGAGAATTGGAAGACTGCTCTCACAGTATGAAGGGGCAATTTATGATTACAGATATTTTATGTAACGAGGAGCCCGAGATTTTTCAATTCATTAATTAGGTATACGTATCGTGATGAGGGGTCACTCTACCTATGCTCAATAACAACTCGTCGAGTTGCATTCCTATTCTAGTACTAAATGCTAATCAGCGGGGAGAATCAGAGATTTCTTTATCTCCAAATATAGGATACAATAAATAAAATATGAAAATATTTTTCTATACACATGGATACGGCAATTTTCAAAAAACAAATCTTGACAATGCTCCAGGATTGTATTTCATCCGGGATAACTGGAATGACTATGGATACTATACAACCTATTCTGTACATCTGGTAAAGCCAAAGGTAAAGGAAGAGATCGGTTATGTCAGATTCGGTTCTGCGCATATAAATCCAGATGACAGATCAGTAACCATCTGCCAGAAACAATTGGATGATGGATTAACTGGAGATTATTTTTCGCTCGGAACATTATCATATTACCGGATTCTTCGTCGGGAGTACTCAGAAGTTGAGAGGAATGAACTTTTTATTTCCCTAAATGATATGGCCTTCAATCCTGACATCATGAGAAATAACCTTCATCATGAAGTAGTTCAAAAGTCGCTCTTACGTGACATCTCTGAATCGGATGTATGTAATCAATATCATAACATAGCTTCTGGTGCTGAATACACATTGCCTAGAAAGTTGGAGATTAATGACATCAGCGATGAAATTGGCAAGAAGGAATTGTTCCATACATTTCTAGTTGACCCAGATTCAGTTCTCCCAAAAAACGTCCATGCAATTATCGGACGCAACGGGGCCGGGAAAACCCATTGCTTATCACAGATTTACAATGCTCTTTCCAAGGATACGAAGCAGTTACCTAAAAATTCTTTCTACTGTTACTCAAGCGATAACTATCTCTCCAAGGTGCTTTTCATATCATTCGGTTCACTAGACAGTAAGTTAGAATCTAGGAACGATACGAAGATCAAATCTGAATATCTATATATTGATGATGTTGAAAGCATTTCTGACAAGTTTATCGAAGCGTTGAAAAGCATTTTTCGATTAAATGTTTCACGGGTACCTATCTTGCTTAAGGCCTTTCATTTCATATCTGCTGACAGTATTGAGCAGGCAGAAGTGATTATCAAAGAAGTATCTGAGCTTCCTCGTGAAGAAAATAAAAAAGGATTAGGATTGGATACTTTGCAGCAGGTTTTTAGAGAAGCTAGCCCTGGAAACAAAATCCTGCTTTATTCAGTTGCACGGCTGACTGAACTCCTAAGCGAAGGAATGCTACTACTGGTGGATGAACCTGAGAATCACATGCACCCGGAAATACTGTCGGGATTGATTCAAGCATACTCTTATCTACTTAATCAGGAAAACGGTATGGGAATTATTGCTACACATTCACCATTGGTGCTTCAGGAAATCCCCAAGTCAAATGTTTTAAAAATGAGCAGACAGAATCGTATATCTGTATGGAATAAACCTGATATTGAAACCTACGGGGCAACCATAAGCACATTGTATAGGGAAGCATTTGGAGTTGATTCTGGAGCTGTAGGATACATCAGATTGCTTGAGGAATTTATGAAAAACAACTTCGATACAAAGGATAGTATAATTAGATCAAAGTTCAGAGGCGAACTTGGAGAGCTAGCTGAAAGCTATCTTGAAATATTGCTTTTTAAAAGAGAAAACAGAAAAAATGAAGCACATAAATCCGACTGAGCAGGATGTGCCTACTCTTATCCAAGAAATAACCTCACAAATAAGGTCTCGGGTATTGTTGGCACGCTACCAAGATTCAATTTTCGGTATCGAACAAGCCAAACGGTTATATATCTATCAAATGACAACTCAAATGGAAGAAATAGATTCGATAAAGCACCAATTTTTTGGGAAATGCTTGCCGGCATCTGAGAATGAGTTGAAGAAACTATACAAGGATCATTTTGTAAAAAGCAGGTATTACGGAGAAATAATTCAGAATACTGAATGGTGTCCCTATTGCGAAGTAAGGCCAGTTAAGACGTTGGATCATTTTCTGCCTCAAAGGTATGCTGCGTTGACGATTGTTTCCCAGAACCTAATTCCAGCATGCCGTGATTGCAATACTGAAAAACGAGCCAAGGAAGGATTAATTTTCCATCCCTATTATGACCAAATTGATTGGCAGAGTTGGCTCTCCGTGCATTTGGAATTTACAAATAAGATTATCCCAACGTATCGTTGTATAAAAAACCAATCTCTTCCAGAAGCCTTGTTCAAACGTGTTAAATCGACAGCTGAATATTTAGATCTGATGGAACTTTATCAAAGGTATGCAAACTCTGAAATACAGGAAAATATGGACAATTGGAATGTATATCTAAGAAGCGATAGATCTATTCTCGAGAAGACTTTTGCTAACTGTATATCGCAATCGACTCATTGTTGGAAAGGAGCTCTTTACCAGGGGCTGCAGAGCCAATTAAACGAGTTATGTATTTTTTTATCAGAAGGCTTCTAGCAAAATAAACGGTAATTGTGAACTTGGAAATCCATACAGCAATTTTTTTACGATGATTATTAGGTTATTAGGACCCAATCAGTGATGCTGAACGGAATATTCATGTAACATCTCTTGGTGTACAACCACAATGAGCAAATCATCAGAGCAAATCATACCTGATGATTAATTGTTGTAATAACATTATACTATAAAATAAGATGTTGCTATTTAAATTTTTTTCGATCCCAAGTGTCACGGAAGAAACAGGATCATCGAAATCAAAACTATGGATTTTGCATATTATCCTTGGGTATGAATCCATCAACAAAGATACACTGAATTACAATGAGTTATTATCTTCTCTCTTTTCTTGATAGTAGCTGACTTTCCTTCAACCAGGAGAACGGTTCGCGACCCGTTCGAGGTCCACCGATCGCTCAACCATCACCTCCCAATCATCCATGAGCGCCGTTTCAACCGCGTTCAGAAACTTAAGGCGAAACGCTCCAACATCAAGGTGGATGAACATGCAAACAAGGTCAGAAAGAGTACCCATTACAGCTCCAAGAAGGCTGTGAAAAAAGCAAACAAAACCCCTGAACCCCAAAACTAAATAGCTTAAGAATCAACGGTATTGGTGAGGATGCATGTGTGCGTACGTGGGATAAAAATTGACGAAATTGAGTAGTCTAAAATATCAAAAAGAGATGAAAAACTGGTAAAATTCCAGAAAAATAAGCGTTTACAAAACAAACACTTGCATAGGGTAATCTTGTATCATGGGCTGGTTGTCATTGATGATGTATAGGCTAAATATATGATTACATTGGATACATATATCTACACATACAATATCAGATGCAAGATCTATTCTGTCACAGCAGCAATTGACAAACAGGAACGCTTCGCGTATCATTCCATTTTAGTAGATACTTAAATGAATTGAAGGAAAGGCTCATGCACAGTCCAGTTGAAGATTGCAGGGCACTCGCTGACCACACACGGTACGATATCGTGCGACTGTTGTTGGAACATGAATGTTGCGTGGGGTGTCTGAGCAGACGGCTCGGTGTGACGATATCCGCGATCTCCCAGCACCTGAAGGTGCTCAAGGAGGTGGGCTTGGTCATTCCCGAGAAAAGAGGCTACTACACCCATTACACCGTCGACAGGAACAGACTTTTGGAAATCAGTGAAAACTTGGGTTCCCTTGCCCGGACAGAAAGGGAAGAGCCGGCCTGCACCCATATGGAACGACGGCACCATCATTGCGGCAAGAAGGAGGACTTGGAATGCATATCATCGAAGCACACAACCTGACCAAGAACTTTGGAGACTTCCAGGCGGTCAAGGGGATCGATTTTTTTGTGGAGCGGGGGGAGGTCTTTGGGTTCCTTGGGCCAAACGGAGCCGGAAAGACCACGACCATCAACATGCTCACCGGCTTGGCCAAGCCTTCCGGAGGGACCCTGTCCATCGCAGGCATGGATGGGATCAAGGATATCAAGAAGGTCCAGGGGCGCATCGGCATAGTCCCGGATGAGAGCAACCTGTACGATGATCTGAGCGGTTTCGACAACCTGGCGTTCTGTGCCTCCCTGTATGGGATGAGGAAGAAGGAGAGGGAAGCTAGGGCGCGAGAATTGCTTGCCCAATTCTCACTGGATGATACCGGCGACCGACCGTTCAAGGCTTTCTCGAAGGGAATGAAACGGAAGCTCACCATCGCTGCCGGAATCATCCACGAGCCGGAGATCCTGTTCCTGGATGAGCCGACCACGGGAATCGATGTGGAGAGTGCGCGGCAAATCAGACAGCTTATTGCATCATTGCATGCCGGTGGCACGACAATTTTCCTGACCACCCATTACATCGAGGACGCTGAACGGTTGTGTGACAGGATCGGTTTCATCGTAGGGGGAAACATTGTCAATGTGAGTACAGTAAGGGAGTTGATCAGGGAAGCCCAAAAAGAGCATGTCATGCAATTTTCATTGAATGATGCACCCAATACTTTGAAGGAGGATTTGCTGAACGCATTTACGGACGTTTCCAGCGCGGAGCAGGCCGACCATAACATCACACTCCATAGCAAGGAGCCTCTCGAATTGATGCCGTTCATGGAATTCTTCGGTTCAAGGCAGATCAAGGTACACGAGGCGAGACTCGTCAAACCCTCTTTGGAGGATGTGTTCGTTAAGGTTACCGGAATCGAATTGGCACGCCTGAAGAAGGAGAAGGAGGGTAAAAAATGATGGACAAGTTGCTTGCTTATTGGGGAATCCTGAAGAAGGATATGCAGAATTATTACCTGAAACCACCCAACATTAGCTGGGGAATCATCTTCCCCGTGTCCTGGACCCTGATGTTCTTCATCCGGTCCGAGCAGGCGGTGGACATCAGGTCGATACTTCCCGGAGTGATGGCACTATCGGTGTTGTTCGGGACGACATCGATGCTGTCGGTGACCATCACCTTCGAACGCAAGAGCCGTTCGTTCGAGCGTTTGCTGCTCTCTCCGATCAGCCTCAACCTGCTCATGCTCGCTAAGACGACCGGTGCGATAGTGTTCGGCATCATCAACGCATTCATCCCGGTGTTGTTCGCAGCGTTCATGACTGACCTGTCGGGGATACATTGGGGCATGCTCAGCCTTGCGGTGGTGTTCATCGCCATCACATCGACATTCCTGGGCTTGTTCATCGCCGTCTCGGTAAATGAGGTGTTCGAAGCACAGACCTTCTCCAACTTTTTCCGTTTCCCGATGATGTTCCTCTGCGGACTGTTTCTCCCGATTGAAAGCCTTCCTGCCCTGATCCGACCCCTTTCGTATGCGTTGTCGCTGACATATGGAGCCGATTTGCTCAGGTTCTCCATCACGATGGAGTCTTCAATCAGTCTGGTTGTGAGTGTCATGGCTTTGGCAGTCTTCAGTAGTTTGCTCTTCTTTCTCAGCATCCACAACATAGGAAAGCGGTGGATCTACTGAGCTGGGAACCTACTTGATTCCATTCACCATCCCAGTGCATGCGACCGATTGCATGCACTGATTCATATGTGTCTTCGAACCTACAGAACCCAGGGGTTGGGAGGATATAGTCCCATAAGGCTTGATCCCCTTGGCATCGACGCGGGTTGTCCATCCGGTCGTTTTACTCCACATGAAAAATTTTTTCCGGCATCACACCAATCTTTCGATTGACAATCCATACGTTCATACCTATACTATATACAATTTAACTATATTCATTATGCATATAGTATGAGAGAGGTATCCCCTTGAAGATGGAACAGTCGGTATTCTGCAATCACAAACCCCATCACATGGAGCGATTTCTTGAGGTTTGTCTGCTTTTGCTCCTCTATGATGAGATCGGATATGGCTATGGTTTGGTGGAACAATTGGCGCAGTTCGGATTCGCAGAATCCGATCTCAATGTCAGCACGTTGTACAGGACGCTACGAAAAATGGAACAGGATGGCCTGGTGACTTCCGGCTGGGAACAGGGCGGTCAGGGGCCACGTCGCAGGGTCTATGAGATCACCTCTGCAGGCAGGGGTGATCTGGATCAGTGGGTCAAAATCCTGAAGACGCGAAGATCGCGGATCGAGGCGTTGGTGGAAGCGTACGATCGGAAGGCAAGATGAACATGCCAGTGCAAATGGAGGAAACACATATGAAGATTTATGATCTCATGAGTTTGGAAGCCAAGGGATATGAAGAAAGGCAAGTCAATGTCTTTTATCAGAATGATGCGTTCAAGACGCGTGTGATAGTGTTGGAGGCTGGCGGCAGCATTCCTGCATGCCACATGGATACCCACGTCCTTTTCTATGTGGTACATGGAACCGTGAAGATATCCTGCAATGGGGAAAAGACAATGTTGGAGGAGAACCAAGTGTTCATCACCGAGCCTGCAACACTGTCGATGGAGTCAGCCTCTGGTGCCCGATTGATGGGTATCCAGATAAAGGCCTGAAACAAGGAGGAACGTGGTGGTTACGATGATTATCATATATTGCCTTTTGGCTGTTGGCCTCATTGCATCGTTCGTGAAGAGCAGGGAAAAGACACTGAAGGCATGCAAGATGGCCGGCAAGGCTTTTGTAAAGACAGGGCCGAGTCTGTTGACGGTACTCGGTATCGTAGGCCTGACCTTGGGAATCCTGACACCGGAAATCATTGCCAAGGCGGTAGGGGCCGAGGCCGGAGTCATGGCGACACTGATAGCTTCGGTGCTCGGTGCGATCACCCTGATCCCTTCGCTGGTAGCATTCCCCCTTGCCGGTTCCTTGTTGCGCTCGGGAGCAACCGTGATGACCATATCCGCATTCGTGACATCACTGGTCATGGTGGGGATCGTCACCGCCCCCATGGAGATTAAGGAATTGGGCAAGAAATTCACCTTGTTGCGCAATGGTCTCGGATTTCTGGCTGCATTGTTGATCGCGATGGTGATGGGAGTCGTGTTATGATACGAGTGATAAAGAAATTTGCTGGCCCGTTGGTTGTCCTGGCGATATATATCGGTCTTGCCCTTGTAAGGGCGGATCTTGCTGTCCAATCGTCACATGTCGCCTGGGACTATCTGAAGGAGATGGTATTGATCATCCCCCCGGTGTTCCTGCTGATGGGATTGATCGAGGCTTGGATCCCGAAGAATAAAATCCAGAAATGGCTGGGAAAGGGATCGGGATTCAAGGGTCTCGTTATTTCTTTCGTTCTTGGGACACTTCCAACAGGCCCTCTGTATGTTGCTTTCCCCATGGCTGCAACGCTTATCCATAAAGGGGCCAGTCGTACGAACATGGTTGTTTTCCTCGGCTCTTGGGCGGCCCTGAAGGTTCCCCAGCTCATGGTGGAGATCAAGTTCCTCGGCATTGCCTTCACCTTGCTGCGGTTTGTCCTGACTCTGGTAGCCTTGGTTTTGATGGGTTTGCTGATGGAGAAGTTTCTTCGCAAGTTCCCCGATGAAGAATGGCTTCAGAGAACTGATGGTGAGGTGCAACAGCCTGCTACTGAAGAAATGACACGGTAGGCATTTCTCAAGAGGATATGACCATGGTAAAACTATCAGCTCTTAAGAACATCGTGATGACATCCATGATTCGTACTTTAGTTCACCATCCGAACATGATGAGGGCTAAAGTTTTTCTGAAAGCGATGCAAATCTTTCCCCAGAAAATCAGTGCTTCATACGATGCCAGGATGAATAATGCTGAGGTCCCATACCATGACGTGCTAGTCCAGGGTTTTCAACTTATTGATTCCAACCCGAATGCCATCCTTGACCTTGGTACCGGCACGGGTATTGCCGCTTTCGCCGCAGCTGCAGTGTTCCCTGAAGCGCGCATTCTCGGTATAGACCAGAGCGAGGGGATGATTGAGCGTGCCACGGAAAAACTGGATCAGGCGGATATCGGACGAGTATCGTTCATCCAGGGAAATGTGTGCGATCTTGCATATGACAATCAGTCGTTTGATCTTGTGGTGTCATCGAATGCCCCCATCTATCTCGATGAAGCGAGCAGAGTTTTGCGAACAGGAGGTTGCCTTATGGTGGCGTTCTCATTTGCTGGTGCCTCCTTCACAAGAGCCGAAGCTGACATCAAAAACATGCTGGAACCTTACGGATTGGATCTGTTGCATTTGAAAGCACAGGGCAAGGGTGTGGTAATCATTGGAAAGAAACATGATGCATCGCCTCGGATGGAAAGCCGAAACAGTCGGGTTTAATAAGATCAACGATATAATTCCTCTGGAAATATCCACAAAAGATCACCTTTCCTCTCGATCACAAATGGAATTTGTATGAACAGAAACTATCCATCCCTTTCCATTCGTGTTATAAAAACCCATGCCCGACGAGAAAAGAACCCCCATCATACATGTCATACCAGCCAGGCGACAGTTCAAGCGTCTCCGTGTTGCCTTGTACTGTCGTGTGAGCACACAAATGGAGCGACAGCTGCACAGCCTTTCAGCCCAGATGGACTTCGAGAAGGAGGACATCCTGGATAATCCCGCTTGGGAATATGTCGGTACCTATATCGATATCAAGTCTGGTAGGACCATCAGCTCGCGTCCTGGCTTCCAGAGCCTGCTGGCCGACTGTGAGGCGGGGAAGATTGATATGATCTACACCAAGTCAATCAGCCGGTTCGGACGCAACTGTGTTGATTTTCTGGTGACGCTTCGGAGGCTCAAGGAACTGAAGGTGGATGTCTTTTTCTACAATGAGCAGATCCACCTCCTCAGCCAGGCAGGGGAGTTGCTGCTTACACTCCATGCGGGCATAGCCCAGGCCGAGAGTGAGAACAAGAGCGAGAACATCAAGTGGGGCCTGAGAAGAAGTACCATGGATCCTGACTCCCCGGCATTCTCGAGAAGGTGCTATGGATATGATCGTAATGAGGAGGAAGGCCTCATCCTCAACATCGCTGAAGCCAGGATAGTCATGAAGATCTTCGATTGGTACGAGCAAGGCTGGAGTATCGTGAGGATCAAGAAGGAGCTGGAAACCCTGAAGGTTCCCACTCCCACCGGAAAGAAGAAATGGCCGGTGAAGACAATCGAGAACATCCTCACCAATGAGAAGTATACCGGCACCTCCGTCTATGGAGAAACCGAGTCGGCAGATTTTCCTTCAACCAAGAGAAAAGCCCGTGACCCGTTCGAGGTCCATCGGTCACGCAACCATCACATCCCCATCATCCATGAACGACAGTTCAAACGCGTGCAGAAACTGAAGGCGAAGCGCTCCAACATCGAGCTTGATGAGCATGGCAACAAGGTCAGAAAGAGTACCCATTACAGCTCCAAGAAGGCTGTGACCAGAACGAAGAAAACCACCAAACCCCAAAACTAAATGGCATAGTAATCAACGGTATTGGTGAGGATACGAGTGTGCGTACGTGGGATAAAAATTGACGAAATTGAGTAGTCTAAATTAATAAAAAATCCTAAAAAACTGGTAAAATAACGAAAAATTAAGTGTTTACAAAACAAACACTTGCATAGGGTAATCTTGTATCATGGGCAAGTTGTCATTGAAGGGAACCTGACCCAGGACCCTGAATTGGGTGCGATTCCCAGCGGACGAAGTATCTGCCGGTTCTCGATCGCATCGAACCGGTATTACCGCAACAGCGAGAAGACGCTGGTCAATGAGGTCTCGTATGTGAATATCGATACCTGGGGAGCTCTGGCGGAAAGTTGTGGCAAGTATTTGCGCAAGGGGCGAGGCGTGAGGATAGTAGGCAGGTTGAAACAAGACCGGTGGCTTGGCGAAGATGAGAAGATGCGCGAGCGTTATGTCGTGGTCGCCGAGCATGTGGAGTTCCATCCCGACCCGAACAGGAGCGATTCCTCCCAAGGCGAAGAGGTCGCGATCGAAGTGGAGACCAATGACAACGACATGGTCTTTGAGCAGCCGGAAGAACCAAGGAAAAAGAAAAAATAATTGCTGATGAAAAGGCTCCGTTATACCGGCATGGCACTCATAGTGGTGTGCCATGCCAACATGTAGTCGGCACAGCCCCTCTACACTCTTCGATCGCATAGTATTGGGCAATCCGTTTACTGAATGAAGGGTGGTTGTAGTGTCCCCTGAAGCGCTCCGGCAACAAGACGCGAGTCGGTGCCGAGGAACAGTGGATGCATCGGTGCATCACCTCCCTTGCCGTAGGATTCGAACATGATTGTGATGGTAGCGGTTACTTACGGATGCTATCACTCTTGAAAGAATTCAGATGGGGATGGTAATGGTAACGCAAGTACCCTGCCCAAGCACACTATCTATATGGAGCGTGGCACCCAGATTGTCGGCGATTGCCTTGACGACACTAAGACCGAGGCCCGAGCCTTTGGTGTTCCTCCCCGACTCTGACCGATAGAACGGGTTCAGAATCAATTCAAGTTCTTCCGAGTCAATACCGATACCGGTATCCTCGACACTGATCACCATGTGCTTGCCGAAAGTGTAGCGCAAGATGACGTTCCCCGAATCTCCCGTATACTTGAACGCATTGTCGAGGAGATTGCCGACCATGCGGTCGAATTGCAACGTACTGATTGGAATTACATGCTCCCGCTCGGCAAACCATGTCTCCAGGACAATTCCCCGCTCGATTCCAAAGTATGCATAGCGGGAAGCAATCTCTCCAAGGCATTCCCGTACCCTGCAGGTTGCCCGCTCTTGGGTATCCGAGGCAGCATTGAGATATGCATTGATGTTCATGGTCATCTCTTCCAGTTCGTGTGTCGCTTGCAAGACCGTGGCATCAAGGTGCTTGTGCTCCTCTTCGCTCATGCTATAGGCGCCACGCATCTGTGTGTTGAGTTTGATCACCGACAGGGGGAGTTTGAGGTCATGGCTGATACCCCGCAGCAGGATACTGCGTTCAAAGCTTTGCTGCTGCAACTGCAACGTCCTGAGCCTAAGCGAGTTGGTTCTGATGACGGCGAAGATGAAGCTCGCGATATAGAGCAGTGCGCTGAACTGGTTGGTGAACATCATGAGTATCGAGATACCCCGATTGACAAATCCAAGATAGAGAAGTATCTGACTGGAGACACTGGCCGAAAAAACACTATAGGAGAGGATGACAAGCAATCCGTAGCGACGATATTCATTGTGTTGGGAACTGGCCATGTAGATGGTGGCCAGCATGCCCATGACATGCATGGCAAGTGTGATGGATAGATATCCCCTGAGGATGCCAAACATCTCCAGCACTACGAAGACGAGGCCATACGCGACTACAATCGTGTTCGACACTTTGAAGCTGAACAGCGATTTTGCCAATATCTGGGCAAGGAGGAAAATCATGACCGCAAGAAAGTAGTCTGCGATGAATACATAGTTCGATGGCAACAGTTGGAGGGAACCAAGGAAGGGATATTCACCAAGCAGCACGAATCGTGTAGTCATTACCAGACTCAAGCAGATGGTTACAAGGAGATATCCCGACTTGAACTGGAGGAATACGATGATACTTATGAGCAGTAGGAAAAGATAACACCCGAAGATGATCGACGCCACCATCAGCCGTTGTTGCACATATTTGTTCAGATCATTGTTGCTTCCTATAAGGACGTATGAATTCGACCGCATCCCTTCCGTCCGATATGCAACCGAGAGCTCGAGATGCAGGACATGGGAAGTGCCCTGCTGAACATAGTCCCCGTGGGTGAAGGTAAAAAGGGCATAGGCTCGGTTCGGGGTGTAGCCAGCCAAGTCTTTTCCGATATTCTGTCCGACCAATACCCCTTGCGCCGTCAGCGAGAAGGGCGAGTGCGTGTCGTCGAACAGCAATGCGAAAGGCTCGCCTGTTTCGGATCGTATATCGATCCGGAATGTGCCGTCGGTATCCGCGACAGGGAATACCACCATGATGGATTTCCCTGTATCCCGGTCCACCACATACCTGGTGGGACTATCTGCTTGGACACTCCCGGGTGTATGCGAGTGCGGGATGATGTACTGGTCGAGGTCGATTGGACGGGAATGGTTCAGGATTTTCGAAGTGTCCCAAAAATTGAATTGGTTCATTCCCACCAACATCAGCACATGGACAGCCAAAGATATCGCAATGAATTGGAGGAATTGGGTGTGTGTTGCCGATTTTTTCCCCTTCATGGGTATCAACCTTCCTCCAACACAATCAGGTTGTAGCCCTGTCCATAGATGGAATCGATTATGAGATAACTGCTTCCGACCAGCGCCAGCGAGTTGCGGAGCCGAGTGACAATCGTGTGCAGTTGCCTGGCGGAGTGGATGGGAAAGGGAAGCATTGCATGTGCGTTCTTCAACGTGAGCACCGTATCATCGAGATAGGTCTTGTACAGCGCTTGGAGCAGACTCGCCTGACTTGGCGGGATATGGATGGTCTGGCCCCTACATGCCAATTCTCCCGTCGAGATGGTCAGGTGTACATCTCCGATATGGTAGATACTCTTTTGCACGACCATCCGTTTGCCTGCTGCCTTCAATTTGTAGATCAACTCGAATAGGTCGAAGGGTTTGCACGCGTAATCATCGGCGCCATATTCATATGCGATCTTTTTGCTTTTGGCATCGCCGAGTGCTGTCAACATGAGGATATAGGTATCGTGGTGCCGCTTCATTCCTTGTATGAGGTTGTACCCGTTTCCATCCGGAAGCATGATATCCAGAATAACAAATTCAGGAGTGTTTTCGCGAAACACGTCGACAGCAGTCTCCATGGAATCTGCACTGAGAACCTGATACCCTTCTCGTTTCAATACGCTGCATATGCCAAGTCGAAGAGGGGTGTTGTCCTCCACTACCAATATCGAGTATTTCATTCAAGCAGCCTCTTGCCCAAACAGTATGAGCCGCCAGTATATCATATTTTCGAATTGGATTGATGTCCAATTGTGCACACCCTTGTCCCTGTCTCTTCTGTCTCGCTATGGCGCACCGGCATCCGTGTGGTGGACCACCATACCGGTTGTTGGACCTATTGTTGGTTCCAAGGGCTCGGAATCCATATATGGCCGAAAGTCCGGTGGTGCCGGGCATCATATCCCTGGGTAGGGTCACAACATCGCCTTTTCGCATCAACGTCAATTCCGCGATATCATCCAGGATATCATCACAATCGGGATTCTCTCATGGGCAATCTTTTTGAGAAAATGGTTGTAATGGAGGCGGTAAAAGCACGCTATAACACAGGCAAGGGCGACAGGCTGTACTTCTTCAGGAACAGCAACGGATTGGAAGTGGATCTCTTGGTCGGACAACAGAGGAAGCTCATTCCCTACGAGGTAAAAAGCGACAGCACCATGGATAGCAAGCACACACTGAATCTGAAGAAAATCATTCCCAAGTATCCGGATGATACCGCTCAAGTCGGTGGTGTCATATACAGCGGGGAGTCGTTCAACAGGTTCAATGGCTATGTATACCGCAATTTCCACGAATGCGCTCCGCTATTCGAGGATAACGAACCCACCTTCACCATATCGTTCTAGTGACCTGTACCATGCCTTTCTTTTCCCACATGGCCATTGTATACTCGTTGCATTGCAAAACCGAAGAGGGCTTGTATGGATAAGAGCGAAAAAGCGGCTTTGACAGAAAGAATCGAGGAACTGGAGAGAATCGTTCGGGTGATGCGGGAAGAAAAGAATCGCGAGGAATTGCTCGATCTGCCTTGGGCCGGCAATCTCGGTTCCTGGACGTGGAGTGTCCCTTCCAACACATTGGTGTGCAACGATGTGAAGATACTCAATCTAGGCTTTTCCAAAGAGGACATACCTGCGGTTCTTGGGTATGAGTTCTTCACGGACCTCTTGCATCCCGAGGACTACGAACCGGTCATGGACCAGATGCGACGGCACCTTGCCGGAGTTGATCCCGCATACGAAGTCAGCTATCGGATCCATCACACCGATGGCTCGTGGCGCTGGTATTACGACCGTGGCAAGGTCACCCAACGGGATGCGCAGGGGAAGCCTCTGATCGTTGTGGGGATTGTGTTCGATATTACCAGGCAAAAAAGTATGGAAGAGCAACTGGCGCAACAAAACCGCAGGTTGCATGAACTTGTGGACCATGACGATCTGACAAAAGTCCTCAGCCGCAGGGCGTTGTTCGGCTTTCTGCAGGAAGCCCATGCCCGCAGTTTGGCACATGATAGTGATCTTGCGATAGTGATGCTCGATATCGATCATTTCAAGAAGATCAACGACACTTATGGACACCTTGTGGGGGATATCATACTCAAGCAGGTGGCTAAGCTGATAGGCGACAGCATACGGACACTCGATGCGATAGGCAGGTATGGTGGTGAAGAGTTCCTGGTGGTACTCGATGGGGTAGGTCCTCAAGCCGCCGTGCGAATCGCCGAGCGAATCCGCAGTACGATTGCCGAGCATCGGTTCCATGATGGGATCACAGTACGAATCAGCGGAGGGTTGGCCGTTCTGGAAGGGCAGGGTATCGACGAGTTGGTCACTTTGGCGGACAACCGCTTGTATGAGGCGAAAAGGAGTGGTCGGAATCGGATTGTCGGTCCCTGACCAGAGTGGTGAATTATATTCCAGAAGGCTATTCCCGAAGAATCTTCTCCATGGCCTTCCCCTTGACCAGTTCGTCTACGAGCTTGTCGAGGTACCGGATCTCCTTCATGATGGGGTCTTCGATATTCTCCACACGGACTCCACAGACCACGCCAGTGATTCTTTCCCTGGAAGGATTCAACCGGGGACTTCCCTTGATGAACGACTCGAAATCCGTTTCCATTTTCAAGTGGAATGCCAGTTCATCCTGGTTGTACCCGAAGAGCCAATGGATAATCTCATCCACTTCGGCTTTCGTCCGGCCTTTCTTCTCGGCCTTTGCGATATACATGGGATAGACACTCGTAAAGCTCATGGAATAGATACGATGTGATGCCATGCGACACCCTCCTGAATAACAGTTTGCATTCGGGCGACTGGTATCCTACAGGATTTCCCCACCCCAGAGAAGCTTTAGGAAGTACTTCCATGGCATGACCTCGATACCACTTTCCAGCTTTCTTGGCCGTTCTTCACAGCATACAAGAATGTGCCGTTGGCATATTCTCTCCTCCATTAAGGCCTTGAGTCCAGTAAAATCCCTTGTATCCGCCTTTCTTGTTGTTTTTGTCTCTACCGCAACGCTTTCTCCCAGGACAAAATCGACTTCAAACCCACTTGTAGTCCTCCAATAACTCAGAACCGCATTGCTTTGGATGTAATCAAGATAAGCGTGGAGCTCCATAAATATATAGTGTTCGAAGAATTTTCCATATTCGAACTGTGTTGTGGTCGGTACGGTCGCATTTTGCAAGGCTCTCGCAACTCCGAGATCAAAGAAATAGAACTTCGGCATTCCAAAGGTTTTTCTTTTTTTTCCCTTGGTGAATGAAACAAGTTCATACCCGACTAGGGTGTCGACGAGTACTTGGTACCAGTCTGTGACAGCCTGTCTTGATACACCGACATCACTGGCAATATTGGTAAAGTTGAGTATTTCTGTGTTCGATAATGCAGCAATTTCCAAAAATCTTGAGAACTGTGGAAGCTTTCTGGTCACACCTTCGGACTGGATCTCTTCGTTCAGGTACAGGGCCACATAGTCACCAAGCGCTTCATCAGGATTTTCAGAAAGGTAAGCCGATGGCAGCAAACCAGACTTGAATATCCTTTCCAAGCTATAGCCGGTTTCTTGTATTTCCGGATAGACGAAGGGATGCATGGTGATATGACCGGCCCTGCCACCCAAGAGATTGACTCCACCCGAACGAAGTTTTCTTGCACTTGAACCGGTGAGCAGGAACCGGATGTTCCTTTCCTCGATGAGAAGGTGAGCTTCCTCCAACAGTTGGGGTGCTTTCTGAATTTCGTCGATTACCACTACACAATCATGCAAGTCGAGTGCTTCGACTTCTTCTTTCAGTAAGCCGGGGTCGGAGACAGCTCTCATACGTAGCCTGCCATCAAGCAGGTTCCAGCTAAGGCTCACCATGTCCTGCAGCTCATTGCGAATATAAGAAGTCTTTCCTGTCATACGGGGGCCCAGGAGAAATTGTGATTTCTTTTCGAGTTTTTCCTTCAACTTTAGTGTGCGTTTGATGTATGGGGTTTTTTCCATATTAATCGCCACCTTTAATTAACATATATCATGATAATCGCTATTAGTGTTTACGTCAAATACATTATTCAAAGAACATGCCTGAAACCGTTTTTGTAGAATGAATCGCCATTGCTATTTAACAGATATCATGATAATCGCCATTATTGTTTACTGACCACTTGTTCCCATACCACCGGTCATGGGTGCAAGACTTCGTCAATGAACCCATCGATTGTCCGCATGATGCTTGGTTCAAGTTCCTGCAGCAACATCCGGTCCACACCAGCGTAGAAATTCTTTTTTACCTCATAGGGAATCTGGCCGTCGTAGCTGTCGTATATGGCACGGTACAAGGCATTGACTTCCTCGATATAGGTGATGGCTTCATCGGTGCGGAACAGGTTGTTATGGCCGTTTCGGCCAGGTGTATCGACGGTCACGTACCTGGCAAGGGGATTCGAGATCTCGTCCCTATGGGCGATGAGGGCGCTGCCATCGTAGGCAACCATCTCGTCTTCGATTCCATGGATGACGAGCACGGGAATATCGGCGGCATGTAGTGCGGAAACAGCATCGAACGACGCGATCTTGCCAAACAACAACCGTTGATAGAGCCAGAGGAACGGCAATTGCGTATGGATGAAGCCGCCCATCAAGGCCTCGCCCTGTTCCATTACCATGTCTATGGCTGAATTCACGCCGGAGATGCTGACCACTCCTTTCACGTCGTGCGGATAGTTGAGCACATTCGCCACGGCATAGCCTCCCCAACTATGTCCAAAAAGTAGCAATGGCAATTCGGATAGGTCCGGTTGACTGGCAACGAAGGTTAGGGCAGCATGCAAGTCGACCACTGCTTGTGGAAACCCCCTGGTGGTTTTGCCCCCGCTTTCATAGCTTCCGGTGCTATCGTAGGCGAATACACGCAGACCGCTGTCCACAAAGTGCTTGATTTGGGGCAGATAGCTGTCGGCTCCTCCACCAATGCCATGCGAAACCACCAGAAGGCCCCTGCTGTTCTCGACACCGTAGAGGTGGCCCCGCAGCGTGTTTTCTCCCGATTCGAACGACATTGGAATTCGAGGATAGTCTGTTGCGATATCGCTGTACCGCAGGTGGGCGGTTATGTTTTCATCCGGTCTGTCATGGCGTGGGAATTGCTTGTCATACACAATCTTTGTGGCAATGAGCGATGCCACTATGAACAGTGCAGCCGCAATGCCAAGCCCGGTTCCCATGTATTTGACCAAGCGATTGCTTTTTCGGCTTCCTTTTGACATCGCTACATCCCCTCATGAGCCATTATGCTTGAAAAGAATACTATTGCAAGGTAAAGCACCATTCCCTTGGGAATCTCCTTGTATCGAACGCACATATCTTGTGCGCAAAGAACAACATGGGGTAACATACCGGAAAGAGTATGTGGCAACTGGTGGCCTGCAAACCGCAACGCTTTGCAGATCACGGGATTTCACCTGAACGGGAGGCTGTCTTGGATGCGATATCGATTGCTTTGATAGTATTTGGAACCTTGGAACTGTTGAATGTCCTTGTACTGTATCTGTCGCCAGGATCAAAGAGGGGGAATAGCGTCGGATTCTTCAATGCGTATGCAAAGTCAAAATCCGACCCGGAAATCCATGCGCTTGTCACGTATCTTATCAATTGGGTTGCCGGAACCAAACTGATCTTTATTGTCCTTCTCATCGGTATTGTGATTACCGGAAATGCAGCGACAAAAGTCTTCAGTACAATTGCCTTGATATTCTCGATCCTGACGTTCTTCTCTCGATTGTATCCGGGTATCAAGAGCATGGATCAAGCTGGGCAAATTACCCCTCATGGATATTCCCGTACTCTCTGTATCATGATAGCGGGTTTCGTCATAGTCTTTATCATTGCCTTGACGGTATATTTGGTCGGTTTGCAACGGTGAAGAACGACAGCCATGCACACGGTTCACCTTGGCCACACAGTGTCGCAAAGTCACTTTCCTTTTATGAATCACCATAGTATACTTGGATTGTTGTTGAATTGAGGAGGATTGTAATGAGTGAAGTAACGTTGACCAATGCCAACTTTGACGCTGAAGTTTTGAAATCGAATGTACCGGTTCTGGTAGACTTTTGGGCTGTATGGTGTGGTCCTTGCAAGATGGTTGCCCCTGCGGTCGCCAAACTTGCCGAAAATCATGTCGGCAAGCTGAAAGTCGGAAAAGTGAATGTTGACGAACAGCCTGAACTGGCCGAAAAGTTCAATATTTCCAGCATTCCCACCTTGGCGCTTTTCAAGGACGGTAAGGTCGTGAACCAGCGTATCGGGGCAGTTTCCCTAGCGGCGCTCGAATCGTTTGTAGCCGAGTATATCTAACGATTCGAATGTAGCTTTCCTTTGGAATAGGGGCCGGACATCATAGCCATGTCCGGCTTTTCCATATGCCCTACGGCTCATGGATGTCGGGACTGTTGGGAGAGCCGAAACTGGCCTTGCTTGTAGGTACTATGTGCCAATCGTTGCGGCTATCGGTATCGGGGGAGTCCTCGGTCCTGCAGAATGAACGGGTCGCCGTACTATAGGTACTGTCGATTCCCGCTTCGGGAACAATGGGATCGGCATCCCATTGGCCCGATTCCTCGAGCAGCAAAGCCCGTTGTTGCACTTTGCTTGTCCCGAACCCCCCATAATTGGTATCCGAGGTACTGGTCCTGTTGCTGTACAGGACTGCATCGAGTATCGAACCATCCGGTGAATCGTACAGTGTTATCACCCCATTGTTTGCGCCCAGGCCGACAGGGCCTCCATAAAACTCGATCGGGTGTTCCTGGCGCAGGCCTTCGCTGTACTCGATGATCATGCGATCACCTTTCTTGATTTCGTACGAAGGGAGTATGCATTCGCTGTCGAAGGATTCGGAAAGTCCGTCATACAATGTCAGACCGGCCAGGTTCCCGTCGGAAAGGGCCAGCAATTCGACCCGGTCCGGATTTGTCGAGCTTCCTTTGGTCGTGAATTCGTTGATCCGTACTACAGGCAACCTCCCGTTGAATCCCCAGACACCGGAGCTGAAGGTCAGTGTATTGCCGAATTGGTCGGAGACCCTTCCTGCCACCACGATACGGATGCCGGGTACGAGGGGACGGGTGAATGTAATCTTGAGTTCCTCTTCGAAGGTAGCGACCGACTGTACGGAGTTTCCGTCTGATCCGATGCGGAAGTCTTCCGGAGAGCAGAAGATCATCTCGTCGAACCGATAGGTGGCGGTGTGCGTTCCGGTTGCCTCCGTTTCCATGAGGACTGGTCCCTGGTGGTCTGTTCCTGCCAGGACGTTGAACAGCTCCCGTTGGCCTTGGGCATCACACGCGCCCGCAATCAAGATGTACAGGATGATAGGTAGTAGGGAATGGGTATGCTTTCTCATACATCCTCCTTACATAACCTACCTCGATTGTCCTCGAATTGATTGACCTGCTTTCGTTGTTCCTCTACACTTTGGGCGTTGGAGGAGGCGTGGGAATGGGTAAATTATGGCAAAAAGGCTATACATTGGATGCGTTGATGGAAGATTTTACCGTCGGCAACGACTACGTGCTCGATCGAAACCTGGTTGCGGCCGATTGCCTGGCTTCGATAGCGCATACCCGTACGTTGCACAAGGCCAAGATCCTGACAGATGACGAGCTGACCTCCCTTGAGGTTGCCCTTGCGGAAGTGATCGACCTCGACAGGAACGGGGAGTTCGAAATCACCATTTCCGATGAGGATTGCCATACCGCCATCGAAGCCTACCTGACTCGTCGCCTCGGAGATGCGGGCAAGAAAATCCATACCGGACGATCGAGGAACGACCAGGTCCAGACAGCATTGCGCCTGTGGATGCGGGAATTCATTGTCCACATGGTGGCGGAAACAAACCAATTGACCGATGATCTGCTCGCTTTTGCACAAAATCACGAATTTGTTCCCATGCCGGGTAGGACACACATGCAATTGGCCATGCCTTCCTCGGTGGGTTTGTGGGCAGCCTCGTTTGCCGAAGAATTGGCGGATGAGGCGAAACAGCTGTTGCAGCTGTTCCCCTTGTTCGACCAGTCTCCGCTCGGTTCAGCCGCATCGTATGGGACACCTTTGCCACTCGACCGTTCGTTTGCCGCCGACCAGATGGGATTCGCGAAGGTACAGAACAATGTGTTGTACGCAAACAACAGTAGAGGGAAGTTCGAAGCCATACTGCTTGATGGCTGCGATTATATAACGTTGACACTCAGCAAATTGGCCCAGGATCTCATTCTGTTCTCCCTACCCGAGATCGGATACTTCTCCCTTCCCAGGGAGTTGTGTACCGGTAGCAGCATCATGCCGCAGAAGAGGAATCCCGATGGCCTCGAGTTGACCAGAAGCCGCAGTGCGGTGGTCTCCTCCTGTTCCCAGCGGGTGAAGTCGATTGTCCGCAGTCTTCCATCCGGGTACAACCGCGATTTCCAAGACACCAAGGAACCGTTGTTCACCGGAACAAAGACTGCGCTCCTGGTCGTTCGTGTCATGCGACTCATGGTCCAGCGGCTGCAGGTCAACGAAGCGGCTCTGCGCGCCGGGTGCGCAAGCGAACTCTACGCCACCGACGAAGTGTTGCGACGTTTGGCCAATGGCGGGTCGTTCCGGGATGTCTACAAAGAGGTTGGCATGGACCTCGAGTCGGTTGCCGCATACGATGCCGATGAAACGATACGGAACCGAAACAGCGAGGGGACTACAGGAAACCTGGGCCTCGAAATGCAACGGGCCCAGGTCAAGATGCTCCAACAATCGTGTGATTCCAAGCTGGGGAACCTTCTCGGTTCTTATGCCAAATTGTCCAAGAATGCTGCCAGTCTGGTCACGTGGTAGTCTCTAGAAGGTCCACAATACTCCGGCGGTCGTGGTGAACACACCGACAAGTGGAATAAAAACGTTCACCATGCCCCATTGCTGGTCTTCGGTCAGGATGTAGACGGCAACAGGTACATTCAGGTTCACGAATAGTCCCATGTCCTTGTTGGGGATCCAATATTCGCCCTTGACCGCTCCTCCTGCTACTCCGAACATACCGGTCTCGAAGTCGGTGAATGCCAATGTGCTGAGACCAACCTTGAGGTCGAAATTCTCGCCCAAGGAGAACGGGATGGTGATATCTCCGGTGACAGTGAAGTAGGGCATGAAGAAATCGCCATCGGTTTCACCGGTTGCCCACTCGATATATTTGAATCCGAGGGGATAGTTCACTCCTGCATTGAGCGAGATGCCTCCCAGCGGGATGTCCACCACAACGCCTGTTGCGAGGAATCCTCCTTGGACTCCGATCGCCGGGCCTTGGTTCGGTCGTGCCGCAAGTGGTGCAGCCAATATGATCAGAATTGCCAGGATAGCCGAAAGTTGTCCATATCTTCTTTTCATTCCCTCTCTCCTCCTTGCCATGAAATATACTGATAATACAAATGTGAAACAAGGAAAAGGTGAAAAGGTTGCAAACAACACCCAAGCCCCACCCGTGAGGTGGGGCAACGTGTATAACGAGAGTGCATTTCATGGGAATGCATGAAAGGTCTGGGAACCGGTTACTCCTGCAGTCCCCGCTCGTAGATTTCCATGGCGCGGTCATAGTTGACGACAGAAGGCGATGTGTATGTTGCGGTAGCTTGGGCGTCGCCTACACTGGTGTGGACGGCCAAACGCAAGGTGTGGAGCTTGCTTTCCGTGAAGTCGTTGGTCATGAAGGTGATCTGGTAATCGTACAGGAAGGTGATCTCATTTCCGATCTCCAGTAGTATTTCATCGAAATCGGAACCTGAAGGATAATACTTTCCACCGGTCTCTTCAGCAAGCCGTTCATATCCCTCGTAACCTGTGGGGGCTACGACATAGCAATTGACGCCGGAACCATTCAATTTTGCTATTTCTTCGGACACGGTGTTGTAGACACCATCGTAGAATTGAACGCTCGATGAATATACACTGTGTACTTCCGTGTCTGTATAAGAATAAATATAGTCTCCATGTACACTGGTGACATCTCCTGTCGAAGTGGGGGTATGGTAATCGATATCGGTTACCAGGATGAATATCTTCGCCGCATCGATGCGGTAAGTGAACGACATGTCGTTCTGGAACGATCCGGCAGGATTGCTGGTGGTGTCGCTGGCTGCGGCACGCGCGTAGTCTATCGCATCGATCTGGTTCTCGGGCCCATCTGCTCCACCATATGCAACCAACTTGGCAATCTCGGTTTTAAACGTGGTGACATTATCTGTTGGTGCAAGACGTTCACTTGTACCTTTTCGGATATCGTCACCGAATGTCACATACCCGATCCGATAGTCGATATTCGAGGCATCCAATGTGTCCGCGAAGTCCTGTGCTTTCGCGACCATGGTATCCAGATAGCCACCCATACTTCCTGTTGTATCGATGACGAACACGATATCGGCTTGCTTGGTGCCTTCGACCGCAATTTCCTTTGGAGGATTCACTTCGATCGGCCTGGCTTCACCATTGTCGTCGATCACATCGAAGAAGTCGGCTTGCACCAATCCGGTGATCACCGTGTCGGTGTCCTTGATCCGCGGCGACACATACAATGTTATCGACGGGAAGTTGTCATATCCCCGCATGCCGGTTCCGACACTGGTTATCTCGAAATCGATGGTGTTCGATGCAATTTCGGGTGGAAGCACGAAACCTCCATCGAACATCGATTCCACGGTGCTGGAGATCAAATCACATGAGATTGCAGTCATAATGATTATGACGGCAAGTACAAGAATCAGGATTCTATTTCGTTTCATACTGCCTCCCTAGCCTCCACCCTCTCGGATGGTTCGGCTTTCGACATGAACCACAGCCGTATGCCGTGCCATCGCCAAACCCTTTGCCATCCGACAGCATACGAACTGTCGAATCAGTACACAGAACAGGTGTCCTGTTTCATTATCCCACTGGGAAAATTCAATTACAATATGAATAAAAATTTCTTTTATGCATATAAAATGACAAAATGAATGAATATAATATGTGTCACATGTGTTTTGCAATGTGTTGGATCCAAGAGTTTTTCCGGATCTATGGATTGGGAATGCATATGATGGTGCAGTTGAATCATTTCGGACAATTGTGTTAGAGTACGGCCATGAGTATCGTCAAGCCGCACAAGCTGGGAATAATCGCAGGTCCTGGCTCAGAATATTTTGCCGGAAAAGTAGTAAAGCATCTGAGAAGACTCTACCTCGACCGGTATCAGAAACTGAGTGCATCATTGGTAAAACGACATAATATGACACCCGAGGAATTGCTTGACATGGTCACAATCAACGACGACCTGCTCAGCAAGAAGATTCCCCGAGGACGCAAACCGAAAGCCTATACGTGCCCCGATTTCGAGATTCCGGTCAAATATACCCGTTTTGCGAATGGAGAGGTCAAGGCGGAGATACTGCAGGCCGTCCGCGGACTACGCATGTTCATCATCTACGATGTCTCGAACCAGTATCCCACCAAGATTGCCGGTTGCGACGAGCCTGTGGTCATCAGTATCAACGACCACCTCATGTTCCTGTTCACCACCGTCAATGCCTTGAAGAATGCCGGTGTGGAGAGTGTCACCCTGGTGCTTCCCACCTATCCCTATTCGCGCCAGCACAAGAAGAGTGGACGCGAAGCCCTCACTGCGGCGGTCTTTGGCCGGATGTGCGAGAATATGGGCGTCGAACGCATCATCACCTTGGACATCCATTCACGGGAAATCGAAAACTGTTTCAACCAGACGCATCTGGAAAACCTCCATGCGAGTTACCAGGCGCTGATAAAACTGCATAGGGTCATAGATTTCAGCGATCCAGACCTGGTTGTCGTCAGCCCCGATACCGGAGCTGTCCAACGCAACAAATTCTATGCGGAAGCACTGCATAGACCCTTGGCCATGCTCTATAAGGAGCGTGATTATTCGGTCGTAAGCAAGGATGCCAAGCGGTCCAATATCCGCAGCATCAGCCTGTTGGGAGATGTCAAGGGAAAGACCGTCCTCATGGCCGACGACATGATCGGCACCGGAGGAACGTTGTTGATCGCCATGCGGGAACTGAAGAGTCTCGGTGCCAAACGGATCATCTGTCTGGTCAGTCTTCCGTTCTTCAACGGGAATGCACGCGAGGAATTCGAACAAGCGTATCAAGAAGACGTCTTCTACAGGATTATCGGAACGAATGCCGTATTCCACGATAAGACCCTTACCGACAAGGAATGGTTTGTCCAAGCCGATGTGACCGAACTGTTCGCCCGTGTAATCAGCAGGTTGCACCATGGGCGACCGTTGAGTCCATTGTTGGACAACCGCCAGTTCATCCACCGGTTGGTAGATATGAGCCAGGCAAATCCACAGGCTCCATTGCCGGGGAGCAAGGAAGCATACCGGGACCGGGATTGACGGTCAGGCGGGTTTCCTTCTCCTCGGCTGGTCGCCAAGCCCCGCCAACACGTGACGGAGTCGCGTGCCCACCAACCCGATCAGGAGAACGCACCATGCACATGTCAGAAAGAATTTCAGGATTCCAAGCTTCACCGATACGGAGACTTGTCCCCTATGCGAACGATGCGAAACGACGTGGAATCCATGTATTCCATCTCAATATCGGACAACCCGATATCAAGACACCACCCCAAGTCATAGAAGCCATACGGGATTATTCGAGACAGATCATCGCCTATGGCCAAAGTGAAGGCGAGCTGGAATTGCGCGAAGCGCTTCCCGGCTATTACAAGACCTTCGGTGTCGATATCGGTAGCGACGATATCATGATCACCACCGGTGGCAGCGAAGCGATCCAGTTTGCGTTCATGACGCTCTGCGATCCCGGTGATGAAGTAATCGTACCTGAACCCTACTACACGAACGTAGGATCCTTCGCACGTGGCGCCAGCGTTGTCCTCAAACCGGTGACTTCACGCATTGAGGACGGTTTCACATTGCCGGATATCGCCCATTTCGAAGCCATGGTGACCCCAAGGACCCGTGCGATCATGCTCTGTAGCCCGAACAACCCCACAGGGCACATCTATACCGACGAGGAGTTCAGCCAGATTCTAGAATTGGTGAAGCGGCTCGATATCTTCTTGATTGTCGATGAGGTATACCGCGAGTTCTGTTACGACGGCAAGGGTTTCACCAGTGTCCTCAAGTATCCCGAATACGCCGACAGGGTGGTGGTCGTCGACTCCTTCTCCAAGCGGTACAGCATGTGCGGTGCCCGCATAGGTGCGCTGGTGAGCCGCAACCATGCGGTGCTCGACGGTGCCATGAAACTTGCCCAGGCGCGTCTGTGTCCCCCCGATATCGAGCAGGTGGCCGCACTTGCGGCTGTCAAGACGCCCCAGGAATACTTGGATCGGGTAAAGGCCGAATACGAGAAGCGTCGGGATTTTATCGTGAACGAATTGCACACTATACCGGGCGTACTTTGCAGCGAACCGAAGGGAGCCTTCTATCTGGTGGCCAAGTTGCCGGTGGAGGATGCCGAGGATTTCTGCATCTATCTCCTGCGCGATTTCAGCCTGAACGGGCAGACGGTCATGTTGGCTCCAGCCGAGGGATTCTACGTGACCCCTGGCTTGGGTCGCGACGAGGTGCGTATCGCGTACGTATTGAATACCACGGACTTGAAGCATGCCATGGCATGCCTGAAGGCAGCGCTTGATTCCTATCCGGGTACCAAACGTAATTGAGGATTTTTCAAAACATTCCCGTACCTGTTGTTATGGCGACCCTATCGGTCGATATTCAATAACTTGACTCCAATTGAATATCGCCGATAGCCCTGTTATGATAGAATCATATAGGTTTTGTATAGCACGACTGCAAATCTTCTGCAGGAGGCTGGATACGGATACCATAAGGGGTGGCTCATGAAGAATCGACTGAGACGTTTGCTAAGGCGTGGAATATTGGTCTTTGCCGATATCGTCATCCTGTATTGCTGCGCTTTGTTCGCCTCTTATGCTGTTTCCGCCAACCTTCAGGTTGTCCGCAGCAACACCCTTGCCATTTCTGGAATTATCACTCTCCAATTACTGTTTCTCATGGCTTTCCGCCTCTACAACATCCGTTTGGTCGACAGTTCGCTTGACCTGGCTATTCGGGGTGCAGGCTCGCTGCTCCTATCGGGATTGATTGTCCTGGTACTGACTTTGACCGGCACGAAGGACTTTGCCTTCGCTTTCCGTTTGACCAGCGTCTACGCCTCGTTCAACGTGCTTTTGCTCCTGGGGTACCGAATCGTCTACCGGGTGGCCTTTTCCTACCATGTCCGGGGTTCGTCCGGAAACGGCTATCCGAAGACGTTGGTGTATGGAGCCGGCGAGATAGGATTGCAACTTGCACGCCAGTTCTACAAGAAGAAATTGCCATTCAATATTCTCGGATTCCTGGACGATGATCCGACAAAACAATATTCGATTGTGGGTGGGATCACTGTATTGGGAAGCATAGACAGTTTGAGCGAGGTGCTTCGGACTACCCAAGCGGAGACCTTGATCCTGGCGATCACCAACCTGTCCAGTGACAAGATGCGTACGGCACTCGATACGGCGGAACGTTTCGGTATCGAGACCAAGATTGTACCTTCCCTGTTCGAAATGGAGCAGGGACGCAAAAGTGTCGCGGATATCCGTTCCATCAATTTCGACGACTTGCTTGGCCGCAGTCCTGTCACGTTCGACAAGACACCGATCAGGGAAATGGTCTACGGGAAACGGGTCCTGATTACTGGTGCCGGCGGTTCGATCGGCAGTGAAATATCACGTCAGTTATTATCCTACCAGCCTTCGCAACTGTTGCTGCTCGATATCGATGAGACCGAATTGCATGACCTCTCGCTGAGATTGCACCAATACCAGGCCGAATTCTCACACGATATCATGCCTATTGTCTGCGATGTGCGGAATGTGGCCAAAGTCGATCGTGTATTTGAAAAATACAAACCCGAGATAGTGTTCCATGCCGCCGCCTACAAGCATGTGCCCATGATGGAGTACTATCCCGAGGAGGCAATCAGGACGAATATCGGGGGAACCTACAATGTGTTCAGTGCGGCTGTCCGCTATAACGTCGCCAGATGTATTCTTGTCTCCACCGACAAGGCGGTGAATCCCACCAATGTCATGGGAGCCACCAAACGGGTCGCTGAAATGGTCGCCAGCATGCTGAGCAACGATATCACGAAGATAGTCTGCGTCCGTTTCGGCAACGTCTTGGGCAGTCGCGGGTCGATGTTGCCGCTATTTCTCGAACAGATGCGGGCCGGTCTACCCATAACGGTCACCGACAAGCGGATCATCCGTTATTTCATGACTATTCCCGAGGCGGTGAGCCTGGTATTCCTGGCAGGAACGCTGGCTGCTGGTGGAGAAGTCATGGTCCTCGATATGGGTGAGCAGGTCAATATCTACGATTTCGCCAACAGGCTTGTCAAATATTTTGGCGATGGAAGAAGCGAGGTCGTGATCACGGGACTGCGTCCCGGAGAAAAGCTCTACGAAGAGAAGTTGAGCGACAAGGACAAGACCTTGCCGACAGACAATCCGAAAGTATTCAAGGCAATCGTGAATGGGACACTGCAACCGGAGGAATTTGAAACATTCATACAGTTCGTCTATACGATGGAGCCCCACCAACTGGTTCAGATCCTCCGTGACCTGGTGCCCGAGTTCACCTATCAGGGTCCTGTATCATTGGAAAGCTGAACATGAAATCCTATTGCCTCTATTGCAAGACCGGTGCAGAAGACAAGCTGGTCTATCTGTTGAAGAAAGACATGCGCGACTACCTGGATATGGACCTGGAGGTATTGTTTCCCACCCGCGTCATGAACCAACGCAGGCGAGGCGTATGGAGCAAAGTGACACAACCGTTGCTCCCGGGATATCTTTTCCTGTATCTCGATGACGAGGTGCCGCTTCCACTGTTCATCATCAAGCAGGAGCGGGATGCCTACAAGATTCTCAGATACTCCGACGGTTCCATGGAGCTGCAGGCAGGAGATGCCCAGTATGCCATGTGGATCTACAACCATGGGGGAGAACTGAAGCCTAGCACGGTAGTCTATCGGGAGGGGAGTCTGGTAAAGGTCCTCGATGGTCCCATGCGCGATATGGAAGGTAGGATCATAAAGCTCGACCGTCACCACAAGCGGGTAGTCGTCGGATTCATGTTCGCGGGAACCGAAAGGCGCATGAATCTGAGTGTGAACGTCATAGACCTGGCCGAAGGTGAGGAGGTGCCCAAAGGGTGAGGATACTGCACACCTCCGACTGGCATATCGGCAGAACACTGTATGACAAGCGTCGGCATCGGGAACATGCGGCCTTTCTCGAATGGTTGCATCAGACTATCGTTGAACGGAATGTGGACGTGCTGTTGGTATGCGGAGATGTGTTCGATACCATCGCACCCTCCAACCGAAGCCTCGAACTCTATTATTCATTCTTGCGCCACATAGTCGACAGCGGATGCCGGCATGTGGTGATAACTGGGGGCAACCACGATTCCCCCTCCTTGCTCGATGCTCCCAAGGAAGTGCTCGAATCGATCGGTGTGCATGTCGTCGGTGGTGCCGCGAAAGAAGTCGGGGACGAGGTGATTGTCCTGACCGGTCGGACTGGGGAGCCTGAGCTCGTCGTGTGCGCAGTTCCCTACCTGCGTGACCGGGATGTACGCGAAGTTTCCCAGCAAGAAAGCATGGAGGACAAGAGCAACCGTCTCATCGCGGGAATCGCTTCGCATTACCATGCGGTGGCGGATGCCGCGCAAGAGTTGCGCTCCCGTATGAAGACACCGGTACCGTTGGTTGTCACCGGACATCTGTTCGCCGCAGGAGGGAGGACCGCCGAAGGCGATGGTGTGCGGGACTTGTATGTCGGTACCATCGCCCGCATCGGTACCGATGTATTTCCTGCCGATGCGGACTATGTGGCATTGGGTCATCTGCATGTACCGCAAAAAGTGGGTGCATCCGATACCATACGGTATAGCGGTTCTCCCATACCTATGGGATTCGGAGAGGCAAGACAGGGAAAGGAAGTGGTCCTGGTGGACGTTTCCTCCGATTCGCTGTTTCCTATGGTCCAAACGCTCTCCGTTCCCTGTTTCCAACAATTGCGGCGAATTTCCGGTACAATTGAAGAAATCGAGGAGACACTGCTTGGATTGGCCGCCCTCCAGGAATCGATTTGGGTCGAAGTCGAGTACAGCGGGACCCTTTCGGCCACGGCACTCCGGCAGCAACTCGATGCGCTGGTCGAGAATACCTCGGTGGAGATACTCAGGTTGCGCAATACGAACCTCATGGATCAGGTGCTGCTCCAAACGGGGTGGCAACAGACGCTGGATGACTTGGATGAGCATGAGGTGTTCCGTCGTCGGCTTGCCATGGCCGACGTCCAGGAACCCGAATTGCAGGACCTTGCCAAGCTCTACGATCAGGTCTTGTTCTCCTTGCACGAGGAGGATTCGGTATGAGGATCCTCAATGTCAGGTTCGCCAACCTCAACTCCCTCTATGGTGAATGGATGATCGATTTCACTGTCGGCCAGTATATCCACGATGGGATTTTCGCCATTACCGGACCGACCGGAGCCGGCAAATCGACAATCCTCGATGCGATCTGTCTTGGACTCTATGGAAGGACCCCCCGCTTGGATTCGATCGGAATGCAATCGAATGAGATCATGAGCCGCCAACGGGCTCAGTGTTTTGCCGAGGTCATATTCGAAACCCGCCATGGTACATTCTGTTGCCATTGGGGTCAACATAAAGCACGTAACAAAGTCGATGGCAACCTGGTCGATTCGCATCATGAGATATCCGATGCGCTGACCAAAGCGGTGCTTTTCACCAAGAAGCGCGAAGTTGCCCAAGCGGTCGAGGAATACACTGGCATGACATTCGATCGGTTTACCCGCTCCATGTTGCTTGCCCAAGGCCAATTCGCCGCATTTCTCAACGCGGAAGCAGACCAGCGGTCTCCGATTCTCGAACAGATCACCGGCACGGAAATCTATACCCGCATCTCCATGCAGGTACACCGGTCGTATGCCGAACAAAAGAGTGTGTTGGCGAGTCTGGAAACGGTATCGCAAGAACAACAACCGTTGGACGAGCAGAGTCTGGGCCGATTGGAAGGACAGAAGCAGCTTTTCCAGCGGTGGATCGCAACTGCTCGCAGACGTGCAACCGCATGTTCAGCGGCAATCACAACACTCGAAGGTACTAGTGGACTGAGACTCAAGTTGAGGGATTACGCTGCCGAACGACAGCTCTTGGAAGCCGAGTTGTTGGAAAAACTTCCCGATCGAAACCGATTGCATCGGGCGATGCAGGCGATGGAACTGGAAGCCACCTATGCAAGCATCGTTGCCAAGCGCGCTTCGATCGCAGTGGATATCCGGGAATCAATGCGAAGCCGGCAGGAGCTGATGCAAGCGCAAGCCAATCTGAACGAATTGGGAATCCAGGTCGCCGAGGCTGAGAACCGTTATGTCGTAGGCAAGGAAGTCTTGGAGACAACTCGGGAAACGCTCAAGAAAGTGAGGGGACTCGATCTCCTCATTGTCCACACAAACAGCCATGCCGACGAGGTCCGTCGGAGCTTGGTGGACTCCATTGCGCTTCGTCGTGCCGCCCTGCGTGAAATCACTGCTATAACAGAATCCTTGGCCGCCCAGGAGCATCAATTGTCCGATCTCGAAGCGTGGATCGATGGACATGCTTCCGATGCGAACTTGACGGAATGGCAATCCAGATTCCAGTCGTGTATGCACCAATTGAAGGAAGCACGTGCATGTTCGGTACGTCAAGCGAAGCAGCGGGATGATATCCAACAGCAGTTGGGACAGGTGGAAAGCCACATTGCACATCACGCCGAGGATCTATCGGTATTGGGCAATGCCAAAGAAACCCTTATGGAGACGTACTCTGCAATCCGCAAGCAAGAGGAGACCTTGCTTGCCGGAAAAGAGCCTCGGGAATACGAGACCGAGAAGGACCACTTGCGGGAAAAGCAGGTGCTACTGGCTACCATAGCATCGTTGGAAGAACATCGTGCCCATTTGGAGAAGGGAAAGCCCTGTCCGCTTTGCGGCTCCACCGACCACCCGTATCGTGCCGACACGCTACCTGACGACAGCGGAATTTCCAAACGCCTCCAGGAAATCGACTCCATCTTGTCGCACCTGGCGCAGTTGCGTGAAGAACAGCAGCGTGTACAGACACGACTGGCCGAACAGAACCTATCGATTGTTGCCCGACAAACCTCGATCGAATCGCTGGAAACCCAGCGCAAGCGGTTGGCGGTCTCCCTACAACAATGCGAAGTCGCCGTGGAGGAAGCAGGGCAAGCCCTCCACGAATGTGAACAATCGGTCCATGCGGAGATCCAGCTCCAATTCCCTTATCCAATCGGAGAAGAACCGATCGAATCGTTGTCTTCACAATTGGAGGGACGGCGAAAACTCTGGTCGGAGCAACAGGAATTGCATGGGAAGCTTGTACAACGTTTGGAGGGCTCCCGTCAGGAACTTTCCCGATTGCACGACGAGCTTGCCAAACACGAAACCGAAGTCGCAACGGATCGCTCTCGCGCAGGAAAGGATCGGGTGAAACTGGCCAATGCCCAAGCGGAGCGCCGAAACCTGTTCGGGGACGCGGATGCCGATGAAGTTGAGCACCGACTGGTCGGGGACCTGGAAGCATCCGGAAACTTGTACGAAGCCGTTCGGAATCGGGTGGCCGCAGCGACAGCTTTGCTGGACACGATCCGACATTCCGTAAAAACCTTGGAGCAGCGCCTCTCGGCTACAGAAGAAGCCTTGGCGCTGGATGAGCCCGAATTTTCCGCTCTCTTGCGTGCCCACAACTTTTCCGACGAGCAGGAGTTCCTTGGCAGTCGGTTGGGAGCACGGGAACGGTCGTTGCTGAAAGGAGTTCTCGACGATTTGGATATACGCGAGGTACGCAACCGGGAACGTTCACAGGACAGTGCCCGACAACTCGCGCTTCTCGAAGGGTTGGAACCACAAGGGTGGACATTGGAGGAACTTCGGGAGGAGAAGCAGGAATTCGAGAGCCAATGCAGCACCTTCGACCAACGGTTGGGGGCGATCCGACAAACGATGGATGCCGACGTCCAGCGGAGAAGAATCCACGCCTCACACCTGGAGAAGATCGCGAAGCAACAGAAGGTGTGTGCCTTGTGGGACCGTTTGAACTCCCTGATCGGATCGCATGACGGAAAACGCTACCGAAATTTTGCCCAGGGGCTCACCTTCGAATTGTTGATAGCCCAGGCCAATGTACATCTGCGGGAATTGTCCGACCGTTACCTGCTTACTCCCGATGTTTCCAAACCCTTGGATATTGCTGTGATGGACCTGTACCAAGCGGGGGAAGTCCGTTCCGCACGGAATTTGTCTGGTGGAGAGAGCTTCCTGGTCAGCCTCGCCCTCTCCTTGGGACTGTCCACCATCTCCAGCAAGAAGGTGCAGGTCGATTCGCTCTTCCTGGACGAGGGATTCGGAACGTTGGATGAGGAGACGTTGGAAACAGCCCTCGGGGCGCTCGCATCATTGCGGAACCAGGGGAAGCTGGTGGGTATCATTTCCCATGTGGGTGCGTTGCAGGAACGGATTCCCGTTCAGCTCTCCGTTACCCCGGTTGCCGGCGGGATGAGCCGGATCGAAGGACCAGGTTGCTCACGATTGGCGTGAACCATATCGAGTCTCGCCACGAAGCAAAGAGAACAACTGCACCCGGTTCGATACGTCGAGTTTCCCGTATACGTTCTTTATGTGGGTCTTTACCGTATTGTTCGAAATGAACAGCTTCTCGGCAATCTCCCTATTTGTCATTCCCAGCACCAGCAATTCGATTACCTCCTCTTCCCGAGAGGAAATACCCTGCTGTGTCAATAATGCATGCGGTATACTCTCCTGCGGGCATGGAATCTCGTAGTCCTGGAAGTACCGGCGGCTTATGAACAGATAGATGTATACGGTGAAGACAGAAAAGCTCAAGTACGCGATCTTGAACGTATGGGTCCTGAAAAAGATGAGGTCGAGTGGAAACGTCACGATCAGGGGAAGGAATGTGGCGCTGATTCCGGTAAGCAAGCTTTCCTGCTCGCGTCCAGACGCCTGTTTCCTGTACCACAACGAGGTGATTCCATGGGCAACCATAAGCATGCTCCCACTGAAGAAGTGGTAATCGAAGGTAAGGTTCATCGCCAGGATCCAGTTGCCATCGCTTCTGGCGATGATGAAAAAGAGGCTGAGGATCAAAAAGAGGGAGACGATTGCCATAGCCAACCGGTATCCAAGCTTCTTTTGTTCGGGGGTAACCGGTAGCAATCCGATCAGGTAGCGGCTCATGGTATAGAGGAGAGTCGAGGTCAACAGGATGGATATCAATGTAGCCCATAGGCAAAAGATCTCGTATGCGTTCCCCACCAGTTGTTCCGGTGGAAATACACGGTGGAGGTACGTCATGAACATGGAGAGGCATACCTGCAAGCATAGCGGGACAAGGACTACCAGGAATTCCATGGTGTAGGCGTCACGGGCCCTGACATGCAAGAGGATGCACAGGCAGGTGATTGAAAGCACAAGTGCCGTTGTGGCGAAAAGCAGCAGGTCTCCGATGATGAACACAGTCCCTTCTCCTTCCCAAGCTCGACTGTATCCAGTCTACCACAATTCCCTCCTTCGGTCATGCCCGTCCGTACCATGTGGGGGACCTTCCCGTCAAAACAGGTAGGTGATTCCTACCGCGAGCGAATCGTTCGCTGCCCATGTCTTGAATAGGCTGTCCGGTGCATCGCCGACCGCACCGAAGAGTCTCCCCGCAACCTTGAGCACCAGGTCATCGGAAATGCTGTACATGACCGATGGCAACAATGCATAGCCTTTGGTCTCGATCTGGTAGGTGCCCGCCAACCGGACGGTAACCCTCTCCCGAGCCAGCGGTATGTCCACTGCTGCTGTCAGGGTATTCATATATGCCTTCCCATCCGAGGACTGGTTGGCTTGCATCGTGTCCACATCGATGGGATTCGTTTCATCGAAACCAAGGATATACTGACCATGGCACGTGATACTCGCATAGGCACCGGTTCCGGGAATACGTATGCCCACTGCTCCCAAGTATACCCATTTGCTGTTGTAGGTTTCCGGTTCTGTCGCCGAGGCGTCTTCGCTGAGCCAGAATCCTCCCTCGAACATGAACGTGAACACACCGGTGACAACGGTGGCTTCGGTCGCGAACAATTGTGCCCGGGTGAATCCGATATCTATGGCGCCACCACTGGAGTAGTATGCCCGCACGTCGTATGCCGGCATGGTGTAGAATCCATTGTAATAGATCAGTCCCAGGTCCGCAGGTCCGAAGGTGCCGACCAGGCGCCCTCCGTATTGCCCATTGGCGAATCGTGAAAGTTCGGCCGATGTGGTCTGGTTCACAGTTGCCGTAGAGAAGAGGGTTGCCTGCCCTTCGGTCAGCATCGACCAGCGATGAGCAGGATCTTCGGCTACCAGCATGGGAACCAACAAGGGTTTGTACACAACCTCCAGAGCCGTGTTGTTCCAGTTCGCTGTGGTGAGGACCATCGGCTCGGCCACCTTCATGGCAAGGGAATCGTCCACTATGCCATTGCGGTAGTCGGGGGCATTCAGTACATCGACAACATGGACGCCATCCCCGGCCCCCCATTCCTTTTTCAACAGACCCGCCTCCAGACGACCTCCATTGAAGTACGAGGTGATCGAGAGTCCCTTGAAGATATCGATCCATTGCAGCGGGGTGTCGATGGTTGGTTTCAAGGCCAGCTTGGCCTGTGCATCGACGATCGATCCTTTCCAAGCCAAATCGATTTCCAGGCCCCCACCGATAGCAGTCTCGATTTCACGCGTATTGTCCAGCGCCCGCATGCCTTCGATGGAGAATCCGACGCTTCCGTTGATGCCTAAGGATGGATCGAATGGCGTTTCCTGGGAAGTTCCGGTGACTGCGACTTCATCTGTAGGACCGAAGATATCGGTGAACCCATCGAATGCCGATAGGGGCAGGCTTGCCAGCAGCAGAACGACAAGAATCGACACTATACCTTTCATTTCCAAACGAAGCGAGGGGAAAGGAATCAGCTTGCTGGTTGCTCTCCCGAGCGAGTGCAGGGAACGTAAGGTGAAATACCTCGCCCTTTGGGGCGGTAAAGAGGCAAAGCCTCTTTCATCCAGGGCTTGCCCTGGAGTATTGATACCTTTCATTGTGTCCTCCCGGTTTCCAGGAACGCCGTCGTGAAGTACCCGCTGTTCATGGGAATATCGAATTTGGCTTGCAGAATCTCTATCCTGGTGCTATGGTTGTTCGCCGCCGTCCTCATGGTGATGCTGCGGGTAAGCCATCGTCCATCGACAAGGGCGGTCTCCTCGGTTGTGAGCACCTTGCTTGGATCCGCTGCCTGCTGCTCGTAGAATTCGACCCGGAGCGGAAGGAAGGATTCCTTGTCGACCCAGGTGGTGGTCTTCACATATGGCGATACGATACGGGGAACCGATTGCACGATATAGGCTTGCCTGTCCAACAGGACCGCATCTCCCAACAACGTGTGGTCGGCTTCTTGAGTGTCGTAGGTGGTCGACGCCATGTCGGCATAGGTGAAGTCGCTTCCCATGAAGGACCCGTTGCCTTCACTCGCCGCAATCCGCTTTACCCTCCCCAGGGCCGGAAGGTATATCCACTGGTCGTCGTTGCCGTCGGATCGTTCACGTGTCAAGAATCGGGTGTTCTTCACACTGGCCGGCGAGAGGAACACCGTGATGGTATTGGTCAAGCCGTTCTCGGTGATGGACAGTGTCTGGATGCGACGCTCGCGGGTCTCGCCATTCGAATCTATCAAGGTAAGACGGATATCCATGGCAGAACTTGTCGCTGCTTGGGTATCCATGACTTTTTGCATGATCGAATTTCCCGTTTCCTGTGCCGCAAGCATCCACGGTAGCAGGAGGACGAGGATGATGGTGATGCCCAATGCCTGGCGTGTCGTTTTCATGGTGAGATTCTCCTTTCAGGTAGATCGTCCGGTCCCACCTGCGTCGCAGGAGCGGAACGTTCGAGTAGGAATTTCGGTTGCCAACGGTTGAGGACCATGGGCAGTACCGTCAAGCTCGATAGCCCTGCGAAGACCATCGATACACAAAACAAGATACCCATTTGCTGGATGGGGATGAATCGGCTGAACAACAGTCCTGAGAATCCGATGGTGACCGAAGCGGCGTTGATCACGATCGCACGTCCGGTGGTTCGCATGACAATGCCGAGTCCCTTGTTCGGCCCTGTGGAACAGGAAAGGCGTTTGCACGCGGATAGGAAATGGATCGCGTAGTCGACTCCGATACCGATAGCCAAAGCTGCCAGCAAGCTGGTGATGACATCGAGATTTATACCCAGCAACGCCATGAATACAAAGATGCCCATGAGGGCGAATGCCACGGGTATCAAGGCGATCAACCCGGCGAGTGGTGAACGGAAGAGGACGCTCACCAATAGCCATACGATAAGGAGGGCTCCTGCCAGCGAGTAGATTTGTGAACGGGTGATGAGGTCGGTCAACGCCAGACTGATAGCCTCGCCACCACCGAGGGCATACTCCCACCCTGCGGGAAGATTGGTGTCCCAGAAGGTTGTGACGGCGGAATGCACCTTCCGAAGGGTGTTCGTGTCGGATTTCTGCAATTGGATCGTCACCAGTGTTGCGCTCGGTTCCAGGGAATCGTTGATAAACGATCCCAGGTTGCCTGAATAGAGCAGGAGGTACTGGGAAATGAGGTTCTGCAGGTCTCCGTTAGTCTCCAGACCGTACTTGGCCGGCTCGGTCGGTATCTCATCGTACGTCCGGGCATCCCATGCCATGGCCTCGGCTGCCGTATCGGATCGCAGCTCCGGTTCCTCCTTCCCGGGCACCCCGAAGGTCCCGCTGAAAAAATCGAAATCGGACTGCTGTTGTGACGGTAGGGCGTAGGGGCTGCTGTCCTGGTTCATAAGCAGGTTCATCCGCTTGATGTAGGGGATGATCGTCTGGACTTTTCCGACACCATCGACCGTTTCCATGGTGTTCGCGAAGGAATCCAAGGTGCGCAGGAAGTTGGGGTCCAATATCGACGAGGCTTCCTTGCCATCGACCATGACCGTGAGTATTCCGCTACCGCCCATGGTCTCATTGAACTTCTTGGTATCCCGCACCACGGCGCTGGTTGGTTGGAAGAAATCGAGCATGTTCGTTCCTGTCCTGATGGTTGGAATCATGGCGATGGTGGTTCCTGCCAGAACCAGTGAGATGACGGTCAGGGGTATTCCACCCTTCGTGGCGATCCGTTCGAAGAGTCCAAGGATCGGATGGCCCTTGAATTCGCGCTGCATGTCGCGTTGGGTGTGCAATTTGATCGGATCTATTCCGTTGCGATAGGTAATGCGCAGCATGGCAGGTAAAAGATACAGAGACGAGAGTTGGGAAAGGACCACTCCGATCGCGCTGAGCAGACCGAAGGTCCTGAACGGGGCGAGAGGGCTGGTGAATTGTGCGATAAACCCTGCGGCGGTTGTGGCTCCTGCCATGATGATCGGGAGACGGTTGCGGTGGAGGACTTCCCCGATGACGATGCGTGTTTCGGAAGGACCCAGATTCCTGTTCAGCAGGGCTACCTCCTCATAGAAGTGGCTCATGACATGGATCGCGTAGGCGCTACCTACTATCAAAAGCAATACCGGGACCAGCATGGTCGCCATGGTGAAGGTGATATCGAGTATCGCCATGATTCCGATGGCTATCGAGGCTGACAATACCAGTCCGATGAGGGGAAGGAAGATTCCCGCTACCCGGCGGAAGGAAAAGAATAGCACCAGGATTATCAGCAGGCCGACTATCGGAACAAGGATCGACATGTCGCTCATGAGGCTTCGGTTGATCTGCTGTTTGACTACCGGCAGTCCGATGATCGAGAAGCTTTCCTGCCCATGTTCCACCGAGTCGACCAAATCGCCGAGTTCGTCCAGCAGGTTGCCCAATTCCTGTTGTCCGGTACCGGCTGTGGTCTGGATGATGATCGTCGCCATGCTCCGGTCGGCTGAGACCAGATTCCCGTCGTATATCCCGGGCCACTCGGACAGACGCGACGCCAGTTCATCGAGTTGCTGCGGCGAGGTACCGGCATACAGCGGGACCGCTTCGAACCCTTCTGTCCCCGCTTGCATATGGTCGGTGTTGGTGATGCTTGTCACGGTATCGATCGAGTCGAGCCGTGATATCCGTTGTGTAAGCAGATCTATGAGTTCCAGGGAAAACGGATTCAGGATCGAACCGTCTGGAACCGAAATACCGATTACCAGTGCATCCATCGATCCGAATTGGCGTTCGATTTCCCTATTGACGGCGATCACGGGGGAGTTGGTCGGCATGAAGGCATCGGTGGAGCTATCGATGGTCAAGTTGCCGAGCAGTGCCAATGACAGCAATGCGAGCAGTATCGTCCCAAGAATTATCGCCAGGTCCTTTCGTGTTGTCTTCTCCATGGTTTGTTCTCCATGCAGAAGTATGGCCGGACGGGCAGAGATTCCGATATAGCCGATAGAGGCGATTCACCTACTGTTGTCGGGGTATTGTGGCACTCACCTGGAAAGGTGATATCCTTGGGCGACCATTTCTTGGGCCATGAAACGTTCGTATGGTTTTTGTTTGAACGGGTAATCCCAACATCCCATACGGTGGAATTCGTCACCACCGAAGCCGGTCTTGAACCGGTACAATCCATGCATCGGATGGGACGGATCCCCATTGGGTGCGGTTCCGAATAGATCGTAGAGGGTGCAGCCGCGTCTTTTCGCGCGTCGGATCGCTTCCCATTGCAGTGCATAGGTTCCCATGAGATTGCGTCTCCGGGAAGACGATGCGCCGAACAGATACGTGGCCTGTGTGCTCGAATAGACGACGAAGAGGGCAGCGAGGGGAAACCCGTTGTCCTCGGCGACCAGCAGATCGAAATCGGTGGAAAGGTCCGGGACATCGTGTCGGTCGTGCGAAGCGAACATGGCATCGAAAAAGGTTCGGTGATGCAGTGTGATGCCATTGCGTCGACAGGTCTGGGCATATAGGTCGTAGAAGATATCCATGTCGCTAAACGAACCCGTCCTGACGGTGACTCCATGCCGTTGCGCGAGGCGAATGTTGTAGCGGGTCTTCGGTTTCATCTGAGCCAGTATGGTCTCTTCATCGGTAGTCAAATGAATGAGCATGGTATCGGAGGGCAGGATGTCGGTTTTCGCCTTATGCAGGTTCCGCTTGTTCGTTCCCCAATTGAACCGCAGTTCCTGCAAGTCCGGTTCTGGAGGTCCCAGCCATTGTCCGGTATCGTCGAACACATCGCTGTCATGAGCCCAGGGTGATTCCCAAGGCAAGTCGTATCGCAGGAACATGCAGCTGTCCGGCAGGCAGGTGCGCAACGATTCGGAAAGTTCCTCGAGGAAGTTTCCGATATGTTCGTCGTCTGGTCGCATGGCCGGACCATAGGGCACATACCCGATCGTCTGATCCTTTGCTACCTGTTGGAACAGCACCAGCACATCGTCCCGGACATAGGTGTCGCGGCCGTCCACCCCGATATCGTTGGCACGCACCGTTATGTCATAGGCTTTCGAGGGGATTCCCTGCTCGCTCTTGACTGTAGACCAGAATGAGCTTTGGTGCAGCAAGGGGGTTTCATACAGCCCCGAGGTACTCTTGGGCTGGATATGGATGTCCATCACATTCTCCATGTCCGAATTGTCGGTATATCGGCATGGTACCACGGGTTGCCGATAGTTTCCACCCGCTGCTATTCACCAAGACGGCTTCGACGCGGTATGATGGGCCTAGTGGCCTGTAAACTTTAATACTTTACTTTCCTTCGGTCTAAGCGGTGTGTGGCGGCGTTCGCGTCGAATCAGATAGCTTGCTATCCTCTTCTTCTTGGCCTAGCCACGCTCCGCTTCCACTCGAAGTCAACTGACAAGTTTTAAGCTTTACAAACCACTAGGAGGCAATCGATGCGTATTGTAGTGGTTCGCAATCTGGATGACGTCGCCGATCTCCCCGGTCTGGTTTCGATGGTAGTCGAACAGTTGCATTTTATCGGGTACTCCCACACGAACGACGAGGCTCGGGCTGTCTTGGAGCATGCACTGCGTCCTGGTAGTCGGGCTGTGTTGTTCGTCGGCTATGGCAGCGACTCGCATGTGCAAGTCTTTGCTTTCGGCAATATCTGCGGTGGTCTGGAATGTGGAGGCGACTACTTCTGGCTCAATGAACTGTTCGTTGCCACTGCCTTCCGAAAGACCGGTCTCGGTTCTTCTATGTTGGATTTTATCAAGGGGTGGGCCAAGGAGAACGGATGCGTCTACCTGGCCTTGGTCACGCATCCTGGCAATGCATCTGCCCTGGCCCTGTATAGGGAAAACGGTATGGAGATCGAGCAGTTGCAGTGGGTAGACACGTACCTATGACTTGAACCTGTCGGCCACGGTGACGATAGTCTCGACGACCTCTCCAAAGGGAATTCCCATGGCGGCGGAGCTGTGGAAAAATCCATAGAACGATGGATTTCCGTTGGCTTCCAGTACCCATGGTTTACCCGATTGGTCAATACGGAAATCGATTCGTGCGTAGCCCGAAAGCTTGCAGGCATGCCAGCAATCCGTAGCTATTTTCCGCAGCGTGGCCAAGAGGGGATTGTCCTCCTCCCCGAAGGAATGCCTGGCTACGATATGGTCGAACGCATAACATGAATCATCCCACTTTGCGGCGAATGTGAACATCTTGGGAAGATGCCGTTCTTCGAATCCCTCGAACACCCATTCATAGGGAGCCATGGCCACCGGGTTGTCGGCAGGACCGTACAGACATACGGTGAATTCCCTGCCCTCGATGAATTGTTCCGCATAATGGGGGCGTCCTGTCCGCCTCTGGCGTGCGTCCATTTCCGCCAGGACCTGCTCGATTTCTGTTGCGTGTACCAGGGACTTTTCATCGATGCCTTGGGAAGCGTCGTCGCTACTCGGTTTTACCAGCCAGGGGCCTGCGGTGAATAGCTGATTGTGCATCGGTGTATGCATCTGCAACCATTGGGGCGTGGCAATACCATGGGCATGCAGATGCCGCTTGGTGAGGATCTTGTCTGTGGTCAAGAACAACGATTCCAACGAACATCCCGTGTAGGGAAGCCGCAGGGATGCCAGGATTCCGGGGACCAGATAGACGAGGTCTTCATGGTCAGGACTTGCATCCACCAGGTTCATGATGATGGTATGGTCCTGTTGGTAGGCCGGTGCCTGGGCAGCGATCGAGGCGATCGAGAACGGCAGGGTGAGAACTTGATATCCCTGTTCACGCAATACTTCTGCGATCCATGCCGACTGGCGAAGGATATCGAGGACATCCTCGGGAGCGTCGTGTTCGACTTCGTTATGGATTATTACGATTGGGGGTTTTGTTGACATATGAGGCCTGGCTACAATTCTCCCCACCTCGGTATCCGCTGTCAATAGCCTATGGTATACTGGAGGCATAAATCAGAGGATCAAGGAGTCGAAATATGTCGGATATGCTGGATGTGTTGTTGGAACAGGAACGTGAATTGCAATTCAATCGCTTCGATTCGGAAATGGCTTGGCGCTTGGGTTCCTGGATTGTCTCCAAAGCCCGCAAGGAAGGGTTGCCGATTGCCGTCGATATCGCCATGGGACAGCGGTGTCTGTTCCACTGGTCTTCCAACGGCGCGACCTTGGACAATGAGGCATGGATCGCACGCAAGAAGCGTAGTGTCATGCGATTCGGACATGCCAGCTATTATTTGGGAAGGAATCTAGCCCATCTGAACCAGACTCCCGCCGAGAAGCATTTTGTAGATGAAACCGATTATGCCTTCCATGGAGGGTGTTTTCCCATTGCCGTTCGGGGTACGGGAATTATTGGTACAGTCACCATCTCCGGGTTGAAGCAAGAGGAGGACCATGATCTTGCGGTCCAAGCCATTGCCTGGATGCTTCGCAAGCAAGATACGGTACGTCGTCTGGTGTGATTCGACGATGAGTATAAATAATAGTATATTATAGGTTTGAGGAGGACTATCTGTATGTTGAATTTCAATTATTACAATCCGACCAGAGTCATATTCGGAAAAGGGACCATCGATCAGGTCGGAGCCTTGGCCGCCCCGTACGGGAAAAAGGTGTTGCTCCATTTCGGTGGCGGTTCCATACGGAAGAATGGGGTCTATACACAAGTGACCGCTTCGCTGAAGAAAGCCGGGTTGCAGGTTGTTGAACTTGGCGGAGTCGTACCCAATCCACGCCTTTCCCTGGTCCGGGAAGGTATCAAGGTATGCCGGGATGAAAAGATAGACATGATTCTTGCTGTCGGCGGGGGAAGCGTGATCGACTCGGCCAAGGCCATTGGATTTGGTGCCCGACTCTCCGACCAGGAGGATGTGTGGGACAACTATTACATGAACCAGGATTGCTCAGTGGCCGATACGATACCGGTGGGTGTGGTCCTGACCATTCCTGCGGCGGGTTCGGAGAGTTCGACTGGAACCGTGATCACCGATTGGGACAACAATCTCAAACGTGCGGTCAATAGCGAAACCATCATTCCGAAATTCGCGGTCATGGATCCGCAGACCAATTTTTCGTTGCCCGCGTACCAGACCGCATGTGGCGCATCCGATATCCTCGCACATCTGCAGGAACGGTATTTTACCCAGGAAAAGCACAACGACCTTTCGGACAGATTGCTTGAGAGTGCCATGAAGAATGTCATTTCCTATGCATCGCTTGCATTGAAGCATCCGAACGACTACCGGTACCGTGCCGAACTCATGTGGACTGGCACCATTGCCCACAACAACCTGTTGAACCAGGGAAGGGTGGGGGACTGGGCTAGCCATGATATAGAGCATGAACTGAGCGGTCTGTACGATATCGCCCATGGGGCCGGCCTCGCCATAGTGTTTCCTGCATGGATGAAGTATGTGTACCGGGACAATCTCGACCGTTTCGTGCAGTATGCGATCCGGGTCTGGGGCGTGAGTCTGACTTTCGACGACAAGGATGCCATGGTCGAATCGGCAATCGACCGGCTTGAAGCATTTTATCGTGCATTGGGTCTGCCTGTGCGGCTCAGCGATGCGGGAATCGGAAACGACCATATCCGCAAGATGTCCGAGTCGGCCATGATCGGGCGCTCCAACATCGGAAATTTCAAGAGGTTGTATGCACCCGATGTCGAGAAGATCTTGAAGCTGGCGCTATGACACGTTCCTCGGGTGTGTGTGTTTGTTCAATAGGGTGCCTATAGGACAGACCGCACACCATGCCCGGGGACGCCATATCCGGGAGAATGCTATGCCAAGGATAGTCGAACTGAGCATCATGGAATACAACCGGTAGGAGAGGTGCAGCAACCAATCGGGACCGCTGCTTTCCACCAATTGGGGCAATGGCCAAAGTGGAATGGCTATGAATAGCCGTACAAACGGCATCGGCGGCATCCTTCCCATCGCTATCTGGACCGTCGAACCGGTGATGAACAGCAGGTTCATACCGAAATACCACAACATGGCTTTGCGAAGAAATCCATCGGTGAAGGATTTGGGCAGTGGTCTCCAGTTTTCCCGTTTGGAACCGGTGCGTGTCGTAAGGGACGCGCGGGGGCAGTAGCGGTGGCACCAGAGCTTCTTTCCGCTGGTCGCAAGCAGGATGAACGGTATCGACATGCACGCCAAGGCAAGTATGCCGAAATGGATGGACACGAACCCGAGGGCAAAGTACAGAAGGGTAATCGCGTAGAGTGACGGGACCAGTCCCGGTCTCCGTCGTTTTCCATCAAATGCCATGCCGTCACCTCCACTCGGTTCCCCCCATACTATCCGCTTCATCGGATCGTGTCGGTGATGTAGTTACAGTTCTCCAAAAGGTTCTTGTGCGGTGGCTCGGCTGGGAGTACAATCCGGGTATCGCACGACGGTTGTACAACGAAGGGAGAATCACTCTCTTTGGACAAGGGAGTCTCCCCGGCACACACCACACACGAAGGAGAATTTTATGAAACAACGGTTCAATGTAAGACTATTGGCGTTTGTCATGGTCCTCATGGTAGCGGCCTTGGGTATGTTGGGAGCCCAAGCGGCATTCGAGGGGAACGGACCGCAAACTGTCACCATTATCGGTACCACCGATATCCATGGCAATGTATGGGGTTTCAGCTATGAGAACAACAAGGATACGACGAACACCGGAATGGCAAGGATCGCGACATACCTTGAACAGGTACGCCTGGAGGCCGAGAATGTGGTCCTTGTTGACAATGGTGATACGATCCAAGGAAACATCTTGACCGATGACCTGTACAACAAACGCCCTGGGGAACATCCGGTGATAACTGCCATGAATGTGTTGGGGTATGACAGCATGACTTTGGGTAACCACGAATACAACTTCGGCACCGGACTTATCGAACGGTTGCAAGTGCTTGCGGATTTCCCCCTCTTGGGAGCGAATGTGGCTAGGGTCGACGGGACCATGGCGGCTTTGCCGTACACGATTGTCGAGCGAAACGGTGTGAAGATCGGAATTATCGGTTTGACCAATCCGAATGCGCCGCGCTGGGATGGGGAGAAGGTTGACCCGTTCGTATTCGCCCCTGTTGGTCCTGCTGCCCGCAAAGTGGTCGATGTGATCAAGGACAAGGTCGATATCATAGTCGTTGCCGCGCACGTAGGTCTATTTCCCGAATATGATGAGGATGGCGGTAGCGACGGGGCGCAGAAGATATTGGAGCTCTGTCCGGAAATCGATGTGCTGCTCCTCGGCCATGCACACACTACCGTTGCCCAGACAGTAGGGACCACCGTTGTGGGTGGAGCGAGGAACCTCGGTCGGGAAGTCCTCAGGTTCGACATCGCCTTGGATGAGAACAAATCGGTTCTTTCCCGCTCGGTCAGCGTGGTGGATATGGCAGACTATGCTCCGAGCGCGACAATCCAGGAGCATCCGTTCATTGCCGAAGCCCATCAGGCTACCCGTGATTTCATTTCAGGTGGAGCCCCTTCGGCCGATGGAACGCCCAGTGGCGGTATCTTTGGAAAGGCCGCTGTCGATTTCCAGCCGAAAAACGAGATCATGGGAATCCCGGAGGGAAAGTTGCGCGATACCGCTGTCATGGATCTGATCAATATGGTGCAATTGAAAAACAGTGGTGCGGACGTGTCGGCCGCGGCGTTGTTCGCGGATACCAGCGATATTCCAGCCGGTGACATAAACTACGGTACCATTTTCGGAATCTACAAGTATGACAACACCCTTTACCGGGTTCCGGTGACCGGTGCCGAATTGAAGGCTTACATGGAATGGTCCGCGGCCTGCTACAACCAATGGGTCCCAGGCGATATGTCGATCAGTTTCAATCCGGAGAAGCCGGGATACCTGTACGATATGTTCGCCGGCGTCGATTACCAGATCGATCTCTCGCAACCGGTCGGCAAGCGTATCGTGAATGTCATGTACAAGGGCAAACCATTGGCAGACACGACAGAATTGACCTTGGCGGTGAACAACTACCGGTATTCGTCCGCCCTGAAAGCGCAGAAGTTGGTTGTCGGGAAGCGCGAATGGGAGTCGCCCAATTCGATCAGGGACATGTTGGTCGAATACATCAAGGAAGCGGGTGTCATCGTTCCGAAAGTCGATGGCAACTGGAAGATTGTCGGCGTCGATCTTTCGTCACCCTATCGGAAGCAAGTGGTTGACTTGGTGAATGCGGGAAAACTGGATGTTCCCTATGCCGCTTCCTTGAATGTGGATGCCCTCAAGAAGCAGGGTGTGATCAAATAGGTTTAGGGTGTGGATACACGAAAGGCTGCACGGGAGTGCAGCCTTTCCTTGTTCGATTGCCATACGAAATCGGCATGTATTGCCAATCCGTGCAATTACGCGACGTTGCGTGGCAATTGTAGTTTGGAGAACAGTCTTCCGAGTCCCTTCCCGTACTGTGCGGCGTATTCGATTGCTGCATAGTGGGCCGAAATGTGCGGATCCTTCTCCAACAGGTAGTACCAGTGGTTCGAGATATCGAAGTACAGCTGCGATCGGCCGAGTGTCGGGAATGCGAAGCTTACTTCCCAGCGATCCACCACCTGCATGATGGGGTGGAATACATTCTCTACCCAAGAGAACGCTGCGTCGTCCCAACTGATTGTCCATGGAATCGTCTGGTTGATCAGGTACTTGTGCACTTCTATCTGATTGGATAGGGCCTGGTAATCTGTATCGTTGAACACGGAACCAGTGCTAGCCTTCAGATATTGCATCTTTGCGTTGCTGGTGTCATTTTTCATGTGACCCCTCCTTGTGTGTCGTTCATGGTGGTACTTTACGTACCGACACCTATAGTATCGATACTTTTGGAAAGATATGCAATAGGTTTGGAAAAAATAATAAAAAAATTTCTTGACAAATCAAAAATTGTGTGTTTGGAATATAAAATTCCAATATATATTTCACATCAATCAATAATTTACCCCAAAATACATACCTGTCGTGTCGTTCCCAAACGGAACGAGAGGAAGCGAAGCAACAATCCGATAACGTTCCCGGGCAGGTGCAGGCGACGTGGGGTGACTGAAGGAGCCTATCATCGAATCTCACCTGGAGGTCCAACTTGTGACGTATGTATTCTCCCTTGCCAACAGGACGAGTCCTTGATACTATTCCCATAAAGCAGGAGGAAGTTGTCATGGAACTATTTGACATTGCTATTCGGATGGAGACTGAAGGGGCCGCCTTTTATAGGGACTTGGTGGACAAGGCGACGTCGGAAGGGTTCAAGAACATATTCAAGATGTTGGCCGAGGATGAAGATCGACACAAATCCATATTTGAAGCGATGAAGGCCAATACAAGCATTCCTGCAAGTACTACAGATGCCTCGGTACGGGCAGCCGAGATTTTCAAGAAATTCTCGAAAGCGGACTTTCTTTGTGAGGAGAACCAATTGGCCTTGTATGAGGATGCCTTGGAGATCGAACTGAAGAGTATCGAGTTCTATTCCGAGCAACACGATCTGGTTGCGGACATCAAGCAAAAGCGCGCACTTGCCAATATAATTGAAGAAGAGCGCAGGCATTACGATTTGATCGACGATATCATCGTCATGGTGGAACGGCCTGAGAACTGGGTCGAGCATGCGGAGTTCGGAGTGCGGGAAGACTATTGAGCGTATGGCGGGTTCCGTGAAGCCCATAGTGCGAAGAAATATAAAAAGAGGCTCGGATGGCTATTGACCAGACGCTGTTGTTGCAAGCGGCATCCCTTTATCGCGAAAAGGACAACCAGGAATACTATCCCGGGAGTCGGCTCGCAAAGATACCCAAGAGGCGAATATTTATCAGCCATAGTATGGAATCCTTCCGTATGGTAGAAGGCTTCATCGTCCTGCTCCAGAAGGCGGGGATCGATGCGTTCTTCGATTGGGACTCGGGAGATTTTACCGATGAATTTCGCAATGATGCCATGCGGGATCTCAAATTCCGTATCGCGAAATCGGAAGTATACATCTTCTTGGCAACGGAAAATTCCATACGTTCGGAAACCTGTCTCAAATCGCTGGATTTCGCTTCGATCATCAATCGGCGGGTATACATTGTCCAGACCATGGCCGGTACAAAGGAATTCGGTTTTTCGTCGATACAAAAGTTCGACCTGTTGACGGTGGAGCGGGAAAACAGCCGAAGCCAAAGGTTTGGTGTGAGGATCTTGGAGAAACAGCGGCAGAACCTTTGGTTGCCGATAACCAATGTATCCCAACTGTAGTCATGAAGCGTATTTCTGTCGGATCGCTACCTGGAGAGCAAGAGGAGGAGCCCCATGGAAGAGACAATCTCCTTCCTGTCGGAACGGATTATGACCGAGCGGCTGCTCCTGGAGCAACCTTCGGGAATCGATCCGCTAGCCGTTCAGGCTTTCTTTATTGAGAACAGGGTATTCCATGCACCATGGGAACCATTGCGGGATGACGATTTCTATGAATTGGAACATCTGAGGTCGATGCTTATCCGCCAGGATCTCGAAAACCTCAATGGAACCGCCTTGTTCCTGTACCTCAAGCGGATCGGGGAAGATGAAGTGATCGGGACGGTGGCATTGAGCAATATCATATATGGAGCGTTCCGATCCTGCTTTCTCGGATATCGGATGGCTCGCAGCGAAACCAGCCATGGGTATATGAGCGAAGCTGTCGATCAGGTCATACGCATTGCGTTCGAACGCTATCGGCTCCATCGGATCGAGGCGAATATCATGCCGGGCAACCATGCTTCGGTCAGGCTGGTCGAGAAATTGGGGTTCGTGCAGGAAGGGTACAGCAGCAGATACCTGAAGGTTGCGGGTGTTTGGGAAGGCCATTGCCACTTTGTACTCCTGAACGACGCACTTGAACACCTCTGATTCAAATAGGTCGATATTTTGGCTTGCATCCAACCCGACGCCTCTCTATAATTGAGCAAATATGTAGGTCGTTGAACATACGGTCCTGAAGGGCAAAGGAGTTTCATGTAAAATGGAAACAGCAAAAAACTATGTGCTTGGAGCTGATTTCGGTTCCGATTCTGTGCGGGTGGTCGTCATCGATGCGGCGAATGGGAATATGGCCGGTTCATCGGTGTCCAACTATAGCCGGTGGGGCAAGGGACTGTATTGCGATCCGAAGAACAATCAATTCAGACAACATCCTTTAGATTATATCGAAAGTTTCGAGACCGCTGTACACGAAGCAGCCTTGACTTGTCCCGAAGCTATGGCGAATATCAGGGCCGTTTGTGTGGACACTACCGGTTCGACACCGACGTTGTGCGATGCAAAGGGAAATCCCCTGGCTCTGGATCCCCGGTTCGCGGAGGATCCCGATGCCATGTTCATTCTTTGGAAAGACCATACCGCCGTAAAGGAAGCGGATGACTTCAACGCACTCTCCCATAGTTGGGGCGGCACGGATTTCACCCAATACATGGGTGGGACCTACTCATCCGAATGGTTTTGGTCAAAACTGCTCCACGTGGCAAGAAGGGGAGGGCCCGTTCTCGAGGCTGCCGAGGGAGCCATGGAGCATTGCGACTGGTTTCCGGCGCTCCTGACAGGAACCACGGCCTATGGCACGGTAAAACGCAGCAGGTGTGCTGCAGGGCATAAGATTGCCTGGCATGCCTCTTGGGGTGGATATCCATCTTCTGAATTCCTCGGCAAGTTGCATCCCTTCCTCGTGAAGATCCATGCAAGCCTTGGAACAGAGACCTATACATCGGATATAGCGGCCGGCACCCTTACCACCGAGTGGGCATCCCGTCTAGGGTTGCCAGCCGATACGGTCGTGTGTGTCGGTGCGTATGATGCGCATATTGGAGCCGTTGGGGGGCATGTGGCCGAAGGGGTCATGGTAAAGAGTATCGGGACCAGTACCTGCGACATCATCATAGGGTCCCGGCCAAGGGAAGGGGAGTCCGAACAACGTGTTGCTGGAATAGCGGGACAAGTCGACGGGTCGGTTGTTCCGGGATACATCGGGTACGAGGCCGGGCAGTCCGCATACGGAGACTTTTACGCTTGGTTCCGCAATGTGCTCATGTGGCCGATCGAACGCATGGGACTTTCGATCGAACCGGAGGTTGCCAAGACTATGGAGGAAAAAGTTCTTGCGGCGCTGGAAAAGGAAGCACAGATGCTTGAGCCTTCCGAAAATTCTCCTATTGCGCTCGACTGGATCAACGGAAGGAGAACCCCGAATGCCGACCAGACGCTCAAGGGCGCCTTGTCGGGACTTACGTTGGGCACCGATGCTCCTTCGATCATGCGAATGTTGCTCGAATCCACAGCATATGGAGCCCGTGCTATTCTCGAATGCTTCGAATCCGGTGGCGTCAAGGTCGACAAGATCGTCGCGATTGGGGGTGTCGCCCGGAAAAGCCACATCGGCATGCAGATTCTTGCCGATGTCACTGGACGCGATATCCATGTGACCAGCGACGACCAGGCTCCTGCAATCGGGGCGGCAGCGTTCGCTTCGGTCGCTGCTGGACTGTACCCCGATATTCCCTCGGCACAGAAGGCTTTGTGCGCAGGTATGGGCAGGGTCCACACTCCTGACAGACAACGTACCGATGTGTACGACAAGTTGTACGAACGCTACCTGGCCTTGGGGAAATTCGAAGAAAAGCAGCGTCGATCGTAATTATTGCCAACCTTGGGAAGGAGCCTGGAATTGTTGAATTTCCAGGCTCCTTCTCGTAATGGTTCAACTTCTATATGGGAATCCTATAGTCTTCATACAATTTTTATAACTTTTCTCTTTCCCAAATTCATTTATGGTAGTACCATAGTTGTAGAGGGAGGGATCCGCATGGCAGAACAGCCGGTTTTCAGGAACCTCGCGGAGCTTGGTAAAACCCATTTGAGACAAGCGGTCGAGATATTCGCCGCGAGTTTTTATGAGCCCCTTTCCTTCATATCCACCGACCTCGATGTGATTGCCGATGTCCTTGAACATTCGTTTGTTCCCAAGAACCATTATGTGGCCTTGCTGGATGGAAATGTGGTCGGGGTCGTTTCCATATCCACCGCCAAGGGACGTTCGCACAAGTTCCAGCGGGAAGCCTTGATCTCGCGGTTGGGATTTGTGAGAGGACATGTCGCATTCTTCAGATTGCGTGGAGTCCTTGAGCGCCCGCTGGACCTTTCCGAGTCGCAATGCTACATAGACTCCGTGGCAACCGATACCGCATTCCGTGGAATGGGAATATCCAGTGCCATGCAACGGTACCTTTTGCGTAATCTTCCCTATAGCGAATACCTGCTTGAAGTTGCGGAAATGAATTTCAGGGCAATACGCATGTATGAGGATCTTGGATTCAAAATTGACCAAAGGAAACCCCAACGCTCTTTCTGGAAACCCAATTCGGAGGGAGGAAAGATAGCTATGCGGAAGGTGATTGCCGATACCAAAGCCATTCGTTGAAGTCCTTTTTCTATCCAATAATTTCAAAACCTTGAAAGAAATACTCCTAAATAATTGCATGTCATGACATTAGTTTCCATTGCACGTGTCGGAGGATTGTGAAAAAAAATGTTGACAGGGCTGACAACTATGCTAAAATAATTTTGTATACAATATTTCGCAAGGAGGAAGGTTATGAAACGGATTTTACTGATGCTTATCGTGCTTGTTGTCGCCCTAGGGTTTGTATCTGCCCAGGCAGAGGTTGAGTATCCAGCGCGTGATATCACGAATATCCTGGTATGGGGTGCTGGTGGTGGAACGGATACAGCCAACCGTCTGGTCATGGCTGAGATGGCCAAGGAACTCGGAGTCAACGTCAACGTGAACAACGTTACCGGTGGAGTTGGCGGTTCGGTCGGAATGTATGAGGCTTTCGCAAAACCTGCAGACGGCTATACACTCTGCGGTTTGTCGGAATCGGTAGTCACCGCAGCTGTCCAGGGTGGATTCGAGAATCGGATGAATGTATGGGATTTCTTCATTATCGGTGGATCTCCCGACCTGGTATCTGTAACTCCGAATGCTCCGTACAACACTATCGCCGAATTGGTTGAAGCAGCAAAGAAGAACCCGAAGAGTATTCGTGCAGGTAGCAGTGCTGCCGGTTCGATCCACCACTTGAACCTGTTGGCTTTCGAAAAAGGCTCGGGTGCACAGTTCAACTTCATTCCCTATGACAGCAGTGCAGCTTCGCAGAATGCGGCAATGACAGGTGAAGTCACCTTGGTTATCACTTCTGTCCAGGAGCAGGCTGAATTGCTCAAGGCTGGAAAACTTCGACCGCTCGGCATGCTGATTCCCGAGGATTTCAATTTCATGGGCAAAATGATTCCGTCTGCTTTCACGGCATATCCCGGACTTTCGGAGTATCTGCCCCTCGAACAGCAGATTGGATTCGCCATCCGCAAGGATGCCCCGGAAGCTGTGAAAACCAAATTGCAGGAAGCCTTCAAGGTTGCCATGACTGCCGATCCGATCAAGAAATTCGGTGCGGAACGCTATTTCACACTGAAGGGTTTGGTAGGAAAAGAAGCCAACGACATCTTCGACAAGCTCGAATCGGTATTCTCTTGGACACTGTGGGATCTCGGTGCCGCCAAAGTGGATCCAAAAACACTTGGTATTCCTAGATAACTCTTCTGTCGACCTATAGCAAACTCGTGATTGAATGGAGTTGTGAGCAATCACAACTCCATTGGTAAGGTGATCAATACTATGATGGATAATTCAAAATTACGTGGCGCAGACCTGATAACCAGTGTTCTCTTTTTCCTCCTGGGCGTATGGATTCTATTCGAATCCTTCAAGATGCCGCTACGGGATTCCTACGCTGGAGTCAATAGCGCATGGTATGTCTCTCCCGCACTCATGCCGTTGATAATTGGAACGGCAATCATATTGTTGGCAATCACCATTTTCACACATGCCATGAAACATGGTGGCAAGGAGGCCTTGAAAGTACTCTGGGCGTCCGGGAAGGGAAAAAAACTGCTTAGCGATGCAAATATTCGCTATGCTTCGGTATTGCTCCCATTGATCGCGATGGTTTACATGAACCTCACCATGGTCGATTTTTTCTTGACCCTGGTGTTGTATCTGTCATTCACCATCAGCGTCTTCTATATAGACGATGCCAAATTCATGCGTTCGACATTTTATTTCTATGCTAGTGAAATGGCGATTCTTCTCGTCATATCGGTGTTCAAATTGGATGTCGTGCTTGCTTCCATCTTCACCTATCTGCTCGATATCATCGCTCTGCTCATGATAGTGGCGTTGACTATTTGGATGAAGCTCCAGCTGCGTAAGGTTCCCGATGAGAAGGGAAACAGGAAATTCAGGCATGCAATGCTCATGACGTATATCGCCCCTTTGCTCCTCGTGCCGATTTTCCGGTATATGCTTCGGATTCCCCTCCCCGTGGAAGGTGGAATCGTAAACCTTATGTCGCTCGTATACTACGCCCTCAGGTAATGGTATGAAGGAGAGCTTGTTATGAACATTGTGCAACAATTTGGAATATTTTTCTCCAACATATTCAGTATTATTTCCAGTCCTTCCCTGCTGGTCATCCTGTTCGGAAGTACATTGATGGGGATAATCTTTGGAGCCCTCCCCGGTTTGACCGCGACCCTCGGTGTTGCGCTCTTGACCACACTGACCTACAGCATGTCGACTCAAGCGGCCTTGGTCGCGCTCATGGGGATTTATGTCGGAGCCGTCTACGGTGGTTCCTACGGATCGATCATGCTCAATATTCCCGGGACCGCTTCAGCTGCCGCAACAGCTTTGGAGGGGTATCCCATGGCCTTGCGTGGTGAGGCCGGCAAGGCTTTGGGGCTGACAACCACCGCAAGTGCCTTGGGCACGATCGTCGGAATGACGTTCGTCGTCATTTTCACACCATTGATCGCGGCATTGGCCATGCAATTCACCTCGTTCGAGTTCTTCCTCCTGGCGTTCTTCGGTATCCTGATCAGTGGAAGTATTTCCTGCCCCGATACCGTACAGAAGGGATGGATCACCGGGTTCTTGGGATTGTTCATAGCCATGGTCGGCCGGGACCAGTTGCAGGTCTATCCACGGTTTACCTTGGGAATGATGCAACTCGAGAGTGGTATCGAAGTTGTTCCCGTCTTGATTGGAGCCTTCGGTATTCCCCAGATCATCCAGGTCTTGAAAGATCGTCAGGTGACAGCGGAACCGGCAAAAATCGAGAAGATAGTCCCCTCGTTCGGTACGATTGCGCGGAATGTGAAACATATTGTCCGAAGTGCCCTGATCGGAGTCGGAATCGGTGCTGTTCCCGGCATTGGCGAGGATATCGCAGCCTGGGTCTCCTACGGCACGGCGAAGAAATCCTCGAAGCATCCGGAAAAGTTCGGGACAGGTTTCGAGGAGGGGATTGTCGCTTCCGAAGTCGCGAACAACTCGTGTATCGGTGGTGCGATGATTCCATTACTCTCCATGGGTATTCCCGGAAGTCCTCCCGCGGCCATGCTGTTGGGAGCCCTGATGCTCCATGGAGTCGCACCTGGTCCGATGCTGGAGATCGAACAACCGGGATTCACCATTGGAATCAGTGCGATTCTCCTGTTGGCCTCGATGTCCATGTGGATAGTGGGTATCCTGCTGGCAAAACAGGTGGTCAAGTTGCTCAAGGTACCACCAGCACTGTTCATGCCGGTCGTTGCGGTCCTGTGTCTGATCGGTTCCTATGCATTGGGCTTGAAGGTGTTCAACCTCTATCTGATGATTCCCATGGGGATACTCACCTATTACCTGACAAACATGGGATATCCGATTCCGCCATTGGTTATCGGAGTCATCCTGGGTTCCATGGCAGATGCGAACCTGAGACGGGGCCTGATGGTTTCACAGGGTAGTCTGGTACCGTTCTTCACCCGGCCGGTAGCCCTTATTCTACTTCTGATCATTGTATTCACATTCATAAGCAACACCAGTATCTACAAGAGATTGTTGGCGAAAATCCTACGTAAAGCATAGTGCTGTGAAGGATCGATACCTGCAAGGAGGCTGCAATGAACTATCGTTACCTGGGGAAATCTGGACTGGCCGTATCGGAATTGACACTTGGAACCATGACCTTCGGGGCACAGGGATGGGGATGCGATGAGAAGGAATCGCATCGCATCATGGCAGCTTATATCGAAGCCGGCGGAAACATGCTCGATTGTGCCGATGTATACGCGAAGGGAGAAAGTGAACGTATCATCGGGACCTTCCTGCCGAAGATACGGCGTGACGATGTGCTTGTGGCCTCGAAATGCAATTTCCCATTCGACCAGAGTCCGAACGGCGTCGGCTCAAGCCGCAAACATATCGTGACTTCGGTCGAGGCCAGTTTAAAACGTCTTGGCACGGACTATATCGATATCTACTACCTGCATCGTCCGGATCCGGTGGTCGCCCCAGAAGAGATCATGGAGACCTTGGATATCCTGAAACAACAAGGGAAGATCCTGTACGGTGCCTGTAGCAATCTGCCTGCTTGGCGCGTGGTCCTCGACTCCATGGAGTCCAAGGCGCAAAGAAGCAGTGGATTCGTCTGTGGCCAGTACATGTACAACATGATCGACCGGAATTGTGAACAGGAAATCTTTCCCGCAATGGTCAACCAAGGAATCGGGATCCTCTGCTGGAGTCCTCTGGCCGGAGGTCTGCTGACTGGAAAATACAGCGGTGTCACGGAAGTGCCCAAGAATTCCCGTTTCGATTATCGCAAGAATCTCGATGTACCGCGTTTTTGGACTGGAAGGGGAAAGAAGATAGCCGACGACTTGCAGGATTTGGCGACTTCGGCCGGAATATCCGCTTCCCGACTGGCCATCGCATGGTTGTTGGATAAGCCATACGTCTCCTCGGTAATCCTGGGTGCCAAGTCTTTGGATCAGCTTGTCGATACAATGGCTGCTGCGGATCTGGTGTTGACAGACGAACTCAGGGCAGAGCTGGACCGTATCAGTATTCCTGAAAAATCGTACTTGTGGAGTTTCAACGAGGAGACCAACAGGCAGTTCTCAGAACGCGCAAGTGGTTTCCCAGGAGTAGTCATCGGATAGTTCCGATAGTTCCTGTTGTCCCTCCATGGTATGATGTGAACATAAAAGAATCGGGTCCCTTCTGGTGAGGGACCCGCTCCTTGTGCATGTCGAACGAATCGGTTTACTTCAACATCCGCATGGCCGTTTCGACGATATTATCGACAGTGATGAAATTCTTTTCCAACAGCCGTTCATAGGGAGCCGATTCCCCGAACTGATCCTGGATACCGATTCTCGATACCCGGCAGCCACCAACCTCCGCGACTATTTCACTCACTGCGCTACCCAAGCCATTAATGATGGTATGGTCCTCCACAGTAATGATTCCCTTTGTCGTCGCAATCGAATCAAGCACCGCTTCCCTGTCGATGGGCTTGATTGTATGCATGTCGAGCAACCGGACGGAGATGCCCGATTCCACCAGCCTGTCCTTTGCCGCGACACATCGGGAAAGGATATCGCCGTTTGAGATAATGGTGATATCCGACCCGTCCGATAGCACCTTGGCCTTCCCGATCTCGAATGTATCGTCCTCGGAGTATATGAATGGCACCGCATCGCGGGTGAATCTGAGGTAGACCGGCCCATAATGGTCCGCTCCAGCAGCCTTGACCAACGCGTATGCCGAATGATAATCGGCTGGTGCGATCACCGTCATGTTGGGAATAGTCCTCAAGATACCCAGATCCTCGATTCCCTGGTGGCTCGCACCATCGTTGGCAGGTGTGAATCCACCATGCGAACAGGCTATCTTCACATTCAAATTCGGGTAACAGACCTCTTGCCTGATCTGTTCGAGCATCCGCATGCTGCCAAAGACCGCATAGGTTGTGACAAATGGGATTTTTCCGCATGTCGCCAATCCTGCAGCAAGGCCGCAACCGTTTTGCTCGGCAATACCGACATTGACATACTGCTGCGGATATGTCTGCATGAACTCACCGGTCTTGCAGGATTTTCCGATATCGCAATCCACCACATAGACATTCCTGTTCTTTTCTCCAAGGGCTACAATAGCCTTTCCATATGCGTCCCGAGTGGGCAATCCTTGTATAGCATCCATCATACACCTCCTTCGATTTCTTGTATCGCGGTACCGTATTGCTCATCGTTCGGAGGCGTTCCATGCCACGCGACCACGTTCTCCATGAAGGACACTCCCTTTCCTTTGACTGTTTTCGCGACGATGCAGTGGGGCTTGCCGCCACGATGTTCCCTGGCGAATCCGAACGCCGTACGGATTTCCTGGATCGAATGTCCGTCGATACGCTGGACAGTGCATCCGAAGGCGTCGAACTTCACCCCGAGATCACCAAGAGGCATAACCACTTCGCACGTGTTGTCGTTTTGAAGCCCGTTGTTGTCGACGATAATGACAAGATTGTCCAATTGGTATTTGACTGCGGTTTGCACAGCCTCCCATATCTGTCCTTCCTGCGATTCCCCGTCACCGACAAGACAGAAGACCCGATACTTCCTATCGTCGCGTTTGGCAGCGAGTGCCATACCGACAGCTGTCGACAATCCTTGTCCGAGTGATCCGGTACTGATATCCACTCCGGGGCACCGCTTCATATCCGGATGTCCTTGGAGCATGGAACCTTCTTTTCTGAGGGTCTTCACCACCTCCATGGGGAAATACCCGCGAAGTGCAAGACAGGAGTACAGGACGGGACAGACATGCCCTTTCGATAGGACGAACCGGTCACGTTCCTCCCAATGGGGATCTTGCGGCCTGACCTGCAATTCCTCGAAATACAGGACCGCCATGATATCCGCAGCGGACAGGGATCCGCCAGGGTGGCCCGACTTGGCCTCATGGATCATGGTAAGGATAGTCTTGCGCAATTCCTTTGCTTGGTTCTCAAGCTTCTGGACCACAGCATCTTTCTTTTGATTTTGTATCACAAATCACCTCCGATAGTGCAACATGCAGGGCTTTTGGGTTTTGATTTTCTAGAGAAGAGCAGGGTGAAGATGATTCCCGAAGGAATCAGGACAATACCGGTCATTTGTCGTGGTGTATAGTACCCGCCAAGAAACAGCATCTCGATGAGAATGGTAATGATCGGTTCGAAACAGCAGATTGTGGCGGCAAGACTGCTGTCGACATGTTTCGCTCCATAATTGAAAACAATGAAGGCGCCGATCGAGGAGATCAAGACAAGACCGGCGATTCCCCACCAGGCTTGGCTGTCGAACGAGAAGCCGTTGTTAGGGAAGAAGGGAAACGCGAGGGCCATCAGCACGGTACCGGTGGACATTACATAGGTGGTGATAACCGGACTCGGTACGGGAAGCACCTTCTTGTGCCTAAGGCTGATGATATACCAACTGTAGACTACCGGCGATGCAACCGATAGCAGCACTCCGACTGCCGTCAACCGAGCATCGGAAAAATCCATGGTAAGTAGGATTCCCACCAGTATGACCAGGTAGCCGAGCAATCGGGACAAGTAGAAGGATTCCCTACCGCTGGAAACCCCTATCAGCATGACTATCAACGGGTAGCCATAAAAGATTGCTTGGACGATGCCGACCGGCATGGTGGTGAAGGCAAGGAACTTGACCAGGATCGTCAAGGTGAAGGGAATTCCGATCATGAACACGATCCGGAGGATCACGGCCTTCGGATAAGCGGTAAGCTTGGCAGTTCTTCCGGTGGCCACATAATATACCCACATGAGAATAGCGGCACCAAGAAAACGTATGAGGACCAGCTCGCTGGGAGATGTTTTTGCGGCGTATGCGACGAGCGTGAATATGGGCATGAGTCCATACCCGACCGTCGCAAGAAAGATGAGTGGAATACTGGCTGACCTCTTCATGGATTAAGGATACCGTAAGACTGGATTCTTGTCATTAAAAAAATATTGTATACATCATTTTTTCTTTTATCATTTTTTTTGACATTTCACCCCGCATATATTAGAATATTGAATACAATTTGGGGAATAGAGGAGGGAACGCATGATTACTCGATCCCAAGAAGGAAGCTTGCGTCGGCAAGCTGCTCGGATACTGGAGCAAACAGGATTTCCCGTTACGCGCCAGGAGTTGGATTCGATTGCTGTAGCCGATTTCGGGTTGGGTGCACCCACCAGGGAAGGTGCGCAGATCCTGACTCTCTTCGCCACGGAACGGATCAGTGCGAAATTGATAGTCCTGTTCCCGGGACAGATACTTCCCGAGCATTGGCATCCGCCAGTGGGCGACGACCCCGGTAAGGAAGAGATACTTCGGGGGTTCTGGGGAACTGTCCAGTATTTTGAAGAGGGTGACCAGCCGGTGGACACTTCTTTGGTGCCCCAGTGGAAATCGGATTGCTATACATGCGGCAACCGTATCGACTTGACTCCGGGCGTCCAGGTGATCATACCTCCTGGTGTCAAGCACTGGATGAAAGGTGGACCCGAGGGTGGATGCATCTTCAGCTTTTCCACCTGTGTCCGCGATATCCTTGACCAGTTCACCGATACGGATGTGTTGCGTATGACAAAAATTGTCGATGATGAGAATTGAGGAGGCCGGGCGTGTCTAGACAGGAACGGATTGTGGTATTGGACGGATTCACCTTGAATCCCGGCGATTTGGATTGGAGCGGCTTCGAGGCCCTGGGAGTATTGGAGGTATACGACCGTACCCCATCGCAAAAGATAACGGAACGTATTGGCGATGCAGCAATAGTGGTCACCAACAAGACTCCTATCGATACCAAGGTGTTGGAAGCCTGTCCGAATATCCGATACATAGGCGTACTTGCCACCGGATACAATGTGGTGGATGTCGCCGCGGCATCGGCACGGGGTATCGTGGTCACCAATATTCCTACTTATGGGACAACAGCCGTCGCCCAGTATGTATTCGCCCTCCTATTGGAGTTGTGCCATCATGTCGGGGAACACAGCAAGGCGGTGAAAGCCGGCAGATGGGCAGCCAGTGAGGATTTCTGCTTTTGGGATTATCCCTTGATCGAATTGTCCGGCAAGACCATGGGTATCATCGGGTTGGGAAGAATCGGCCGCTGTACAGCGAGGATCGCTTCTGCCTTGGGCATGAAAGTCCTTGCGTTCGATGCGTACGAGGACCCGGGCGCAGCAGCCGAGGGAATCGTGTATGCCCGACTCGACGACCTGTTGCGGGATTCCGATGTCATCAGTCTCCATTGTCCGCTTACCGACCAGACCAAGGGATTGGTCAATCGGCAATCCATTTCCCGCATGAAGGACGGCGTGTTGATTATCAACACGTCGCGCGGTCCGTTGATCGTGGAGGAGGATTTGGCAGAGGCCTTGGATTCGGGGAAGGTTGGTGGAGCCGCGGTCGATGTCGTCGCGACCGAGCCGCCTGCCGCCGACAATCTGCTGGTAGCTTCGGAAACATGCATAGTCACACCACATATCGCATGGGCTCCAAGGGAATCCCGAAAGCGGCTGATGGACATCGCGGTGGATAATCTGGCTGTGTTCCTGCAGGGAAAGGAAGTCAAGAATGCAGTTCACCCGTGAACTGGGGAGGTTAGTAGCAATGGATAGTTATTTCCAACGGGTCCAACAACTGACAGCGAGTCGGTTCTGGATCAACAATGTGACCCTGGACGAGGCGCAGAAGGCAATCGACGCAGGTGCCACTGGCTGTACGCAGAACCCTTCCTATGTGTGGAAGATGATGACTGCGAAAGATGAGCAGGCACGGGTGGATGCATCCGTGAAGCGGGCCTTGGGGAAGACAAAGGATGTGGACGACGCTTTGGTCATGGTGCAGCGTGACTTGGTTGCGGATGTCGCCAAGATGTTCCTGCCGTTGCATAGGCAGTCGTTTGGACGCCTCGGCTACGTAAGTATCCAAGGCAACCCGTTCAAGGAGGATGCCGAAACCATCCTCAAGACTGCACGTTTCAATCGGGAGGCTGGCCAGAATATCATGATCAAGATTCCCGTAACCGAGGAGGGACTCGAGGCCATTGGCGCTTGTATTTCGGAAGGAATGCCGGTGAATGCCACAGAAGTGATGAGTATCCAACAGGCCATCGACTTGATCGAAGTCTACGAAAAAGCCTCTAAAGGATTGGAAAATCCTCCGGTCGTCTACCTTTCCCATATCGCAGGTATTTTCGACGAGTATATCAACAACTATGTGGCAGAGCGGAAAGTCCCGATTCTTGGTGATTTGACATTCCAAGGTGGCAAGATCGTCGCCAAGAAGATCCGTGCCTACATGGATGATCGCAAGACAGCTGTAGGGTTTATCAATGGCGGAGCACGTGGTTTGCACCATTTCACCGAGTGGGTTGGAGCCGACATCTCCACAACAATAAACTGGAAAGGAACGGCGGAGGACCTGTTGGAGTTGGACCCACCGGTTGTGGCCCGGTTCGACAATCCTGTGCCGGAATCGGTATTGGACGAGCTGTTGGCCAAGTTGCCCGATTTCAAGAAAGCCTATCTGGTTGGAGGGCTCCAAGCACATGACTACGAGGAATTCGGACCTGTTGTGCTCTTCTGCTCGAGTTTCCGCAAGGCTTGGGGACAGGCTCGGGAGCGCGTTGCTTCCTTGATCTGACAGTTTGGTATCCTGTATGTGAAAAAGCCGGAGGTTATCTCAACCTACCGGCCTTTTTCAACTTCTGCCCTGTCAGGGCTTCAAATGATCATTTCCATCCGAACAGGTTTTCCTCGATGAATTGCCATGTGTCCATGTAATCACCCTTGTCGAATACCGCGTCAAAACCTTCCGCTTCCATCTTCTCAAGCACGTTGAGCAGTTTTGTTGTCAGGCGGTTGTTGATCTCGAAGGTCCGCTTGATGTCCCACCGTGTCGGGGAAGTGTCGGAGGTCACAAAGTCGTCGTATTTGAACTTGCGCAAATAATAGAGGAATTCGGCATACCTGAGGATATGGTGGCTACCGGCAAAGTAGTCCCAGTCCCACTTGGCGTCATTGTCGTTGATATGGATATAGTAGGGTAGTCCGCTCTCGTGCAGGATGCAGAGATCCTCGGCAGGGTTGTATCCGCCATACGTGGAGTGACCGTAATCCAATGTCACACCGACCTGGGGTAGTCCGATCTGTTGGATGAGCAGGATTGTCTTCGATGCGTTGTCCAGGAAGCACGTTCCCCGGGTTTCACTTGGTTTGTATTCGATGAACAACGGTATTTCCGGGCAGTAGGCAGCTGCCTCTCCAAAAGTTTCCTTCAAGTAGTTCCAGTTCTTCGCATAATCGGCCTGGAAACTGAACTCATAGCCGTCTCCGAGTGGGCAGCATGTCACCTTGTCCGCCCCGATAGCCTTCGCAAAATCCTTTGCTTCCTTGATAAACCGTACCGCCTTGTCCCGGATGGCCTTGTCGGAGGAGGTCAATCCGCCATTGCGGAACTCGGGTTCTGCCTTGACATTCACGTTCACTGCCGAGATACCGAGGTTGTACTTTTTCATGAGTGCCTTGACTTCATCCGGCTCGTTCACTTCATAGGGATATACACATTCCAGACCTTGCATGTCGGGAATTTCCGAAGCCATCTTGAACTTTTCTTCGAGTTCCAGACTCTTGTTGTACTCGTGGAACCTGTCTTTTGTCTTCCCCAGAAAGGAAGAGATGACTGCATACTTCATAACGAAGCCTCCTTTGTGCCTTTCAAAATATGTTCAATGTTCATTTTACCCTCAAGATACGAAGCCTCCACTGTAGAAGGATCGCTGCAGGCGATCTCCAGGTCGAAAGATCCATCGTATCCATTCGCGAGCAACCCGTTGATGACAGATTTCCATGGAATCGTACCTTGTCCGGGCGGCAATGCGAGGTTTTCGTTTCCAAAATTGTCCTTCAAGTGTGTGCCGTAAATCCTCCCCGCAAGCTTTGCGGGAATTGTCACGATATTTTCCTTGCTGCTCCAGGCATGTCCAGTGTCGAAGTTGTAGCCGATCGTGGTGTTGCCGGTCTCTTGGCTGAAGCGCAACAACCCTTCGGTTCCTCCCAACAGGGAACCTGGAACGATTTCCAGTCCCAGACGGAACCCCCTTGCCTCGACTATGGAGCCGAAGTGCAACAGCTTGACACACAAACGCTCCCACAACCGTTTCCAGGAAGAGGAACCGACTACCGCTTCCCGAGGAAAGGAAAAGGGAGACAATGGGAGTGTTATGGTCCTGCAATTGTTGAAATGGGCAACAATGTCCACCACCCGCTCCATTTCCTCGAAGCCCAGGTCAGAGAGGAGCGAAGTCTCGTCTGCGGTCGCGGCAAGCAGGAAGTGGGCAACGAATTGTGTGGCTAGCATACCAAGGTCTTCGGCTTTGCGCGCAACAGTCTGGTATCCGGTCTCCCACTCTCCAAGCCTATCCTTGTTGAAGATTTCCAGCTGGTATCCGGAGAACCCCATACGCTTGAGTACTTCCAGTCCCTTGGCGTAGTCGTGGACTGTAAATGCTGTCGAATATGAAGAGAAGAAGAACGCAGGGGAGACTCCAAGCATAGGTTGCTCCTAAAAATAATGTATTCAAAATTTACTATAGTGTAGAACAGTTGTTTTTATGTGTCAATCAAAACAATCATTATAGTATTCATTTGACATTTGGAAGTGAAGGAGTATACTGGTTTTATGATATTGTATACAAAATAAACGGAGGGACCTCATGGGAACACATAAGATCATTGTATCGGTAGCGCCGGTAGCACATATGGAAAAGGCAGTGCCTCGCGGTGTGAAGAACCCCGTGGTCCCTGAGGAAATCGCACAGGAAGTGCTTGAGTGCGCACGTGCTGGAGCTTCAATGGTCCATTTGCATGTCCGAGATGCCTCTGGTGCACAAGTGGGGGACTTGGATCTGTTTTCCCATACCATCGACCTGATCAGGAACGGAAGCGATATTGTCATCCAGGGATCGACTGGAGGGAAATCGGCGCTTTCGTTGGAGCAACGGTCGGTATCTGTCGATGAACCCAGGGTGCAGATGGCTTCCTTGAACATGGGCTCGACCAATTTTGGGGATGGAGTATATATAAATACGTGGGATGACATACGCTATTGGGCCACCAAGATGAAGCAGAACAAGGTTGTTCCTGAATTGGAAGTTTTCGACTTGTCTATGGTCGAGGCAATCAGGGTACTGCATGCCGAAGGGACCTTGTCCGACCCGCTCCATTTCAATTTCTCGCTTGGATTCACTGGAGCACTTCCCGCCTCGGCGGACAATTTGTTCAGATTGAAGCAAGCCCTGCCGCCCGGCAGCACCTGGAGTCTGATCCATGAGGGGATGGAAGATTTTTCCCTTATCGCTGTAGCTGTAGGGAGTGGTGCGTCGGGTGTACGGGTCGGGTATGAGGATGGTTTCTACATTCGGCCCGGGCAAACGGCAAGGAATGTCGAATTGGTTGAACATGCTGTAGAACTGATCCAGGCGATGGGGCATGAGGTAGCCACAATTGGAGAAGCATACGAATTGTTGGGAATCAGGAAGAAACTGTAAAGCAAAATTCCTTTAACGTTACTGGAATGTACTGTTTTTACGTTGATACTTGGTTGTTTACATATTACAATGCACGCTATGGAAGCAGTTATGACTATGTATGACGATTTGGGAACCAAAGCGTATGACATTCTGAAGGAAATGATTGTCAAAGGTGATCTCAAGCCCGGACAAAAATTGGTCCAGGAGGACCTTGCCGAAGTCTTGGGAGTCTCCCGTACGCCCTTGCTGCAAGCTATCTCCAAATTGGCCAAGGACCATTATATCAACACGATTCCGCGAAGAGGGGCGTTCGTCAAGAAGTTTTCTACCCAAGAATATCTTGATATTTTCGACATTCGCGGTCAACTCGAGCCCATGGGGGCTTTCTACGCCGCCGAAAGGGTACAAGATCAGGATATCAAGCGCTTGCAGCAGATTGTCGACGGAACGGAAGCTTTTATTGAACGAGGGGATTTCTCCGACGCACTGCAATTCTTCGAATACGATTATGAATTCCACATGGGCATCATGCAACTCAGCGGCAACGAGTTCCTCCACGATATCCTGAAGAACCTCAACAATATGCTCTGCAATAGCGAACGCATACTGAAGACCCCCAGGAAGACACTCGAGGAGCATATCGGCATCCTGAATGCACTGAAGAATCATGATGCCAACGGAGCGAAGGAATTGATGTTTTATCATATCCATGGTGGAGCACGTACCCGATTGGCACAATTGTTGGCTTCGCCACAGACATCCCAGGAGGAGTTGACCCCCCATGCGAAGAGTTGAAAACAAGGCGTTGAGAAATTATGTGTACGATCATATCAGGGAAATGATTGACCAAGGGGATTTGCCTATCGGCAAGAAGATAGACAAGTCCGAACTGGCAGAACGTCTTGGCGTTAGCCAGACGCCCATTCACGATGCGTTGAACCAATTGGTCGGTGAGAAGTTTCTCGAGCAACGGCCACGCGACGGGTACTATATCCGCGAGTTCAATGCGGTTGAGTTCTGCGAACTGTTCGAGATGCGGGCAGGGTTGGAGGGGATTGCCGTCCGCCTTTGCTGCGAGAACGCCACCGACGAACAGCTGCGGGTCTTGACTTCGGCATTCGACGAGTTCTCGCTTCCCATGGACGAGGAATTGGTGCACCATTACTACGAGACCGACCGCAGGTTCCATGAGGATATCGTTGTGTTCTCAGGCAATGGGTTCATCCTTGAATCGCTGAAGACAACCGGTTTCCAAGCCCGTACCTATCAAAAGGGACTTGTCCGCGGACCAGACATCACCTTGCATGAACACCGAATGGTCGTTGAGGCGATAAAGGCCAGGGATGGTGAACGCGCCCAACAGCAGATGATCTGGCACTTGTTGGGTTCACGCGATGTTTTCAAGGCGCTCTTGCTGGGAAAGTAACTACCCTCCCGGGCGATTGCAGGCAACGTGAGGTGACCGGAGTTCACCTTTCAATTCTCCACGCCCCCTCACCGGTACAACGTTGCCGCCGCTATGGTAAGCACGATCGATACGAGACAATCCAATGAAATCGTCCTGTTGATATAGCTCAAGTTCTCATGATCGTCCGGATGGATAAACACCGAGAGGACAAATGGAGGAGGCGCCAGTGCCAGCGCAAGCATGGCATACCGGTACATGCTCTCCATATGGAGCAACCCGTCGATAATATAGGTGTTGATTGCCAGTGCAATGATAATCAGGAATGATTTTCTGACCAGGATCGTACCTATCGACAATCCCAATCCTTCCCTGCTGATCGAGATGCCATAGCCGATGGTTATGGTGATCAGTGGAATCGTTATCGACCCCAGCAAGCCAATCAAGTTCCTGATCGCGTCCAGTGCCGCATTGTCGCCAAGCATAGGCTTGAACTGTCCGACAACAATTCCTGCGATGATGGAGAGGATGACCGGAGAGGTGAAGAATCGCTTCAATCCCGTGGCGACCGATTGTTTGCCGGAGTGCAGGCCCATTACCGATGAAATGAGGATTGTAAAGACAAAGATTGTCTGGCCTATGGTCAAGAAAGCAATCTTCCCGAGATGTTCCACACCGAAGAGGGATATGAAGAGGGCATACCCGAACATGCCCATCTCGAATCCGCCCATCATGAGTGGAAACAATGGAGAGGTGATGGATGCCACGCGGGCGACAGCTTTGCCGATCAAGATCATTGCCACACACATGAGGTAGACTACTGCAAGCATCACAGTATGTCTGGGTTGTATCTCCAGGGAAAGGAAAGCGTTGAACAGAAGTGCGGGGAGGGAGATGTACGACACGAATTTCTTGATATCTGCGAGTGTCCCCTCCTTGAAGAAATGAATCCGGCGCATCAGGTAGCCGATGAGGAAAAGCGCGAGGATAGGTGCAGCCGAGAAAACATGTTTGAACATAACGACCTCGTATTTTTGTGATAAAAAACGTTTTCCCAATACTATCTTGTATCTTTTTAGAACGCTATAGTTCTGATTATAACATCAAATTGTCTGATTATTGTACAATTTTCCTAAAGATTTTTCTTGACACCTTTTCGGTCATGTGATAATTTCGATTTCAGAAAACGTTTTCTAAAAACGAATGGAGGATTGAAAAATGAAAAAAGCAAGTATTCTTTTGCTTGTCATGGTCATTGTTTCGTCAATGATGCTCTTCGCTGCCGGACAGACGGAATCCGGAGCTGCAAAGCCGATTGTGCTGAAGTATGCCCACGTCGGTATCGCTGGAGAAATCCAGACCAGGTACGCCCAAGGTCTTGCGGATTTGGTCAAGGAACGGACACAAGGTGCCGTTGAGATCCAGGTGTTCCCGAACAGCCAACTGGGTGGTGCGAATGAAATGACCGATGGTATCAAATCAGGCGCCATCGACATGGGACACCACGATTTCGCCACACTCGGCAAATATTATCCTGATATCGCTGTCTTCAATGCACCATACATTTATCGCGATGGTGAGCATGCCTTGCTGGCAACCAACCCCGAGACATCCAAAGCCCTGCAGTTGATCAACGAAGAGTTGGTGAAAGTCGCAGGCATCCGGGTAATCGGAAGCAACTACCGCGGTGCACGACAACTCTCCATGAACACTGCCGTCTATTCTCCAGAAGATCTCAAGGGGCGCAAGGTGCGTGGTACTCCAGTCGCATTGTGGATGTCCATGATCAAGGGCATGGGAGCCATTCCCACACCGGTCGAAATTTCCGAACTTTACACGGCGTTGCTCACCGGTCTGGTCGAAGGTCAGGAGAACCCCATCACCAATATCTACGCCCAGAAATTCCACGAGGTGCAGGATTATATCATGATGACCAGTCATATGCAGGCAGTCCTCTCGACCTTCATCAACGAAAAGTCATGGCAGAAGCTTGGACCGGAAAACCAGAAGATCATGCAGGATGCTTTGGCTGAGATGGCATTGAAGTCCCTCGAATGGACACAGGCTGAAGAGGCTCCTGTCCGTGCCGAGATGGAAGCCTATGGAGTAACCTTCATCGAGGAAGCCGATGGTCTGCGAAACGACTTGTTCCAAAAGTCCGTGAACGCACAAGTCGCCATAGACTTCCCGACGTGGACTCCTTATATCGAAATGATCCAGAGCATGTAATAATACCATCGGTATTGGCATGTGGAGCTTATGAAAGCTCCCATGCCGTACCAAGGCAAAGTGAGCTGAAAACGGGAGGCGTTATACATGTCACTAGGAAAAAGGTTGCGCGATGTTGATGGTTTTCTCGGAGTCCTTGGCTTGGCCTTGCTTATCGGAACCATCCTGCTGCAAGTAATTTTGCGTTTTGTGTTTTCCAAGCCCCTCATGGGTGCGGAGGAAATGACCCGGTATCTGGTCATATGTGTGGTCATGTTTCCGTTGGCCTATTCCGAACGATCCGGAAGTACCATTGTCATGGAGGAAATCCAATCCATGTTTCCCAGGATCCTGCGGAACATCGTCAATATGTCCTCACATATCCTCACAACGGTGGTGTATGCCATTGTAACCGCTTCTTCCTACAGCGTCCTGATAAATAATGCTGCAAATAGGACAGCTACATTGGAAATGCCCTTCTGGCTCTTTTTCCTTCCCGCAGTTGTTGGGCTCACAGCCATGACAGTCGTCCGTATCATCACCGTCGTGTACAAAATCATCAAGAGGGACTTGCCATGGGAATCGCAGTAATAGTCATATTCATCACCCTGTTCTTCATAGGGTTTCCTGTTGCAATTTCCATATTGTTGCCAAGTGTCTGGTATATCTTGAGCAGGGGGCTGCCGCTCGAGATGATTGCACAACGCATGCAATATGCCCTTGATTCGTATACCCTGGCTGCCGTTCCCCTGTTTATTCTGGTCGGCAACCTTATGAATTCATCCGGTATCACAACCCGCATGTTCAATTTTGCGGACAGGCTTGTCGGACGATTGCCTGGAGGGCTTGCACAGGTCAATATTTTCGCGAGCCTGGTGTTCGCGGGCATGTCCGGGGCTGCGTTGGCAGATGTGGGAGGGCTCGGACAGATCGAGATAAAGGCTATGGAGGAGAAGGGGTTCCGCAAGGATTTCGCCGCAGCCGTAACCATTGCCTCGGCGACAGTCGGACCTATCTTTCCCCCCAGCGTTCCATTGGTAATATACGGTTCCATCGCAGGCATATCGGTCATCAAGTTGTTGCTTTCGGGAATAGTGCCGGCAATCCTCGCGGTGGCGCTCATGATGGGGATCACCGGATACCTCGCCCTCAAGCGGGGATATCCCCGTGCCGAGCGTTGGCCGTCGTTCAAAGAGGTCTCGCAAGCTTTTCTTCCAGCCTTGCCGGCATTGTTGACTCCTGTAATCCTCATCATCGGCATGCTTACCGGTGTGTTCACTCCAACGGAAGCATCGGCCTTGACTGTATTGTATGTGTTCCTGATCAGTGCCTTGTATAAGGAGTTGACGCTGAAAGGAGTGCTGGATGCTTTTTTCGAGACCATCAAGTCGACAGCTTCGGTCTTGATCATCGTTGCCGCTGCCTCGTTGTTCGGATGGATTCTTGCCGTGGAACAGATTCCACAGATGTTCTCCAGTTTCCTGCTGTCCATCTCCCACAACCCGATTGTCCTGTTGGCAATCCTGAACCTTATGTTGCTGGTAGTCGGGACGATGCTCGACAGCACTACAGCCATCCTGCTGTTGGTTCCGATTATCATCCCGCCTTTGGTGAGTGTCGGTATCGACCCGATCCATCTGGGAATCGTCTTTGTCTTCAATATCATGATCGGGTTGGTGACCCCACCCATGGGATTGTCGCTGTTCATGGTGAGTAAAGTCGCAAAGGTGCCGATAAACAAGGTTATCAAGCAAGTGGCACCCTATTACATTCCTTTGGTATTGACTTTGGTCATTGTCACATACGCGCCAGGATTGATTCTATGGCTTCCGAATTTGATGAAATAATGGAGTTTGAACATGAAAGTAGTACGCCTTCCCTTTGGTAATGCGGTGTTGGTCCGACTGAATCCCGGTGACGATGTCCTGGAAGGATTGCAAGCGGCTGTACGCGAAAACAATATCCAGAATGCCGTGATACTGGCTGGAGTAGGTTCGGTGATCAGCCACCATTTCCATGTGATCGCGAGTACGGTAAACCCGCCCAAGGAATATTTCACCAAAGGTGATGCCGCGGCGGATATACTGAATCTCAATGGGATGATCATCAACGGACGTGTGCATGCCCACATCACCTTCTCAAATGAGAAGGTTGCCTATGGGGGGCACCTTGAGAAGGGATGCGAAGTGCTGACCTTTTCGGCCATCACCTTGGCAGAGGTTGATGCCGATTTCGACAAGTGGGATAGTATCGGCCATATAGAGGAATTAGTGCAATAACATTGCGTGCGCCGAAAACATACGGTAAATTATACACCAAGGGGTACTGGTCAGGGCCCCTTAGGTGGGGACAGGGATGGATAGCGATATGGTCCAAAACAATGAACGTGTAACTATTTTCGATGTGGCGGAAGCCGCCGGTGTCTCCATATCAACCGTTTCCCGTGTCATGAACGGCAATTATCCGGTGAAGCAGGAGTTGTGCGACCGTGTGAACAAGGCGGTGGCCGATTTGGGATACATGCCGGACTCGGTCGCACGGGGCATGAAGTTCAAACGGCGCTATGCGATCGGCTACGTGGTCAGTGATATTACCAACCGGCACTTTACGATCATCAGCAAGACTATCGACGATATTCTCGGTCCCCTCGGATACAGCCTGATCGTCTGCAGCACCGACTCCAATCAGGAAAAGGAAGCCCGTGCGATCAAGATGCTTTTGTCAAACCGTGTGGATGGGCTCATCATCAACACTTCTGGTAAGAACGACGAGTATATCGCATCGATCAGCAAGACCCTTCCAGTGGCATTGCTCCATAGACGTATCGCATCTTCCGATTTTTCTGGAGATTACATAGGAAGTGACAACTACCAGGCTTGTGCCCACCTGGCACGACACGCGTTTGCCATGGGCCATCGTGAAATCGGCATCATTACCAGCAACCAGTCGATAAGCACATTCCGTGAACGGACCATCGGTTTTGTCGAGACGCTTGCGGAACTTGGCGCTCCCGTGCTTCCTTCCCGGATTATCGCGACACCCTATACCGAGGAGGGTGGGTATACCGCCATTGGGACATTGTTGGAATCGCATCCGGAACTCACTCTGGTCATGATCATGAACAACGCCACCACAATCGGCGCGATCCAATATATCCGTGAACATGGCATAGCAGTACCCGATTCGCTTTCATTGTTGTCTTTCGGTGAAATGCTCAACGCCAACCTCATGTACTTCAAGCCGACATACATGACACAGAAACCTCTGCTGGTGGGAAAGGAAGTGGCATCGATCATGCTCGATCGACTTGAAGATCCAACACAGGCTGGACGTGAGATTGTAGTCGAAGCCCAGTTCGAACAAGGTGAATCGGTCAAGGATATCTCCAAACAATAGTAGCCCCTTCATTCCCCAACGAAACGAGGGTAGCGGAAAAATTACTATTGGTCCATTACCGAGTAAGTGCAGGGAACGTATGGGGAGATACCCCGCCTGTTGGGGCGGCAGCGGAGGCGAAGCCTCCACTTTCCTGGGCTTGCCCTGGGGTTGCGATACCATTCATTTCCAAATGAAGCAACCGGTTGTGGACCATACAGTGGTCCTCTTTTTGATACTCTGTAATATATAAGTACATTGCATGCCTATGGATACATTGTGCCATGCAACCTCTCGGAATACACTGGCATCCATAGGAGAAATTCGCTCCTGCGAATTGTATGCTTGGAATTCCCCTTCAGTCTTCCTCCTCGTGAATTAATAACCGACATCATTTTTAGATGTCCACATATAAGGAGGATGCGTATGAAACGCAAGAACATGTTTGTATCTCTGGCAGTCGTCCTGTTGATGCTCGTCGTTAGTATTGGTTGTGACCTGCTCAGCACAGAACCGGCCGATAGCGGAGACTCCGCCACCAGTTGTGCCCTTACCCCGTATCGCGAGGTGACACTGGACGATCTGACACCCCTGGGGGATGCTTACGATTATGACGAGGAGGTCGTTCCAATCCCAGAAATTGATAGTTTGTTCACAGCCGACATGCTCGACCTGTTGGGTGTACAATGGGGTTGGTTGATCAGCCACACCGGAGCCTATCTTGATGAAGGGTACAATTTCACACCAACCAGAAGTGTCGAGGCACTCGCCTATCTATCCTTACAGGACGAAGCGTTCGCCTTTGTCGATGACAATGGAACAGAGATCACGACCGATGACGTCACGGCTACAGAATTCGCTATCGAACATTTGGATTTTCTTGCAAGTGGCAAACTCAATTCCTTATCCAGTCTGATCGGATTGATGGTGGGATCGAGTGAATTCCCCGTGACCACATTGGAAGTGGATGGTTCTATCGGTTTGTCTGCGTTCCTGGCAGGCACCGAGTATGATGTTGAATCCGTTGATCCTGAATTCCAACGTGAAGTTGCCACCAGCCTGTACCTCGATATTGGTATTGAGCATGATGAACCGCTGAACGAGGTGGACGACCCCAGCACCACTATTTCAGGAAACGTGAATCTCAGCTTTGGTTTCAACTACCTTCCTGCCAGTGAGTCGTATGTTGTCAGGGCTCCCATGGTGTTGCAGTTCGATATCCGTTCCTTCAGTGTGGACTTGGAGGTGTGGGAAGAATTCATGGACGAAATTGACGATACAACCGAGGTGATCGACTATATTGAAGCTCATTGGACAGAATTCGCTGCGATGGTCTGGGGTACCGGACATGCTGACAATGGCATTGTGATTACGCTGTTGGGCGGTTATGCGGATGGTAGCTTGCGACATGAAGATTCAATCGATGGCTTCGATGCATTCGAAGTGATGATTGCCTTGATCGAATCGGTTCTCTGAGGTGAATATACCTTTCATTTGAAATAAGGTTATGGTAACCGTCTTCCCACCTTCGCCAGCCTTGTGATATCCTATGGCGAATCGAGGCAGTGTGGCTGAAGGTGGGATGGTTCTCCATGGACAACAGACAGGAACATACCGGGTGGGTGCATCTTCTATTGGCATTGGTGACCCTCAGCTGGGGATTCAACAATATTCTCATGAAAGTCGGGTTCCAGTATGTGAGCGCACCCCAATTCAGTGGCATCCGCATGGCCATAGCCTTTCCGTTCATGCTCTATTTCGCCTTTTGGAGACCAGGGCGTACTCCCTTTGCGAAAAGGGATTTGTTGGGAATCATGCTTGTCGGCGTACTGGGACTGGGACTGTTCCAGATACTTTTCCCGATCGGTATCGACGAGACCAGCGCATCCCTCGGAGGCGTTCTCATGGCAGTCATGCCCGTGCATGTGGTTATCCTTTCCATCTTCTTCCGCTTGGAACGTCCGGAGTGGAAATCGTTCACCGGTGTGGCCTTGACATTGGTGGGGCTTGCGATCCTCACTTCAGCCTCGGGCCAGGCGTCCGGTGCGACAGACACCACATTGCGAGGGATATTGTTTGTGGTGGTAGCCGAATTGGGGTACGCCATCAACACGACATTCCTTCGCCCATATATGAAACGGTATCCACCTTTGCAAGTCACCGGACTTGCCATGGCAACTTCCGTCGTCCTCTATATGCTGGTGTTTTACAATGACCTGCGGGTATTGGTTTGGACAGAAATACATCCAGTGGTATGGCTCACAACACTCTATTCCGGCTTGGTCGCATTCCTATTGGCGAATATCTTGTGGAACCTGTCGGTAAAACACATAGGCAGCACCAAAGTCTCGGTCTACGGCAACCTGCCTCCCGTTATCGTACTGTTTCTCAGCGCCATCCTGTTCCACGATATGCTGAACAGCCTGCAGATGCTTGGGGCCTTGATCATCCTCTCTGGTGTGGTCCTGGTCCAGTTCAGGAAATCGACACCTATCAAGGAGCCGTTGGCAGGAATCTCGGCGATGCCGGAATAGTGGTGTCTGATATCCATATCCGGTAGTATCTCGACATGTGGAAATTCCGCCACCTTATGGCACAAGTGGCACGAAATCCCAGGCTCCCAAGAAAGCGACATTTTTCATGTATATGACCTGTATGAAAATGCCGGTTGGTGATTCGATTGTTGACACCTCAATATATGACATAGTATCTTGTAGCCATGGATATACATCACGAAACGGTCTCATCGTTACTGCAAGCCATACAGGCGGAAAATCCCGTCATCAGCAGCTATATGCTCGACGATTCCATGGATGACCATGCATTGTTCGATCGCCTCCGTTCCCACTATAAAGAAATCATGAAACGCGATTTTCCCACTGCTTGGGCATATTATACCGGCGAGGATCGCAATGAAGCGGCGTTTTTCAGACTGACATGGCGGGCCTTCGCGTTCATCAGGATCATGGATTACCTGGACCATGAAGGCTCGTCGTATGTCGATGGCAATCTGCATGGGCAAACGGTAGTCTCCAACCCCATAGCCCTCACAAGAAAATTGTTCCGTGGCGAACCGTGCGATGTGCACATCGATTTTATCCTCGACGTCCTGCATCTGCTGCGGCAGCTCAATGGCAAGGAAGTCCAGGATATACCTAGCCGCAGCCAGGTGATCGAATGGATGGATCGACATCCATCGGGATTGGATCCCGAGGTCGTCTCCTGGCGTGAGGAAAACAAGCGGCGGATCATGGCCTTGCTGGTCGAACGCATACGTACGGAGAGTTCCGGGGCAAAGGCATCGGCAACCTACCGCTTCAAGGAAGATCTCGACGATACCGATACCCTGAAACAAGTGGAGAAGTGGTGGAATGAAGACCGTTTCCATCTGCGTTATGCTGTGCGCAGTACCGCGGAGGTGAACCGGTATCTGGACAACTCGGTCGATGCCCAGACCTTGCGGATCATGGGCGATGCCGAGGAACGTGGGATTCCTGTTTTCGCAACCCCGTACTTCCTCTCGCTTATCGATACGCGTCCGGTTTCCGAACGGGAGCATCCGTTTGCGGACGAAGCCTTGCGCAGCTACCTGTTCTACAGCCAGGATCTTGTCGATGAATTCGGCGACATCAACGCTTGGGAGAAAGAGGATGTGGTGGAACCTGGGAAACCCAACGAAGCTGGATGGATACTTCCGTCACACAACATCCATAGACGGTATCCCAACGTTGCCATCTTTATTCCCGACACCATGGGAAGGGCCTGTGGCGGGCTGTGCGCATATTGCCAACGGATGTACGATTTCCAGAACGGACGGTTCAATTTCGATCTCGACAAGTTGCGGCCGAAAAAGACGTGGTCGGAAATCCTGCATGAATCCATGGTCTATTTCCGGACCGACCCGTTCCTGGAGGATATCCTGATCACCGGTGGCGATGCCCTCATGAGTTCGGTATCCTCCCTGAAACAAGTCTTGGATGCGGTGTTGCAGATGGCCAGGGACAAGAAGCGCGACAACGAAGTGCGCCCTGCAAAGGAGCGCCTGGCCGAGTTCCGCCGGGTCAGATTGGGGACGAAGCTACCGATCTATCTCCCCCAGCGGGTAACGAAAGAGTTGGTCGCGGTCCTTGAACGATTCAGGCTCGATGCCAAGGAAATCGGTATTTCCCAATGCATCATCCAGACCCACTTCTCCAGTGCCATGGAGGTTTCGGTCGATTCGGCCAAAGCCGTTCGAAGGTTGTTGGATGCGGGGTGGGCGGTTACAAATCAGGAAGTGTTCACCGTAGCTGCGAGCCGCAGGGGCCACACCGCCAAATTGCGGCAGGTGCTCAACGATATCGGTGTGCTGCCGTACTATACTTTCACGGTCAAAGGATTCAAGGAAAACCGTGAGCTATTCGCCAACAACCCCCGCTCCATGCAGGAACAAAACGAGGAGAAGTCGATAGGACGTGTCGATTACCGCTATCACAGCACTTTGCGTTCCTTTATCGCCGATGCGCCGAACATGGTGGAGCATATCGAATCTATTCGCAGCGCCGATGAGATTCCCTTCCTCGCGACCGACCGCAATACGATCAATCTTCCCGGTGTGGGCAAGAGCAACACCTACCGCACGATAGGGTTGACCAACGATGGACGTCGTATACTGGAATTTGAGTTCGACCATACCCGGCCCCACAGCCCCGTCATCGAGCAGATGGGTTCGGTGGTGATCATAGAATCCAAGTCGGTGGCACATTACGTGCGGCAACTGGAACATATGGGGGAGAACCCTGCAGAGTATGCCAGCATCTGGGGCTACTCGGCCGGACGTTTGGAAGCGCGCAGTACGGTTTTCGAGGGAATGTCGAAGTAATGTCTCCACCAACCATAGTGACCGCCGAAGGAGCTGTAGAACTCGTGCCCGATCGGTTCCATACGTGCTGGCCCGACGCCCGACCACTTCTGGTTGCGGACCGCAATACTTGGCAAGCAGCCGGAAAGGCGGTGGAGCATGCTTTTTCACAGGCAGGGTATACAACAGTCCAAGTCCTGTTGTTCGACGAGCCGCAGCAGGTGCACGCCGACCAAGCCCATGTGGATGCCGTAAAGCAACGTCTTGGGAAGGGCGATTTGGTAGCTGTCGCAATCGGAGCCGGTTCAATGAACGATATTGTGAAGTTGGCCAGCTACGAGTGCGATAAACCCTACTGCTGTGTGCCGACAGCTCCCTCTGTCGATGGATATACCTCTCCGAACGCACCGATTACCATACAAGGGTTCAAACAGACAATTCCTTGCGCACCTCCCCAGCTGGTCGTAGCCGATGTGAAGGTGCTTCGAAACGCTCCGATGTCCATGATCTCCTCGGGATATGGGGATCTGGTCGCAAAGATAACCGGAGGAGCGGACTGGCTTATCGCCGATGCACTGGGTGCGGAACCGATCGACCGGAAGGTGTGGGACATGGTGCAATTGCCTTTGCGTGGACGGATCGGAGCTCCACAAGCGCTCCTCTCACGGGATCCGATCGCCATAGACAACGTATTTTCCGGATTGGTGGAGACCGGGTTGGCCATGGTGCTGTTCGGCAATTCACGACCTGCCTCTGGATCCGAGCATCTGCTCAGCCATGTGTGGGAAATGAGGGGATTGTCGTTCGGGGGTGAATTGGTATCGCATGGGCACAAGGTTGCCATGGGGACATTGATCACCACAGCGATTATGACCAGGATAACGGAAATTCCGTTGGATTCCATGCTTTCCGCGTGGGAACGAAGTTCAAGTATTTCATTCGAGGCCCTGCAAGTGGCATTGGAAACTTCTTTGGGGGAGAAGCTTGATGCCGACATGCTTCGGATTGCCAAGGAAAAGTACCGTACAGAAGCACAGCTGCGGGAGCGTCGGGACAGGATCGCATCGCAATGGTTCCATATCCAACAGTGTCTGCGAACCCAGCTTGTTGCGTTCGAGGAGCTTCGACAGCTGCTCGAACAGGCGGCATGTCCGGTCCAACCGGGTGAAATCGGTCTGGGCCGCACCATGGTGCGCTATGGTATGGTCAAGGCACGTATCATCCGGCCACGGTATACGGTGTTCGATCTGGCATATGATTGCGGTATCTTGGATACCCTCATAGACGAGGTGGTCGATTCCAAACGTTGGTTCACATTCTTTGCATAAGTATGTTGGATATACTTTCACAAATAGTACCGCTTGGCTATGATAGGCAAGAGCTTGGGGGAAATGCATGCATAAGATTCAGGATCTGACACGGGAAGCAGCAAGACGAATCCGGTATGTCCTTATGGATATCGACGATACCATCACTACCGAAGGGAAACTTCCCGCCGATTCCTATGCAGCACTATGGCGCTTGCATGAGGCGGGTCTTCATGTCGTGCCCATAACCGGGCGGCCAGCCGGCTGGTGCGACCTTATCGCACGCCAATGGCCCGTCGATGGCGTTGTCGGTGAAAACGGAGCTCTCGTCTTTTGGGAAGAGCATGGACACCTCAAACGCATATACCATGAACAGGCGGTACCCAATGACCATGCTGTTTTGAAACACATCGAACAGCGTGTCTTGGCGGAGGTCGAGGGAACCCGGGTCGCTGGGGACCAGTTCGGTCGTATGTTCGACCTTGCGATAGACTTCGCCGAGGAAGAGCCGCGATTGCCGCTTTCCGATGCCCAACGCATCAAGAGGATATGCGAACAGGAAGGAGCGGTAGCCAAGATCAGCTCGATCCATGTGAATACGTGGATGGGTACATATGACAAGCTGTCCATGGCCAGCCGGTTCTTGGCACTCCGTTTCGGATACGACGATGCTAAGCAGGCTTCCGAGGTACTGTTCTTCGGTGATTCTCCCAACGACGAACCCATGTTCACCCACTTTCCCACAAGTGTCGGAGTCGCGAATATTGCCGACTATACCCATTTGATGCAGGTCTTGCCTGCTTTCACCACCACGTCGAAGGGGGGTGCGGGATTCGCCGAAGGGGTTGCGGTAGTGTTGGAAAAACGAACTTGAAACATATCGGAACCCGAGAATAGCAGGCCTTGGATCCGTGGGGCTCAGCCTCGTGTGAGTCCCCAAATGCCCGGGAATTGGCCTGTTCAATACCCTGTCCTGGTCATTGAACTCACCTGTCAACACAATATTTGTCGATTTTTTCTTTACGGTTGGCATTTCTTTGGGTACACTAGTGACCTGCATTGAAAGGGGGCATCGGTATGGATGCGATTACCAAACGACTGGCGCAAGTCAAGTATATCCCAATGATCAAGACCGTAGGCGTGGATCAGGCCGAGGCATTGGGAGCAGCATTGTTGGACGGTGGGTTGCCAGCTGCGAATATCAGCCAACAGACTGACGACGGCTTGGAATTGCTTCGTCTCATGGCATCCAGCTCTCCCGATATTGTTGTGGGTGGTGGCAATGTCCAGACTGTGGGCGAGGCCCGCAATGCCATCGAGGCTGGAGCCCGGTTCATATTCTCACCGGTATTCGATCCGGCGATCATTGAACTTTGCCAGTTGCAGGGAGTGGCTGTGTATCCTGTGACGAAAGATGGAATCCTGGCTGTGGAGCAAGGCTTGAAGGTCATAGGGTTCTATCCGATCGAAAAACTCGGGGGATTGCCTGTTGTCGACCATCTGGCCGATCGTTTCGGATTGCGGTTCATCGCTGCCGGGAGCATCACCGAGGAGACAGTCGGGACGTATCTGGCCAATCGCAATGTCATTGCCGTAACCGGAAGTTGGATGATCGATCCTCGGCACGTGGCAAACGGACAGTGGGATCTTGTCACCCGGGATATAAGAAGGACAGCTTCGCTCGGATAACCGGACAGTATCGACTGCTACAGTGACATCATATCCTCGTACATTTGTCGCGTATTGTCGTCGTAACAGACGAATACGACCGATGCCATGCGCTCGATCGGGATAGTTGCGAGCATGGTGTCCACGGTTTCCAAGGCAATCCGCGTAGCTTCGGGCAAGGGATATCCATATACCCCTGTGCTGATTGCGGGGAACGCTATGGAGTGGGCTCCGATTTGGAGGGCAACCTCCAAGGACCTGCGATAGCATGATGCCAATTTCCCTGCCTCTCCTGCGGTCCCTCCCCTGTATACCGGACCGACAGTATGGATTACAAAATCGCAAGGGAGCCGAAAGGCCGCGGTTGCTTTTGCATCGCCTGTCGAGCATCCACCCAAGGTTTTGCATGCCTCCAGAAGTTGTGGCCCGGCTACGCGGTGGATCGCTCCGTCCACTCCTCCACCTCCAAGCAGTGTCGAGTTCGCTGCATTCACGATCGCATCGACCTTGCTGGTGGTGATATCCCCTTGCCATACGGTAATACGTGCATCGAATCGGTGTGCCATGATGCTATTCTATCACGGGAAGTCCGCATGTGAAATATTCCATTTGACAGATGTGGGAACGTGTGGGACAATATGCATGGAAGCGTTTCCATACCAATGGCCGCCCCTGTGTTGCCTCCCCATTGCCTTTGATTGTGGAAGTGCTTGTCCGTATGCGTTGCAAACGCACGAATGTATTGAAACGCTTGGCCAGACCAGGCAAGAAGGAGAGGAATATGAAGAAAGTAATGCTTGTGTTGCTGATTGCATTGTTGATCATGCCATCTGTATTCGCAGCAGGACAAAAGGACACCGCAGCCACCGGAACAAAGACGGTTACGGTCTTCGGTGCTTTTGTCGACGAAGAACAACGACGCTTCGAAGAGGCTATCAAACCATTCGAGGAACGCACAGGGATTGATGTCGTCTACGAAGGATCGAAGGACTTCGAGACACTGATCAGCGTTCGAGTCGAAGGGGGAAATCCCCCTGATATCGCCGGATTGCCACAACCTGGTCTCATGATGAATTTCGCATCACAGGGAAAGTTGGTTCCGATGTGGGATTCGCTGGAAGCGACCATTGATAAGAATTATGCGCCGGTATGGAAGGATCTCGGCTCCTATAACGGTACACCGTTCGGCGTCTTCCATCGGGTGAATGCAAAGAGTTTCGTGTGGTATCCGAAGAAGGCTTGGGCCCGAGCTGGATATGAAGTGCCGACAACCTGGGGAGAACTTGTCGCACTCATGGACAAGATGGTCGCGAACGGGCATACCCCATGGGCAGTTGGTATCGAATCCGGTGGAGCGACCGGTTGGGTCGGAACGGACTGGATCGAAGATATCATGCTGCGCACGGCAGGTCCCGACGTGTATGACAAGTGGGTTGCCAACGAGATTCCGTTCAACGCACCCGAAGTCAAGGAAGCCTTCGAAATCCTCGGTGATATCTGGTTGAACCCCAAGTACGTCTACGGTGGAACAAATACAATCCTGACCACCAGTTTTGGTGATGCCCAGCGCCCGATGTTCGACAATCCTCCAAAGGCTTGGATGCATCGCCAGGGCAACTTCATAACAGGATTCTTCCCCGATACCGTGCAGGCCAACCTGGAAGAGGAAGTCGGAGTATTCCCACTTCCCGCCATCAATCCCGAATTCGGTATTCCCGTACTCGGTGGTGGAGACCAATTCGTCGTGTTCAACGATCGTCCCGAAGTACGGCAGTTCATGGAATTCCTGGCAACCTGGGAATCGGGTGAATCCTGGGCGAAAGCCGGTGGAGCACTGTTCCCATACCTCAACCAGGATTTGAACGCCTATCCGAACGAGATCGAACGTTCGTTGGCCGAAGCCCTGGTCAATGCCAAGGTCTTCCGCTTCGATGCTTCGGATCTCATGCCGGCCCAAGTCGGTGCAGGTTCGTTCTGGACCGGAATCGTCGATTGGGTCAACGGCAAACCGTTGGATACCATGCTCGGTGATGTCCAGAGATCATGGCCCAAGTAACAGGCAGGGTATGACCACCGTATAATTTCGGTGCACCGGTAGATGGGATCGACCTGCTGCCGGTGCTTTTTCCCTTGGTCTTGAAAGGAGTCGGATATGGCAGTACTGGATACCGGAACACAAAAGGGTGGGGTACTCTCCCAAGCCTTGCTTGCGATCGGGCGGATAGCGGTTTCATTGTTCGTTCCCATTGTCGCATTCGTCATCCTTTGGGCGGGATTCATGTTCCTGCGGGATAGCAATGCTCCGCAGGGAATCATAGCGTTGGTTGCCATCATTTGGGGGGTGGGCGGTGTAGCCATGCTCTTCTGGGTAGCCGACTGGGTCGTGAACCGGACACCGTTGCATGTAGCCAAGAAATTGCAGCCCTTTGTGTTCGTCGGTCCCGCATTGGTGATCCTGACATGGTACCTGTTCCTTCCGACCATGCGATCCTTGTACTTGAGTTTTTTCGATGCGCAGTCCAAGAACTTTGTTGGTCTGGCGAACTACGTGTTCGCGTTCACAGACACCAAGATGCTGGAATCGTTTCTGAACAACCTCATGTGGATTGTGTTGGGGACCGGTGGTGCAGTCGGATTCGGTTTGCTCATAGCTCTGCTCGCCGACCGCTCCAAGTTGGAGAAGGTGTTCAAGAGTCTCATATTCATGCCCATGGCCATATCGTTCGTAGGTGCCGGAGTCATCTGGCGCTTCGTATACGCCTACAAGCCGGCGGGCGAAGACCAGATCGGACTGCTGAACGCACTGGTTACCTTGTTCGGGGCGGATCCGCAGGCCTGGTTCACACTGCGGCCTTGGAACAATGTGTTCCTGATTGTCATTCTCATTTGGCTGCAAACCGGATATGCGATGGTGATCATCTCCGCGGCACTCAAGGGCGTACCCTCCTCGATTATCGAAGCGGGAAGGATAGACGGGGCAAGCGAGCTCCGTATCATCCGCAGTATCATCATTCCATTCATCGCCTCTACGCTGGTGACTGTATCGACTACCATCATCATCATCTCGTTGAAGATCTTCGATATCGTTTTCACCATGACAAACGGCAATTTCGGAACGGAGGTGATCGCGAGCATGCAATACAAGCAGATGTTCCGCTTCTACCATTACGGACGGGGATCGGCGATAGCCATTGTGTTGGTGATCGCGGTCATACCGGTCATGTGGTACAACCTGCGTCAATTCAGCAAGAGGGAGGGCTTCTAGGATGATACGCGCGAAAAGCAAGAAAAGCAATTGGAGCCTCGTCGTCAACCTGATCCTGTTGGTACTGGTCATAGTGTGGAGCATTCCCATCATCGGATTGTTCATCTCATCGATCCGGCCGCAGGACAATGTCCTTTCCACCGGATGGTGGACCATATTCGGTGAACACAGTGAACTTTCATTGGACAACTACAGGCAGGTGTTGGGTGGTAGCCAGTATACCTTCGTCGATTCGGCGGGCAACACCGTCCGTGCCAGTGGAGACAACCTCTCGCGGGCATTCATCAACAGCTTCACCGTGACGATCCCCTCGGTCATCATCCCGATCCTCATCGCATCTGCCGCTGCGTTCGGATTCGCCTGGATGATCTTTCCAGGCCGCAAATTCTTTTTCACGACGGTTGTGGCACTGCTGGTGGTACCCCTGCAAATCGCGCTCATACCCATATTGCGCGATTATCAGAGTCTCGGTCTCACCGGATCCTACCTGGGAATCTGGTTGGCCCATACGGGGTTCGGCCTGCCCTTGGGCATCTACCTGCTCTACAATTACATATCGACTATTCCAAGGGACGTCTTCGAGTCGGCTTTTCTCGACGGCGCCCGCCCGATGGTAGTCTTCAACCGGCTGGTCCTGCCCTTGTCTGTCCCGGCAATAGCCTCCTTGGCAATTTTCCAGTTCCTCTGGGTCTGGAACGACCTGTTGGTCGCATTGGTATTCTTGGGTGGTACCAGCGATGTCGCGGTCCTCACCCAACGGTTGGCCAATATGGTCGGGTCCCGTGGTCAGGACTGGCATCTGCTCACAGCAGGTGCTTTTGTCGCGATGATCGTTCCATTGGCGGTCTTCTTCGGATTGCAACGCTATTTCGTGCAAGGCCTCATGGCCGGTTCGGTGAAGGGGTAGTCGATGGTTTTTGATACATGGTCGCTTGAGGAAACCCGGTTCGACGAGGAATTCCTGGCACGTTCCGAAAGTCTCTTTTCGATTGGGAATGGATATCTGGGATTCAGGGGGTTCTTCTGTGAACGCGAGCCGAGTCAGCATCCGGGGGTATTCATCAACGGATTCTATGAACTCTCCCCCATCCATTATGGTGAGGATGCCTACGGGTTCGCCCGATTCAACCAGACTATGGTAGATCTTCCCGATTGTCGGTTCGTGTCGATATCGGTCGATGGAAACAGATTCTCCATGGCCACAGAAGGGATCGAATCGTATCGCAAGAGACTCGATTTCCGCACAGGAGTGTTGTCCCATGAAGTCGTGTGGAGAACCCCCGAGGGCAAGCAAGTCGACATTTCCTGGCAGACGTTGTTGTCCATGGAGTACCAGCATGTCGGAGCCTTGCATCTTGTCGTCAACTGCGACCGGACAGCGATAATCGTTATCAGGTCCGCAATCGCCCTTCCGGCCCACCGGGCAATCGCGGGACTGGATCCCCGCGTCGGAACCATGTTGAACAGACCTGCATTGCATTGCATCGACAGCGGATTCTCAGCCGAAGGCGACAATCGGCTGCCAGCATTCCAAGCTGCGTTCAAGACGGTTGAGAGTGCCTTGCATCTCTCTTGTGGGGCAGTGCACAACTGCTCGGTTCCCGGGCATATCGAGCGGTTTTCCGAAGGGGACGCCAACCTCCCCGGATTGCTGTTCACCATCCACGGAACATCGGTCGAATTGTGCAAATGCTTCTACTACCATACCTCCGGTCGACCTGGGGAAGCCCTTCCGTTGCAACAGGTGCGGGAAAGCCGGCTCGATGCCGACTGTTTCTGCTGGGAGGATCTGATTGAGTCGCAACGAAAGCATTTCGCCGAATTCTGGAAATATGCCGATATCGAAATCGAAGGGGAAGCGAAGATGCAACAGGCATTGCGCTTCAATCTTTTCCAACTGCACCAATCGACTGGAACGGACGGCATGTCCTCGCTCGCGGCCAAAGGCCTCACCGGCTCAGGCTACGAGGGACATTACTTCTGGGATACCGAAATCTATGGTATGCCATTCTTCAACCATACCGACAGCAAGACAGCACGGGCATTGATCCAGTACCGGATTTCCATACTCGACCATGCCCGCTCCCGTGCCAGGGAGTTGGCTCAAAAGGGAGCCTTGTATCCTTGGCGTACGATCAACGGCCTGGAGGCCTCGGCCTATTTCCCTGCCGGAACTGCCCAGTACCATATCAATGCGGACATCGCCTACAGTATTCTCCAATATCTCGAAATAACCGGTGACGAATCCATATTGGAGGAGGGGGCTGCCGAAGTGCTGTTCGAAACAGCCCGGACGTGGTACGACCTGGGATATTTCAATCCCCGCAAACAGGGGAGGTTCTGCATCAATGAAGTGACCGGTCCGGATGAATATTCTGCATTGATCGACAACAACTGCTATACCAACCTTATGGCACAGCACCACTTGTCTCGGGTCTGCACATTGGCGGCCCATTTGAAGGCCGACAAGGGTGAGCTGTGGGACCGGCTCCAAAAAACGATGGGACTGGAAGATACAGAACTGGAAGAGTTCGCCAAAGCCGCGGCTTCGATGCATGTGCCATTCGACAGCGAATTGGGTATCAACCCGCAAGACGACTATTTCTTGGAAAAAGAGGAGTGGAATGCCGCCAAGCGGGGAGAATTGCGTCACCCCATGCTGCTCAACTACCATCCCCTGGTGATATATCGCCATCGGGTGATCAAGCAGGCCGATACGGTTTTGGCGACACTGTTGCTGCATGACAAGTTCCCCTGGTACCTGCGCAAACGCAACTTCGATTTTTATGAACCCTTGACCACCGGGGACAGTTCATTGTCGGCCTGCATCCAGGGGATCATGGCTTTCGATTGTGGATATGTCGATCTCGGTGACGGGTACAGTCGCCAGACGGCACTCATGGATATCGATGACTTGCACCGCAATACCAAGGACGGTCTGCATACCGCGGCCATGGCAGGTTCTTGGATGGCTATTGTCTACGGTGTCGCCGGGTACCGTTTGTACGATGGCATGCCGACCTTCAGGCCGCAACTTCCGGATTCGTGGAACCGCGTTCGCTTCAGCCTCACATTCGCAACCGTTACACTGTCTGTATCCATTGATCCCAAGCATACCACCTATGAAGCTACCGGTGGATCGTTGCAGATCCGCCACCGTTCCGAGATCGTGGTGGTCGGAGGCGATCCGGTGGTCCTATCGAGCCGACCCCATTGCAAGGCGGTGGTATTCGACCTCGATGGTGTGGTGACTTCAACCGACGGTTACCATTATCGCGCCTGGAAACGTCTTGCCGATGAACAAGGCTGGGCGTTCGATGAAACGGTGAACCAAAAGTTGCGTGGCATATCCCGTCGGCAATCCCTACAAGTTATCCTGGACCACAACCATGTGATGCTGGATGACGATGCGATGCAGCGGTTCGCCACACGAAAGAACGAATGGTACCGCTCTTCCCTTGACAGTCTGACTCCCGACGATATCCTACCCGGTATCGGGGAGGTGCTGTCCCAACTGCGTGCGAAGGGAATACGGACGGCTATCGCTTCAGCGAGCAGGAATGCCTCCCATATCCTGGCACGGCTGCAACTGGAAGATTCGTTCGATGCGGTTGTTCCGGCTTCCGCGGTTGTGAAGGGGAAACCGGATCCTGAAGTCTTCGCCCGCGCGGCCGACATGTTGGGCCTCTGTCCCGAGGAATGCTGTGGAGTCGAGGATGCTCCGGCTGGAATCGAAGCGATCAACGCGGCCATGATGCGTTCGGTTGGTGTCGGATCTGCCGTAGACCCGCATGCCTGCGCAGCCTATGTCGACTCGACCGACAAGCTGACGCTGGATATGCTGTTGTTCTGATCTCCCGGGTATGTGCAGGGAACATACGGTGGGTAACGGCGGTCCAAGGGGCGGCAAAGAGGCGAAACCTTTCATAGGAAAAATAATGAAATGACTATAAGCTCGTCGGCTGGCCGGCTAGAATGTCGGTATGCATTCATGATAGGCAAGTGCTGGCCATGAGCAAGGAGAAGATATGAAACTGGTGTTGATCGGAGCAGGCAGCGCCCAATTCGGGTTGGGCACTTTGGGGGATTTTTTTCAGAGTGAAAAGCTCTATGGAGCGGAGATTGTCCTTGTCGATATCAACGAGGAGGCCCTCTCGGTTGTCCATGGGAAAGCCAAGGCCTTTTTGGCTGAACACCCGTTACCATTCACCGTCAGTGCCACCACCGACAGGAAGGCAGCGCTCGCACATGCCGACTTCGTCGTCATTTCGATCGAAGTGGGCAACCGCTTCAAGCTGTGGGACGAAGATTGGACGATTCCCCAACAATATGGAATCCGACAGGTCTATGGTGAGAACGGTGGTGCCGGTGGTGTGTTCCATGCGTTGCGTATCGCTCCTGTCATCATGGATATCTGTGACGATGTCGCAGTGATGTGTCCCAATGCATGGGTTTTCAATTATTCGAATCCCATGACTGCTATCACCACAGCAGTCTTGCGCAAGCATCCCGCCTTGAAGTTTGTGGGCTTGTGCCATGAAGTCGTATCGCTCGAACGGTATCTTCCCTCGATCCTCGCCACTCCGTTCGAGAACCTGGCGCTCCGTTCGGCTGGCCTGAACCATTTCAGTGTCCTGCTCGAAGCAAGGTATCGGGATTCGGGAAAGGATGCGTATCCCGATATCCTGACAAAGGCTCCCGCTTTCTTTGAACGGGAAATCGGATATTCGGACATCCTTTCCTATGTCATGCGCACCGGAAAGGCTCCCCGAACGGAAGGTAATTCACGCCGGGTGATGCTCGATGTGGATCGTAGTGCGAAAAGCTGGTCGGACCGGACCCTGTTCAAGGAGATCATGGAAACCTACAAGCTCATGCCGGTCACCGTGGACAGCCACTTCGGCGAGTACATCCAATGGGCACATGAGGTCGCCGACCACAAGGGTATCAAGGATTTCTATGCCCTGTACCAACTCGAGTTGGCACAGATACGACCCAAGATAGAGTTGCGACGCGACGAACGCATGGTACTGATCATCGAAGGGATCCTGGATGACAGCGGCTATGAAGAACCTGCGGTAAATGTTATGAACGATGGCTTGATCGATGAGTTGCCCTCGAATATCGCTGTCGAAGTTCCAGCAAAAGTACACCGGTCGAGACTTGAACCGATCGCCTTCCCCACCTATCCCAAGGGGTTCGCAGCGTTGTTGCGCAACTATTGCGGCGTTTATGACCTGACGGCTGAAGCGGTCCTCACGGGCAAGAAGGAATATGTGGTGCATGCGTTGCTGGCAAACCCAGCTGTCGGGCAGTATCGGATGATCGGAGAGTTGGTGGACCTCATGATCGAGCGTCAGCGACGTTGGTTGGGATATCTTTCGTAACGTTGTCCGGATTCAACTGTTGCGGTCGATAAGCATCGGTGTGATCAGGTGCTTCACCGGAGCCGGTTCCTTCTCCGCGTGCATGATGTTCACGATCAACGTCGCTGCCTGGGTCCCGATTCTCCCCGGTTCTTGACTGACTGTCGACAAGCCCAGGTGTTCGGTTGTCCTGACACCATCGAATCCGATCACCCGGAGGGGAGCCTGGGCTTCACGGACCGCCCGTACAACTCCGGTGGCAATATCGTCACAGTAGCAGAAGATACCGTCGTACCTGCCGTCCTGCACGATCCGACGACCGGTCTCATATCCCGATTCCTCCAAAAGTCCCGCATGGAAGGTTGCGCAATGTCCGATACCGTTGACGGCCAATTCGCTGGAGAATCCCAGGTAGCGGTCCGCGTTCGCTTGGGCCGGCGGTTCGACTGCGATATAGCACGGAGAAACCACACCCTTCGACAACAGGTAGCGCGCCGCGAGTCGCCCCCCATAGACATTGTCGGTATAGATGCAGTGCTCATGTTCCCTGGGATAGTCTATGTACAGGTACCGGACATTGCGCCGTTTCAGCAGGTCGCGCTCGGTGTCGTCCAGTTGGAAGGCGAATATGAGCAATGCAGAGAGTTGGGCATCCAAGACCTTCTGTATCATCCGCGGATTGTGTTTCTCATAATTGAATATCAGCAGGTCAATACCAAGGCCCCGGAACTTCCGATAGATTGTCTCGAAGATTTCGAAGAAGTAGTGGTTGCCGATATCGGGAAGCAACAGTCCCACGGTCGATTCGACCACATCGTTGCGCGCCAACCTGCTGGCAGCCGCACTCGGAGTGTACTGTCGGGCCTTCACGATATCAAGCACCCGCTTGCGTGTCTCTTCAGCTACGTGTGTACTGTTGTTGAGTACACGCGATACGGTTCCGAGGCCTACTCCAGCTTCCCGGGCTATGTCCTCAATGGTGATCTTGTTCCTGCCCATGGAAAAACTGTATTAGTTTTTCTATTCTCCGTCAACGCTTGTGGAACCGACTATCAATTTTCCACCAACTATCCGGGCATTGGTCTGTGTTGCATCGATTCTTGGGATTCCTGATTCCACGAGTATCTGCCGGGCAATCACAGCATCGGTTGAAGCGATGGACAATGCGATACCGCAATTGCTGCTGATCTCCACAGGGGTAGGGATGACCGTAAACAGTATGCGCCCATGTTGAAGCTTCTCTTGGGCTGCGATGGCATGGTGGGTCGATGCGAAGGTGAGGATCGTCCGATTCTCCCCATTCATACCGTTATCACTTTGTCCGCAGCCAGGAACCGCGATGTGATCTCATACATATTGCCCACGGTTCCGATCTGCAGGCTGTCAAGCAGATGGTAAAAATTGAGACACGTCCCACAAACCATCACTTCGACACCCTTTTGCTGCAAAGATTTGAACGTTTCGATACATTGTTCGTCATCGACTGCGAGCTTGACACCGTTGTTCATGAGAAGCACCGAGGAAGGAAGGTCGTTGCCCTGGTCGAGTGTATAGAGGAACATGCGGACAAGGTTCCTTCCCAATTCGTGTGTACCCTTTCCCATGGTGTCGTCGCCGATGAATACGACGTAGTTTGGGGTGTATCGGCCCTTCGGGGCGGATGCCGGTGTGGGATTGTCGGATTCCTGCTTTTCCCCGGAACGAAGGAAGGCGACACTGAAGGTGCTGTCGCCAACTTCTACCGAAGTGGAGAATGATTGGGATTTTGCCAGGCGCTTGAGATTTTCCACAGCCGCCTTGTTGTCCACTTCGACGATGAAATGGGTAGCTCCTGCATCGATTTGTGCTTTGGCCAGCATGAATGGAATGGGGCAGGCCTTGCCTTTGGCGTCTATTGGGTTGGTCATGGATATCTCCTCCTTTATCTTTTTGAAAGTATAATGAGAAGTTCCTTCGGATGCAATTGGTGGATATGCCTACAGACCACTAGACAATGGAAACTGTCTGCCACATGCCGTGCTGCAACACATCGAGATTCCGGTATCCCACCTGGACCAGCTGGTCATCGGCTTGGGAAAAGTAGAAGTCGATATGCGAACTCTGGTGGGCATCGGATGACAAAGTCACCGGAATGCCGAGTTCCGAGCATTCGGAGAGCATTTCCATGGAGGGATACGGTTCTGTGGTCGCACCACGGGAAATTCCACCGGTATTCACTTCGATACGGACATGGTGTTTGCCGGCGACTTTCAGCAGATGCGATGCTGCCTTGCGGTACCATGGGCTATTGGGATCGAAATACTTGTTGTCGGTATTGAGTTTCTTCATGAGGTCGCAATGTCCAAGCAGGTCGAAGCTGTGTTGTGCGATCATGCGTTCCTGGAGGGTGAAGTAATGGGTGACGAATTTTTGGATATCCCCACGGAAATTGTCCTGCAACAGAGCTTCGAATTCAACGACCGGTCCATCGATCGAAAGGTAGGTTCCCGATTTCGTGTGCCGCATGAGGTGCACGGAAGCGATTGTGTAGTCCAGGCGGTCGCGGTATTCGGATCCGACCAGTTCTTCGGTATCCTCAAGATAATCCAATTCCAAACCGACATAGATCTCCAACCGGTCACGGTATAGGGTTCGCAGGCGGTCAATCTCCTCAAGGTAATAGGGGAAATCCTTCTTGTCCATGTGCCACTGGTCTTCCAGGGATCCCGGGGCATGGCATGAAAAGCCCAGTGCGCCAAAACCTTTCGAAAGTGCGCTGAGCACATATTCTTCCATGGTTCCCACACCATCGTCGAGACCGCAGTGCGTATGAAAGTTGGAGAGACCTTTGATTCGTTCCATGCATGCAATATAGCCGAATTCCAGGCCAGAGGAAAGGGTGGCAATGGTAATTGCCTGCCTTTTCGATCGGCTTTGCGAATGGGTCGTCCACCACAGGTCCAGGTCAATTTTAGACATGCCATAGCAATTTTATCTATTCAAGTGGCCATCCATCCCAACGATACTGAACATGTCGATAGTGTGGTTTGATCCGTGTGTATGTTGTCTGGTGGTCTGGAGTGTATGCTACAGGCCCTTTTGGTAGGGGGTTCCCGTTCCTGCTGTACATGACGAGACGATGGCTCGAAGGTCGAACGATTCCTTCTTTCCCCAATCCAGACAGAATCCCACGGTTCGCCGCGTATGGTCGCACAGGACATGAGGAGGATACCGTGATAGAAGGAAGCAAGACTGAAAAGAGCGTGGACCGGCTGACCTATGGCATGGTCGGTGGTGGGCCGGGTGCGTTCATCGGCGATGTGCATAGGACCGCCATACGGATGGATGACAAGGCAACCCTGGTTAGCGGTGTCTTTTCACGGGATGCACACAAGAGCAAGGAATTCGGTGCTTCGCTGGGATTGGACCCGGATCGCCTGTACCAGTCGTTCGACGAGATGGCCCGAAAGGAAGCCGAACGACCCGACGGTATCGATTTCGTCGTTGTCGTGACACCCAATGCAGCGCATTACGAAGCATGCAAGTCCTTCTTGAACCACGGTATCAATGTGGTGTGTGACAAGCCGTTGACGGTAGAATACCATGAAGCCAAGGAACTCGCCGAGTTGGCCGAACGCAATGGATTGCTCTTCGGCGTCACTTACACCTATACCGGGTACCCAGCGGTTAAACAGATCGCCCATTTGGTGGCTTCGGGTGAGATCGGGGATATCCGCTTTGTCAACGCGGAATACCCCCAGGAATGGCTGGCGACCCGCAGCGAGGACTCGGGAAACCGCCAGGCCGCGTGGCGGACCGATCCCGCATTCAGTGGAAAATCGAACTGTGTCGGGGATATCGGTTCGCATGTCGAGAATTTGGTCGCCACCATGACAGGACTGCGGATACAGAGGCTCAGCGCACGGTTGGACAAGTTTGTCGAGGGAAGACAGTTGGACGACAATGCCACCATCATGGTCGAATACACAAGTGGCGCCAAGGGATTGTACTGGTCGAGCCAGATTGCGATCGGTTATGACAACGGTTTGCGTGTCAGGATTTTCGGTACACAGGGTACTATCGAATGGTTCCAGGAGCATCCGGACCATTTCACCATGGTGAAGCTTGGGGAAGCAACACAAGGGTGGTCGCGGGGACGCGATGTATTCGCCGATGCTGCCCAACGTTACAACCGGTTGCCCTCGGGGCATCCGGAGGGGGTCTTCGAAGCCTTCGCGAACATCTACAAGGCCTATGCGAATGCCTTGCTGGCAAAGAAGACGGGAAAGGAATTGGATCACAAGGCTTTGGAGTTCCCTACGGTCGAAGCAGGTGCCGACGGGGTCCGTTTCATTGGCGCATGTGTGGAAAGCTCGGAGAAAGGGGCCGCCTGGGTGACCCTATGATACCTATGATCGAGGAGGAGCAGAAATGGCACGACCGGTAACACTTTTTACAGGGCAATGGGCAGATTTGAGTTTCGAGGACGTCTGTAGCCTTATCGGCGGGTACGGGTACGATGGATTGGAGATTGCCTGTTGGGGAGACCACATGGATGTCGAGCGTGCAGCCAAGGATCCCGACTATGTGGCCAAGAAAAAGAAGATACTCGCGAAATATGGATTGAAATGCTGGGCACTGGGAAACCATTTGGCCGGACAGTGCGTGGGCGATGCCTTCGGTGATCCGCGTTTGGAGGGATTCGCTCCCAAGCAGCTCACCGGACAATGGGATAAGATCCGACAGTGGGGTATCCAGCAGATGCTCTACACCGCCCAGGCCGCGAAGAACATGGGATGTACCGTGGTCACCGGATTCATGGGTTCACCGATATGGAAGTATCTCTATTCGTTTCCCCAGACGACCGAGGCCATGGTAGCCGATGGATTTGCCGAGATACTCAAACTCTGGACACCGATCCTCGATGAGTTCGACGCCTGTGGCGTCAAGTTCGCCTTGGAGGTGCATCCGTCCGAAATTGCGTTCGACTACTACACCGCGAAACGGTTGCTGGAAGTCTTCGGGTATCGCGAAACCTTGGGATTCAACTTCGATCCCAGCCACCTGCAGTGGCAAGGAGTGGATCCGGCCCTCTTTTACCGTGATTTCGCCGACCGTATCTACCATGTCCATATCAAGGATTGTTATGTGAAACCCGATGGGCGCTCTGGTATCCTCGGATCCCACCTGCAGTTCGGTGATCTGAGACGGGGCTGGAACTTTGTGAGCCCGGGGCATGGTGATGTGAATTTCGAGTTCATCGTGCGCGAGGCGAACGCCGCCGGATACAAGGGTCCGTTCTCGGTCGAATGGGAGGACAACGGCATGGACCGTCTGTTCGGGGCGAAAGAAGCCTTGGCCTTTGTACGCAAGATAGATTTCGATCGCTCGTCGGTCAGTTTTGACGGCGCCATGGAGAATTGATGCATATATCGGAACCACAAGGTGCAGAGCCTTCGGCCGATATCATACTGTCGGTTGAAGGCATCACCAAGGAATTTTCCACAGTCAGGGTGCTCGACTCGATAGACCTTGCCATAGAACGTGGCGAGATCATGGGGCTCATCGGCGAGAACGGTGCCGGGAAATCGACGTTGATCAAGATAATCAGCGGAATTTACCAACCGACTGCCGGAACGATTCGGCTCAATGGCTCGGTTGTGAGGATCGGTGACTACAGTACCGCCAAGAACCTTGGTATTTCGATAGTTCCGCAGGAATTCAACCTCATCAACACCTTGACCGTGTATGAGAATATTTTCCTTGGAAACGAGATCCGGCTGCAATCCGGCTTATTGGACAAGGGAGCCATGCGCAAACAGGCTACTGCGCAACTGCAGGAGTTGCGGATGCCGGTGAAAGTCGACCGGTTGATCGGGGACTTGAGTGTGGCCGAGAAACAGATGGTCGAGATATCGAAAGCCCTCATGTTGCACGCCCGGATTTTGATTATGGACGAACCGACCACCACGTTGACCGGTCATGAGCTGGAGACGTTGTTCACCCTCATGCGGCAATTGAAGGCACAGGGGGTCACCATCATCTTCGTGTCCCACAAGCTGCGTGAAGTGAAGACGATTTGCGACCGGGTCACGGTGTTGCGTGACGGCAAGCTGATAAGCGTCGATGCTGTCGATCGTGTCGATGAAAAGGATCTCGCGCGCAAGATGATCGGACGGGACTTCACACAAGTGTTTCCGGCGAAAAAGTATCGCGATGGAACCGATATCGTATTGCAGGTGGAGCATCTGGAAGTGAAGAGTCTGCTTCACGATGTCTCGTTCACCCTGCGGCGTGGGGAGATTTTGGGATTCGCCGGTCTGGTTGGTGCGGGTAGGACCGAATTGTTCGAAGCGGTGATGGGCCTACGCCATGTGGAGAGTGGTTCGATCGCTGTCGAGGGCAAACCGGTGAAGATACGGCATGCGCGCGATGCGGTCGATCTGGGCTTGGCCTATATAAGTGAGGATCGCCAGGGAAAGGGAATAGTCCAAAACTTCGACATACCCAAGAACATCACCTTGATTTCATTGGCGGAGTATGTGAAGCGGCACCTGATCGACAAGCATGCCGAGGGGAAAAAAGCCTCGCACTATGTGAAGGCTTTCAATATCGTCGCGGCATCGCAGAAGATGGCCTTGCGTTATTTCAGCGGAGGCAACCAGCAGAAGGTCTATCTTGCCCGGTGGGTCGATACCGATCCCAAGATCCTGGTATTGGATGAACCGACCCGGGGTATCGACGTGAACGCCAAGCGCGAGATTTACGAGTTCATCCATATGCTGGCGGCCAAGGGCATATCGTGCATCGTCATCTCATCGGAGATGGAAGAGGTCATTGGCCTGTGCAGCCGGGTATATGTCATGAAAGAGGGCATGGTAGCCGGTTGCCTCACCGATGAACATATCAACGAAGAGGAAATCATGTTCCATGCCACAGGCATCAAGGGAAGGAAAGCATATGGTTGATACATTGGAAAAGAGAAGCTTTGCCACTGCCCTGGCTGGGTATTTCAGGAATTTCAAGTTGAACGAACATGCCACGGGGGTGGGATTCATCCTGCTGTTCCTGTTGGCAATGATTGTCGGTTGGCCGAATTTCCTGCAGTTCCGCAATCTGACGAATATTCTCAGGCAGATTTCCTATACGGGAATCATCGGCTTGGGTATGACCTTGATCATCATATCGGGTGGGATCGACCTTTCGGTCGGATCCATGACTGCCTTCACCGGTGGCATCACGATATTCTTCCTGAACTTGTTCCCGGGGGATTCGGTTCTTGCCGTTATCCTTTCCTCGCTGTTCGCGATCGTTTTCGGTTCCGTCTGCGGTCTGTTCAACGGACTGCTGGTGACCAAGGGCCGCATAGCCCCGTTCATCGCGACACTGGGAACCATGTCGATTTTCCGTTCGTTGATCCAATACTTCTCCGGAGCCGGAAACATCCTGTCGAACAACAACCTCTATGCCGATATCGGCTCGGGAGTGTTCTTGGGGATTCCTGTTCCCGTTTGGGTGTTCATTGCCGTAGCTGTTGTCCTTCATATCGTGCTCAACGATACCCGCTTCGGACGGTACGTTTGCGCGGTAGGTGCGAACGAACAGGTGGCACGATACTCGGCGATCAAGGTCCAGACGATCAAATTGATCCCTTATGTGATCACAGGGTTCACTGCAGGTTTGACCGCACTGCTCTGGTCGAGTCGACTCAACTGTATCAACCCCAGCGATTGCACCGGCTATGAGTTGGATGCGATCGCTGCCGCGGTTATCGGGGGAACCTCGATGTCGGGGGGCAAGGGCTCGGTCATGGGGACGGTTATGGGAGCGGTCATGCTGGGAATGATCAACAACATGTTGGTCCTGGGGGGTGTCTCCTCCTACCTGCAGCAGGCTGCCCGTGGATTGGTGATCATTGTGGCTGTATTGCTGCAATACAATAACAAGAACTGACAGGAGGTTGGTATGAGAAAAGTAGCGCTTGTAGTGCTGATCGTGTTGATGACCGTGATGCCGTTGTTCGCTCAAGGAGGGAAGGAATCGGCAGTTACGAAGATTGGTGTATCCATCCCGAGTGCCGACCACGGATGGACCGGAGGTATCGTGTGGTGGGCGGAAAAGGCTGTCGCCGATGTGCAGGCCCAGATGCCGGGACGTTTCGAGTTCCGCGTAGTTACTGCCGACAATCCGTCTTCCCAAGTCCGCAATGTCGAGGACCTGTTGGTCTGGGGTATGGATTATCTCGTTATCCTTCCCCATGAATCGGCACCCCTTACCCCGATCGTAAAGGAAGTCCACACCCAGGGTGTCCGCATCATCGTGGTCGATCGTGGTTTGACAGACACCTCGTTCGGGTATGTGAACCTGGCTGGTGACAACACCGGATTGGGACGCTTGTCGGGCGCTTGGCTTGCCAAGACCATGAAGGCGGAGGGTCTCAAGAATTATGTGGCTATGGGCGGATTGCCGGTAACCATCGATACCGAACGGATGAATGCGTTCTTCGCAGAAATGGACAAGGAACCCTCGCTGGTCAACCTGTTGGGCAAGGACAAGTATGAATTCGCCGATTGGTCTACACAGAAGGGCTTGTCACTCATGGAGACATTCCTCCAGCAGTATCCGAAGATCGATGCCGTATTCTGCCAGGATGACGATGTGCTTACCGGAGTCCTGCAGGCTATCAAGGAATCGGGGCGGAAGGACATAAAGGTCGCTCTTGGTGGCGCAGGTTCCAAGGTTGTCTACAAGATGATCATGGATGGAAATCCGTTGGTACGCGCAACCGCAACCTATCACCCGTCCATGATCGCCGACGGTATCCAGTATATTGTCGACGTGGCGACGGGAAAGAAGCCGGATGATTTCCATTTGGCCAACAAGCCGACTTCCATGGTGATTCCTTCGGTTTTGGTGGACAAGACGAATGTAGCGCAATTCTACGAACCCGATTCGATCTACTGATCGCTTCGAGCATGCATGGTGGCCCCGGATATCGCGTTCGGGGCCTTTTCATGTCCGAGTCTGTACTGGAGGCATGGGGTGGAGTATACTGGAGCCAAGGAGTCGGATATGGATAATGAAGGAACGCCCACCGTGCGCAAGGCATGGTATGCGGGAACCTGGTATGCTGCCGAACCCGACGTGCTGCGCTCGACTATCGATGCTGCTATCCAAGCTGCCCAGGCTGTCGGTTCACAGCAGGAGATCCAGGGCCCGATCGCCTTGGCTGTCTTGCCCCATGCGGGATTGGCCTACAGTGCAAGAGGCCTGGGGCATTTGGTCTGCAATGCCCCGAAGATCATCAAACGGGTGGTGATACTCTCACCTTCGCACAACATCGTATTGCCTGACGATACACTTTCGTTCGGTACTTTTTCGGGATACGATACTCCATTGGGCAGGTTGTCGGCTTTCCGCACCGGCCTGGAAACACATGGACCCGACGCAACCAATGCTATCCAACGTGAACATGCGGTCGAAATGGTCCTGCCGTTTTTGGCATACCTGCAATTGCGCCAAGCCGAACCGATCGCCGTATCGATGGCACTGGTTTCCCATGTGACCGATGCTACCCATGCCAAACGGTTGGCAATGTCCTTGGTGGAGGTCTTGGGTGCCGATACCTTGGAACGCGGAGAGACACTTGTTGTCGCCTCGAGTGACTTCACCCATTATGGGCACCGGTTCGGGCATGCTCCATTCGGTGCCCATATCGATGCCGCCGTTACGGCGAAAGTACGTCAGGCGGACCTCAAGTTGGCCAAGGAACTGGCCAACGGGGAGATGGGTCCTGTCTTTCTTACCCAACGCATGGGACGTTCGACTGTGTGTGGCATTGCCGCCGCATCGATTGTCGGCGCACTGGGAGCGCAATTGGAACAGTCGGGTTGGGTTGCCGACTACTACACGTCGCTCGACGTGCTGGGAACGAAAGCGACCGAATTCGTGGCCTATTGTACGATCCTTTGGAGGTTGGTATGAACGGAGAGAATAGGCAACACCTGTTGCGAATCGCCCGTGAATCGATCCAGGAAGCGCTCACGGGAGAAACGTCTGCAACCTTTTCCTTGATCGACAGGAACCCGCCCCAAGAGTTGCAGGGAGCGGAAGGTGCCTTCGTCACACTCAAACGCAAGGGTATTTCGCCTGGCGGTGATGGTGCCTTGCGGGGATGTATTGGCAATATCCTCGGACAGAAACCGTTGTACCGGTTGGTCCAACGGCTGGCTCGGGAGAGTGCCTTCCATGATCCGCGTTTCCCTGCGGTGTATCTTGAGGAACTTGCACACTTGACGATCGAGATTTCCGTATTGACCATACCGAAACCCATCGAAGGTCCCGAGGAAATTGTTGTGGGAACCGATGGCGTATTGCTCACTTGCGGACGCCACCGTGCGGTATTCCTGCCACAAGTGGCGACCGAACAAGGGTGGGACAGGGATACGATGCTCAACCATCTTGCGATGAAGGCGGGGATGTATCCGACGGCATGGCAACAAAGCGAGTGTCTATTCGAAGTGTTCCAGGCCGAGGTGTTCGAGGAGGATATGTAGGTGTCTTCCCTGCAGTGCGATTTCTGTTGGCACCAATGCGTGTTGACCGAGGGCAAGACCGGTATCTGTGGTATGCGCAAGCATATGGGTGATGCCTTGGTGACGCTTGGCTTTGGAGAGGTTGTCGCTTCCGGTGTCGATCCGATTGAAAAGAAACCGATGTACCATTTCCTCCCTGGTCGCAAGACGTTCTCGTTCGCGTTGTTCGGTTGCAACTACACCTGCCGATTTTGCCAGAACCACCGAATCTCCCAAACGGACAGTCCCTTTTGGCCGGGAAGAAGCGGCCATGGGGGCCCGGTACCCGTGGCACCACAGGAATTGGTTGGTATGATGGAGCGCAGCGGCTGCCCGATCATGAGCTACACGTATAGCGAACCCCTGGTCTGGCAGGATTATATGCTTGAGGTAGCCGACCTGGTGCATGAGAAGGGAAAATTCAATTGCATGGTGACCAATGGGAGTTTTTCCCCAAGCGCCTTGAAACGGATACTCCCGGCGATCGATGCATGCAATATCGATGTGAAGGGTGACGACCGGTTCTACCGGGAATACTGTGGTGGAACACTGCAACCTGTCCTCGATACAGTGGAGACGATTGCAGCGAACCGGGATACGGTGCTGGAGGTGACGACCTTGCTCATCGAGGGGGTCCACACCGAAAAGATGGTGAAGGCCATGGCCCGGCAATTGGCCGATCGGGGTGTGCAGGTTTGGCATCTCAGCCGTTTCTTTCCCCAATACCGGATGACCGCTCTGCCTCCAACTTCGGAGGTTTTCCTTGAAGAGATGCTGCTTGTAGCCGAGGCTGTCGGAATTCCCCATGTCTATGCAGGCAACAGCGCCTTGTATGCATGGGAAAAGACCGTGTGCCCGGCTTGCCACAAGACACTGGTCCATTCGCACTCCTATGCCGGAGAGGCTTTCAATGAAATTCTACAGAATATTCCGGGTGGTGTGTGTGCAAGTTGTGGTCAGCATATCTATGGACGGTTCGACTGAGGCTCTCGCTCACACGACGAATTGTTGGATTGTCACCTACTGCGAGATCAGTTCGATCTTCAACCCGCTTTGGTAGGTGCCGCCGGTATAGACCACATTCGGATAATTCATATTGGAGATTGCTATCTCGATGAAGTCCTGCCAGTAGTCGGCGGGTCCTTTCGCGGGGGCCGGGATAAGGAATGAGGAAGTCGCTGGAAGGGTACGTGCGGGAATATGGACCTTGTACGGAATGGCGTTGCCGGTGCCACTGGTCTTGTGGAAGGCAAACACCCCGGTAAGGGGATTCTCTGCGGGACTTATGCGGATGGCATAGCTCATGTTGTTGCGTGCGTCGTTCGAGCTGAAAGTCGCGGCTCCGACGGTCAGTGATGTTTGGTTCTGCTGCATGGCAATCACGTCGATTCCATCGGCTGTTGCATAGCGCTGTATCAGCAGGTTGGTGAAATACGTTTGTCCGGGTGGAGGAGCTGTCGGCGATATGAAGTACACCAGGATGTTCATCACCTCCTCCTCGAGCAAGACCTCGTCGGCTGTCCCATAGTCGGCATAGACCCTGAAGCGGAAGAATGTCGTATAGGTGCCTTCGTATCCGGTCGGGTCGCCGGTCATTGGGAGGACCGAAAGGGTGAAGTTTCCACCTGCATACCAGTTGAAGGGTGTCGGTATCGTGTACGGAGAGCTGTCTATCGTGTAGGTATGGTTTCCTGCAATGTCCGAGCTCAAGGGAAATATGAGTTGGGCAAGGAAATATTTGGTCGGATCGTTCACATTCACCAGCCTGACCTGCGCATCGGACGATGTGACGACCATGGTGACGTCGGAATGCCAGCCGTCGGTCCAAGCTTTCCATGATGTTGTCTTGTCGTAATTCTTGGTACGTCCCATGTCTACATGGCCCACGTACATGTTGCTGCCACCCCAGGTGAGGTTGTGGGTATTGCTAGCCAACCACTCTTCCTGCGAGAAGTCTATGTCGTACCACGCCGGATCTACCGTCGCAGCCGACAATGGGAAGATGCATGCAATGAGAATAATTGCCAACAGAACCATGATCCGTTTCATAGTGAGAGTATACTATGTCATAAGTGTTCCGTGAAGGGGTGAAATGAAATCGGCGGGCTATTCCTTGTATCGATGGAATTCCTGCAAGCTGTGTGACACCGTTACCTGCAACCCTTCGGAGCCAATTCATTCATTGGTACGTAATAATTCGATTTTTTCCCAAGCAATGGAACTCGAGGGGGAAAAGATAGTCGGGAGGTATCTCCGCAAGATGGAAACATATGGGTTGATTTCGGATCGGATCGATTTGCAGTGGAACGCTGAGCTTATGACACATCTATAGCCAAGTTTACTTGCAAATATTCGCACTCGCTTCTATTGTCTTTTTTTCTGCACAAACATACACTCGGCCTATGTCGCAACTGTACCTGCCCGCTTTTTTCGTCCACACGATATCGGCGATTCTGGTTCCCTACTTGCAGATCATAATCCGCAACCACGGATACAGCCATGCAAGCATTGGTGTGCTTCTCGGACTGTTCGAAGCTGTCGGTATCCTCAGTCCGTTCATTCTTGCAGACTGGGCCGACAGGACAGGGCGACCTCGCATGGTACTCCTGTTCATCACGATGGGAACCTTTGCATTCACCATCCCCTTGGCACTCTTCGGAAATCCGGTAGCCACAGTAGTCTCGATCATTTTGTTGGCCTTCTTCTTCAAACCGATCTGGCCGATCCAAGATGCCATGTTCATGCATCGGATCGGGTCGGATTTGTGGCAATACACCAAGTTGCGCTCCTCGGGGACGTTGGGTTTCATCAGCTTCAGCCTGTTCTTCCAGTTCAGCGGGGTGCTGCATGTGACTGACAACCGTTCCATGCTCCTGTGGGCTGGTGTCGCCACCTGCCTGTATCTCGGTTCGCTTGCGATAGTGAAGCCTGACGAGGCGATTGCAAAGCACGAGCGTCGGAAGATAACCTGGAATTTTTGGCGTTCAACGGGCAAGGACGCCGTATTCAGCAGGAAATTGATCATCGGAATCTCCGTGATCGCGATGAATCGCCTGGCTATGGCGGCGATCGCGAATTTCTTTCCCCTGTATGTGACCGAGGAATTGCATCGTGGCGAATTGGTCAGCATTCTCATGGCCTTCGCAGCGATGACCGAGCTGGGTTTCATGTTGCTCGGCGGGCGTTTGCTCCGTTCGGGAGTCCGTCCGATCCTACTGATCGGTATCTCGAGCTTGGGGCTCTGCTTCAGGTTGCTCTCCTACATGCTCATTCCCACCTTGGCAGGTGCTGTGATTGGCCAGTTGTTCCATTCGGTCGTATACGGGTTTTTCCACCCGGCTGCGATCATGTTCGTGAACAACAATATCGCTCCCGATCGTCGGGCGGTCGGTATGGCTCTCTACACCTCTGTGGGTATCGGGCTCCCAACGGTCGTGGGAGCGGGAATCGGTGGCTATGTGGTCGAATGGATCGGCTTCGGTAGGATGTTCGGTTCGTACACCGTATTCGCTATACTATCGCTTGTCATGATATTCCTTTTCAGGAAAGTACTTTTGAAGCGTGCTGTCGCCTCACCGGATGCTTAATCGTTTGCTTTTTGCCTTGGGCCCCTTCGCTTTCAATTCGAGATACCGTTGTTCGACTTCATCGACCACATCGCTCCAATTGCGATAGAGCGTCTTGTTCGCCTCCAATCCTACGGTCTTGCACAATTGCGGTTGGCTGAGGAGCTGAACCAGGCGTCCCCCATAATCCTTGGCATCGTTCTTGGCCACGAATCCATTCACATTGTCGGTGGAGACCCCGGCTGTGCTGGAGCCAAACGTATTGAGCAAGGGTAAGCTGAATGCCGCCGCTTCGCGCATCACCAATGCGGAGGTATCATATTGGGAAGGGAAGAGGAAGAGGGTGCTTGCGGCCAGAAGGGCTTGTATCTGTTTCCTGTCGGTGATCTTGCCGGTGAAGGTGACATGCGATTTCAGCTGGAGATCATCGATCATCCGTTTCAAGAAAGCCTTGTCTGGTCCGGATCCCACGAAAACCATGTGGAATTGGGCATGGCGGGCATGGGCGAAGGCCAATGCCTCTATCAACAGCTCCAAGTTCTTCTCTTTCTTCAATTGTCCGATATAGAGAAGCAAGGGGACATGTTTCGGAACACCAACAATTCGTTGTCCTTCTTCAGCATAGGTCCGGTATTCCTGGGCTGTCGGTACAGGAAGATCGCACCCGTTCTCCACAACTTGTATCTCCCCATCGAAACCGTAGCCGTGCAATTTGCGTTTGCTCCATTCGGTAGGGGTCCACACTTCGTCAGCCGCATTGTAGTGGCGCAGGATCATACGGGTCAAATGCTCGGTCATGGTATGGGAATGGGTGAACCCATAGAAATCATCTTTATAGAGGGAGTGGAATGTACTGATCAGTGGGATTTGCTTGTGTCGGTTCAACTGCTCGGCAAATCGTCCCAGGAAGAAGGGGGCGTGGGTGTGGAGGATATCGAATTCGATTTCACGGACCTGCTTCCGGAATTCCATGTTCTTGACCACAATTCCGTAGGGACTGATTCCAGGAAGTGGCACCATGGTCGAGCGGATGGTGTAGTCTATGCCGTGGTTGCGATCGTATTCGTATCCTTCTTCCGCAACGGAACCGGAAACTATCGCATAGGCTTGATGCCCCTTGTTCAGCAATAGTTCGCTGTAATTCTTGACCACGAACCCGACACCATCCATGAGGGGAGGAAAAGATTCACTGAATTGCCCTACTACCAATCGTTCCAAAACTTGTATCCCTTGCAGTCATGCTTGAAGCAACAACCACACGGTAATAATACTCAATTTTAAGGCAGTTTCCAAGTGAACCTTGAAAACTGCCCTCCAATACCTAAATTTCGGGTCTTTTATCTACCGTCCCTTGTAAGGACTTTTCTTGAATCCGCCCGATTTGAAGCGGTTTTTCGAACCTTTCTTCGCATACGAAGGGACTTGCCTATCGGAAGGATACGAATAGCGGTCACGACGATCGAACTGTTCAGGCCGTTCGGGCCGTCCCTGCCGGTCGTCGCGGTAATAACCGCGGTCATCACGTGCCGACCGTGCGCTTGTGTTGTCACGATACGATTCGCGGCGGCCATCGGACGGTCGTTCATACCGGTCGCTGCGGTCGCTGCGATGCCTACCGGCCAAATGTTTCCCGTTCGGATTGTCCGGGCGAGCCTTGGTCACGATCGGTTTGCCATCGTTCTCCATGAAGGAGAAGGATTGGAGAATCAACTGTGCGGCCTCAACGGGAGCTGTAACGAAGGAAAAATCCTCCATGACCTGCACCCCATCGATTTCGTGGTCGGTCACCTGGGCATGTTCCTTTATGTAATCGACCAACAGCCGTTTTGTCATTCCCGATGAACGGCCTTTTGCAATGAACAGCCTGACTTCATCGGAGGAGCCGGTGCGGCGACCATCGTTGTAGTCGTCACGACGGCGGTCCCAGTCGTCCCTGCGGGCGTACCGGTCGTCCCGTTCACGAGGGGCACTTTGGTCTCGCCGGTTGCGGCTACGGTCTTCCGCTTGCGTGATATGTTTGTAGGCCCGTTCATTGAGTTGGCTGCCATAGTGTCGTTCAAGCAATGCGGCTACGATTGCTTTGGGATCATGGATCTCTATCAGGTCTTGGGCCATCGCGCTGTAGTCGTCGTAGGTATCGGCGGTTATGCTGTCTGCGATACCGTTGATGATGCGTTCGCGTTTGATCGCCACCACCGTTTCGATATCTGGAATCCGTTCCTGCACGACTTCGCTTTTGACTGCACGTCGTATGTAGGTGAATCTCCGCGATTCGCTGGGGGTCACAAATGTGATCGCTGTCCCCAATTTGCCGGCACGACCGGTACGGCCGATACGGTGGATATAGGTCTCTGGGTTCTGTGGAATCGTATAGTTGATCACATGGGTGAGGTCCTGGACGTCGATACCCCGGGCAGCGACATCGGTGGCTACGAGAATAGTGATCCGTTTTTCCCTGAACTTGTGGAGGATCAACTCGCGTTGCTTCTGGGCCAAATCACCATGGATAGCCTCGGCATTGTATGCACGGTCTATCAGCATGCGACAGACTTCATCGCTCTGCATCTTCGTTCGGCAAAATACCAGACCATAGAATGCAGGGGCTATGTCGATCAGGCGGCAGAGCAATTCGATCTTGTCTCCTTCCCTGACTTCGTAGAAGTGCTGGTCGGTCAGATTCGGTGTTCCGCCATCTTGCGTCGCTTCCACCAATCGGTAATCGTGCATGAACCGTTCGGCTAGTTTGAGGATGGGCTTCGGCATGGTGGCGCTGAACAACAGCATGCGCTTTTCAGCCGGTGTCTGTTCGAGGATGGATTCGACATCTTCGATGAATCCCATGTTCAGGATTTCATCGGCTTCGTCGAGTACCACGAATTTCAATGCCGACAGATCGAGCGTACCCCGTCTGATATGGTCGAGGACACGGCCGGGGGTTCCGGCAACGACGTGTACTCCCCTGCGTAGACGTCGGATCTGGAGGTCCATGGAGGATCCGCCGTATACCGGAAGTATCTGCAGGTGGCGGTCGCCTTGCAAGGATTCGATTTCAGCACCGACTTGCACCGCGAGTTCTCGTGTGGGAGAGAGGATCAGGGCTTGAACCGATTGCATTTCCGGTTCTACGATTTCCAATATGGGGAGCCCGAAAGCGGCTGTTTTTCCGGTTCCGGTCTGGGCTCTTCCGACAACGTCGACTTGTTCTTTCAAAAGTAGTGGAATACAAGCTGCCTGGATGGCGGTGGGCTCCTCAAAGCCTTTTGCTATGAGGGCGTCAATAGTTCGGTCTGTTAGACCGAGAGCTGAAAATTTCTCTAACTGTTGCATGGGTCTCCTAAATATGGATGTATCTCAGGCGAGCTGGGCAGGCAGGATACTACGGTATGTAACATCTACATTATGTTCTGGGAGGTCGAATCATTGCAGAACTACAGTAACTCTATACGATAGTTGGCGTTTGTTCAAGGCGTGTCGATCATTGTCACCCGAGGATACATTTTTTTTAAAATTCTGAAGCAGAATGGATATTGATGCGGTAATTGTTGGTATAGGAGGTGCTTTCCCATGTTGAACACGAAAACAAAAACCTGTCCCAATCCGGAATGCCGATACCACATTCCAGAATATGCCGAGAAAAAACGATGGTATCGTCCCCACGGATACTATACCTGCCCGAACGATCCGGACCGACAGGTGCGGAGATACCGGTGTTCCATATGCGGCAAGACTTTCAGCGAGACCTATTTTACGCGAAATTGGCATTTGCAGCGTCACGATATCGACGAGATGGACCTGCTGTTCGAGTGGTGCAAGGGGACTTCCATACGGGAGTTGTCCGAACGGTTCAACTGCTCGCCCAAGGCAATCGAGAACAGGATTGTCCGCATGCGTTCCTTGGCCGAGAGCAAGGATGTGGTGTTGGAAGTTACCAGGGAGGACCCGAAACAGCTTGCAAGGGCAGACTGAAACTCAATACCGGTTGAACACATCCTCGGCGAAACCAGGAAAATCCTTGATCTCCAATTTGGTCCCGTCATCCAATACGGCGGTTCCGGTGAAATAACCGAAGACCTGGTGTTGGATCGATTTAACCAGCAGCATATTGATGTCGGACGTTCGGTCTGCAACCGGTTCGAATGTCATTTCGAAACGATTGTCATTGCTGGTTATGGTCCACGGATCTGTATACTTGGTCGGGGGGATAACGAAGACCACTTCATCCAACTTGTGGATCCGACGGTCGTAGATCAGTGCATTTTCACTCGCGCTGCTACGGTCGCTGAATCCATAGCCGAGGTTGAAACCGAAGCTGACATCGTCCAACATGCCCGATGCCGAAGCCCAATACCATCGGTTCACGTACGTCCACCGGCCCCGCCCCCAGTCGAGGACGCCGAACGATTCGTGTGGCCCAAGGGTAATCTGATCATTGCCCAACCGGACGGTTCCGCTGACAGCAAGGCAGTTGACCTTCTCGTTCAGATAGAATGCCGTCCGCTTCTCTTTCCATGAGGTTGCGATATTCAGACTCTCCGAGTTTGGTGGCTGGACCAGGGTAAGGTCGGCATCGATACCGATCCTTCCATCGGGGAGTACCAGTTGGGGAGCGGCGATCAGCAGCCTCCGCCGTTCCTCCTTGCGGCTGAATGCGATACGCAGCTTTTTGTCGGCCCAGGCGATAGAGTGGTCTCCCGAATTCGCCGGCAGACCGAGTCTTCCCAAGCTCAATGGTTGGATCGTGTCGATCTGGGAAACCTTTCCCGAAGCCATATCGACGAACGCTATGGCAAACAGTGCGGCAAATCCGAGATCACTAAAGGTGACACACACACTGAAACGATGTTCGTGCGACATGACCGAATAGTAATCCCATTCCTTGATCCTCAAGGCCGATGCCTTGATCATGCGCCGATCATATTTCCATACTGCGTTGCGTGCCCATCCTTCTTCGATGATCCGTCCTTTCACATCGAGAAGATCCTGACGTTCGGTGACTTCATGTTGCATCTCGTTGTTCCCCCGAAAGATAGTCCAATTGGGAAGGACTGAGTAGCACATCGGAACCGGTGAGGGTGTCTTCCAGTTGTCCGACAGATGAGCAACCGACAATCGCTACCGAAGAGGGCAGTTCATTGGTGATATAGCCGGTGGCTATGGCCGCAGGACTCATGCCGGTATTTTCCGCAATCGTGCGCACCCGTTCGATTTTCGCTTCATTGTCGGGATTCAAGAACCGCGAGCGGCTCTTTTCGTTCAATCCTGCCAGTCCGTGGGCAATGGCTTTGCTGAAGAAACCTTTCGATTGGGAACTGAAGGCGAATATGGGCATCTGCTGTTTCCTGTACCAGGCCAGCGAACTGCTGTCCATGCAAACCAGGGACGGGTCGTTCCAGCTTTCGGGGGTACTGCTGGCAAGGCTCCACTGAATCTCGCTGGTGGCGAACATCGGGAGCCCGTGTGCCTTGGCATAGGCGTTGGCGGCTTCGATCCGACTGGTAGCCCAATTGGAAGCACCGAGAACCCGTATGATGCCCGATTGTACCAATGGAGCCATCATGTCCATGATCTCATCGACAGGAACCTGCGGATCATCCCTGTGGAGGAACCAGATGTCGAACGTCTCGCTGCCCAGCGATTGTTGGCTCTTCTCGATATCATCCATGAGGTCCCGGTAGGTGAATCGGCTTTTGCCATCACCACTGGGATGCATTCCCTTGGTCACCAGTACCATGTGGTTGCGCATGCCCGTCTCGGAAAGCCATTTGCCGATCAACAGTTCGCTCGGACTGGGGCCGCCGGCATATTCCTGGCCATAGACGCGTGCCGTATCGACAGTCGTGCCGTTCGCTGTCGCGAAAGCATCCAACATGGCCATGACGGTCTTTTCGGGGATCGTGGTGCCAAAGTAGGTGCTGCCCAACGCAATCTTCGAGACAGGCACCGGTACATGTTGCAAACTCAGGTATCGCATACGTCCTCCCGCCTTCAGTATACACGCGAATCGGGTAATTGGGAAACGTTTGCAGCCCCGTTATATTATTGACTGTATAATGGGAGGGTGGTAGACTCGTTCCATGGCATTTCCAATCCCGATTTCCACAAAAAGACTCGCTTCGGCACTCGATGCCGTCATCTCGAACCGCGCCGGGTCCATTCCCCGTTGCATTACCGTTACAGGAAGTGGTGGAAAAACCACCACCATAGAACAGTTGGCCCGGTTATGGGCAGATCGGGAACAGAGTGTCCTGGTGACTACCAGTACCCGTCTGGCGCATCCATCGGTACATACCTATCCGTTCGAACAGTTCGTGCCCTACGCATCGGGCGGAGGAGGCTTGCCCGAACCGAGGAGCGGACAGGTTGTCCTGTTCGGACTCGAGTCCGGGGACAAGCTTGCAGCCCCTCCTATGGACACCATCGCCACGGTAGCGGGGACGTTCGACCGGGTCCTGGTCGAAGGCGATGGAGCCCGCGGTTTGCCGTTGAAGATCCATGCCCAATGGGATCCTGTCATACCGGCGATCACAGAACTCGTCATTGCCCTCGTCGGGTTGCGTCCTCTCGGCCGTGCCTTGGACGAGCAGGTCATGTACCTTGCAGACCGGTTCCGGCTTCTGACCAGGTACGATGGAAACCTGGTGGAGGCACAGGTATACCGTTCGCTGCTGGAGCACTCCGAGGGACTGCTGAAGGGCACTGCAATGGTACCTGCAATCGTATTTTGCAACCAAAGCGACACCATTTCAACTGAAGAAGCCGAGTCGGTCTTGTCAGCCATGGCTGACCGGTGGCAGGGCAAGCCGCTCGATATCGTATGCGGCAGCTGGCACCTCGACCGCATGGAGCACCATAGACACGTAACGGGGAATACATACCCGGAAGGAGCTTATCGTGAATCTGTTTGAGAAGGCTGGTGAACTGGAGCGCAAGAATATCGCATTCGCTCTCGTGACCATTACCAAAAGCGAAGGCTCCACACCTCGCAGCCAAGCCAGGATGATAGTATTGGCCGATGGAACCACCTTCGGCACAGTCGGAGGGGGAGCCTCCGAACATGCGGCGATCCAGCGGGCGCAGTTCCTGATAGGACAGCGGCGCAGCGAAAGCATGAACATGTCCCTCTCCGTGGCGGAAGGCCACAATTGCGGAGGGGCTGTCGAAATGTTCATCGAAGTGATCGCCCCCTCGTCACGGCTGATACTTATCGGTGGCGGCCATGTGAATCTGGAGATCGCCCGGTTGGCCGCAGGGTGCTCCTTCCATATCGAATTGGCCGAGACCCGTGCTGAGTTCGCCACGCAACAGCGGTTCCCATGGGTCAGCGCATTCCATGTCGGAGCCACTGTGGACGAGGCCCTTTCCACGTTGCAGATAGATAGTGATTGTGCCCTGGTCATTGCCACGCATAATCTGGACAAGCAGGTGCTGGAACGTGTGATCGGTTCTCCCGCACGATATATCGGCATGTTGGGAAGCCGAACCAAGGTCAACGGTTTCAGGCGGTACCTTCGGGATGAGAAAGGCATAGCCCCAGAAGCATTGCAGCGGTTCCATAGTCCTATCGGACTCGATATCGGATCCGAGACTCCCGAACAGATAGCAGTCGGGGTGGTCGCCGAGATCATGATGGTACTCAACAACACCGACGGCCGTCCGCTCAGCCGCAAAGCCGAGAACCTGGTGATTGTGCGGGGAGCCGGAGATCTGGCGACCGGGGTTATCTGCCGGCTGCACCGGGGAGGATACCGTGTCCTGGCGCTCGAGACCGACCAACCCACCACCATCCGCAGGACTGTGGCCTTCTCGGAGGCGGTGTACAACCAGACTGCGACCGTCGAGGGAATCGTATGCAGGAAGGCATTGTCAGACCGGCAGGCGAAATCGATCATGGATGCAGGCGAAGTTGCCCTATTGTGCGATGCACAAGGAGCGTCCATCCAATCGATGCGTCCTGCAGTCGTGGTGGATGCCATCATAGCCAAACGCAACATGGGAACCTCCCGCGACATGGCGCCCCTTGTCGTGGCGCTTGGACCCGGCTTCACGGCAGGTGAGGATTGCCATGTGGTGGTCGAGACACAGCGCGGGCACGATTTGGGAAGGATCCTCACTGTCGGAAAAGCCGCCGATAATACCGGTGTACCGGGAATGATCGGTGGGTATGGCACAGAACGGGTAATCCATGCCCCGCAAGCCGGAGTATGCAAGGCGGTCGCTTCGATCGGCGATATGGTTGCCAAGGGGCAGGTTGTCTGCCGTATCGGAGATCTCGATGTTCCGGCAACGATCGATGGTGTCTTGCGGGGACTGTTGCACGATGGGTTGCAGGTTCCCAAGGGATTCAAGATCGCCGATATAGACCCCCGAGGGATAGTCGGACATTGCGCGAGTGTCTCGGACAAGGCCCGTGCCATCGGGGGCGCGGTCCTGGAAGCGATCGATGCATTCCATGCGAACCGGTTGTTTTCCTGAACACCTGGGGATAGGACGATGATATACCTGGACAACGCGGCCACCAGCTGGCCCAAGGCTCCCCCGGTCGCCGAAGCCATACGGCGATCGATCGAACAACCGGTAGGTAATGTGGGTCGTTCGGCGCACCGGCCTGCCATGGCCGCCTCGCGGATCCTCTACGATTGCCGCCAAGCCTTGCAGCGGATCATGCCTCCGACCGACTTGGAGAAGACCATTTTTACCCAAAATGCGACAGGCGCCTTGAATATCGCGCTGTTCGGTTCCTTGGAGCCCGGGGATACCGTGCTTACCACAGTGGTGGAGCACAATGCGGTTGCCCGTGTGCTGCATCAGCTGGTCCAACGGGGAGTGCACGTGGAATATTGTGCGTGCGATATGTTCGGGAGGGTGGACCTTGATGATTTTTCCCGGAAATTGGCAACGCTTCCCGTCAGTCTGGCAGTCTTCACGGCCGCAGGAAATGTGACCGGAGCCATCAACGGTATCGCAACCATGGTCGCAGCGTGTACCCGTCGGAACATACCGTTTGTAATAGACGGTGCGCAGGCTGTCGGAGAATATACGCTTCCACCCATGTCGGCTGATGCGAACGGTGCGCTGTGCTTTTCCGTGCACAAGGGATTGTTGGGGCCGACCGGAGTGGGGGTCTTGGCGTTGTATGGTTCCTTCGCTCCCAAACCCTTGACGTTTGGCGGGACAGGCAGCCGGTCCGATTCCGAGCAACAACCTGAAATGCTTCCCGACCGGTACGAGAGCGGAACACCCGCGATCCATGCCATAGCAGGATCGGTGGCGGCGATCGGGTTTGTTGCGGAACATGGTGAATCCCTGCAGGCGCATCGCCGGCACATGGGGGATCTGCTGTACGGCGGACTGCAAACCATGGAGCAGCTGCGAGTGCTCAGTCCCCCAGAGGGCCGGGTCGGCTTGGTATCGGTGACAGTACGGGAAGGTACGATCAGTGCCTTGGCCCAACACTTGTATACGAAGGATATCGCCGTCCGTGGCGGATACCACTGTGCCCCGTGGGCACACCGGTTCCTCGGAACCGCAAGACATGGGGGTGCCATAAGATTTTCGGTCGGACCCGATACCACCGAAGAGGAGATCGAGATTACGCTACGCGTTGTGAAGGAGGCCTTGGATGGGTGACGATACGTTCCGTCTGACACAATTTTCCCGATTCGCCGGTTGCGGGGCCAAATTGGGTCCGGCATTGCTCGACAAAGCCCTTTGCGATCTGAAACAACCGGCGTATCCCAACCTCATCAGTGATTTCTCACATGCAGAGGATTGTGGGGTCTATAGGTTGGCCGACGATTTGGCTCTTGTGCAGACGATCGACTTCTTTCCGCCGGTATGCGACGACCCGTGGATCTTCGGCAGGGTAGCGGCTGCGAATGCCCTCAGCGATGTGTATGCCATGGGTGCTGTGCCCATCACTGCTGTAAGTGTGGTCTGTTTCCCCGAGGAGTTGCTCGATATCCAGTATTTGCGGACCATGATGGAGGGTGCTTTGGATGCCTTGGCCGAAGCGGGGACAGCACTGGTGGGCGGACATACCGTACGCGACAATGAGGTGAAATTCGGCTTTTGTGTGAATGGAACGGTCCATCCCGATAGGGTCCTGGCCAACAATACCTGGCACGACGGCGAGTCGCTGGTCCTTACCAAACCGATCGGAGTTGGGCTTGTGAACACCGCCGCTCGGGCAGGGATTGCATCCGGGGAGGAGGAACGGGCCGCGTTGGCTTCGATGCAACGGCTAAACAAGGACGCAGCGCAGGTCTTTTCCCGTTTTCCCGTCTCGGCATGTACCGATGTGACCGGTTTCGGATTGCTTGGGCATGCCTGCGAGATGGCGACGGACAATCCTGTCGGGGCTCTCATCGATTCGAAGCTGGTGCCGATTATTGGAAACGCGACAGCTTACGCCGAAATGGGTCTTATCCCGGCTGGGGCATATACGAACATCGACTACCGCGCACGTTTCGTCGAAGGCTTTGGGCAACTGGACGAGACGATGGGCTTTGTGCTTTTCGATCCACAAACCTCGGGGGGATTGCTTGCCTCGGTTCCGGATCGAGTCGTCGGAGAAGTGGTCGAAGCCCTAGGAGCCCAGGGCCTCGGTGCCGTGGTTATCGGACATACCGATGCCGCGTTGAATGGCTTGCATGTCGTCTGATCGACGTTCCCATCGGTTCGGATAGCTCGCTATATCTCTATCCCCAGCGTCTTCTTCACAATGATTCCTATGACGAATGAAAGTGCGGCTACCGTAAGACTGATCGTTGCCATCTCGCCGAAGCGCTTGAGGAACGGTACTTCCTTCGCAACCGATATGTAGTAGGTGAATCCAAGGATAATCAGGACCACCGTTCCCAGCATGATCCCGAGTGCCAGCATGAACGCCGTATTAGGCAATATCAGGTATGGCAACACAAGGAATGCGACGGTCGCGAGATAGACAACGCCGGTATATAGACCCGATTTGAAGGCATTGGTGTTACCTTCGGACCGGGAGGAGAGGTACTCGCTGCTTGCCATGGAAAGGGTCGCCGATATGCCGGTGATCAGGCCTGAGAGTGCTATCAGGCGGGTATTCTGCATGGCAAAGGTTAGACCTGCTAGGGTGCCGGAGAGCTCGACCAGAGCATCACTGAGCCCCAAGACCATGGAACCCACATACTGTAAGCGTTCCTCGTCCAACATGGCCAGCAGTTCCTGTTCGTGGCGGTCCTCATCCTTGGCGATCTTTTCTGCCTCGGGGACTTCGGACGCGAATGTCGCATAGATTTCGCTGGCGTTGCCTTCTCCCCGTTCCATAAGTTTGAGGGCGAAAGTGAACCCGAATATCCTCGCCAGCAGTGGAAACCAGATGGTCCGCAGCAGCTTGGGTTTGGCAACGACCTTGGTATAGCCTTTCCAAATCTCGGCATGCCGTTGCTCTTCCGCGGCAATCTTCAGCAACACCTTGCTGTTGTGTTCGTCGGCGACCCGCCTTGCGACTTTCGTATAGACGATGCTTTCGGTAAGCTCATTGATCTGCATCTTGAGCAGGACTGCCCGTGTGGCCGCGCTAATCTCTTTCCGTTCTGCCATGGGAAATCTCCTTCATGGTCCGTACATGGTAAACCTTGATGTCTGTTCGTCCCAAGTATGCCGCGATTGGTATGGATTGGGAAGTACTTTCTTGTCGATCGAATGGTGTTGACATTTGTTTCTATTTATAGTAACGTTCCTTCCAACACCCAATGGGAGGAACCGATGGACGACCTGCATGAATTGATAGATATTTTTGCCCGTACCGGCACATACGAGGAAATGCAAAAACTCTTCGAGGAGTTGTTCACCCAACGGGAGAAATATGATTTCGCGCTTCGGTGGCGACTTATGAAGGAGCTGCACGACGGCAAGCCGCAGAGGGAGATCGCCAACAGTCTTGGCATCAGCCTCTGCAAGATTACCCGGGGATCGAAGATTCTCAAGACCCCGGGATCACAAATGAATACCATATTACAGGAGCGCGATCATGGCAAAGACAACTGAAAAAAAATCGATGAATACACAGCAACCCGATGAAAAGGGATTTTTCGGCAACTACGGCGGGGCATACCTTCCGCCAAGTCTCGTCTCGGTGATGCAAGAGATCACCGAATCGTACATGCAGATCAAGGACGACCCTGGATTTGTCGAGGAGCTGACCTACCTCCAGCAGACCTACAGCGGGCGACCATCGCCTGTCTACTACGCCAAGCGGCTGAGCGAGGCTGTCGGCGGAGCGAAGATCTACCTGAAACGTGAAGACCTCAACCATACCGGGGCCCACAAGATAAACCACTGCTTGGGTGAAGTCCTACTTGCCAAGCGCATGGGAAAGAAGAAGGTGATAGCCGAAACTGGTGCCGGACAACACGGCGTCGCATTGGCCACTGCAGCGGCTTTGCTGGGGCTCGAGTGCGACATCTATATGGGTGATGTGGATGTGGCCAAACAAGCTCCGAACGTCCGCAGGATGCAGGTGCTCGGTGCAAAGGTCGTTCCGGTGAGCCGGGGAACACGTACGCTCAAGGATGCTGTCGATGCAGCTTTCGAGGCCTATATGCAGGATCCGGTGACCACCATGTATGCGATCGGTTCCGTTGTGGGGCCGCATCCGTTTCCCATGATGGTGCGGGATTTCCAGAGCGTCGTGGGACGCGAGGCCAGGCAGCAGTTCCTGGATATGACCGGTTCCCTTCCGAACCATGTCGTGGCGTGTGTCGGGGGCGGCTCCAATGCGATCGGCATATTCAGCGGATTCCTCGATGATCCCGAAGTGGACATCATCGGTGTGGAACCGGGTGGAAGGGGTCCGGCCGATGGCGACAACGCGGCGACCATGACCTATGGTACACCGGGAATCATCCATGGATTCTCCTGTTATCTGTTGCAGGACAAGTCTGGAGAACCGTTGCCCGTCTACTCCATAGCCAGCGGACTCGACTATCCAGGTGTGGGACCACAGCACTGTTATCTCAAGGACATCAAGCGGGTCAAGTACGAAGTCGCCACCGACCGCGACGCGCTGGTTGCCTTCTACGATTTGAGCCGGCTCGAGGGTATTATTCCCGCACTGGAAAGCGCGCATGCCCTCGGGTACGCGATCAAGGTCGCGGCAAAGATGAAACCAGAGGAAACGATCCTGGTGAACCTCTCGGGACGCGGGGACAAGGACATGGACTATGTCATGGAGCATTATCCGCTCGAAGCCTACGAGGAGCAGAAACTCCTGGTGAAGTAGTACCTCTTCGCATGCACTTCCGACAACTTCTTTTCAGGACGACCGTTGATGCCAACGGTCGTCTTGCATCGTGGAGGTAGTACCGGGGAGATCCGGAAAACTTCCCTTCAGGTGGTTTGCACGGACGGTCGATTGGGGTAGACTGGACCCGAAGCCACATGGAGGTAGTGTGATGAATTCTGTGTTCACCATGGTCGTTCCCCAATGGCAGGGTGCGGCTGCCGGTACAGGCCCGTTTCATGGAGCCCAGGCAATCGTGAGGATGCTGGGGACCGATCGTATCGATGTGCAGGTTCCGGTGCATGAGCAATCGGTGGCCAAGAAGGAAGAGGGTATCTGGTACGAGTACGAGATAGCCGAGCACTTGAGAAGTGCCCTGGCGTCGCTCGAGGTTTCGAAACCCCGGCGTATTTTGACCATCGGGGGCGATTGTGCCAGCGATATCGCGTCGATCAGTTACTTGAACCACCTCTACGGAGGAGATCTGACCGTACTGTGGTTGGATGCCCACGCCGATCTCAATACACCCGAGAGTTCTCCCAGCAACAAGTTCCATGGCATGCCGTTGCGGCTGCTGTTGGGGGAGGGAGCTCCCGGATTGTTGGAGATGCTCCCGTCGACCCTGGAACCTGCCCAGGTGGTATTCACCGGATTGCGGGAACTCGACCATGCCGAGCGGCAATATATCGTAGCCAACGGCATTCCCAACGTTCCCATGTGCCATGAGTGTGCAGGCATGTTGGGCAATGTGGTCGCAAAGACCGGACGCAAACATATCTATATGCATCTGGATCTCGATGTGATCGACCCTACGGATTTCGATGCGGTCTCCTGCCCGACTCCCGGTGGGTTCTGGTTCGATGATCTGCTAGCTGAAATCGCACATCTGGGAAAGGAGTTCCCGATCGTGGGGAGTGCCGTGACCGAATACCAGCCGAAGGATGACGAGAATGCATTGAAGGTGCAGCGGGTGCTCGAGGCCCTTGGGGATGCTATGCGTTGGCTATAGGATCACCGGACCCATCGGTTGCCGGTGTGTTCTGCAGTGAGAACCCCTCGAAAATCCCCAACTCCCTGTTTTTCCTGACTTGGTCGTAGGCGAACACCTTGCCGCCCATACACAGGTACACGCCGGGGCCCAGCAGTTGCACAGCGGTGAACGCACACCCCAGATTGAACACCGCGTCCGAATTCTCCAAGGCGAACGGGACCATGGCACCGGTGAAAACGATCACCTTGTCCAGTTTTCGTGCGGCTACCACGCGCGCGGTCTCCACCATGGTGTCGGTACCATGGGTGACGATAACACGTCGTTCAGCTCGTCTGGAGCATGCATCGGCAATCTTCTTGCGGTGGGAGGCCTCCATGTTGAGGCTATCCAAGGCCAACAGCCGTTTGACCGAGACCGGAACAGCGCACCGCGCGGCCTTCAGGATCTTCGGAAGGTGCGACCGGCGAAAGGTGAGTTCGCCACGGATCTCGTCGTAAATCTTGTCGAATGTTCCCCCGGTGGTGACTATGCACAGACCGTCAGCAATCTTATCCATGATAGTCGTATTCTAGCACGCTTTCCCGTTTGCAAACACTGCAAATCGGCCGTATAATCGGGGGAGCACCGTCGCCAAGGAGGCCATGAATGCGCCAGAGTCCACTTCATGATGAGTATGCAGCCTATGAGGGTATCAGGATGATCGATTTTGGGGGATGGGAGTTGCCTGTCCACTTTGCCGCGGGTATCGTTGCGGAACATCATGCAGTCCGGCAGAAGGCAGGCCTGTTCGACATATCCCATATGGGCGAGTGCATGGTCACCGGAGCTGGTGCCGGCGAATACCTCGATTACCTGGTTACCAATTCGGTTGCCGATATGGAGGATGGACAACTCGTCTATACCCTCATGTGCTATCCCGGCGGAACAGTGGTCGACGATCTGATAGTCTATCGCCTCGGTCCCGACGAGTATTGGGTGGTTATGAACGCCGCGAACACCGAAAAGGACCTTGCGTGGATCACCCGGGACAATCCCAGGGCCGCGTCCAAGGATACCGCCATCGAAATCGTCGATTTTTCCCCGCACACCACCCAGCTTGCCCTGCAAGGTCCGCTTGCCGAACAGATCCTGGCCAAAGTGTGTCCCGATGCCCCGAAGCTGACTTTCTTCAGGTTCCTCCCGGATACCCTGGTCGCCGGCATGCGCTGCATGGTCTCTCGCAACGGGTATACCGGTGAGGATGGTTTTGAGATCTATTGTGACAACGAGCATGCAGTCCGGTTGTGGCGGGCATTGTTGGAGACCGGGACCGAATTCGGCATGCTGCCGTGTGGACTCGGTGCGCGGGACACCTTGCGGTTGGAGGCCAAGTTGCCACTCTACGGGCACGAGATCTCAGACGAAATCACTCCCCTGGAAGCCAATCTCGGGGTGTTCGTCAAATTGGAGAAAGCCGATTTCTGTGGGAAAGAAGCCCTTTCGGAACAACACCTGCAGGGAATTCCCCGTTCGCTCAGGGGTATCGAGATGCTCGATCCATCGGTTCCCCGCAACGGGTACCGTGTGTACCTGGGAGATAGGGATATCGGGTTTGTCACCAGCGGGACCAAGAGTCCCACCTTGGGTATCTTTTGTGGCTATGTGCTCATTGACCGCAATTGCGGGTTATCCTTCGGCGATACGGTGGAAGTCGAGATTCACGGCAAGCGCCGCAAGGCCCGGTTGGTGAAGACTCCGTTCTACAAGAGGACTCCCCGCAAAGCCGATTGAAAAGCCCTTCCTCGCTCATCCTCCGAAGAGATTTGGCTGGTGCGGACAACGGGTCGTTGCCCATGGTGCCGAATTGCACTAGAATATGGGCATGAGGAACGACCAACACAGCGACGGACTGTTGCCGCTTGACAACTCTGCGATCATCTACCCTCCGACAGTGGCCCGGTACAACACGCATATGTTCCGACTATCCATGGATCTTACAGTCAAGGTGATACCTGAACGACTGTTGACCGCCTTGGAACATGTCCTGGATCGGTTCCCCTATTTTGCCGTCTCGTTGCACCAGGGGTTCTATTGGTATTATCTCATGCCGAACCGCAAACCGGTCGCCGTGTACCCCGATGTAGCCTATCCCTGCGGATACCTCAACCGCAAGCGTGGGGCCAACGGGTATCTGTTCAAAGTACTCTATACTTCGCAACGCATCGCGATCGAGATATTCCACGCATTGACCGACGGAACCGGAGGCCTGGTGTTCCTCAAGTCGCTGGTAGCAGAATACCTGCGCCTGTCCGGTCGCCAGGTCGGTGAGGACCCCCAGGTGCTGTTACCAGATTCCCCCATGGATCCCCAGGAGATTGAGGATTCCTTCGAACGCTTCTACACCCCTTTGAAAGCGGTTTTCGGATTCGAGTCGAGTGCCTGGCACATGCCGTCCAAATATGGCTTGTCCGACAACGTCCAGGTCATTTCCGCACGTATGAGGATCGAGGACTTGAAGCGCATCAGCTCGGTGCACAAGGTGACGATCACCGAATACCTTGTGGCGGAACTGCTCGATGCGATGCAACGGATCCAACAGCAGATGGTCGCAAATCCGAAACGGTACAAGCCTGTCCGAATATCGGTGCCGGTGAATATCCGCAAGGTGTTCGGATCGAAATCCCTGCGGAATTTCACCCTGTTTGTCGTGGTCGGTATCGATGTCCGATTGGGCCATTACTCGTTCGAAGAGATCCTGGACCAGGTCGTGCACCAGTTGCGGGGCAATGTGAACGTGAAATCGTTGGGCAAGCAGGTTTCGCGCAATGTTGCCGGACGGCGCCACCCGGCGATCCGGTATGCGCCGAATCTGTTCAAACGTCCGTTGATGAAACTCCTGAGCGATTCGTATGGCGATGACATCTACAGTACGACGATCAGCAATATCGGCAATGTGACATTCCCCGAGGGGATGCGGGAAGTGGTCGAACGTCTTGATTTCCACCTCTCTCCGAGCAAGACGAACAAGACCTCCTGTGCCGCGATCGGCGCGAACGGGTACCTGGTCATGAACTTTACCAGCATCTACGCCACCAAGACCGACTTCGAACGTGAAGCATTGACGGCACTGGTACAAAAAGGAGTTCCGGTCGAAGTGGCGACCAACCGGAACTTGAAGGAACAGTGAGGAACAGTATGGCTTATTGTGTACGTTGTGGTGTGAAATTGGAATCCGGTGCGACCATGTGTCCCCTGTGCGGTACGGAAGTCCATGCTCCGTCCGATGTGATCGGACAGCCGGGTCTTCCGTTGTTTCCCAACGACAATACGGACGGTCCCTTCGAACATCAGAAACTCGACAAGAACCGTAAAGGTGTTATCGAACTGGTGATTGCCTTCATGGGAATCGCTGTCATCACATTGATCATAACAGCGTTCGCTTTAGGTGCTTCATTCTCACCTTGGCTACCCATCGGCTGCGTGGTATTGGGCGGCTCGTATCTATTGGTGGGACTTTTTGTGAAACCGACCTACCAGCATCTGGCTACCTGGTTCGCGGCCATTACAATCATATTGCTTTTCGTTATCGATATCAGCGACCGGAAAGTCGGCTGGTCGGCCTATGCGAACCTGTCGATCGTCCTGTTCTGGCTCACAGCTGTCGCACCTTGGACAGTGCAAAAGCGCAACCGTCCCTATGGCTACGTGTTGGCGGGAGTCGCTATCGCAGTCTACCTGTTGGCCATAGATGCATTGGCTGGCAATGCCCTCTCATGGTCGGTCACCATAGCGCTACCGACCTATGGAATATCTCTGGTGGCATCGAGCTTCTTGTTCCTGCGCATCCGTTTTGGCAAACCGACAATCACCGATATGGTCATGTCCTTGATCCTCGTGGTCTGTTGGGGTGTGGTCGCCGCGGATTTCTTCCATTTGCGCACAATCGAAAGTCCACGGCTACTCTCCTGGTCTTCGAGTGTATTCATCGTAGCCGTGTGTATTATGATTTTCCTCACCTTGACTCTGACGGTACGACGGGTTCGCGACTATTTCAACAACAGGGTCGTGTGACCCTGTCATGGCGATCTGTGCCAATTTAAGGTCGGCGATGAGTGGAGGCTGCCATGATACCTAGCGTCTCCAGAAGGTCCGGGTGAAGATCGCGAATACGGTATAGATTTCCAGGCGACCGGCTAGCATCATCAGCGAAAGGAACCATTTCACATATATTGGCATGGGACCGAATCCCGCGCCTGCCGGACCTACCGCCTCAAGCCCCAGGCCGATATTTCCCACTGAGATCAATCCTGCGGCGAACGAGGTGAGCAGGTCGAAACCAGCCGAGGCGACGACAAGGGTGGAGGCCAATACCAAGGCAAGGTAGATGGCGACAAAACCTGCGATCGCATTCACTGTCTTCCACGCTATCTTCTCCGATTCCGATTGGATGGTGAATATCCCCTTGGGATGCAGCAACGACCTGATATTTTGCCGACCAAGCTTGAACATCGTGACCAGCCGGGTCACCTTCATGCCGCCACCTGTGGACCCCGCGCAGCCGCCGATGAACATGAGCATGAGCAGGATCGCTTGGGTAAGGACCGGCCAGGTGCCGTAGTCCGCGGTAGCGAATCCGGTGGTGGTCATGATCGAAGCAGTGTGGAATGCGCCATAGCGGAGGGATTGTGCAATGGACTGGTAGGTGCCGCTTGAGGTGAGGCTGATGGTGGTGACCACCGTAGCGATGAAATAGATCGTCAGGTAGACCCGCAACTCGGTGTCGCGCCAAACCATGGTGAACTTCTTGCGCAAGAGGGCGAAGTAGAGGGTGAAGTTGACTCCAGCCATCACCATGAATATGGTTACGACCACATCGACGTAGGCACTGTTGTAGTAGCCGACGGAGGCGTTCTTGGTGACGAACCCACCGGTGGCGACCGAGCCGAAGGTCACGGTGAGCGAGTCGTAGAGGCTCAAGCCGCCTGCGAGCAATAGGATTGTCTCCATGAGGGTGACTCCCACATAGATGAGCCAAAGGATCAACGCGGTGTTCTTGATTTTCGGTGTGAGCTTGCTCTTTGTCGGACCGACTGCTTCGGCCCCGAACAATTGGAAGCCCTCGACACCGACCAGGGGTAGCAGGGCGACGAACAATACGACGATACCCATACCACCCAGCCAGTGGGTGAGCGACCGCCAGAACAGGATCGAACGGGGAGCGGCTTCGATATCGGCAAGGGTGGTCAAGCCGGTGGTGGTGAACCCGCTCATGATCTCCATGTACGCACTCGGATAGTCGGCGGTCGTATGGGTCAAGTGGAGGGGAATCGCTCCCAGGGCACTGGCGACAACCCAGGTGAGGGTGACGAACAGATAGACATCGCGCACGTTGAGGCCACGCGATTTCCACGACTTGCCTATGGTGAGTATGGTCGCGACATAGACGACAATGATCACCAACGAGACGACAAAAGCCCGGAACGCAAGCCACTCGCCGTAATACATGGCCATGATTGTAGGAATGAGCATGAATAGACCGATGATGCTCTGCATAGTGCCTGAAAGGCGTAGTATCTGTTTCCAGTTCATTCTTCTTTTCCCTGTATGCTATGCGAAAATCTTTTGGACGAAACCCAGTTCCTCGCGTCCGGCGCAAACGAGCAACGTATCGCCGACCTCGATCCGATAGGCACCGCTTGGGATGATATTGCGGGCATCCCAAGTAGTGATACCGGCGATAATTCCCTTGTTGCGCATGTTTATGTCCTTCAACTTCTTGCCGGCGACCGCCATGTCGGCACTGATGACGAATTCGAAGATCTCGAGCCGCCCGTTGAAAAGCGAGTGCACACTCGATACATGTGCCCCACGCATATATTTCAACAGGGAATCGACAGTGGCTTCGCTGACGCTGATTACCGAATCGATATCGAGGTGCCGTGCCAAGCGGATGTAGTTGTTGTTGTTCTTGATCAAGGCGATGGCATAGTTGATGCCGACACGCTTCGCATAGCTGGCGGTAATGATGTTCAATTCGTCGTTGTCGGTGAGGCTGATGAGCAGATCGTAGGAGGTCAACCGCTCATCCTCGAAGATCGTCTCGTCGGTAATGTCGCTGCGTACGACCAGCAAGTTGGGAAACAGCGACGCGAAATGTTCGCAGACAACCGGATCCTGCTCGATCAATACGATCGAACGGTGCTGGGACGGTTCGAAGGAGCGTAGGAGGAAACGGGCGATCTTGCTCCCGCCGACGATCACGATCTTCTTGGGCTTGATCCTATGTTGTCCAATGAGCTTGAACAGGGCTTCCTTGTCGTTGTCCGATGCAACGACGGAGAGGGTGTCGCCGGGGAACACGATGGTATTGCCCGACGGTACGATCCCCTCGTCCTCGCGGTTGATCGCGGCAATGACGAACTCTGTTCCTATGGTTGCCCGGCAATTGGCGATATTCTGGTTGGCAAAGCGTGATTTCTCGGTGACATAGATATTGTAGAGGACCAGGTTCGACCGTTCGAATGTAATGACATCGCTGAATATTCCCCGGTCGATGATCGCATGGATGCTCCTGGCCGCTTCGGCTTCGGGGTTGACGATATAGTTGATGCCGAGGATAGTGGCGGGCAATCCGTCCTTACCCGTATAGGTGAGGTTGCGGATGGCAGCGACGGTGGTGACTTCACTTCTGATATTCTCGACGATACCACAGGCAACCAGATTGATTTCATCGCTGTCTGTGACCGCAACGAACAGGTCGGCCTTCTTGACCTCGGCTTCCCCGAGTATGGCAGGGTCGGTTCCCGAACCCACTATGACCATGCAGTCCATCTTGCCCTGCACATCGGCAGCACGCTTCGGATCGTTGTCGATGATGACAACATCACGCTTCTCCTGAATCAAATGACGCGCCAACAGTGTGCCACGTTTCCCAGCTCCGAGTATAACCACTTTCATGTGTGCCATCATACCGTCACAACCAGGTTAAGGCAAGCCGGTTCCCTTGTTCGGACTATACCATGCGATTTAGACCAGGTCGGCCCACCTGCCATGTGCCGCATCCAGCAAATCCTCCGGTTTGAGCAGAAGTTGGTAGCCCCGCTGACCTGCGCTCACGGCGATACGGTCCATGAGCTGGATCGTCTCCTCCAGATAGAGGGGATAGGGACGGAGCAAGCCCAACGGTGAGACGCCACCTCTGATATACCCGGTGAGCGGACGCAATTGTTGCTGGTTCACCAGCTCGATGGAGTCGCTCCCGACAACCGCTCGGGCTTTCTTCATGCTGAATTCATAGGGTGCGGGGATACAGAAGACATGGATCGAGCGGTCTGTTGCCTGGGTGACCAGGGTCTTCACCACGTGCAACGGGTCGAGTCCCGTACGAGCGGCCACGCTCAGTGCATCGATATGGTCCTCGTCCCACTCGTAGGTGACGATTTCAAACGGGACACCGGCGGCCTCGAGTATTCTCATGGCATTGGTTTTCATACGGGTAGTATGCCGTTCGTTACCTTTGGATGCAACCGGTGTTATCCTTGTATCATATATATCATGCCGTTGTTCCGAAACTGGGAGTTTTTGGCTTATAAAGTGTGGAAATCGACGGAAGAATCGCATAGTATGAGTGTGCGATTGAAATTTTACAGGAGGATCCCGTATGAAACGCAACAGTAGACTTGCGATAATCCTGATAGTCTTTGTCTTGTTGGCAGTACTGGGCTGCGCGACGACCAATTCCGACGGTTCTCCGAAATGGACAACCGATCCTCCCTCACACTGGAGGACCTATTACTCGGTCGGATATGGAAAGCTTTCGAATGTGCAGAATTCACGCATGCGCGCCGAGTCGATGGCCATGGACGGCGTCGCACGTTGGGCGAGCACGACGGTGCAGGGGGCGCTGACGAACTATTTCCAGGATTCGGGAACCAGTGGGGAGCAGTCGTTGGAAATGATGGAGAGCATCTCCCGTCAGATTGTCAACATTTCCCTGCGGGGTGTACAAGTCGAGGAACATTGGACCGCGCCGGACGGTGGGGTGTGGGTGTTGGTCTCGTTCCCGGTGAAGAACTTGAAGGATGCCTACAAGGAGCAGAGTGCGGCGTTGGAGCGGGATGCCGAAATCCAGAAAGCCGAGCTGTTGGTCGAATATCTGGAACTTGAATTGGCAAAGGAAGGAAAATAACGTGAAAAGGAATATGTTAGGGGCGGCTATGCTGTCCATCATCATACTGGTCCTCCTGCTGGTCCTCGCCGGATGCACATCCGCTGTGAAAGTCACCCGGTTGGATGCGGATGCCGAGATCGATCTCAGCGGAAATTGGAACGATACCGATATCCAGATCGTCGCCGAGTCGTTGGTCGGTTCGAGCATGAAAGCCAATTGGATAGACCAGTTCAGGATTCGAAACGGACACAATCCTGTGGTGATTGTCGGGTCGATCCTGAATCGGAGCAGCGAGCATATCGATACCGCGATCATCGCGAAGCGGTTCGAAATGGCCCTGATCAATACTGGGAAAGTCGATATGGTCGCGGATATCGCCATGCGCGACGAGTTGCGCGACGAACGCGAATCGCAACAGTATTTCGCCAGCGAAGAGACTGCGGTGGCCTTGGGAAAGGAGATCGGTGCCGACTTTATCCTTCAGGGAGCGGTCAGGACCGTGGTCGACCAGGTATCTGGCAAAGCGGTGCGCACCTATTACGTGAGCGCAGAGTTGATCGATATAGAAACCAGTCGCAAGGTCTGGGTTGGTGAAGAGACGGTCAGGAAATTCATCCAACAAAGCAAGTACACCTGGTAATGGAAAGGTAGTGGATGTCCCGACGTACCAATCGCATCCATACGGCTCTTTTGGTGGCTGCCGTCATGGCTGCCACGTTTTCATGCACATCTGCCTTGCAACTGCAAACGGTGACGCAAAACCATCGGCAAGCCGACTACCAGGGTGCGTATGACGAGTTGAAGTCACTCGAGACGCACTATGTCGAACGGCAGGGGCGGTTGCTCTTTGCCCTTGATGCGGGACTGCTTGCCCACTATGCGAAGCAATGGGACAGTTCGAACAGGTTCTTGGACGAAGCCGAGCGCCGCATATGGGAAGCCTACACAGAAAGCATCACGGCAAACGTTGCCAGTTATCTGGTAAATGACAATACCCGCGCATACCAGGGGGAGGATTATGAGGATATCTATGCCAATATCTTCAAAGCCCTCAACTATGTGCATATGGGGGATCCCGAGGCGGCGATGGTCGAATTGCGCCGGTTCGCCGAGAAGCAGCAGATGCTCCAAAACAAGTACGACACACTCATGGCGGCAGTCGATTCCACTGCGGGAAAGCAGGCGGGGTACCAGGTGGATGCCGGCCTTTCGATCCGGTTCTCCTCCAGTGCCTTGGGCAACTGGTTGCACATGGTACTTGCCCGCGATAGCGGAGAAGTCTCCCAAGCCCAGTTCTCCGCCAACCAGGTGCGGCAGGCTTTCGCCAAGCAACCGGCAATCTATCCCTTCAAGGTTCCAGCGACGGTAGCCAAGGATCTCACGTTCCCGGCGGAAGGGAAGGTCCGGGTCAATCTGGTCGCGTTCACCGGCCTCGCTCCCTATAAGGAGGAGGTCGTCGAGCGCTTCTGGTTGTCCCCGGGGAATTACGTCAAGATCGCACTGCCGAGCATGGTTGAACGGCCCACCAGTGTCGCCTCCATCGATGTCCGCCTCAGCAACGGGACCCGGTTTGTACTCGAGCCCATGGAGGATATCGCAATGGTGGCACAGGAGGCTTTCCGCCTCAAGCGGAGCTATATCGAATCGAAGACAGTGATACGGTCCCTGCTCAAGTCGACCGGAACCGCTTTCATCGATGCCACAACCGATGCCATGTCGTCGAATGCCGAAACCAGTGACGAAGCCAATAGTATCCAGTTCTATGGGACACTGCTTTCGTTCGCCTCGCGGTTATTCAACGAAGCAAGCGAGCAGGCCGATGTCCGTCTTTCCCACTTTTATCCCGACATGGCATGGGTAGGGGGTGTGGACCTGCCGGTCGGAACATATGATGCCGATGTAGTCTATCGTGACCGTAGCGGTAGGATAATCCATGAACAGAATTTGACAAACCTTGAGGTGGCCCACGGGAATCTCGGGTTATGGGAGAGCGTATGTCCATTGTAGGGAAGGGAAGAACGGGAAAGGTTTCTACGTCTGCGGTACTCGTGGTCGGTTTTGTCTTGGCAGTGGTGTTGCTCGGTGCAGGGTGTACCGGTACGGGCAGGATAGGCGGAAAGACCCCCGGATGGGTCAACTCCCTATACGATTCCAGGTACGATGAAAAGGCGTTCTTGTGCGCGGTCGGGACGGGATCGACTCGTGAGAATGCGGTGAACGCGGCGTTCTCAAGTCTTTCCCAGGTGTTCAATGCCCGCGTCGAATCGACAGTTTCCCACTTTACGACCAGCACTGCAAGCAGCACGGGTGGCGAGGTGACGTTCACCGATTCCGATTCGCTTGTCGACCAAGGAAGTCTGACTACCGAGACAGACCGCATTGTCGGAGGACAAGTGGTCAACACATGGATCGCACCCGATTCGATTGTCTGGGTACGGGTCGCTATCGATCGGAAAAAGACCGCCCAGTTGTATGAGAAGGATATGGCCGCGATAGAACAGGAAGTCGGCCGTATCCGTATGGCCGCCGCTCGTGAAGAAGGTGCGGTGGTCCGGTTCTTCTCGTTGTTGCCTGCGTTGAAACTTGCCCTCCAACATCAGCAGATGGTCGAGCAGGTACGGCTCTTGACAGGGACCTCCAAGACTTCACTCGCACAGGCAGTCGAACGGGAGTTGGATGTGCTGGCGGCGGGCATATCCTTGGGCCTGGACGTCCGGGTAACTTCCACGGATGACTTGTTGGCTGAACAGCAGATCACATCGGCCAAGAGCCAATTGTCCAGCGCTTTCGGCTCGTTGTTCACCGACTATGGGTTTACCGTGTCGGATTCGTCGGCAGTTGGAACAACGTCGCTTCTCGTAGAGTATACGGTACTGCCGGTTCCACAAGCCAACGGACCGTATGCCAACGTCAGGTATACCCTGTCGGTGCAGGTCAAGGAGGGGCGTCAGGTTCTTGCCTCCTACCGGAAGGAGCAGCGGGAAACGGCCATGACGATTGAGGACGCCATCCAGCGCGCGCTCCGCTCGGCCCTGCACGAGGCGGTGGGCGGACTTGGGTTGGCTCTCCAGGGAGCCGAGCCGAAACAATAGGGACTGCCACTCGAGTCTTGTAACTGTTGCGGCAGCCCCATCGTATCTGTGAAAGGCAGGATCACTTGTCGTCTATGGCGAACGAGGTTCCCAATGCCGAGGGAGCTGCGTACGAGCCCTTCCGGTTCTGGTTGAGGATTGTCATGGCGGACAAGGTGAAGAATGTGATGAGGTAGGGGGCGAAGGCGAGGAATTGCGTTGGTATGACCATCTTCACACCGGCCGCCTGCAAGCTGAACTGCAAGGAAGTGATACCGCCGAACACTAGTGTGCCTATGACGGCCTTTCCCGGATTCCAGGTGGCGAATATGACCAACGCGATGACGATCCAGCCTTTTCCTCCAGTCATCCCGTCGTTCCAACTTGGAGTGAAGGAGAGCGAGAGGCAGGCTCCGCCCAAGCCGGCGAACATGCCCCCGATTATGGTGTAGAGGTAACGCAGACGGGGAACGGACAATCCCATGGCAGTGGCGGTCTTCGGCGATTCGCCGACAGCCCGTATTGCCAGGCCGTACTTGGTCTTGTACATGTAGTACCAACTGAATGGAATGATGAAGTATAGCGCGTAGGTCAGTACACTCACGTCGAAGAAGGCTCCAAGTATCGGAATATCCTTGAGAAACGGTATGGCGATATTGTCGAATTTGCTCGGGAGGTTCATGCCGACCAGGTTGTAGTTGTTGGAGGCGGGCCCCAACCGTTGGCCGAGGAAGTTGGCCAATCCGGTACCGAACATGGTGATTGCCAGTCCGCTGACGACCTGGTTCGCGCGCATCGTAACGCAGAGGAAGGCATGGATCGTTGAGAGCAACCCGCCGATGAGCATGGCCACAATCAGGGCCAGGTAGAGGTTTGCGGTAGCCATGGCGGTCGCGAATCCGGCAAGGGCACCCATGAGCATGGTACCTTCCATACCGAGGTTGAGGATACCGGTCTTTTCGGTATAGATTTCACCGAGTGTCGCATAGGTGAGTGATGTTCCCATCGCGATGGTCGCGGCAAGGAGTTTGGTGATAAAATCCATCAGACGGCCTCCTTTTTAATGACTTTGAGCTTGTGTTCGACAAAGATGCTGCCGGCCAACAAGGGGATCAACACCAGTCCTTGCAGCACTTCCCCCATCGATTCGGGGAGTTTCATGGCAATCTGGAGTGCGTCAGCACCCGTGGTCAGCGCTGCCATGACAATGGCCACAAGGATAGAGGCGAAGGGATTGAGCCCCGCCATCCAGGCGATGATGATACCGGTGAATCCGTACCCTCCATCGACACCCTTGGTCAGGCGGTGGGCGATCGCCGCGGTATTCATGGAACCGGCCAAACCGCAGATGGCACCGGAGAGCAGCATGGCAAGCACGATGTTGCGTTTGATCGATACGCCCTGGTATCGTGCGGCGCGCGGGTTCTTGCCGATCATGTTCAGTTCAAAACCCCAGCGGGTCTTGTACAGGAGGAACCACAACAGCACGACGAAGGCCAGTGCGATATAGAGCCCCGAATGGATCTTGCCCCAGACCGGTGGCAACCAGGCCTCGCGGGGGAATTCGGGTGTTCCCATGTTGCCCAACGGAGCCTTCCATGCGCTGATATAGAGGTATTCGGCAAGGCCGATCGCCACATAGTTCAGCATGAGCGTCGTGAGGGTTTCATCGACCGACCATTGGGCTTTGAGGAATCCGGGCACACCTGCCCAGACAGCTCCCAGCGTCATGCCCACCACCAGACCGATGGGAAGCAGCATCGGCACGGGAAGGAATTTCCAGAACTGCATGACCCAGGTGATGCCTATGGCTCCCCAGACATACTGTCCCTCGGCCCCGATATTCCAGAACTTGAGCCTGAAAGCCACACCCACACCGAGACCGCACATGAGCAAGGGAATCGATTCGACTATGGTGTACTGGAAACGCCGGGCATTGCCGAACGCTCCGTCGAGCATCGCCGAATAGGCTTGCAGCGGATTGGATCGGGACGCCAACAATACAAAGGCTCCCAGGATCAATGAAATGGCGAACGATGCCAATGGAATGAGAACTGCCGCACTCTTGGACTTGTTGTCTCGTTTCTCAACTACAATTCTCATGCATTCCTCCTGACACCGGTGGCTCCTGCCATCATCATGCCCAATTCTTCGGTGTTGGTTTCCTTGACATCCCTGATGCCCATGATGCGCCCTTCGAACATGACAGCGATCTTGTCCGCCACCATCTGCAGTTCATCCAACTCCTCGGACACCAACAGGACAGCATTTCCCTTGTCGCGTTGGAGGATCAGGTTTTGCCGGACCGCCTCGGTGGCGCCGACATCGAGCCCACGGGAAGGGTAGACTGCGATAAGCACGCCACCACAGGAGTCGATTTCGCGGGCGAGAATCGTCTTTTGGATATTTCCGCCCGAGAGGAATTTCACACAGGTGTCCTGGTCGGGTGTCTTGATCACGAACGCCTCGATCAACTTGTCGGCGAAGGCCCGGAGGAACGATCGTTTTATCACGGCGCCCCGCGATATCTCGCTGGTCCGGTACTTCTTCATGGCCAGGTTGTCGCCGACACTCATGTCCCCGACTACTCCATTGGCTCCGCGGTCGGCCGGAATATGGCTGACTCCCGCACGGATCACCTGCAATGGGGTGGAGTTGGTCATATCCTTGCCATCGATGAATATCTTGCCGCTGGTGCAGTGCAACAATCCGGTTATGGCTTCGGTCAGTTGCGTCTGTCCGTTACCGGCAACACCGGCGATACCGATAATCTCTCCCCGATGGATTTCCAACGACACATCGTCGAGAAAGGGTCGCGATCCGATTGGATTGTCCACAGTCACGTGGTCGACCTTGAGTTTTACCCCACCCGGATTGTATGCGCAGCGGTCGAGTGAGAAGAGGATATCGCGTCCGACCATCATGTTCGCCAGATCCTGTGGGGTGACTCCAGCGGTATCGCAGGTATTGACGGTCTTTCCTTTCCGCAGGACCTGGACCTTATGGCTGAATTCGATTACTTCATCCATCTTATGGGTGATGAAGATGGCCGATTTTCCTTCACTCAGCATCTTTTTGATGATCTTGTTCAAGTCACGGGACTCGCCGGGTGTGAGGACTGCCGTAGGCTCGTCCAGAATCAGGATGTCGGCCCCGCGGTAGACCAGTTTCAATATCTCCACCCGCTGCTGTTCACCCACGCTGAGGTCGTGTATGACAGCATCGGGATCTACTTGCAAGCCATATCGTTTGGAGAGTTCGGTTATCCTTGCCCGGATTTCATCGATTTTGGGAACAAAGGGAAGGTCCCGCATACCGAGCACGATGTTTTCAGCTACAGTCATGTTTCCGACGAGCATGAATTCCTGATGGATCATACCCACTCCGAGAGCCATCGAATCTTGGGGACTATGGATGTCCGCCAGTTCTCCGCGGATGTAGATGGATCCGCTGTCGGGACGATATAATCCGACCAGCATGTTCATCAACGTGCTCTTGCCCGCTCCATTTTCTCCCAGGAGCGCGAGCACCTGTCCGGGGTAGAGCTCCAGCGAGACATTATCATTCGCGAGCACACCGGGGAAATGTTTGGTGATATGCTCCATGCGTACGACAGGAATCTGTTGTGTCTGTTGGTTCATTGTTTGCCCATCCAGGTTGGCATCGGCCTCGAGTGTCCGGCGATGCCTTCAATACGGTGCGACTCTCAAAAAAGGGCAGACCGTAGTCTGCCCCGTTCGAGCGAATATATATCGGCTACTTGACCGACCCGATGACACCTTCCACGAACCAGTCCATGGTCAGCATCTTGTCGTCGGCCAGTTTTCCACCAGCTTGCTGGCGGACAGCACCTGTGTTGTCCTTCAACGGACCCCAGAATACATCCCAGGTACCATTGGCGATCTCGGCCTTCTTGGCCATGACCACATCCTGGAAATCCTTGGGGACGAGGGGGCTGATCGGAGAGAGGTGGACCATCTTGTCTTCAAGTCCGCCCCAGTATGATTGGCTCTTCCACGTGCCGTTCATGGCGCTTTCGATTGCCGGGATCATATAGTTGCCCCAGTCCCACATCGGTGAGACAAGCACGTTGTCGCTTCCGATCGCGGCGCGGAAATCGGCATTGTATCCGACTGCATATTTGCCACGTTCGATAGCTGCCTTGGCCGGTTCGGTGGTGTCCTGGTGCTGTGCGATGACATCGATACCCTGGTCGAGCAGTGCGATCGCACCCTGGCGTTCGAGGGAAGGATCGTACCAAGTGTTGGTCCAGACGACAGTAGTGGTGGCCTTGGGGTTGATTGCACGAGCGCCGAGGGCGAACGCGTTGATACCACGGACAACTTCAGGAGTATTGAAAGCTCCGACATAGCCGAGTTTGCCTGAGGGGCTCATCTTGGCTGCGATCATTCCGGCCAGGTACCGCATCTGGTACATTCTGCCGAAATAGTTGGACATGTTCTCGTTGGAGAGGTAGCCGGAGCAGTGCTCGAAGTAGACATCCGGATTTTCCTTGGCAACCTGCAACATGTAGTCCTGGTAGTTGTAGGAGTTCGCGAAGATGATCTTGGCACCGGCATCGATCAATTGTTCCATGGCGCGTGCGGAAGCATCGTTCTCGGGAACGTTCTCCATGCGGATCACTTCGATCTTGTCTCCGAAATAAGCTTCGGCAGCTTTGGTTCCCTGGTCGTGCATGTACGAATATCCCATGTCTCCAGGGGAGGTGATGTAGATGACTCCGACCTTGAACGGCTCATCCGCTGCCGGCGCGGCTTCTTTGCCACCCTGAGCGAACATGAGCGTTGTGGACAAGAGCAAAAGTACCAGCAACACTGACAGTTTCTTCATAGAAATCTCCTTCTGATGATATCTTGCGGGGCTAATCGTCCCACTTCAGAAGTGTATTCCATGGGGAGTATGCTGTCAAATAAAAATTGCAACAATTTGCAACTAGATATGTGAAAACCTTCACATATCCTATCGTATTTGAATATACGTATTCCTTGGGGACCTGTTCTCAATGCATATGGAAGCAAAAAGGAAACGACCCTCCGAGAGGAAGGTCGTCTATAAGAAAGTCCAGGAACCGCAAGTGCGGAAGTTGCATTACCGGGCGGTTACTGACAGGAGTGTCGCGTCGGATGAAGGAAGGATACTGACCAGGGTTCCGGGAGCATTTGAAGATACAATGAGTTCTCCGGTGGGGGAGAAGGAGACTGAAGTGCGTTCAGGGACGAATGCGTGGATTGTCAACGTTTCGGTAGCAACGACCCGTGAAGCGACAAGTGGGGACACGACAAGAAGAATGGCCAGCAAAACCAGTGCTACCGTTGTGAATGTTTGTACGCTCCTGCGCATCGTATCCTCCTGCAGTCGATCCTTGGATCAACCATGTTATATGTGCAATGTATCGGGGCAATTCAGTTTCGTCAACACCTAATTTCTTTTATGTAAAGAAATTATAAGTATGTCAGATGTTCTGGGTTTGATCGAAGTTTCGTGGTGGAAGTTTTGTCTGCAATGATCGAACTTATGGTGGAAGCTCTATACATATGACATGATGAGTAGCGTCGGCACCTGCAAAATCCCTATGGAAATCTGATAAAATGGAATAATTACAAAAATATAGGAAGTATTGCGCTCAGGTGGTGACATCGGTCAGCGAGGTGCGGGGGAGGTTCTGAACACCGCGGGAAACGGGTCAAAAAGTCCCCACTTCTATCAAACATTGATCAAATAAACGTTCAAAGTTGCGAGAAGTTTTTTTGAAAAAATTTAAAGATTCTTCTATCCGGGCTACCTTCGGATACAAATCGGGGCGTTTCGGACTGGCGAATGCCACAAAAAGCCGACAATCCCTGAGGACGTGGGTCTACTTTTCGTTACCGTTTTTACGGATGGTATTGACTTTACTTCACACTCTATTGCGTGGTACTATCGTGCTGTTGTCGAATCCATCGAATTGGAAGGTGCTATGAGGAATTGGAATCGGGTACTCCTGTCGATTGTCGTGCTGGTCGTTTTCTTGTCGATGTTGCCTGCTGAAGATAACGCGGTGATCGTACGTTCCCCATATTACGGAGGGACAGCGACTGCCACGAGCGATGAATCCATTCCACGAACCTACCGCGACCAGCTGGGCATTACAATCGAAGCGTCGGCCATAACGGGAGCCGATGCGAACCAGGAACGGGTGCTTGCCGCCATTTCGAACAACAGGTATCCGGTGACTCCCGGAGACACCTTGAGTCTCTTCTACACGGAAGGAAAAAACACGACCAGCCTCACACTCCAGGTCGACGGGTCCTATCGTGTCGTCATTCCCACATTCGGAACGGTCGATGGCAGGAACAAGACCTTCGTGGAATTTGCTCGGGAGATAGAGCGACTGGTGGTGACCTACCTGCCGTTCTCCTTGCCACGGGTGAACCTGGTCGGTACAGGAGCCTTCTCGGTCACGGTCAAGGGCGAGGTCGATTCGACCCGCGAGGTACCGGCGTGGGGATTGAGCAGACTCTCCTCGGTCGTGTCATCCGCCACCCGGTATGCATCCACCAGGCAAGTGCGTGTGACCTCGGTCGATGGAACAGGAACATCGTATGACCTCTATGCTGCTTTGCGCGAAGGCGATCTCAGCCAGAATCCCTTCGTCCGTGCCGGCGATATAGTAACCATACCCCAGGCGGGCAAGGTCATTGTGATTGCCGGTGAAGTCGGTCGACCAGGTGTGTACCAACCGCTGGACGGAGAAACCTTGGCAACCATCTTGACGCGCTATGGGAACGGTGTGCTGCCGAGCGGCGATTCCAATGCGGTGCTGGTTCGCAGGTATGGCACGGGTGCCAGCGCCACGATCGATGTGGCCAGGGTATCTTCCGACGAACTCGCCACATTCAGCGTCAAGCACCTCGATACCATCTTCGTCAGCCCGATTGTACCCATCTCCCGTGCGGTGACGATAGAAGGTGCGGTCAATATGGGGGAAGTTCAGGCACAATCCAGCGCCCTCGGTTCCTCCGGTCGAATCTACTACCAGTTCTTTCCCGGGGAGACGGTCCGCGAGATGTTGCAGGGGATCGCGCATCGCTTCTCCGCGGTCAGCGATCTGGGGGCGACCTACCTGTTGCGTTCGGACCGCCTGATACCGGTCGATGTCCAGGCGATCCTGATGGGCAATCCGTCCGAAGTCGCCAAGCTGCGACTTGAGGAAGCCGATCGGTTCGTGGTGCCGTTCAACCAGCTGTTCGTCAATGTCGCCGGCGGAGTGCTGCGTCCGGGAATATTCCCCTATATCCCCGACAAGGAAGCTTCCTATTATATCAATATGGCCGGGGGGTTCGATCCCGCGAAAAACCGCAACGGGGCCTATACGGTTGTGGACAAGAATGGCAACAAAATCTCCGAGGGTGCTCCGGTTCCTCCAGAGGCGGTTGTCACAGCCAAGCTCAATACCTTCCAGGCCGTCAACGGTCTGAACCTGGCAACGACGGTGACACTGGTAGGGTTGGTTGCGACCATTGTCGGTATCCTGTACGATGTCGTGGTATTATCGAGAATGTAATCCCAGAGGGAGGAGACGCATACGTGGACAGCATGAATATGGAACAACAGATTCCCGATGACGAGATGCAGGAGGGGATGAGCATCAAGGAGTTGCTCCATATCCTCAAGGTCCGCCTTGCCTGGATAATCGTTGTGTTTGTGCTGGTGGTGGCCGCTGCTGTCGGCTACCTGCAGTACGTGACGCCCATGTATGAATCGGAAGTGACCATCCTGGTCGATTCGTTGCAGAAGGGGACCGATTTCGAGAGCATGTTGCTGGGACAGAGCACGACGAAGATCTCCACCGAAGTCGAGTTGACCCTCAGCAGGAGCAATATCGAAAGTGCCTTGGAGAAACTCGACTTGTCCCGCTATCGGACCGAGGATGGCGTTTCCTATGCTGGCGATGGGGTTGTAGGCAATATCAAGAGCCGAACCAGTGTCACCACAGTCAAGGACACGAATATCGTCAGGATCACCGTGACTGACCAGGATCCGACATTCGCCCGCGATTTCGCGAATGCCTTGGCAGAAAGCTACAACGAGTTGCTGGGGAGCATAGCCAGAAACAACAAGACCATCCAGAAGGATTTCATCCAGTCCCAGATTCCTGTCAACGAGCAGCAGCTGCAGGCGGCCGCAGACGCCTTGGGCCAGTTTAGGGAAGAGAGCAACTATATCCAGCTCTCCGACAAGAGCAAGCTGCTTTCGGAGAAGATCGCCTACTTCCAGCTTCGCCGCGAACCGCTCGCGTTGCAGTTGAAGGAAGCCGACCTGATCATACAAGCCCATGAGGGAACCTTGTCTTCCTTTGCCCTGGAGACCCCCGGGTACGACGAAGTCCTCGCCGACATCGACATGGACAACCTGCTCGAATCCTATATGCAACGAAGTCGCGAGTTGATCATGTACGAAGCCATCCAAGAGGGTGTACCCGAAGGGTCCGACCGCCTGTTCGTACTGCAAAGCGCCTTGAACCAGCTCTCCAAATCGTTGTTGGACCGGGTGACGCTTCTGGTGGCGCCCCGGGGCCTGAGCACCGATCCGTTCATCATGGTCACCTCGCAGGAGTTGGCCAAGGCCATGCACCAGCGGGCCATGACCGAAGCCCAGATCTCGGTGCTTGAATCGATAGAAATGACCTATTCGGACGAATTGTCGCATCTGCCGATCCTTGAACGCCAATTGTTGGACTTGCAGCGCGATGTGGAGGTGTACGAGACATTGCGCATGCGCCTCATGGAGTTGTTGGAGGAGGTAAAGATCGCCGAAGCTGCCGTTGCCGGGAGCGTTACCGTTGTCGATCCTGCCATTGTTACCAGAAACCGTGAAGGGACGGCGATTCCCGTCAGCCCCAACAAGATGCTGATACTGGCTGTCTCGGTGCTGCTCGGAGGAGCCCTCGGTATCTTGCTGGCCCTGTTGGTGGAAATGCTCGATGTCACCATCAAGGATGAGGGAACGTTGAGGAAGTTGGCCGGACCGAACCGTCCGCTGCTCGGCTGGATACCCCTGATGAGCTTCAACCAGGATCTGGACATACCGTCGCTTGTTGTCCACAACGATCCCCTGTCCTTCGAATCGGAACGGTACAAGCTGATTGCAAACAACGTCTCGTTCGGAACGATGCGCAACAACCAGCGCATATTCAGCATCACCAGTCCGGGAATGGGTGAAGGGAAGACCAGTGCGACTGCGAATATCGCCACTTCCATGGCCATGAACGGTTTGAAGGTGCTGGTGATCGATGGAGATTTGCGCCTGCCGCAGTTGGAGACGTTCTTCAACCTCAAGAAATCGCCCCAGGGATTGGTCGATGTGGTGACTACGGAGATTTCGGTCGAGGAAGTGATCATTCAGCCTTTGGGTGATATTCCCTCCCTGCACCTGCTGCCACCCGGCTTGTTGCCCCCGTTGCCGTCGGCGATATTCAACTCCTCCGAATATGTGGAGATGCTCGACCACTTGTTGGGACTGTACGATTATGTGCTCATCGACACCCCACCACTGGTGTTCGCGTCGGAACTCATGGCTATCGCAAAGCATGTCGACGGAATCGCCCTGAACGTCCGTGCCGGAGTTTCTACCAAAGGCGGACTCAGGGAGTTGTTGGACAACCTGGATCTTGCCGGGATCAATGTGCTGGGTGTGGTTTTCAACGGTGTGATCGAATCGAAGATGGGTGGACACTATTCGAGCGGACGATACTACACCTACCAGGGGTCGTCATATGCCAAGCGCTATTACAGTTCCCGCTACAATACGGGGGATAAGGAAAGCAAGAAGGCCAGCCAGAGCACGAAGGTGCGCAACAGTTACCGTCAGAATTTCCTGAAGGACCTCAAGCGACGGGAAAAGGCCAGGAACCTGGGAACCGCCACACCGATCCATCCGTTCATAGATAAACGGGATCCGTTCCTGGACGATGACCACACCGCCAAGCCGATGTCAAATATCCTGCGAAAGAAAGTTGACGACGGGAATCGGGTGTATGCGGATATGTTGGCTTCGATCGAAGACGATCCACGTGCAACCGGCCGGATCGAGGAGTAGACACGATACGCCCGATTTGCTATGTTCAGTGAAAATGAAGGGTGGAGGAGTGCATGAAGCATCGGGTTTCCAGTAGAATGGCTACAGACCTTGGACCTCGTGTCTTCTTTTTCAATGATATGTGTTGAGAGCCGGTGATATTCACCGGTCTTTTTTTTGGACTTTCGACGACAATCGGATACAGGGAGGAGTAGGATATGGACAACATCTTCACAGGAAGATCGCTGGCGGTAATCGACGACCTGACAATCGCAGAACGGCGGTATCTGTTCGAACAGACGAAGACTCTGAAGACTGCCTTGGCTGGGAACGACCAGGAGACACTGGATCGATTCAGGATCAATGATCCCGATTTCGGCATGTATGAGGTTTTTCTGGAAGATAGCACGAGGACCCGTGAATCGTTTCGCAATGCAGCGAAGTTCCATAGGGCGAAAGTCAGCGATCTGGCCACCGACAGCTCATCATTCAACAAAGGGGAGAGCTACGCAGACACGTTCAACACCTTGGCCGGCTACCACAACAGCGTGTTCATTATCCGCAGCAAGTTGGAGGGGGTATGCCGTTGGCTCGAGGAGGAGGCCGGCGCATTCGCCGGGCGCAACAATTTGAGCAGAAGGCCTTCGTTCATCAACGCCGGAGATGGCAAGCACGAGCATCCGACCCAGGAGTTGCTCGACGAGTTCACCTTCCTCGAGGACAACAACTGGGAAACCTCGTCCATCCATCTCGCGCTGGTTGGTGACCTGTACCATGGAAGGACAGTCCATTCGAAGGCCGACGGCTTGAGGATCTTCGACCGGGTGAGAATCGACCTGATCGCCCCTCCAGAATTGGCCATGCCAGAGACATACCGGATGAGGATGGTGGAGAACGGGTTCGAGGTCCGGTTGTTCGATTCGATCGACGAATACCTTGCCCAACGGGATGTGGCCGACAAATGGTACTTCACCCGTCCCCAACTGGAGCGGATGGGTGAACAGATCCTCAAGCGCCAGGATGAATTGCGGGCGAAAGTCACCTTCCGCAAGGAATTCATGTGGCATCTTCCCAAAGGGAGCAAGTTCTACCATCCGTTGCCGAGGCATCGGGTGCATCCCACCATCCCGACGTTTCTCGACGATACCCCGCTGAACGGATGGGAACGACAGTCGATCAACGGCATGTATGTCCGCATCGTCCTTCTGGCGCTGATTGCCGGAAAAATTGGAGCGGATTTTACCGGGGAAGCCAAAAAGACGGGGCGCAACGACGAGGAGTATATCCTGCAAGTCGAAACCAATGCGACGAGTGCCGAGAAGAAGGAAGACGCCTATTCGGAAGGGGTGCGGCCCATTCGCGACGGCCTGGTCATAGACCATATCTGCCGGGGGGACGATCCTGCGACAATCCGACGCCACATGGCGCTTATCGTGAAGGTCATGGGATTGGACGATGGCAAGGGCGGGGAATGGATATCGACAAGCAAGAAGGATTCGGGACAATACAAAGGTATCGTTTTCCGTCCGGGCACGAGGGAACTCGACCGCAAGGACCTCAAGCGTTTGGCTGCGGTCGCAGCGGGATGTACGCTCAATATAATCCGGGACGGCGCTGTTGTGGCCAAGTACCGTACCCACCTTCCGCCACGCATCTACAACTTCGACGATCTGGCTTGCAACAACGAAGCTTGTATCTCGCATCCGTCACACGCCGAGGGCGTTCCCGCCCGGTTTGAGCGGACCAGCGACAACCGATATGCTTGTGCCTACTGCGGAACAGTCCACACGTTCAAGGAAATTTGGAAATAGGAGTTCGGAATGTACCATACACTGGAAGATGTTCAAAAGGAATTCGGTCCGCGAATCGCGGCGAAGGCACTGGAGATGGAGGCTATCAAGCTTTCTCCCGGCAATCCGTTCCAATGGGCCAGCGGGTATCGTATGCCCATATACAACGACAATCGTCGGCTGCTCGCCGATACACAGGCCAGGGCCCTGATTGCCCAAGGATTCGCAGCGGTGGTCGAGACCCTGGAAATCCCGTTCGATACGATCGCCGGAACTGCGACCGCCGGTATCCCACATGCCACCACACTTGCCGACACATTGGGAAAACCCCTGTGCTATGTGCGCTCGTCGGGGAAGGACCATGGCCTGAAGAACTTGATAGAGGGATTGGGGACGGATGGTTCTTTCCATGGCCAACGGGTCCTGCTGATCGAGGACCTGGTCTCCACGGGAGGCAGTTCGGTCAAGGCTGTACAGGCGATCCGCGATGCCGATGGACTGGTGTCCTATTGCTTGGCAATCTTCACCTATGGATTGGAGGCTTCGGTGCAATCGTTCGCCGTGCTGGAACCCCAGTGCCGACCGATTGCCCTGCTCGACTACGATACAATGGTTGCAACAGCGCTTGCGACAGGCTATGTTGATGGAAACGGTGCCGGGTTGCTCGGCCAATGGAGGGTCGATCCCTTCGGATGGGGCGCAGCAAACGGATTTCCGCCAGTGGGGAGGAACTGATGGAAAGATACAAGACGAAATTGCAGCGGAGTGCTGAACAGAGTGGCAATTGTGCCTGCATGGGGCTCGATCCTCAGTGGGAGGTCCTTCCATACCGCAGTGGAAATATCGCCGAGGACTTGCAGCGTTTCTTTGGCGAGCTGTTCGATGCAATGGTTCGCTACAACCTTGTTCCCGCCGCATTCAAGCCGAACATCGGCTACTACAGTGCGCTGGATGATCCCCGCAATGGAGCTTTCGAAGGCTCGTTGGCTTTGGCTGGTGTGCTGTCGATGCTGCAGCAGCGGTTCCCCACCATACCGGTGGTCCTCGATTCCAAACGGGGCGACATAGCCCGTTCCAGTGCGAACTATGCCCATGAGGCGTTCGATATCTGGCGTTGCGACGCCGTGACGGCATCCCCCTATATGGGAACCGATTCGGTTTCTCCCTTCGACGAACTCCGTGAGGGTTCGCATGGAATCTACCTGCTCAACCGCACCAGCAATCCCGGGGCGAAGGACCTGCAGGGGTTGATTGTGGTGGATGAAGTCGACGAGAAGGAACTGTATCCGCTCTATATGGCTGTTGCCCACAAGATTGCCCACTGGGCGGAGAAGATCGATGGTATCGGAGCTGTGGTGGGCGCTACCAACCTCGACGAGTTGGGTCAGATTGCGACTTACCATGGGAAACGGTCCATCCCCTTGCTCATTCCTGGAGTCGGAAGCCAGGGAGCGAGTGCGAAGATGACCATGCAGGCACTCAGACAGGCTGGGTATCCGGTCGCGTTGGCAAGGATCAACAGCTCCAGCGCTTTGACACACCCCTGGAAGCAGGCCCCTGCACCCGCCGGTTGGCTCGACCGGTGCATTGCGAATATCGACAAGTTGCTTGAGGAGACAGCGCTGTGAACTGGAACCAGGATCCCCTCGAGGTGCGAGCGTCCCTTTCCGGTTTGCACACCCGAATTCTTGCCGGCACCGAACCGGTTGGATTGGCCACGGTCTCGGGTGTGCTTTCCACCAAAACAGCGCTTGTTCGCCATGTGGATACCCATATGCCGGCTTTCTCGGTGGTCACGACGAAAAGTTTCCAGGTGACCCCAAACCCGGGCAACCGCGAACCGATTGTGTGCGAGGTGCATCCCGGATCGTTCGGCAATTCGGTAGGATTGAAGAATCCCGGTCTGGATGTCGCTCTGGCCGAGTTGCGTTCGTTGCGGAAAACCCATCCGATGCGGACACTCCTCAATGTCTCCATCTCCGCATCCACCATCGATGATTTCATCACATTGGTCGGAGCCTTCGAAGAGGTTGCAGACCTGTTGGAGCTGAACTTCAGCTGTCCGCATGCCAGTGCGGGCTATGGTGCCTCGATCGGGTGCTCCCCCGACATCTCGGCCCAATACGTACGGGAAATCCGCAAGGCCTTCCCGCAGTGCAAGGCGCTCATTTTTCCCAAACTCACCCCCAATGTCGACGATATCGGTTCTATTGCCAAAGCGGTGATGGAGGCGGGGGCGGACGGTATCACCGCCATCAATACCGTAGGACCCGAAATCCATATCGAGCCGATCAGCGGCAAACCCATATTGCAGAACAAGCTTGGAGGGAAGGGGGGCAAGAGCGGACGCTGGATATTCGACGAGGCGCTCGGGTGCATTGCCGCAATCCGCAAGGCTGTGGGCGAGCAGGTCCCCCTGATCGGTATGGGAGGAGTCTCCACCGGTGCCGATGTGGCGGCCATGATCGGTGCTGGAGCCGATGTGGTGGGCGTCGGTTCGGTCTTCGGAAAGGTCCACCAGAAACAGTGGGTGCCATTCGCCGATGCGTTGGTCTCCGATGCCGCAACGGTATTGGCAGGAAACGGCGATCCGTCGACAGCCGCAAGATTCGTGAAGACCGACGCTTCCATGCGATACGAAAAGAGACGCATAATCGAACGCAGGACCCATGGGGCGGACACTGTTGTGTTGACGCTGGAAGGCTCGTGGAACTACGAGGCGGGGCAATACGTTTTCCTATGGATACCCCAGGTCGGCGAAAAGCCGTTTTCGATCGCCGAGGCCGACCCATTGACGTTCGTGATCAAGCGTCGTGGCCAATTCACCCAGGCCTTGTACGACTTGCACGTCGGTGACGACCTCTACATCCGTGGTTTGTACGGTGCGTCCGTCGAACCCGATGCCACCAAACGGGCTCTTCTGGTTGCCGGGGGTACGGGAGTGGCGGTGTTGCCGGCCCTTGCCCGGCGTTTGCATGACCAGGCGACAGCCATGCGGATATTCGTGGGTACCAGTGAATCTTCCTCTGCAAAGAGTGGGGAAGGATTGCTCGAGTCGACGTTGGAACAGTTCGGTCCGGTCAGTATCGTAGCCGATGACGGCCTTCCCGGCAGGGTACTCGGTTCGTTGGAGTCTGCGGCGGGCACCGATGTGTCCGACCTTTCCTGCTATATCGTAGGTCCGACAGTATTCATGCGCATCGCCGCGGCGAACCTGCTCGCGACCGGAGTGCCTGCCCATCGTATCCACCTCTCGTTGGAATTGCCGACCCTTTGCGGGATCGGCATGTGCGGCGAGTGCCTGTGTGGCGATCGACTCACCTGTGCCTGGGGAACCTTTGTCAGTTACAGGTACTTGCAGGACAATGCACCGGAGTTGCTATGATCGATGTGCACGTGCATTTGCGTGATGGAATCCAATCGGAGAAGGAGACATTGGAGCATGGCATGCGTATCGGTGCCTCCTGTGGTATCTCCGCCTTCTTCGACATGCCCAATACAGCACCTGCGTTGACAAGCGAAGCGGCGATCCGTGCCCGTCTCGAAGCGGGAAGACGGGCCGCTGCAACCGTAGCGGATGCAGTGGGGAACGAAATCTTCTATGGGGTGTATGGCGGTGTGACCGCAGATACCGAACAGATCGACCGAATCGTTTCGATCCATACCGAATTGTTTCCCGCGGTGGTCGGACTGAAGATGTTCGCCGGGCACTCGACGGGCAATATGGGATTGACCACTGTGGAATTGCAGGAATCGATCTACAACTCCTTGGCACATCTCGGATACACTGGAGTCCTGGCTGTCCATTGCGAGAAGGAATCGGAGATGCACCCGCACCTGTGGGATCCTTCGAGACCGGAGAGCCATACATGGGCCAGGGGGCCTGAAGCCGAGGTTGCTTCGGTCGCCGACCAGATAGCATTCGCACGGAACTCGGGGTTTGCAGGTACCCTCCATATCGCCCACATCTCGACTGCCGGCGCGATTGCCCTGGTACGTGCCGCCCGATCCGAAGGAATGCGGATTTCGTGCGGGGCCACGGCCCATCACGCATTGTTGGACGATTCGGTTGCCGGAACGCCGGGACACCTGTGCAAGATGAACCCTCCGTTGCGTCCTGCCTCGGATCGTGATGCGGTGTTCGCCGCCTTGTGCGATGGAAGCATCGATTGGATAGAGAGCGACCATGCTCCCCATACGTTGGCGGACAAGCATGCCGGCGCATCGGGAATCCCCGGTTTTGCCGGCACAATCTTGCTCATCGGGCGACTCAGGTCGTGTGGTGTGTCGGAGCGGCATCTGGAGCTGCTATGCGGAATACGGGCATGCCACGTGTTCGGGTTCGACCTTCCTGTCCGAGTTCCCACGGCGGAGGAACATGCGGCTGTCTTGGAGAAGGCCCGAAACGCCTATCCGTGGGACCCGTTCGCAAGCATCAACTGACCGGGAGCTTGCCCCCCAAGGTCATGAACCGTTCGACATCGATACAGAAGGCGATTCCCGCCCCCGGTTCGGCCAGGCAGGGTACCATGCGGATAGCCTCAAGAACCTTTCCAGTCTGACCGGCACCGACGAGAACCATCAGCATCTCCTTCTCCGGCACCAGCTGTACACCGAAAAACTTCACATCCTCTTCTTTTCCGGTGCCACGCGCCGCGAGGATGGTTCCTCCGGTGGCCCCTGCGGCACGTGCCGCATCCATGACTTCGTCGGCGGCTCCTTTATTTACGATGCAGGTGATCAATGTGTGCGGACTATCCATGGGGTTTCTCCTTTTTCCTTCTGTTGTCTGCGGCTCAGACGGCAGCGGATGGCTGCTGTGCCGCAATATCTGTGGAACATCGAGCAACATGGCGATACCGCATGCCAGCCGTTTGTTCCGTCTGAAACTATGCAGTGCCTCCAGCACCGGCAGCACCTCCTCGTCGGCGAGCAGTGTCACTACTATTTCCTTCTCCGAATCTCCCATTCCCAACATGTGCAGGATGGCATTCTCGGCTACACCGGTTCCGAGCAGGATGGTCCCGCCCCGTGCGCCGGCAGCTTTGGTGGCGTCGACCAATTCTTCGCCAATACCCTGTTGTACGATACTGAGTAGCAGTTTGGCATGCAGGAAGACTGTTTGCATGGATTCATTCATAGGCGGTATTCCTCTCCACGGACGTTCGACCGTCCCTGGTGTTTCTTGTTCGATAGAGCAATCCGAGCAGTTGTATGGTCACCAGCGGTGTCATGGCAATCAGCGCAACGATTCCGAACGCATCGGCGAACGGATCACCCCCGGATGTCGCCGAGGCCCCCAGCGTGAAGGCAAGCAGGAAGGAACTGGACATGGGTCCCGAGGCGACTCCACCAGAATCGAAGGCTATCGCGGTGAACAGTGGAGGGCAACGGAACGTCAACAACAGGGCCGACACGTAGCCGGGAATCAGGAAATAGGCGAGGGGCAACTTGTATACGATCCTGACCATGGCAAGACCCACAGCCAGCGAGACACCGATCGAGAAGAACACGAGCACCAGCGATTTTCGGATGGATCCGCCGGATACATCGCGGACCTGGTCCGTCAATACCCAGACGGCCGGTTCGGCCAGGACTACGACCGCCCCGAGGAACATGCCGATGGGAATCAATATCCACAGGTAGGGGGAAGCACCGATCAACGATCCTATGGTGGACCCTATCGGCATGAACGCTCCATTGATCCCTGTCAAGAAGAGTACCAATCCGATTGCCGCATAGACTAGACCTTCGATCATCCTGATCAGTTGCCGTCGCTGTTGGTGCAACAGGGTGAATTGGAACAGGATGAACAATAGGGCCAACGGTCCCAACGCTTGCAGGACTTCGAGAGCGCTCGAGCCGATGAGACTGCCCAGACCCATGGTGGAACCTGATGCTTCGGTTGCCGCTACCACCGGTGACACCTCCACGGAGGCTTTCCCCAGCAGTCCCATGACCAGAACAGCTGAGATGGGGCCGATGGAGGCGATACCGACGAGCCCGAAACTGTCCTGCTCGCTGCTTCCGCTTTTTCGGACCGCAGCGACACCGACTCCGAGGGCAAGGATGAAGGGTACGGTCATGGGACCGGTGGTCGCTCCTCCGGCATCGAATGCGATGCCGAGGAAAAATGTATCGACCAGTATGGAGAGTATCGCGACGACGGCATAGAAGACGATAAGTACCCATCGGTAGGAAATGGCCAGTACAATTCGGGCGAAGGCGATGGAGACGAAGAGTCCGACTCCCAGGGAAATCGCCAGGACCAACGAATTGCGTGGAACGTGCGGAGCAAGGAGCGATACCTGTTGGGCAAGGACCTGGACCTGCGGTTCGGCAATGGTGATGATGAGACCGATGATGAATCCGGAGGCCAGCAACAGTGGGAGATTCCGCCTTTGCATCAACGCGGCCCCGGTACGTTGTCCGACCGGAACGATCCCGATATCGGTACCAAGCAGAAAGAGGCTGAGTCCCACGATGATGGAGATGGCTCCCAAAGCAAACCGTCCGACTTCTCTCCAGCCTACCGGGGCGATCGTAAGATTGAGGATCACGACAATGACGACGATCGGGATGACAGACAATGCGGTTTCCCTGAATTTGCGCAACAGGTTCACTTCGCCTCTCCTTGCAAGTGCTCACCTGTGAGCATACCGGTTATTCCGGCAACCGGCAAGCTGAACCGTAGCGGTGCCTTTCCCTCGACCGATGGTCGGTCAGGGGGGGCGGTTTGTACCGAAACCTTGGTAGACACCACCAATATCCACGTGGTATATTTGCGACAGTGAGGGCTGGATATGTCAAAAACACCGTTTTTCATCAGATTGGCCCGTCCCACCTACGGGAAATGGTTATTGCTTCGACATCGTGTGAGAACTGCCGATTATGGGAAAATTCCCAAAGAGGGTCCGTTCCTTATCCTTTCGAACCATGCGCATGTGTATGATCCGTTCCTCATCTCCTCTTCGCTGCCGATCCATGTGCGGTGGGTCGCCGGCGCGTATCTGTTCAAGAACCAAGTGGTACGCCTGCTGTTGGGCCGCTGGATCGGTGGTATCGCCAAGCAACAGGGGCGCAGCGACCTTCAGACGATCAGGGACATATCCGCAGCCTTCAAACAAGGTGAGGTGGTGGGTTTGTTCCCCGAGGGGACCAGGACGTGGGACGGCGAGCCGTACGGGTTCGATGTTGCGACGGCGAAGCTGGTCAGATTGTTCAATGTTCCTGTGGTGCTGCTGAACCTTGAGGGAGCCTATGCGCTCAAGCCCCGGTGGGCCAGATTTGCGCGCAAAGGCTATATGACCATCCGGGTCGTGCGGATACTCATGCCCGACGAGATGAAGGCCATGAAGGTTGCACAGATCATGCAGGTATTGGAAGACACCTTGGGCTTCAGCCATACAAAATGGGAGGCCGAGCATCGGATTCCCTATGTGTCACCGAGAAAAGCGGTGGGGTTGGAGAAGTTGCTCTACCTGTGTCCCTCCTGTGGTGGCAGGTCGTCCATCCATGCCAAGGGGGACCGGGTGTTCTGCGATGCGTGCGACTTGCATTTCAAACTCGACCCGTACGACGACCTGGTCCTGATCTCGGGTAATCCGAACGGTATCGCAAGTATTCCCGCCTGGCATGCCTGGGAACGTGCGCAACTGGGCACTATCGGCGCTACCCATACAGCCGAAAGTCCATTGTTTCCCCCCGATCGGGGGATATTGTTCCAACATGGGGTGGCCAGCCGGCTGCTGACCTTGTCCAAGCGTTTCTCCTTGACGCTCGAGCCGGCACGACTGGTGGTGAAATTCCCAAAGGTGGTGTCTTCGGGAATCCTGCAAGGACTGCAATCCATCATCTTCGACTTTTCACGGATGCAATCCATGATCATCAATGCAAAAGGTACGGTCGAATTTTTCCATGACGACGAACTGTGGCGAATCAGGATAGTAGGGGACCGTTCCATAGTGAAATATGTGGAACTGTTCACCGACTGGAAGAAATTGCACGGAAACGAAGATTCCAAGGAGGAACGGGCATGAATTGGAACTATATCATACACATAGGGATTATCTCGCTGTCGTTGCTGCTTGCTGCGCTCATGCGCGCCCGCATCAGGTTTTTCCAGAAGTATCTGATTCCGGCACCGATCCTTGCCGGCATCCTCCTGTTGGTCTTCTACAATTTCATAGCTCCCTCGTGGGGACTCAAGAGCGATTATCTGGGCGAGTTGGTCTACCACCTGCTCAACCTGAGTTTCATTGCCATGATGTTGCGTGTGACGGGAAAACCTGCGAACAGGAACAGGGGCAAGCGGATGCTCGCCGAGAATGTGACTGCGGTGATCGGGCAGTACGGGTTGCAGACCTTTTTCGGTCTGATGGTAACCGCGCTGTTGATTGCCACGGTCAAGCCCGACTTGTTCCCCGCCATCGGCTTCACCTTGGCCCTCGGCTTCGAGTTGGGGCCAGGCCAAGCCTATTCGATCGGTTCGACCTGGGAACGCATGGGCTTTGTCGGTGGATCCTCGGTCGGCCTCACCATGGCGGCCATAGGCTTCCTGCTCGGCTCCTTCGGCGGAGTCGTGCTGATCAACCAAGGTCTCAAGCGGGGGTGGATCGGACAGGAATACCTCGAGAAGATCAAGAAGAAGAGTATCCGGACCGGATTCTTCAGTCGTGTGGAGTCGGAACGTCCGGTGGGTTCGTATCTTTCGACCGACGGGGAATCGCTCGATACGTTCAGTTACCATATCGCGCTGATCATGTTCACCTATCTGGTCAGCTGGGGTTTCCTGACGCTGTTGACCAAGCTGCTGCACCTGATCGGCCCCCTGGGGGTAGACCTCGCGGAGAGCCTGTGGGGCATCAACTTCATATTCAGCGCCTTCTGCGCCCTAGGTGTAAAAATGTTCATGCGATTGGTGAAGGTCGAGACCACGATCGACAATGCCACCTGCAACCGGCTCAGCGGGTTGTCCGTCGACCTGACGGTCGCGGCCTCCCTCGGTGCCATATCGTTGGTCGCCGTGCAGGGGTATTGGCTGCCGATCCTGGCCTTGGTGCTCGTGGGGGCTTTCCTCACCCTGGTCATATTGCCCGCCTACTGCTCGCGGCTGTATGACGACCACCAGTTCTACCGGATGCTGGTGATCTATGGAACGGCTACCGGGACACTGCCGACAGGACTGGCGCTGCTGCGTGTCGTCGACCCGGAGTTCGAGACCCCGGTTGCCACCGATTACCTGTACTCGGTCGGCATCGTGTTCATCCTGGCTATTCCGATTATCCTGAGCGTGAACCTTCCCGCCTTCAGTGTGACCCGCAACCGGCCCGAACTGTTCTGGCTGGCTGTGGGAATTTCGTTCATGTATCTGCTCGCCGCGTTCATCGCCTATGTGATCCTGGCAGGCAAGAAGGCATTTGCCGGTAGGGCGAAACTGTTCCATGTCGGAGAGTAGGGTATGGAGCGTTTCACCGAGAACCTGATACGGCGGACCCGTGAGTTCGCCGGGCAGGTCGATGCATTGGAATTCGATATCGACGGGTACGTCTACAATCCCTTGTCGTATGCCTGGGACATGCACGAAGCGTACCTGAAGCGGTATGTGCACCAAGGGGTACCGGTGCTGTTTCTCGGCATGAATCCCGGACCGTTCGGCATGGCTCAGACCGGGGTACCCTTCGGCGAGGTCGTTGCCGTACGCGAATGGATGGGCTTGGACGAACCGGTAGGCAAGCCGGCGACCGAACATCCCGCCAGACCGGTCAAGGGCCTGGAGATCGGACGGAGCGAGGTCAGCGGGAAACGGTTGTGGTCGCTCATGGCCCGGCGTTACGGGACGGCGCAAGCCTTTTTTGCCCGGCATGCGGTCATGAACTACTGTCCGCTGGTATTTGTGGATGCGGGGAAGGGCGGGCGCAATGTGGTCCCCGAGAAGTTGCCCAAAGTGCAGCGGATAGCATTGGAGGACCTCTGCGATACATACCTGGACGATATGGTGTCGCTGATCGGGCCACAATTTCTGGTGGGGGTGGGGTTGTATGCCAAACGCAAGCTCCAGGATTGCAACCGGCGTCTCGGGGGAAACCGGACTGTCTGTTCCGTTCTGCATCCCAGTCCCGGCAATCCCCAGGCAAACGCAGGATGGGCCGATCGGGTTACGGTGCAACTGCAAGAGGCACACATATGGTGATGCTTCCTTCCCGACGTTTGTCTGCTCCCGCATACGCGAAAGTGAACCTGCATTTGTGGGTAGGTCCCCGACGTGACGACGGTTACCACCCGATTGCCTCGATTTTCCAACTGATCGATTTGGCCGATACCGTCTCCCTTGCAATGTATCCGGCACCTGTCTTGGACATACGGTGCAATCCTCTGCAAGGGGTCGATTCCGAGCACAATACCATGGTGACGGCGGCGCGGTTGTTTTGCGAGCACACTGGACGCGTCGGTACAGTGGATATCGCATGCGAAAAGCGCATACCTCTCCAAGCCGGCCTGGGAGGGGGGTCCAGCGATGCCGCAACGGTGCTGCGACTGCTCGACGAGGCCTGTGGGAACCCCTTGGGCCAAAAGGCGTTGTTGGAATTGGGAGCCCGGGTCGGTTCGGACGTTCCCTTCTTCCTCGGCAGCTCGGCGGTTGCCTTCGTCCAAGGGCGGGGCGAACTGGTGGAACCTCTGCGGGCCCGGGAAGACTTGTTTGCCTTGGTGGTCATGCCGGTCGGCAGGGGCATATCGACTGCTCGGGCGTTCGCCGACCTCGACGCATTGCGTGGGCAAGGGTACGGCATTCCCCAAACTCCCGATGGAGCCTCTCTGGCAGTCCGGTATGCCGAAAAGGTGTCCAAGTGGGACTTTTTCAACAATTTCCGCCCTGTCATGGGAGAGTTGGCACCCCTATACGACCAATTGGATGCCCTGGTGGCACACGCGGACGGTTGTTTCGGTACGGTGAGCGGTAGCGGAGCGTCCTATTGCATCGTCTCCGAAAGTCAGCAGGCAATAGGGATAATCAAGACAAAAATTGAAAGAATTTCGCATTATGTGTGCCTTTATTGTATAAAATGCTTGCATCGTGGACATTCTGGTGATACCGTTTCCTTATGATACAGCGTAAGGGGTGTTCGCATGGAAATTACCGACGTGAGGGTTCGTAGAATAGCTTCCGAGGGAAAATTGCGGGCGTATGCAACGATTACGTTCGACAATCAATTCGTCATTCACAATCTCAAAGTCATTGATGGTAAATCTGGTTTGTTTGTCGCGATGCCTAGCCGCAAAACTAAAAGCGGGGAGTTCAAGGATGTCGCGCATCCGATCAGCAGCGATTTTCGTGCGACAATGCAGGACGCGATCCTGGTCGCATATGAGAACGCACCTCCTCCGGGAAGCGAAGAAGAGTACGAAGAAGAGTCCTCCGAATAAATGGTTTCACTTCCGTTGTGGTCTGCCCCATTCCGATTTTTTCCGGTACAGGCCATGGGGGCAGGCGTTGCTTCCGGAAGTCTTCGAATTCTTGACCGTCTCAAGAGGCAATCCACTGGACTTGACGTTCTCCGAACTCGCTCGCCGGGGGGACCGGCAGGCCGCTTCCTTTCCGCTTGCTTCGTTTGGGAACAAAAACAATCTTATACCCGTGAACCTACTGGACAAAGCAAGGGAAAACCTGTATTTTTGTGGGCGGTGTCTTGTTCTACGGCAAGGCACTGCCATACATGTATATGTGGGCGTAGGGGTGTAGCCAAGCGGTAAGGCTCCGGTTTTTGGTGCCGGCATGCGTAGGTTCGAATCCTGCCGCCCCTGGTAAGGAAAAGTACAAGGAGTTTTTCATGAAAGACACGAATTTGACCGGCACGTTGCGAACGGAAGATTTTGGATCTGCTGGCTCCAGAAGAGTGCTGGCCGCGGGTCGTATTCCAGCAGTCATCTATGGAAAAGGAAAAATGGAACCCGTTCATATTACACTTGATGCCAAGGACTTCCAGAACAAGATGCGCCATTTCTCCGAATCGACACTGTTGACCATCAAGATTGGTCGCAAGAACCATTCGGTTTTGATGAAGGACTTTCAGGAGAATGTCATGTTGGGCAAGATTTTGCATGTCGACTTCTTCGAGGTCACAAAAGGCGAGGTTTTGCGCACACACGTTTCGATCGTTCTCCATGGCAATCCGGACGGAGCGAAGTTCGGTGGTGTTCTTGAACAGGTCACCCATGAGATTGAAGTGGAATGTCTTCCCAAGGACCTTCCCGAGCACATCGTTGTCGATGTCACCAAGCTTGGACTGAATGAAAGCATCCATGTTTCATCACTCGAAGTTCCCGAGGGTGTCAAGATCCTCACCCATGGTGAGACCACTGTCGCCAGCGTGAAGGGTGTGAAGGAAGTTGTCGCAGCTCCTGAGACTGGGGAAACCGAAGTCGAAGGTGAAGAAGCGGCAGACGAAGACAAAGAATAGACGGTATAGCAAGGAGGCTCTCCTGCGACTCGTTTTCGGGCTGGGTAATCCAGGTTCCCAATATGCCCATTCACGACATAATGTAGGCTTCGATGCCATAGATACCATTGCGGCGTTTCTTCAATGCAAGTTGAGGAAACGCTTTTTGCGTCTCTATCGGCAAGTGACGATATCCTTCGAGGATGGAGCATCCTCGCTGCTGGTCCAGCCGTTGACCTTCATGAACAAGTCGGGAGAGATCGCGCACCATTTCATACCCGGCCATTTTTCAGTGGAGGATCTGGTGGTGGTGTGCGACAACCTTGATTTGCCACCGGGCACGATCCGGATCCGCAAAGGTGGTTCGTCGGCCGGGCACAACGGGCTGAAGTCGCTTATCAGGGAACTCGGTTCCGCCGAATTCATCCGCGTCTATGTGGGAATCGGTCGTCCACAACCGGGGAAAACGGTGGTGGAGCATGTCTTGGAGGCCCCCGATAGCGTTGCTGGTCGAGAAGCGTTGGAGCAGGGTGTCGCATTGGCAGCGGAAGCTGTCATGGCCTTGTGCAAAGGGGCGTCGGTGGAGGAGGTTGCCCGTGGGTTCAATAGACGAAACGGTATTGACTGATTGCCAAGCCTTCTTTACCCGCAATGACCTTGCTGTGGACCACGGCGTCGTCGCAGCGTTCAGTGGGGGGGCCGATTCGCTGGCTTTGCTGGTGCTCCTTCGCTCGATCGTACCGAACGACAAGCTGCTTGCCGTATATGTCAACCATCGCCTCCGTCCTGACTTGGAGCTTGAGATGGAGGAGCGACTCAACAGCGACAATTGCCGTGCGCTCGATATTCCATTGCGGATAGTCCGTCTTGAACAGCATCAGGTCATGCAACTTGCACGTACCCGTGGCAATGGGGTGGAGGAGGCGGCGCGTATCCTCCGGTATGAGGCACTGGACCGCGTGAGGATGGATGTCGGGTTCTCCTATATCGCAACAGCCCATACGGCGGACGATCAGGCCGAGACGGTGCTCATGCGTCTGTTGCAGGGTGCCGGGCCATCATCCATGCGGGGTATATCCGCCATTTCGGGGAGGCTTGTCCGTCCGATGCTCTCCATGACACGCAGCGATGTGATGGAGATTGTGAAGGGTTCGTCCCTGCAGTGGTCGGAGGATTCCACCAACGGAGATCTCCATTTCCTGCGGAACAGCATTCGCCATGGGATAGTGCCGTCGATTGCACACGTGTTTCCCCACTACCGCCGGGCATTGGAGATGATAGCCCAAAGAAGTGCCGAGTACGTCGAGGCGCTCGCTCCCCAGGTGGTACAGGCTGTCGACCATGTACTGCGTACCCACGACGATTCCGTCGAGCTGCATATGCGTACCTTGCGTGGGAGTCCTCGGGCTATCCAGGAGCAGGTGCTGTACCACAGCTGGTCGCTGGTGACCTGTGCAAGTGGACAGCGATTGCCGTATCGGAATGTGAAGACGATCTTGGATCGGCTTGAACAGGACTGGCCGGATGGGCACCGACTCGATATCTCGGGAACGTACCTGGTGCGGACCGGGGACAATCTGCTGTGGTTTTCACGCCAACGGGCTCTAGCCGCCGGGTACGTCTCGTTGGTATATTCCGATTGTACGTCGTTGGATGGATCCAAGGTGTTGGTGACCGGCGAGGATGCGCAATCGGCCGTTCCGAAAGATATGCGTGCACGGATCGACCCGTCGACACTAGCCGCGCCGATCGTGGCGCGTTCGGTTCGACAGGGAGACCGTATCCGATTGGCCGAAGGGACCAAGCAGGTAGGCGCATTGCTTGCCGGTTGGCATATTCCGAAGGAAGACCGGTGGCGGATACCCGTATTGGAAGATACCTTGGGGATTTTTGCCGTGTTGGGGGGAGCGTATGGTGGCAAGGACCGCATTGCGAAGCGGTGTCTGGCCCCTACCCTTGCCCGAAACGTCGGTACATTATATAGTGTTGTGGATAGAAAAGGATAGGATTGTGGATAGAGAGCACGAAGACGAGAAAAGACCGAATACTGGTGAACAGGGAGCTGGGGAACGGCCTTCCAAAGAGTCCGAACGGCCGGATGATGCCGGTCGCGACACCCGCAAGGATACACGCGATACCGAAGGGGACAAGAATTATTGGACCGGGCGGAACAACCAGCAGTACCAGCAGGAACACCAGCAGCAGAAGCGCCCCGGCGGCTCACCGGGCCCCAAGTTCGATTTCAGCCGCAAGAACCGCATTGCGCTGGGCTTCTTCGTCTTTCTGATCGCCACGTTCACCTTCATGTTGTTCAGTGAAGGGACTGCGATGAATACCCAGGAGGTACCGTACAGCGCTTTCCTCAACTATGTGGAGGCCAACCAGGTCAATGCGGTGGAAATCCAGGACAAGAACGTCATCACCTTCGCCCTGCGCAACAATATGACTGCCATGACCCGTATCCCTTATGAGGATACGACACTCATGGATACGCTCAAGACACACAATGTCCAGATCACCGGAACCGAGCGTGGTGTGTCCATGCTGCAGGTTGTGTTGCAGCTGTTGCCATGGCTCATCTTCATAGGCTTCACCGTCATGCTCTGGCGTCAGACCAAGGGTGCCAATGGGAATGTCATGGCTTTCAGCAAGAGCCGGGCCAAAGAGTATATGGATACCGACGTCAAGACTACCTTCGACGATGTCGCAGGCCAGAAAGAGGCCAAGTACGAGTTGCAGGAGGTCGTCGACTTCCTCAAGCATCCGAGCAAGTTCCAGGATATCGGGGCCAGGATTCCCAAGGGTGTCCTGTTGGTCGGACCTCCGGGAACAGGCAAGACGCTGTTGGCGAAGGCTGTCGCCGGGGAAGCCGGTGTGGCCTTCTTCCACATGTCGGGTTCGGACTTCGTCGAGATGTTTGTCGGTGTCGGAGCTTCGCGTGTACGGGACTTGTTCGAACAGGGACGCAAGAACGCTCCTTGTATCCTCTTCATCGACGAGTTGGATGCGGTCGGCCGTACCCGTGGTTCAGGTCTTGGCGGCGGACACGATGAACGTGAACAGACGTTGAACCAGATGCTCGTCGAGATGGACGGGTTCGATACCGCGACCGGTGTCATAGTGATTGCGGCGACCAACCGTCCCGACGTGCTGGATCCGGCATTGCTCCGGCCTGGCCGATTCGACCGCCAGGTTGTGGTCGACATGCCCGATGTGGCCGAACGTGAGGCGATACTGGGTATCCACTGCAAGAAGATCAAGAAGGCCGACGATGTCGACTTGAACAGGATTGCCCGGGCGACTCCCGGAACCAGCGGCGCCGATTTGGCGAACCTGGTCAACGAGGCGGCTCTGTTTGCCGCGCGTTCGGGTCGGACGACCGTCACAATGCATGATTTCGAAGAGGGGCGGGACAAGATATTGCTCGGTGTAGCCAAGCAGTCGAAGGTCATGACACCCGAAGAGAAGCGGGCGACGGCGTACCACGAGGCCGGCCATACCCTGTTGCACTACTATCTGGAGCATCTCGACCCGTTGCACAAGGTGACGATCATTCCGCACGGCAGGGCCTTGGGATTGACCATCTCGTTGCCGGAGAAGGATGCCTACACCAAGAACCGCAGTGCCTTGAACGATTGGATCAAGGTCTGCATGGGCGGTTATGTGGCCGAGGACCTCGTCTATGGCGAGACCACCACAGGAACGAGCAACGATATCAAGCAGGCAACCGATATTGCCCGTCGCATGGTCACCGAATGGGGCATGAGCGAAATGGGATTCATCGGATTCGGAAAAGAGGATGAACCATTGTTCCTCGGCAGGGAAATTGCGCAACACAAGGATTATTCGGAAGATACCGCCCGTCGGATCGATGCCGAAGTCACCAAGATCCTGGAGTCTGCCATGGCGGACACCCGGTCCATTCTCACAGAGCACCGGGACCAGCTCGATACGCTGACCAACGAGCTCGTGGAGAAGGAGACGCTCGACGATGCGCAGATCCGCGTGTTGTTGGGATTTGATCCGGCAGAACAGACGACAAGGTTTATTTGACCTAAAGAAGAGAGATACATGTCCAAAGACTCACGGTATACACGGAATTTTTGCATCATTGCCCACATAGACCACGGCAAGTCGACGCTTGCGGACCGCTTCATCGATATGGCGAAGCTGGTCAACTCGCGAGGTCCGATCCAGCAGCAGATGTTGGACAACATGGATATCGAGCGTGAGCGTGGTATTACCATCAAAAGCCAGGCTGTCGCGATTCCCTATACCGCGGCCGACGGCCACGAATACACGTTGAACCTGGTCGATACTCCGGGTCACGTGGACTTCTCGTATGAGGTGTCGCGTGCGATAGGTTCGTGCGAAGGTGCCCTGCTGTTGATCGATGCCGCCCAAGGCGTCGAAGCGCAGACACTGGCCAACATGTACATGGCCATGGAGTTGAATCTCGAGATTATTCCGGTGATCAACAAGATAGACCTTCCCAGTGCCGATATCGAAGCATGCAAGCATCAGATAGACCATGATCTGGGACTCGATCCCGATCTGGCCGCACTCGTGTCGGCAAAGACCGGCCAAGGTGTGGACCAGCTCTTCGAGACGATAGTGCAATACATACCGGCACCCAAGGGAGATCCCAAGGCACCGCTTAGGGCATTGATATTCGACAGCCATTACGATCCGTACCGCGGTGTCATAGTCCACTTCCGTGTGTTCGACGGAACCATTTCGGAAGGACAGGAGATCGTCCTCTACTCGACCGGTGCTGTCCATACGGTGGAAGAGGTCGGTGTCTTCAAGATGGGCCTGGTCCGTACCCAGGCCCTCAGTGCAGGCGATGTCGGATATTTCATTGCGGGCATCAAGACTATCCGCGATATCCGCGTCGGCGATACGGTCACCGATTCCGCGAAGCCCTGCAAGACTCCCTTGCCTGGGTTCAAGGAAGTGAAACCGGTCGTCTATTCCTCCATCTATCCGGTCGATTCCAACGATTACGAAGAGTTGCAGGAGGCGATAGATCGGCTGAAGCTCAACGATGCCTCCTTGATCTACGAGAAGGACTCGTCCGCGGCCTTGGGCTTCGGGTTCCGTTGCGGGTTCCTGGGGATGCTGCATCTCGAGGTTGTCCAAGAACGGATAGAGCGCGAATTCGACCTCTCCATCGTCTTCACCAGTCCATCGGTGCGGTACATCGTGCATATGAAGCAAGGCGACGAGGTCCGTATAGACAATCCCCTCTCGTATCCCGATCCCATGAAGGTCGATTACGCCGAGGAGCCCTATATCCAGGCCCAGATCATAACCCCCACCACCTATGTGGGAAATATCATCAGCCTATGCATGGAAAAGCGTGGAATCCAGGCTGCCATGAACTACTTGGACGAAAAACGTGTCGAGCTTGTCTATGAGATGCCGTTGGCCGAGGTCCTTTTCGAGTTCTACGACCGCCTCAAGTCGGTGTCTCGTGGGTACGCCAGTTTCGACTACCATGTGATCGGCTACCGGAAGACCGACCTGGTCCGCCTCGATATCCTCGTCAATGGCGAGCCAGTCGATGCCCTCAGCCAGCTTGTGTTCCGCGACAGTGCCCAAAGCCGCGCCCGGCAGGTTTGCGAGCGCCTCCGCGAAGAGATTCCCCGCCAGATGTTCAAGATTCCCATCCAAGGGGCTGTCGGTGGTTCCATTGTCGCACGCGAGACGATCAGCGCGTTCCGTAAGGATGTCACGGCCAAGTGTTACGGTGGCGATATCAGCCGTAAGCGCAAGTTGCTCGAGCGTCAGAAGGAAGGCAAGAAGCGCATGAAGATGGTGGGGAATGTCGAGATTCCGCAGCAGGCGTTCTTGGCGGTGCTTAAGACAACAGACTCCAGTAAAAACTGACCTTCGATTGAGCCTGCGCCTTGCGGCGTTCCTTGGCATTCACATAGACATACTATGCTCATGCCGTGCGGGCCTTGCCATACGCAGGCTCGTCTCGAAGGTCGCTGGTAGGGGAGCGCACTACGGCGTACTTATCCTGTAGTGTCGATACCTTTCATCAAGCCAAGACTGTCACGTAGTAGTCGTTGAGGCTCGAACCCGAGTAGAGCAGGGCGTAGAGGGCCTCCAGCACCACGAACTGGCGTTCGAGACCTTTGCCACGCACCAATTCCCCCAACAACTTGATAGTCCGAAGCCCTTCTATCACCGTCGTGCTCTTGGGGTCGTTGGAAAAACCTTTGCCGATCAACAGCCCCAACGTACGGTTGCGGCTGAGATCGTTCAGCGCGGTGAGGCCAAGGTCTCCCAGCCCGCAGTAGTTGAATATCGTCTCCTCGTCGCATCCGTAGAGTTTGAGCATCCTCCGCATCTCGCCCACCGCCTTCGTCATGACCAGAAAGTCCACGTTGGGGGAGCTGTAGCGTCCGGAGACTATGCCGATAGCAATGGCGTACATGTTCTTCAAGACACTGAGGAACTCGACGGCCCTGATATCGTGCGAATAGTCGAGGGTGATGCCGGTATTCTTCATGACACCCTGCAACACAGTGTAGTCCTCGACCGATCCGCCGAAGGTCATGCCCGAAGGGTCCCCGTTCATCACCTCCACGGCAAATGTCGGTCCTTTCAATGAGCCGGTATGGGAAAAGGGAATCTGTTCGATAAGAAAACTGCCATCCTCGGCCAACCCCTTGGAGAGGTTCACGATGCGGATATCCTTTCGGGTATGATCGTATATCCCCTTGCAGAACGACTCTATGGCTTTCGAGGGAATGGCAAGGAACAGCATGTCCGCCTGATAGGTGCAACGGATATCACCGGTGGCGACGATATCGCTGTGGATATGACGGCCGGGAAAGTACTTTGAATTCTGGTGCTTGGTGTTGATATCGGCAATGACGTCCTCTTCGATGGTGTAGAGCATGATGGCATTGTCTTCATTCCAGGAAAGACGTTGGGCGAGGGCAGTTCCAAACACTCCTGCTCCAGCAATGACAATCGATCTTTTAGGCATGGTAGGCCTCCAGTTGATGTGGGTGCAAGCGGTAACAAAACTAGATGGATGCAGTGTTGCCGACTCGATTCTGACAGTATTTGTACTGCTGTTCGGTGAACTTTGCAACACCCCGTGGACTGCTAACGGGCGGTACCGGCATATACCTTGGAGGTGAGCTCGTACCTGCTGTTGACCCGCGCCTTTTGGTAAATCCTCCGGTTGTGGTTCGCCACAGTCTTTGCCGAGAGGTCCAAAGCGATGGCAATCTCCTTGTCGCTTTTTCCCTGCAGGATGAGGGAAAGCACCTGTGTCTCCCGTGCCGAGAATGCGAAATCCTTGGAGAACCGAATGAGCGACCCCCGAAATCCTTCCGAAGCATCAGAGACATGGGGATGCTCGATTTCGTCCAACAAGATATCGAGACCCCTCCTCAACCGCTCCACCTTGGATCCAACCAATTCGCGATCGTGGGCAAAGGTATTGGCGATTGTCGCCAAAAGCATCTCGGTGCTGAAGGGTTTGGTGATATAGCTGACCACACCTTCGCGTAAGCTCTCGATTCTTTCCTCCAGGGAATCGCGGGCAGTGAGGAACACCAGTGGTATCGGATTGTCTGCAGTCCGTTGCTTGAGCGCAGTGAGAAACGCATGCCCGTCCATACCCGGCATCATGATATCGCTTATGATCAGATCGATAGGAGTACTGTCCAAAATCTGCAATCCCTCTTCACCCGAACAAGCCGGCACCGCTTGATACTGTTCGCTGACAACGGAAGTGATATAGGAACGCATATCGGCATTGTCCTCCACGATCAGGATTGTCTGGAGGTCTTGGTTCCTGGGAACTTCGACACATGGGGAACCGGTATCGGCCTCCCCGGTGAAATCGGTCGTATAGAGTTTGCCCGTACGGCTGGCCTTGACCACCATGGGAGGTTTTTCCTTCCGTTCAAGACCAACTATGGCGGCAGGGAATACGAGGTGGAAGCAACTGCCTGTGCCGCGCCTGCTCTCGACAGAAACGGTGCCACCGTACCCTTCCATGATGTTCTTGACCAAGGCAAGCCCCAATCCGGTCTGCACTTGGTCGGTTGCCCCCAGGACACTGTGGTAGCGGTCGAATATCAACTCTTGCTCGTTTGTGTCGATTCCCACACCGGTATCCGAAACCGATATGAGCAGGTCGCCATTTCCCTCCAGCGAGGCATGTATGGACACAGCACCCCCCGGAGGGGTGAACTTCAAGGCATTCGAGAGCAGGTTCATGACCAATGCCTCCAAATCGTCACATGCGATTGTGATGGATGCCTGCTCGACCTGGGACTCCACAACACAGGTGAGGCGGATATCGCGCTGAAGGGCAATAGGTCTGAACTCCTCCACCAGCATGTTGAGCATGGACATCACAGGCAACGGCTCCTGGTTGTGGTTCGATCGGGGTTTGCCCATTCGGAGCATATGCGAGACTTGCTTGAGCAACCGCAGACTGTTCCGCTCGATGGTCTCGAGGACCCGATCGTTGTGGCGGATGGAGTCACCGAATTTCCCTTGGCGAAGCTGCTGGGTCATACCGAGGATAATCGTCAGGGGTGTTCGCAATTCATGGCTCATGTTCATGAAGAATTCGGTCTTCTCCGTATCGAGCTTCTTCAATCGCTCGCTCTCCTGGTACGACCGTTGCCGGTCGAGTTTGATCCTGTTGTACCGGTTGCCCATGGCGAGGGAGAAGAGGACCGCCTGGAGGGAAAGACCTATCGGTTGGTTGTACTGCATGAGGAAGGCCACGATATGTCCATAGTTTCGCATGAAGGGGAATATGTTCATGGCATTGATGGAAGTGAGGACCGCCGGCGGGATGAACGCGACCAATATGAGGATCGCCTCGGTCCGCATCCATGCGATTGCCCGTACGATGGTGTAGAGGAACAGGATGTTCGTATAGAACACGAACAGTTCCCGGATGAAGTTCAATGGGCCGTGTGCGGGAGAACTCTCGGGCAATACGAACTTCATGACGAGAAAGAATACCGTGTATCCGGCGATAATATAGATGGACACCTTGTTCCATCTCGACAGGCGGGGAGCATTGGTCCTCAGAGAGAAGAAATCCTCGAAAAACACCAGGAAGGTGATGAACAGGAGATGGGTGATCAATGTCACCCGGGTGTAGGTGAGATGGAAGATGAAGCGATTGTACGCAGCGAATGTCTGCAAGACGGTCAGCAGGATCATGATGATCGAGAAGTATATGAACATCCGCTCCCTGGTCGATATTGCCAGGAATATGGTGTAGGCGAGCAATCCCAACAGGACCCCCAACGCAAGCAGTCCGATGATGAACGGCAGGCTTCCGGTCGAGGCGTATCTGGGAGTGATGAGTTCGGCAGCCCGTAAGGGTGATGCAACGGCAAGTTGTGAAACCAACACTACCAAGGCTTTGGAAATCCAGGCGAATTCCCTCGGCACACCACAGTTGGATCGGGACATATGCATTCCCTCCGTCGGTTTGTGTGATGCTCCAGTATAACCGATGAAGGGGCGGTGGTGGTAAAAAATCAATTGGAGAGATCTAGTGGGACCTTATCTGTTGGGATATGCCTATCTGAACCTCCTGACTTCCAGCACATAGAGTAGATTTTCTTTATATTGTTCCCGTTTATCTCCGCTCTTGATATTGAATGTCCAGGCGTTGGTGGCAGATCCCTCGGTCGAGCTCCAACACAAATCATTGTGCCCAGGCATCGGATCGATTCCATTGTCGTTCAACGTCGTATGTATCTCCTCCAATTCATCCACCGAAGGCAAGAACCAATCGGAGAACCCATCGGTAGCGGCGGATTGTATCTTGTTGGCCAAGGATGTTGAACCAAGGATATCAATGATCCTATCGGTATTTTCCTTGCCATATCCGATAGTGGCGACAGTTTCTCCAACGGTTGTGGATATATCGTCGGTATCGCACCATATGTCCCTTGTGCCTGATCCTTCCCGATTCCTGACTTCCAAGTATCTCCACGTGGGTGAACGATAATCGTAGGCGGGGTTTTCGTAGAAGACATAGCCATCGGCCGGACCAACCGATCGCAAAGCATAGGCAGTTCCCCATTTTGCATGGATTGTGACGTTTCCGATCGAACCGGCATCGAGAGTCTCGACAAGGGTGTCGAAGGATTCCTCAGCGTACCACCCGTCGAAATAGCAACCTTCCTTTAAAGGATCTTGGAAAGTGATCGTACTCGATTCGATGGTGAAGGTGGCTGGGTTGGCTGCATGGTTGGTTCCCGATTCCATATTTCCATAGGTTATGGTGTAGACCGTCGGGTTCCAATATGCATACAGGGTATGGTCGGATGCTGTTGCAACCAAGGTGGTGTCGGAGATTTCATTGCCCGAACCGCCGGGTTCGGTAAACCATCCCATGAAGTCGTACCCCGTTCTGGTAGTGGAAGCCAACACGCCGTAGGTGGCATCGAAGGTAACGATCTTGGAAGTAGGCGAGGAGGCTGTACCGTCTTGTGGGTTGAAGGTGACCGTGTACGTATTTGGCGTCCACTTCGCATAGATCGACTGGTTTCCGCTTGAACCTCCCGCAATTTGGGTGACTTCACTCCCGGAGTATTCCGCATTGCCATACCACCCGTCGAAGGTGTAGCCGGTTCTGGTCGGATCGGCGAATGTGATGGTGGTACTCTCGATAGTGTAGGTTTCCGGATTCGCACCATTGTTTGTCCCTCCGGCGAGATTGTAGGTGATATTGTAGACGACTGGAGTCCAGTAGGCATACAGCGTATGGTCTCCGGTACTCTTGAGAATCGTGGTAGCTGAGACATGGGTACCGGTTCCACCTATACCCGTATACCATCCGACAAAGGTGTATGCGGAACGTGTGGTTTCGGGAAATGATCCGTATTGGTAGTCGAATGTCACATATTTGAAGTCGGGGCTTACCGCTGTTCCCCCTTGCACATCGAGTGTTGCGATATAGGTGATCGGATCCCAATATGCATACAAGGTGTGGTCTTGATAGATGGTCACGGTCGATGTAGCCTCTATCAACTGGCCACCGCCATCTTCTTCTGTCCACCATCCACCGAAATCATATCCGGTTTTGGTCGATGTGGTGGTGGCGAGACTTCCATACGCGGAAGCATAGGTGACCGTCTTCGATGCGATGCTTGGAGCAGTACCGCCCTGTGCATCGAAGGTCGCAGTGTAGGTATTGGCTATCCAATTGGCGTAGAGGGTATGGTCCGAGGCTGTTGTGACCAGCGTGGAGGCATCGATCGAAGTACCTCCTCCCCCCATGGCCGTGTACCATCCGTCGAAGGTATAACCGGTACGTGAGGTGAGTGCAAGTTCCCCATAGGCGGAGTCGAACACCACTTCCTTGGACTCGGGGTCGGCGGTAGATCCCAATTGGGCATCGAAGGTAACAGAATAGGCAATTGGCGACCAGTGGGGATGCAACTGGTGGTCCGCGGCTGTGGCGACCGTGCTGGTTGCGGTGATCCTGGTTCCTCCACCATCGGCTGCCGTGAACCAGCCGTCGAACACGTAGCCCGCACGCGCGGAGGATATGGTCGCCAACGTCCCGTATGCAGTGTCGAAAGTGACGGTGGCCGTGGTTTGGGAGAGGTCGGTTCCTTGTGTGTCAAGGAAGGTGACCGTGTAGGAATTCGCTGTCCAGTGGGCATACAGTGTGTGGTCGGCCGCTGTGGCCAGAACGGTCGTCGATTCGACTTTTGTACCGCCTGTCGATGCGGTGTACCAACCGTCGAAGCTGTATCCGGTGCGGGTCGTGGTTGCAAGATCGCCATAGGTGGTATTGAATAGTACCGCTTGTGACGCTGGGACAGGTGCGGTACCTCCCTGGGAGTCGAAACTTGCGGTATAGGTGTTCGCAGTCCATTTCGCATACACCGTATGGTCGGCGGCGGTTCCCACCACCGTTGTGGATTCGATTTCGGTTCCTGTTCCCCCAATGCCGGTATACCAACCGGCTAATGTGTAGCCGGTCCTGGTAGAGCTCGCCAACGAGCCGTAGGTGGTATCGTACGTCACTGTTTTTGTCGTGGGATCGGCGGTGCTTCCCCCAGACGCATCGAAGGTCAAGGTGTAGGTGTTGGCGGTCCATGAGGCGTACAACGTGTGGTCGGCCGCGAGATGCATCGTTGAAGTGGATGCGACCAACGTGCCGGAGCCTCCTGCTTCGGTATACCAACCCGCAAAGGTATAGCCGGTGCGGGTCGTGGTGGCAAGTGCTCCATAGGGTCCGTCATATGTTACGCTCTTGGTTCCGGGGGTTGCCGGGGAGCCTCCCGCGGCATCGAAGCTGATGGTGTAGGTGTTCGCGCTCCATTTGGCGTACAGCGAGATGGTGCCGGTCGATCCCAAGGGGATGGTGGTGATGGCGGAACCGGCGAAGGTCGCATCGCCATACCACCCCTCGAATGCATAGCCGGTTTTTGTCGGCGAGGCCAAGGTGATGGTTGCCGTTGCGATCGTGTAGGTGTCGGGGTTGCCTGCGTTGTTGGTTCCACCATCAAGCAGGTAGGTGATTCCATAACTGATGGCAGCCTTGAAGGCATAGAGGGTGTGGTCACTGGCTGTGTCCACCACAGTGGTTGCCGTAATGTTGGTCCCCGCTCCATTCGTCGCCGTATACCACCCGCCGAATTCATATCCGGTATCGGAGAAGGTTGTGGTTGGCAATGTACCGTATGCAGTTCCGAATGTCACCGTCGATGTTGGTGGCGAAGGAGCAGTGCCTCCTTGTGCATCGAAGGTCACGATATAGGTATTCGCACTCCATTTCGCGTACAGGGTAATGTCTCCCACCGATCCCGCGGGTATTTCGGTCAGTGCGGGTTCGGTGTAGGCGGCATCATCGAACCATCCTGCGAAGGTATAGCCTGGGCGGGACGGGTCCTGCAGGATAATCGCTGCGCTTTCGGCCGTGTAGGTCGAAGGGTTGTCGACGGCGTTGGTTCCACCGTCGAGTTGATAGGTGATGGTATAGGTGCGTTCAGGTTCTTCCGGACAGCTTACCGTCAGCAACACGGTGATGATGAGGACAAGCACCGCAACGATTGTATTTCTGGTTGGCATACGAATACTCCTTCGACCTGTCCGGCATACCGGTTGCGAAGAACAAGACGGGGCATATGCATCGGCTGAACCGGATGGGCACACATCTGCGTCTCCATCGTAGAACGCCAAGGATTCAAGGCACAGGTGGATACTTTACCCAACGGGTTGGGTAATCGTACCTAAGCGACTGTCGGGTGCAATGCATTTGGCCCACAAGGCCAGGGTAGGACGCGGGCCGGGTGGTTCCCATGATACTGCGGTGAAACCGCAGGAAAGTAATGGCGACCTGGCATGAACCGGGGTATACTCGGGTACATGATGAAAAAATTGATGCGCTATAAGTTGGCCATATTGCTCATGTGTGTGCTCATACCTTCGTTCATTGCGGTGAGTCTCCTCAACTATTATGTTCAAAGGGATGCTATCCGCGAGGAGTTGATCACCACTTCGCTGCCTTTGGTCCGGGATCTCATAGATTGGGAGATCAGCACCAGACTGCAGGACCCGCTTCTAGCCTCAACGCTTATGGCGAGGGATACGTTCCTGATCGATTGGATACTGGACGGTGAGAACGATCCAAGCAAAATCGAGAGATATCTCGATGCCATACGGCTCGAACATGGGTTCGATACAGCTTTCTTCGTATCAGCCAAGACCTTGCGCTACTATAGTTACCAAGGAGTGCATAAGGAAATCGATACCGGAAATGCCCATGACATCTGGTATTATGATTTTATCGATTCCGGCGAGAGTGTCGAGCTCGATGTGGATTCCGACGAGGTCAGCGCCGGGACGCTTACCATATTCATCAATTATCGTGTTGAAAGCTCAGCGGGAGAATTGCTCGGGGTTGTCGGAGTCGGAGTGGAAATGTCCAATATTGCGGCGCTTCTCCAGCAGACGCAGAAGACCTATGGACGTGTGGTCTACATGGTCGACGAATCGGGCTTGGTGCAGGCCCATTCGGATATGGATATCATCGAGAAGCGAAATATCCGCACATCCTTCGGAATCGACAGGATAGCGGATGCCATCTTGTCCTCCAAAGTGGAGACTCTCGACACCCACTACGAGGGGGAGCATGGGGATGTGCTGTTGACCTCACGCTACATCCCAGATATCAAATGGTATATCATAGTGGAGCAAGACGAGAGCCTCTCCCTCCAGATTGTGCGAAGGATGTTGCTGCGGACAGTGGCGATCGGCGTTCTTGCCTCGATCTTGGCGTTGATAATAAGTATCAGGGTAGTCAACAAGTATAACCAAAACCTGAAAGACTATTCCCGGCTAGACCATCTTACCCAGGTCGGCAATAGGTTGGAACTTGACCAACGGCTCCAAGCGGAATTCGCCAATTGCCAACGGTCGGGAGGGACGTTGTCGATACTGATGATCGATCTGGACAATTTCAAGGATATCAACGATACCTGCGGACATGGTTGTGGTGACGAAGCCCTGATCAATTTCACTAGGCTCGTGAGTTCCTGCAAGCGGTCGACCGACAGCTTCGGGCGGTGGGGAGGCGATGAGTTCCTGCTTGTTCTTCCGAAGACCACCGGTGCCGAAGGTGTGGCGATTGGGAACCTCCTTCGTTCCCGGGTTGCCGTGGAGGATGCCTTGTCGAAATTCAAGGTCACCATAAGCATCGGCGTCGCTGAACTGAGGGAGGGGGATACCCTGGAGAACCTTCTCTCACGTACCGACAAGGCACTCTATTCGGCGAAAGAGGCGGGGAAGGACAGGGTCTACCTGCAGGCATGACCGGGTATCCGGGAGCTTCCGGTTTCCTCCTGGCAAAACTGGAATAGGCGATGGCGAATGTGCCATGCTGAAATTCGAACGGGGTTGGTGAAAATCTTCGAGTATATATAATAGTATGCATTGTATATATATATGTAATTTTTCAATTCCGTGTAAACGTTTACAAATTTTCCTTGACATCTGGCCGAACCCATGTGAACATAGATATATGCAAGGAGAGACGGCTGTGAGAAACGTAGTGCTGTCAATGAAAGACATAGACAAGCGATTTGCCGGCGTCCATGCGCTCAAGGGTGTAGACTTCGAATTGCGCGAAGGAGAGATCCATGCTCTGGTCGGTGAGAACGGAGCTGGGAAATCGACCCTCATGAAGGCGCTTACCGGAATATTTCCGAAGGACTCGGGTGAAATCCATTTCAGTGGAAAGCTGTTCAATCCACAAGGTCCACGGGAAGCGTTGGATGCGGGGATAGCGATCGTACACCAAGAGCTGAACATGATGGAGCACCTCACGGTTGCCCAGAATCTGTTCATCGGTCGGGAAGCGACCAAGCGCAACGGATGGTTTTTGGACGAAAAGGAACAGAATAGACGTGCTGCGGAATTGTTCAAGCGACTGAACATGCAGATCGATCCCGAAGAGAGGATGAGCAATCTGACGGTTGGAAAACAGCAGATGGTCGAAATCGCCAAAGCTGTTTCCCATAACTTGAAGGTCCTCATACTCGACGAACCCTCGGCTGCGTTGACCGAACGCGAGATTTCCGACCTGTTCGTAATCATGCGCGACCTGGCCTCGAAGGGTGTGGGAATGATCTATATCAGCCATCGGCTCGATGAGATCGGGGTAATCACCGACCGGGTCACCGTCCTGCGGGACGGGGAATATGTCGGTACCAAGGATACCAAGGAGCTGACCAAGGAAGAAATGATCAACATGATGGTCGGCCGGGTCATCTACGAAAAACCCAAGAGCAAGAGCAATGTTCCCCCCGATGCGCCGGTTGTATTGAAGGTCGAGAACCTCAATGCCGGCAAGTTGGTGCAGGACATTTCTTTCGAGCTGCACAGGGGAGAGATTCTGGGGTTCGCCGGTCTCATGGGTGCCGGACGCACCGAGAGCATGCGTGCCCTGTTCGGAGCCGACAAGGCCTCCGGGAATATCTGGGTGAATGGACGCAAGACCATCATCGAAAGTCCGCGGGACGCTGTGCGAAACGGTATCGGATATCTTTCCGAGGACCGCAAGCGGTTCGGTCTGGCAATCAAGTTGTCGGTGGCCGAGAATGCCGTCATGGCATCGTATGAGGACTTGTGCCCGGGTCTGTTCCTGCCGCGCAAGGAGATCCAGAAGGTGGCCACCGAATATGTGGAGAAGCTGAAGGTGAAGACCCCTTCGCTCGACCAGTTCGTGAGGAACCTTTCGGGAGGCAACCAGCAGAAGGTTGTTATCGCGAAATGGCTGATCAAGAACAGCTCGGTCCTGATATTCGATGAACCCACCCGTGGTATCGACGTCGGTGCGAAGAGCGAGATCTACCACCTGATGAACGAGCTGGTCAAGGAAGGCAAGTCGATCATCATGATCAGCAGTGAATTGAATGAAGTGTTGCGGATGAGCGACCGGATCGCGGTCATGTGCGAGGGAAAGCTCACCGGATTTCTCGATATCGAAGAGGCGACCCAGGAGAATATCATGGCCCTGGCGACCCAACGTGGATAGGAGTCACCCCATATGGAAACAACAGATACTGTGGAGTTGAAAGAGAAGGGCAACGGGCTGAGCATGCAACGGCTGCTCGCGCCGTTGGCACTGGTGATCGTATATGCGTTCTTCGCATTGTTCGGTAGGAACTTCTTTTCCTATACGACGTTGGTCAACATTCTCGATTCCTCCTACTACATCGGGTTCATCGCTATCGGTGTGACATTCGTAATCATAACCGGCGGCATCGACCTGTCGTGCGGAACGGTCATGATGGCCGCGACCATTATCGGCGGAACCGCCTACAAGACGTGGGGATGGCCCATGTGGGTCTCGCTGCTGCTGATCCTGTTCGTTTCCACCTCCTTCGGGTTGTTCAACGGGATCATGGTGAGCCGACTGGGCTTGCCACCGTTCATTGCCACCTTGGGAACCATGATGATCAGCTTGGGTATCGGATCCATCGTCTCGAATGTGCGTAGCGCGACATTCCCGGCCCGTGGTGCAGAGGACAGCTGGTTCAAGGGAATCTTCAAATTCATAGCCGAGGACAATTCATCGTACCCCACAGGGGCATTGGTCCTCTTCGGCATGGCCTTCATAGCCTTCATTATCCTTACACGGACCAAGATGGGCCGCTATATCTTTGCCGTAGGCTCCAACAAGGAAGCCGCACGCCTCAGTGGTGTGAACGTGGCGAAGTGGGAAATGATGGCGTATGTGGTCAGCGGTTTCCTTGCCGGTGTCGGTGGTATCGCGTTCGCTGCAGTCTATACGACAGTCATGCCGGCCCAGGGGCAAGGGTTCGAACTCTATGCGATCGCCGGAGCGGTTATCGGTGGTACGAGTCTCAGCGGTGGTGCCGGTTCGGTGTTGGGTACCATGATCGGTGTATACATCATGAGCGTGCTGCGTGCCGGTTTGCCTTCCATGAACCTGCAGTCGCAGTACCAGACCTTCTTCACCGGTGTGGTCGTCCTTGGCGCTGTCTTGCTCGATATCTACCGGACCAAGAAGGCGACTGAAGTACGCATCCTCTCACCCTCGGCCAAATACAAGGAAGACATGCAGGTGCGTATCGCCCAGCTGAAGACAGAGGAAGCGAATGCCGATGCGGGTCGCAAGGCCACGTTGCAGGCCCAGATAGCATACGCAAAGGCGGAACTGAACAAGACCTATGCGCAGATGAAGCGTGATGAGAAGGCCCAGGCCGTCGCTTTGCGCAAGGAAGAGAAGGGTTTCGAGAAACGATGACAGCAGGTTGCTGCTCGTTTGAATATACAGATTATCCGGGGGCGTATGCCCCTGGAACAAACAGGAGGGTATCTATGAAAAAAACCTTAGTCGTACTTTTGGCTCTGGTTGTTCTTGCCTCTGGCACCTTGTTCGCTCAAGGTACACAAGAGGCTGGCAAGCCGTACATCGCTGTTGTTTCCAAGGGTGAACAACACGACTTCTGGCAGCAGGTGAAGTTGGGTGCGAATGCAGCCGCCGAGACCTACAATGTGGATATTACTTTCGAAGGTCCTCCTTCGGAAAGTGATGTGCAGATCCAGGTCGAAATGTTGAACAACGCAATGGCAAAGAACCCCGTGGCAATCGCCTTGGCGGCTCTCAATACCAGCAGTGTTCTCGACCAGCTCCAGCAGACAAAGAACCAGGGAATTCCCGTAATCGGATTCGACTCTGGTGTCCCCGAAGCTCCAGCCGGTTCGATTTGGGCAAATGCCTCGACAAACAACTACGCGGCAGCCGGTATGGCAGCCGAGAAGATGTTTGCGGTTATCAAGGGCCGGATCGAAGCTGCGACCGATGCTAAGCCTGTGAAGATCGTGGTCATGAACCAGGACGCTTCCGGCGAATCGTTGCTCAGCCGTGGTAAGGGATTCCGCGACACCATGGTCAAGCTCATCGACGAGCAGACCAAGTTGTCCAAATCCGATATCGCTGTAACCGGCAATACCGCCTACATCGCTGCCGACAGCCCGAAGACTGGCAAGAAAGTCATCATCGACATGATCGTTCCCGCATCTGCGGCAATGACCGACGCGACCAACGCCGCCCAGGCAGTGTTGAACAGAGTCTCCTCCGACAATGTCCTTGGAATCTTCTGTTCCAACGAAGCGACCGTCAAGGGTCTCTTGGCCGCAACCAACGATGGCGCGACCTTGAAGAGCAATGCTGCATTCAAGGATATGGTTGTCATCGGTTACGATGCCGGTGCCGCTCAGAAGAACGCAGTGCGCAACCAGTACTTCCTCGGTTCGATCACCCAGGATCCGTACCAGATCGGTTACAAAGCTGTTGAATTGGCTTACAAGGCCTACAAGGGCGAACCTGTCGCCGACGTCGACACCGGTGCCAAGTTCTACAACTACCAGAACATGGATGATGCCGATATCTCCGGCTTGATCTACGATTGATTGCAGACAGCGTGAGGTGACAAAAGAAACCTTACATGAGTGATGAGACGCCAATTCGGGCGTCCGACTGAATTTCAGACGGGGGTCCCCGGCACCTATGCTGGAAGGACCCCCGATTTTCGAGGTGAACACCATGGTTGACGTGTATGGAGCAGTGACGATCAAGGATGTCGCACTATCGGCGGGTGTGTCGATAGCGACAGTTTCCCGTGTCCTGAACCATAACCTCTCGGTTACCGAAGATACCCGCAAGCGTGTGTTGCAGGTAATGGAGGAACTCGGGTACAACCGCAACGAGGTAGCCCGGTCCCTCAAAGTCCGCCAGACCAGGACAATCGGTATCATCGCACCGGAGTTGAGCAATGTCTACTTCATGGAAGTTGTGGAGGCCATGGAGCGCATCCTTGCCCCCAAGGGCTATACTATGATCATCGGTTCGTCGAACGATTCTGTGGCCGAGGAAAAGCGCAAGCTGCAGGTGCTGGTGGAACGCAACGTTGATGGATTGGTAGTCATGCCGGCAGGCGCGGAAGGGGAGCACTTCCTGAGCAAGGCTGTGGCGAATATTCCCATGGTCATGGTGGACCGGCGAATTGTCGGGTTGGAAGTCGACTCGGTCTTGACGGACAACCGGTACGGGGTGCATCAGATGATCCATGCCCTGAAATCCGAAGGGTTCCATAGGATCGGATTCATCGGTGGCGATCCCGAGATCCACACTGCCCGCGAACGGCTCCAAGGGTACCTCGAGGCTATGAACGAGTACGGGCTACCTGTGGAGGAACGGTTCGTGCTCCACCGTGGAGCGATGAACCAGAGTGCCGGCAGGGAATTGATACAACGTGCCTTGGCAGAACCGGACCACCCCGAAGCCTTCTTCATAGCGAACGATTCGTTGCATCTCGGAGCGACAACCTATGCCATGCAATCGCTATCAAACGAAGAGCAATCGAAATTGGTATTCGCAAGCTTCGACTATCTCAGCTATGCACCGCTGTTGAAATTATGCCACTATGCTGTGGCACAGCCGCTCGAACGAATCGGGCAGGAGGTGGCGGCGCTGCTGCTCAAGCGGCTCGATGGAGACAAGGAAGGGTTTCCCGAGCATGTCATGCTTCGTCCAGAAACCAAGATCATGACTGCGAATGGTGGGATTCCCTTCGAGACGAAGGTGATGGTCGAGGATTGAAAGCGTCTACTTTCCCGGCTTCCTGTCGAAGAAGGGATCCTTGCTTCCGATTGAAAGCGGAATACCGTATACGATGCGAGCATCGTTACCCAACAGATTCAACTCCCGAGCAGCCATGCCGATCGAGAACATGACTCGGTTGTCCACACGCGCATCCATGGCAACGCTCACCGCCGAACCGACAGCAATGCCGAGGTCGCCGGTGTTGAACGAGCATGGATGGTCGGGGTGTTGCCGTTTTTCATTACAGTCTGCAAAACCACACAATCCGCAAGGATGCAAGCCCAAGCGATCGATCCTGGTTCCGAGAAGGACAAGGCCATCCGCTTGTTCGAGATTGTCTGCGTCGCGAAGGAAAAATCGGGCGGCACCTGAGGTCTCGACCATGGTCCGCATATGGGAAGCGATCGTCCTACGGGTTTCGGCATCGACAATCGCAGCGAAAAACGTATCCTTGCCTTTTGCCTTCGGTGCGGTACGTGCGGCCGTGACCATTCGCTTGGCAACCGCTGTCGCCACCTCCTCGCGGATATCCTCTTCAAACACCACAGACATGTTCCGCCTCCTGTCGGGATAGTATAGCATGGAACTGCAATCGAATATCCGCAAAATTGTATCCCTTAGTATTGAACTGTGTGCTATAGTGTTTTCATGGCAAGAGATGGACAAAGAAAGGGAAGGGGGTGCCTGATCACCCTGGTGGTTCTGGTTGTACTCGCGGCTGGCATATGGTTCGTCGGATTGCCGATCGCGAACAACAAGGCGGAGGATTTTGTCGATTCCGCAGTCCGCAACGCAATGGGTTCCCCCGGAATGCCCCGGGTGGGGTATCGCGATATCCAAATCGATGCGACACGTGGCCAAGTGGATATCTATGATCTGGCCATACCGTTGGAAGAGGGATCCTCCCTTCACGCGGCAAGAATTCGGGTGACTGTTTCTCCAAGTGAACTGGTAGCTTTCGGCATGGGCCGGTCCTCGGGCCTCTCGAAAGCAGATATCGCTATACAGCAGTTCACATACAAGGCCACCGATACCGTTGTCGCGTTCGATGTGGCACAAATCTCGTTGGACGGCTCGTTGGATTTCAACAACCCCGAAAGTTCGATGATTCAGCATATCATAGTCGATGCGTCGAACGCCTCTTTCACAGATCCACATGCCGGAATGGGATTCTCATCCGAGACCTTGCAGCTCGACGTGACAGGGAAGCTGACAGCAGCGTCCCTCCAAAAGGATTTCGACGGCTTGTTGGACGATCTTGCCTATATAGACATCGCTGCCACTTCGGGAAATCTGGTTCCGGAGGCAGAGACCATGAACCAATTGGGCATGTTCGCTGCAGTATCGCCCTGGATAGCCGATACGGAGAATTGGAGTTTCGAATCGGCCGCGGTGCAAGCCCGTTCGTTGGACGATGAACTTGCGATCGATACGTTCACCCTCGATGCCCCGTTGATGGAGGCGAGTGGAAAAGCAAGTCTTCCCCGCGGAGAAGGAACAGATACGGCGATTTCATTGGAGGTTGCCGATTTGAATAGCCAGGTCCGCTCCGAGCTGGCTCCAATAGCTCAGTATATGGGACAAACAATACCGGAAGGAGCCTTCTCGTTCAATTTTTCTTGGGAAGGTACAGGTATTCCACAACTCTCGTTTCAGTCCCCGACGAAGTGATGGTATTGGTACCTTTGATTGACAAGCATTGTGATAGACAGCATACTGGGACAACCGATGGGTAACCTTTTTGGCCTCCATTGGTTTTCTTTTGGATATATCAAGAAATGGTGCTGAAATATGGATTCTGAGAAAGATTATTCGCAATTCCTCATGAAATTGGTGGTTGACACCGTAATTATCTACATTGCATGGTTCGCTTCGTATTTCCTGCGGTTCTACGTCCTTCCCGGTGGAGTCGGCGAACCGCTGCAATTGTTCGCACCCATGTCGGTGATTGTGTGGTTACTGTTCCTATACTTCCTGAACCACAACCGGTTATATCGAATCGATCCGAGTCTTACCTGGCAAACCGAGATCCAATTGTTGCTTTTCAGTTCTGTACAGGTGTTCCTGACCCTTACAGTCATCCTGTACTATTTGTACGGGAAGCGGGTCAGCCGTCTGACGATAGCGATATTCATGTTGGTTGTTTCGATTCTGCTTATAATTGAACGGGTAGCGATCAATCGACGGTTGGTCCGGCTCCGGGCTTCGGGGAAAATCGCCAAACGTATATTGCTGGTGGGCTATGGTGACGGCATTGCCCGGTATATCGACGAAGTGGTTGCACACCCCGAGAATGGTTTCCAGATTGTGGGGCAATACGATGCCCACCACCATGGCGACAAGCGGTATGTCCAGTTCGATGGAGTCTTGGGGGACGTTTTGGCAACCGCCCGACCCCAAATAGTGGTGATCGGGTACCCGACCGCCGCCAGGGAGGAAGAGAGGGACATGATCGCCCGCTGTTACGACCTGATCCAGCGGGTCCTGGTCATTCCGGACCTTCCCTATTCCATGATCGGCAGCAAGATACTCGATTTCCACTCGATTCCGGTCATGCAACTCAACGATGTCTCGATTACTTTTTTCCAACGGATCGGAAAGCGGCTTCTGGATTTCTCCCTGACACTCATCGGTACCATCATAATCTCCCCATTCTTATTGTTGCTTGCGATTCTCGTCAAGATTACCAGCCCCGGTCCGGTGTTGTATACACAGAAACGTGTGACGATCGACGGCAAGGAATTCATGATGCTCAAATTCCGGTCCATGGCCGATAGACCTCCCGGCGAAGAGGATGGGAAGTGGACAACCAAAGATGATCCGCGGATTACTCCTTTCGGCAAGTTCATCCGCAGGACAAGCATGGATGAATTGCCCCAGGTCTTCAATGTGTTGAAAGGGGAGATGAGCCTTATCGGACCACGTCCGGAACGACCCGAATTGGTCAAGAAGTTCGTACACGAGATTCCCGGCTACCAGCTCCGGCATAAAGTGAAGGCAGGAATAACAGGGTGGGCACAAGTGAATGGATATCGTGGCGATACCTCGCTTGAAGGCCGTATCGAATACGATTTGGCATATATAAAGAATTGGAGTTTCCTCCTCGATTTCAAGATATTTGTTTTGACTTTTATTCGAGGTTTCATCAACAAGAACGCCTATTGATGTGGCGGATAGTTCCAGGAGTTTAGATTGGTCTCAAAAAGATTTCACATAGTATTTTTTCTGATCATGTTGTCATTTCCGCTCTTTGCTTTGAGCATTGCAGATGCAGTGCCAGGGCTTTCTGAAGCGCAGATAGCAGTATTGGAAAACGGGGGGCTGCTCAAAGGCGAGTCCTTCGAAGACGATGTCAAGGTGTTCATTCCTGTAGATTCCATTGGCATGCAACATTTGCTCGGAGCTTTGGAGAAGCCTGAAAGCTTCACTGTCGTTTCCCTTACCTTTCTTCCATACCCCGACTCGATGCGATCCATGACCGAAGAGGAGCGTCAGGTATCGATATTCAATACCATGCGTTCTATCTCAACCCAGGAGGGAATCACCTATATTTCCCATAGGGCAGGAAACAAGCCGAAAGAGTTGATTGAGAAATCATGGTATTTGGAGACCCCGAAGAGCAGGAGCAGCATGCCGGACCCTGTCTCCTCAAGTGTGCCTCCGAGTGCCGAATATATCGTCTACCAGAAGGATTCCAGTTTTGGAAGCAATATCTATCGCCACCAGTATACCACTAGTGCTTCTGAGATATTCGTGAACGTGGTGAATTTGGAGACTATGCGGGTATTCGGTATTTTCAAAGCGGTGGAAAAGGAACAGTTGGCGATTGCCATGGCCACGACCCAGGTGGATGAAGGCTTGTTGCTTGTTGCGATGGCCACTATCGAGGGACGTGATCCACAAGTAAAAGTGCTGGGTATTTCCGTTGACTTGCCTAGTTCCTTTACCCGTAGGACAACTGCCTTGGGCGAATGGTTTGTTGACCAACTCAATAAGCAGTAGGGGTGCCTTCATATTCGGCCGAGTAGCGTCCTATGGCTTGGTTCAAGTCGTGATATGTGAGAACAAAGGTTTTTGCCGCTTGGCCGAGCGTATTTCTCAGGTCGGATTGGTTCAACAATAGTCCTATCTTCCCTACGAATTGCTTTTCAGCATTGCCTTCACAGATAAATCCGTTTGTTCCATCCTGTATCAGGTTTTCATGGGCGGGAATTTTGGACACGACAACCGGTTTGCTGCATGCCATGGCCTCCAACAAGGAGATTGGCATTCCTTCCCAACTGGAAGTCTGGATATATACCGACAATTCCGACAATTTTTGCAGCGCTTCGCGACGGGTAACTTGGCCGGTGATTTGGATATTCTGTGCCGACAATTGTGTGCGGAGGTCTCCATCGCCGATCCAGATGAACCGCACCGAAGGCATCCCCAAGGCAATCCTATTGAACAGTTGGGGGTTCTTGGCCTCGGTGATTCGCCCTGTGATACCCACCATGAGCATGTCGGTCTCTTGCGATTGGGGAACGGATGCAACATCGATAAAGTTGTTGATTACCGTAGCATTGGTGGTAAGTTTCAGGACATTCTCATATTCCGCGGGTGAGACGGCGATTATCCTGCTCGGCGTGTATAGTTGGATACCTTTTTCCAGGAGATAGAATATCTTCCTTTTTACGGATCCTACATCCGTTCTGATAAATGAAATGCCGTGTGGTGTATAGAACAGCCGCGCCTTGGAATTATGGGCCGCGATACGACCGAGGAATCCTGCTTTCGACGAATGCAGGTGGATGCTGTCGGGCTGGAATTCGTGGATTGCCTTCCGGATGGAGCGTATGGCTTGCAGGTATTTATTCGAATTCCCCATCGGTATGTAGGACAATGTGATATTCGGCGAAGTGAAATCGTGGGAATAGTCTTTCGGCGAGTCGGCACGAATCGAATGGAGAATCAGTACTTCGAACCGTCGTGGGTCCAGATTGCAGGCGACATCCCGGACTATCGCATAGACCCCGGTTGAAAAGCTTTCCACGACATACATGAGACGTATTTTATTCTCTGGGACTACTGGTGATTCCATGTTGGCAGTATAGCCAGACTCGTCAATTCTGTACAGGAAATAATACTAGCGGAGCAATCCATATTATTGACGATTATAGAAGGATTTAGTACAATTAACTGATATCGGTTCAATAGTATTTTGTAACAATTGCAAGGCTTTGTTTGTTTACACCATGCATACTTTCTATTTCGACTTATAGGAGCGTTTACGCGTTTTGAAAATATATTCTAGAATTCTGATCGTCCTGCTCATGCTCCTGGTATCTATTGCTACGATAGGAGCAGTGGAAAATCAGGATTTGTTTCACATAATTGCCTACTACTCCATTGAAGTTGAAGGAAAATCAAACGAAAAACTTCTCAAGGATATGATAGCACCTCCGGGGGGTGATCCTCCGTACGCAACTGTCGAGGCGATGGTCCAGGCTTTGGAGGCCAAGAGGAACCGGCTCAACAACATGCGGATATTCGAGGAGGTTTCCTATACCTACGAAGCGATTCACGCCGACAACACTGCCATACGTTATAGGGTGAAGTTTTTTATTGATGATGCCTTCTCGTTCATTGCTATTCCCTATCCGAAGTATGACTCCAACTTTGGCTTCCGACTTGGTCTGAAAGCGTATGACAAGAATCTGTTCGGCTCGTTCGCGGACCTCTATTTTGTCGTCAATACCACACAGATCGACAGCAGTTGGGAAGATTACGATTGGTTTTCGGAGATTTCTGTCTCAAATATTCCAGTGGGAAAGAGCAGTATCGATATCGAAGGACAGATCGAAGCGGTCCAACATGGTTCTGCGCTCCACGATGTGTTCTGGACAGCCAAGATCGATTGGACCGGGATTCCGCTTGCCCAGACTACGTTCGACTTCCATGTCGATGTCGATGAGAATGACGATACTGTAAGTGAATTGGATAAGATGCTGACTGCGAGTGCACAGTGGAATGGTCTTCCTTGGTTCAATTCGCTCTTGAATGTGCGACCATCGGTGCACTTCAAGCAAGCGGAGGGTGAGTCGGAGTGGGATATAGACAGTGCTTCGTTCTTTTCATCGGTCGATCCGATTCGGATCAATGGTGAGACCTATGTGTTCACCAACACCATGAAGTTGAAATTCCCCCATGATTATGTCCAGCAGACAAGTCGCTTGAGTCTGGTTGATGCGGCAGTGCTAGGCATGCCGGTTTCCTTCTGGATTTCGGCAGACAACTATTTCGATATGGATGACCAGGCCTTCTACAACAATACCTATGCGGTCGGTACATCGCTCGGATTCAGTCTTCCCCTGAATATTTCCTATAGCGGGTCGTACGAAGCCTCCTTCAGGGATGCCTTCACCACCCGACTGAACCATATTCCGGTTGTTTCCATGACGCAGACAGTATCGTTTGGAAACGTCAACTGGAAGAACAATTTCCGTCGTGGCCTCAAGGGTTCTGTCATCGGAAAAGCCGATTATGCCTTTTTCTCGCGGGAATTCGACCGCTTCGACTATCTCAAATATTCTGTGGAATCTGAGTTGGAAGCCTACTTGAATCTTGGGAAGCGAATCGGACTGAGCACACGGGGTATGGGGTTCTATTCACATGTGCCATCGTTCGACTGGTATGATGACCAGACGTTCCCGACATTCTTGCCCAGCAGTGAAACGAGTGCATCCGAGAAGTTGCGGGGGATTCTGGACGATACCTACGAAGAGGCGGTAGGGGAAGGGGATTACCAGAAGCTTGGTGCTGTCTTGAATATGGATGCGACCTTGATGTTTATCAAGTTCAAAGGCTTTGCAGAAGGCTTCATGAGTGCATTCATGGATGTTGGAATATTTACGGATACCCGTTCAACGGACAATTCGGTCGATTGGAATGACATTACGTTATTCAAGACTATTGGAATCGAAGGATATGGTATCATGGACAAGTTTCCCTCGTATCCAATCAGAGGTTCCTTGGGTTTCAACTTGGATGATGTGGTCAGTCACATCAAGGGTGACATTGGATTTACCGATATCGAATTCGAGTTGACTATCGGAATGGGCTTGCATTATTAACCTCTAGCAGTAGATGATAGGAACCATGAAACACAAACTGGCCGACATGCTGAAGGATATCTGGATGTATGTGCGGCAAGGGTTATATATCCTCGACTGCCAGTGGGTATGGGTGCGATACCGTGTAGTCCACAACAAGGCAATCAGGAATCCCCTCCATCCGATCTGGGTTGATCCGAATCAAATCACACATGTTGTTGCCGGTGGTGTTCTCCCAACCTCATCTCCTTTTTGTCTTGACAGGAGAATTGGCGGGGACTGGGACGTACACATTGCTAGGAATGAAAGTCTTGCTGGTGATTTGGGAGAACGCGAGCAAGGACTTATCCGTATCGAGGATACCGATATCCATCAGGCTTTTTCCACCCATTTTCTCAATCAGGTTTCCTGGGAAGACACCGTCTTCTTCAAACGGGTGGTTGGACAGATCGAACAGGGAAAACGCAAGTGGCGGTGTTCCACGGCCGAAGAGTTTTCTCGCCGATTGCACGACGTGGACAGGTTGTTCAACATAATCAGGGAACAGGGATATAGGACCCAGCTTGAGTTGCGTACCCCGAGGGCATGGGATGAGATCCGGTTGGCTATAGGACGTTCCGGCGAACTTATACTTTTCGATGGAAGGCACCGGCTTTCTATGGCGAAGATTCTCAAGTTGAAACGGATTCCAGCGATTGTAAGCATTCGGCACAGCCAATGGGATGGGGACATGGAGACAATACAACGACTGTATGGCGATACCTAGCCGTTTACAGGATATTCAGGGTGTACGTTGCTCCCAGAACAATCTGGAGATCGTTTCGGTATCCATCGTCGTTCCACTTCTGGATACAGTGGGCTTGGCTTTTTATCCGGATTGAAGTATCGGGTATCACCATAGAGCCACCGATTCCAGTGATAAGGGTGTAGGTGGGATTGTCTCCTGAAGGGGTGGGCCGGTTCAATGCGGCATTACCGGTGACAGTCTCCTGTTCCTTCTCTTCTGCTTCGAGGCCACGTTCTCCCTGTATAAGAAAACGAAGGTCCGCAAATACGTCGAATCCATTGGCATGTTCAAAGGCTAGCCGGGTCGCGGCTACAATACTGTCCGGTCCATACTGGTACCCGAGGAAGTTGACACTCCCTTGTCCGCCCCGCATGTTCACTGCATGAACGAGATCCAGGTTGAACTGATCGGAACCATCTCCCACTCCATAATTTGCAGTGCTGTCCCCAGCTCGCAGATAGACATAGGGAGAGGTGTACACCCCTTCGACGAATCCCTTCAGATAGCCGTTCGCAGTGGGCTTCACAAACCGCACTCCCAATAGTCCCGCATACGCATTGGGTGGAATATCACTATATGCGTTCTGTTCTCCTGCGGTCTGGAATTGATCGAGGAGGAATTGTGCATCCAAGAACCAGCCGGGTGCCAATGCCGCTTCCACCTCCAGGGTCATGGTATTGTTGACTTCACCGAAATTCTGCAGATTATGGATAAACATAATCGGGTTGAACATACGCAGATCCATGCGGCTGGTATAGAAGAGGGTCCCCTCGGTCAAGGACGCTTGCAACCATGGGGTGAAGTCGAACTCCAAGCGATGGGCAATATAGATGCGCGATAGGCTTCCATGGAATAGGGTCAGCCAATTGTCTTCCTCTACCGTAGGTTTATACGGGATGATCGCGTCTCCACCTTCATCCAGCTCATTCATGGGAATAGCCAGGAAGGTATACCGCAAACGGGAATTCCTAGCACTCGCCTGAAGAAAATCATGGTACGGAACATGGTTTCCAACAGTGAGGTTTCCAGTGTTTCCACGCCCCCACCCAAGGGTATCCCGTCCAAAAACCAGTGAAGATTGCGATCCGGAAATTGCCATGAATGCGGTATGGGGGTGGCTGTTCTGCAGGTTTGTTTCAGAAATGTTTTCCATGTATGGGAAATTTGTGCTTGCTCCCGCGAAATCCTCTTCGAACAACCGTTTTTCTATAGCATAGTCCATGGTCGCATAGATAGTGTCGGCAACTATGGTTTCCGCCACCCCATACAGGAATGGAGAGCGGGAATTGTACCGGTTGAACCAGTCCCACTCGTGTGCGTTATCGTCGGTATTCGCATAGAATTCCGGTGATATGGCAATCCGCATGCCGATCTGGGGATTGGTCAATTGGGATACGATTTGGTTCTTAAGCTGCGACAACAATGCTTGGCTTCTTGATGAAAGCGGATACTGTTGCAATGTTTCGATTTGTCTGAGAAGGTCATGCCCGGTAACGGGAGATGCCGAGGAAACCGGTAAAACTCCAGCCTCGATACTGAGGGTTTCCAGCGCATGCAGAACAGGGTCGTCCTCCTGGTATATTCTGGCGAGAGGATTGGCGACAAGGAGGGTGCAGGTCAGCAGCAAGAGTATTCCGAGATACATTCGTTTCATAAGTCCCTCCTTGTGTGCCTTCAGTTGTACAGATTGAAACCGATCTGGACCACATGGTCATACGATGGATTGCTCCAAGACCCTTCTGGATAATGGTCAAAAACATCATCCATATTCAATTCCTTATCAACGGTTGAACCGAATCGGTAGGCCCCGTACATGGAGAATGGGAATTGCTCGAATTTCTTGGAGGCCCCGATTTCAATCGACAGGTTCTTTTCGAAGAGGTTGCCAAGGAAATCCTTCGGTTCCAATCCACTCATACCCGAGTATCGTTCGGTTACCGACATATCAATGGAATATCCGTATTGCGCGCTCCGACGCTGGTACTTCATGGTGACGAATGTGCTCAAGGTCTTGGTAACACCGAATCGAGCGGTAACCAGGAATTCGTCGGAGTTGGGGCTGAGCGGGTAACCTAGGGAGAAGCCTTTGTTGATATAGGAGGTCTCGATATCATCATTGTTTACATCCCCTGTTTCATCGTTGTCATCTGTATTGAGAGTATAATGCGTATAGAAGAACGGTTCGAGCTTGGTATACTGGAACGTGAGCTTGGAGAACTTGCCGATAGGAAGATCCACATCGACACCACCTTGGAACCCCATGATATTCCTGAAATGGGTAAAGAATTCACTGGGTGAAATTTTATTCATCTCGGTGGTTGCCCATGCCCCATAGACTCTGAGCAACCCGGGCATTCTCCATTGGAAATCGATACCGGCCAGCATGTTGTCGGTGTCGCCCAACAGGCTCTGCTGGAGCATGAGGATGGTGAAGGGGTTCAGATACCCGATCTCAAACCGTTTGATCCAGATGCACGATTCGTAGATACCGAACGTAAGGTTCCCCGGCAGGTCGACCTCGACCCGTTTTGCGCTGAAATTGTTGTTGAATTTGTTGCTATGCAACGATTGGGCGAAAAAGGCATCGCTTCCTATGATTCCGTCGGGTAGTGCGAAGCCTCCAAGGGAGCCGGTAATGAAACTGTATCGCAACCAACTGGTCAAGTTGAGGTGCCCCTCTATACCTTCGAATGGACTCGCACTTGATGCAAGCTGCAAATTGTTTGTCCCTACGCCCCAATCGCGTTTCACCGAACCCCAGCGCATCTCGAACATGCCGTCGAGCAACGATACGCCGATCTCCGGATGCAAGTCGAACCCTGCATAGAATTGATCGAACGGTATGCTGTCGCTTCCGCTACCACCGGCAAGGAAATCCATATAGAACCCTTCGCCGGGGATAGTGAAGTCATTGTCCAGAAATACCCGGTTGTCCAGTTTGTCGAGACGTATTCCCACGTCCATGGAAAAGGAGACGATATCCTTGATGTCCGCACGGATGAAAGGACGCACGGCATTGCGGAAATCAGCTTGTCCCGATTTGTTCATTGATAGGGTCGTTTGTGTTTCGACCTTTCCCCCGACTTCCATGTATATGTCGTATGCATCCAGGTACGAGTGGTACGAACCGGTACCCAGCATATCATGGAAAAATTCGGTTGTGCTGGTATCGCGTGTGAACTCGGCAATCAGGAATTCCACCTCATCAAGCTCTTGTGGCCGTAAAGGTTTTTGAGCGAGGTCCCGCAACAGGTCCAGGATAGTAGAGGTGGAATAGGGCCTCACCGATGACAGTCGTGGAGTAAGTCCGCGCAGCTCGGCTGCATCCAACACATCGTAGACCCTGTGGCCCAACGGGACCGACAATTGTGATTCCGCGAACAACGGAGATACCCCGACAATGCTTGCCAAGAGGAGTACACATACGATGACCTTAATGTTCTTTCGAATTATGATTCCAACCGATCCGAACCCTGTGCTCTTTTTCATGCAATCCCTCATACCTGGTATCTTCCCCCACTATTTCCAATCAATCGATTCCATTTCATTGCGCAAGGTTTTCCAAAGCGTCGAATACCTGCTCAAATTGTTTTTCCCAAGACAAATGTTCTTTTGCGAATGCACGCATCTCCTGCCCCATGGATTTGTTGTTCCTGCACGTTAAGACGAACGACAGGACAGCTTGCATATCTATGGTCGAATCATCCTGTGGGAATTCCAAACACCATCCCCGATCCTGGGGGATTATCGGGTCTGTTCCCGAAGTGATATAGGGAATACCATGGGCCAGATACTCCCGGGCTTTCAAGGTGGCGATTCCTGTGTGTCCAATCCTGTGGAGTCCAAGGGATCCAACTGCCACATCGGCCATGTTGAAGAACTGGTCAAGCCGATCACCAAAAACCGGACCTTCAAAATGTATGGAATCCTGCAAGTCTTTTTCCAGGACCAGCTGCTCCAATTTTCCTTTTGTACCGTCGCGGTCCGGACCCACGATATGGAGGTGGATTTCCGGATCGTTCTCCGTACGGGTTTCCCGATACGTTGCGATGCCCTTGATGATTCTGTCGAAAGCGTTCATGACTTGGATATTCGCAACTGCCAGCAGACGAATGGAATTGTCTTTGGGAGCATGGGTGCGTAAAGGAATGGTATCCAACGAGATCCCGTTGGTGATATTTATGGCTGGAATACCTCGGTAGGAGTCGGCTTTGATTTTTCCAATGAGTGTATACATATCCAGCCTTTTGGACACGCCAAGCTCATATCGTTTGCTTAGGCTGGAAAACAACTTCCTGTGCCACCGGGTTTCTGTCGCCTCTTCCTGTTCGGCTGGATAGGTTGGAATCTCCATGACAACCTTGCAACCCGATTTCTTCAATGCCGCCACGGTACGGTTCATTGGAGGTACCGCAGGCATCATCCGGATATAGGCGATATCGAAGGACTTGGTGTTTCTCACCAAGCTTGCAGTTGCCCTGTATAGGGCATTGAACGTGGAAAGTCTTCCAATTCCGGGAATCTTGTAGAGAGGAATGTGTGCAACAGGGGTCTCTTCACCGTTGATGCAGAGATACACTTTGCCCTGCCGCAACCCAAGGAATGAAACCCGGTGGCCCAGATTCCTCAGTGCCTGCATTTGATAATCGAATTTCGGGAAAGGCGGGCCTTCGGCTGGATCGAGATAATATTTCATCAGACACAGGACCTGTTTCATGCAATACGGCTCACTTTACATAGTGTGTCTGTACTGTAACACAATACCATGCGTTTTTACATCTCCTTGTGCAGCGATGATGCCACTTTGACTGGTGCAGTCTGCACGAGTATGGTATTTTACTATGAGTGTCCATTCATATCGGTGGGAGAAAAAAACAGCATCATGGGTTCATTTTTATATAATCTGATCATTCATCCAGTCGAACTGTTGGTTGAATTGGTATATGTGTTCTTTATAAAAGGTTTTTCCGACGAAGGGATAGCAATCGCCGGTGTTTCTCTCATGATCAGTATTGCTGCGCTTCCCCTCTACAATATGGCGGAGAAAATTCAAAGGATAGAGCGGGATACGCGTATCCGACTGCAACCAGGTATTGAGCGGATAAGAAGTGCTTTCTCGGGTGATGAGCGATACATGATCCTCTCAACCTTCTATAGGCAAAACCATTACCATCCCATATACGCGCTGCGCAGTTCCATAAGCCTGCTCATCCAGGTGCCATTCTTTCTGGCAGCCTATAATTTTCTATCACATCTGGAAGCCTTGCAGGGAGTCTCCTTTTTCTTTATCCGGGATCTGGGAAGTCCCGATGCATTGATTTCGATCGGCGGTTTTACTCTTAACGTGCTTCCTGTACTCATGACTCTCATAAATATAATCGCTGGAATAATCTATACCAAAGGTTTTCCCACAAGGGACAAGGTGCAACTCTATGGAATGGCGGCGTTGTTCCTGGTGTTGCTCTACAACTCGCCAGCAGGTTTGGTTTACTATTGGACGCTCAATAATCTTTTTTCATTGGGAAAGAATCTATTTTACAAATTGAAGAATCCTGCGAGGATTGCCTATTTTTGTGCTGCTATCGGTTCCATTGCCGGAACCGCAATGATAATTCTTACCAACCGCTCCATAACAGCCCAGAAGATAACTTTTGTAGTCACCATCTGTTTGACCGTGTGTCTGATTCCCTTGTGGTTGTTCCTTTTGAGGAACATGTATGAGCGGTTGCTACTCGACTTTTCCTCACACCACAAGGTGCGGAATAATCTTTTCCTATTCTCCTGCCTTACACTTTGGGTCGTGAATGGAATTCTTCTCCCCTCCAACCTCATCGGATCATCCCCACAAGAATTCGCGATGGTCGGGACAGTACAAAACCCATTGCAATTTATTGGCATGACGGCGGTCCTCTTCTTGGGCATCTGGTGTTTCTGGCCAATCAGCATCTATCTGCTCTATGGCAAGAAGATCAAAACAGGTCTTACCCTTCTATTCACCGTAATGGCGATTACATCGCTGTTGAATGCTTTGGTCTTCGGCAGCGAATATGGGGTAGTCAATCCGTTGTTGATATTTGAGAATCCGATATTGCTCAAGCCATCGATGTATGTCGCACTAGGTTCAATAGCCAGTCTTGTGATTGTGGGGGTACTGCTCCTATTGGTAATCTCCAGAGGAAAAACTTCATATTTTCTTGCATTCGGTTTGATTACCACCCTTGCGGGTGGAATCGTGGGATTGGTGAATATTTGGCAAATCAACAACGCCTTCAACGGGTTTGAACACATCTTGGCAAAAAACGAGAGCAGTGTGGTGGAACAACTGGAGCCGGTTTTCCATTTGTCTCCAGACGATAAGAATGTGATCGTACTCATGCTTGACCGGGCGATCAATTCCTATTTTCCCGTGATTGTTGAAGAATTTCCACAACTCAAATCCCAGTTCCAGGGTTTCACCTACTACCCAAATACGGTTTCCTTTGGAAGTGGGACATTGACCGGTACCCCCGCACTCATGGGTGGGTATGAATATACTCCCCGGAGAATGAACGATCGTAGCACAGAACGGCTTGTCGACAAACACAATGAATCCATGCTGGTGCTCCCTAGAATATTTTCCGAGGCTGGTTTTACCGTTACCGTTACCGATCCTCCTTTCTCCAACTACGCATGGAGCGGTGACTTGCGGCCATTTGACGCATATCCGGAAGTTCAAGCGTTGAATTTACATGGAGCGTATACCCTCCGTTACAAGCGTGATCATGCGGGTGATTTCAGTAAAAGCGAGGACATAGTCACGACAATAGAATCCCGTTTGCCAATCTTTTCTCTCATGCAGTCCTCCCTGCCTGTACTGAGGGAGATTCTCTACGATTCAGGCAACTATTTGTCTGCAAAAAATATCACAGACAATTCCGACGAGTTTCTTGCCTCGTATGCCCAGTTGTACTATTTGGATGAATTGACGGACTATTCCGCCACGGGAGACACCTACCATTTCATTGATAACCAATCGACGCATGAACCGGTGAATCTCCAATACCCATCTTGGAAACCCGTGAGCGTTGTGAGCGAAGTGTACAGGCCATTCGAAGATGTCGCTTCATTGGACGAGCGGGACATTGGCACCTATCATGTCAATGTGGCCTCCTTGTTGCGAATCGGGCTCTGGCTTGAACAATTGCAGAAAGATGGTGTGTATGACAATACACGGATCATTATTGTCGCCGACCATGGCCGCGATGTCTATACACCGGGCTTTTCTAGCTTTACGAACAATGCTAGGGTATATGGGGATTATCATCCGTTGTTCCTGTACAAGGATTTCAACCGGAGAGGGAATGTACAAGAAGACATGAGTTTCATGACCAATGCAGATGCTGCGATCCTGGCTATCCAGGATTTGCCGGTAAGCACCAAGAATCCTTTCACGGGCAACGATCTTCTGGAAAAGATTGACAAGGATACTGTCGAGGTATTCAAAGGCCCTTGGGCTGCGAACCCAAGACTGGGGAATACCTTTACCTTCAATTATTCCAGAAGTTTTACCGTCAAGGATAACATTTTTGTTGAATCCAATTGGAGTTCGATACCACAGCCATGAGTACCATTGAGAAGATTTGCGTGATTTCCAATCTGTTTCCTCCCTATCCAGCCGAAACCTCGGGAATGTTCCTGTACAATCTGGTCGTCAAGTTTGTTCAACAAGGCAAGACGTGTGTGGTAATTCGTCCGACCAGTTACAGCAAGAGCATCTTCAAGAGGAAACCTTTGCCGCCCCTGAAGGAAGTCGTTTCAATACCTGGCGGCGAGATAACAATGTATTCACCACGGTTCCTTTCGGTGAGCAGCAGGCACCGCTTGTTGTTGGAGTCCAGTTATAAAGCAAAGGAACGGGCTGTCCTCCGGCAGTATAAAAAAATCGGAATCCAATTCGATGCCTTGTATGCGCATTTCTTTACCTCAGGCAGAACCGCTTGGGCAATCAACAAGGTATATGGCGTACCATTTTTCACAGCACACGGCGAATCGAATTTTTCGGCAAAATTCAGCTATCTGGGTATTCGAAGGATCAAGGAATTCTATATCCAGTGCAATGGGATTGTTGCGGTCTCATCCCATATAAAGAGGAGTATTCTGGAAAATTACGGAATTTCCGAAGACAAGGTTGTTGTTGAACCGAATGGGACTGATTTGACGTTGTTTCGGCCGATGAGCAAGTTGCAGGCAAGAAAACAGGTTGCCATACCGGAACATGAATTGGTTGTCCTCTTTGTCGGCTCCTTGATAGAGCGTAAAGGTCCCCGGAGACTTGCCAAAGCTTTGGAAGGGTTGGATCATATCCATGGATATTTTATCGGTAAAGGACAGGAAAGTGTTCCCGATGAGGCAGGAAATATTCACCTCTGCGGTGAAAGGAAACAATCGGATGTGGTGACGTATATGAATGCAGCCGATATGTTTGTACTGCCCACTCTCGCCGAAGGTAGTTCGAATGTCATTGTCGAGGCCTTGGCTTGCGGGCTACCGGTAATTTCATCCGATAGGGATTTCAATACGGATATCCTGGACGAATCTTGCTCGATCTTGATCGATCCCACCGATATTGGTCAAATACGCGAAGCAATTCTTACCTTGGCACACAATGGAAAACTCAGGGACGAAAAAGCGCAAGCAGCATTGGAGAGGGGACGACAATTGGATATCATGGTACGTGCGAAACGAATATTGTCCTTTATGGAAGAGCATATTTGAAGTACTATCTTCTTGTGGCTGGAAATTGTTTTAAAACGATTTTTGAGGGAAAAACATGGCAAATATTGCAGTAATTGGAACTGGGTATGTTGGTTTGGTCTCGGGTGCACTGTTGAGCGATTTCGGCCATTCGGTTATTTGTGTTGATATCGATAAGGCGAAAATCGAACGCTTGCACAAGGGCGAGATTCCCATTTTCGAACCAGGGTTGGAGCCAGTAGTAAAAAACAACGTTTTCTACAAACGACTTGCCTTCACAACTGATCTGAAACTAGCTATAGATAATTCAGATGTGGTCTTCATTGCGGTGGGAACACCTCCTGCGGACGATGGAAGTGCGGATTTGCAGTATGTCCTTGCTGCTGCACGGGGAATCGCCGAACACATGAACTCGTACAAGGTAGTGGTCGACAAGTCTACAGTCCCTGTTGGAACTGGACAGAAAGTGAAGGCTGCCATTCAATCGGTCTTGGATGCAAGGGGAGTGAAGATTCCTTTCGATGTGGTTTCCAATCCCGAGTTTCTTCGCGAAGGCTCGGCAGTCCAGGATTTTACGCATCCTGATCGGGTAGTAATTGGCGCTGAGAGTGAACAGGCAAAGGAGATTATGAAGGATGTCTACAGGGTATTGTTCCTCAATGAGACTCCATTTGTCGAAACCGATATCCAGACCGCCGAGATGATCAAGTATGCCGCGAATGCTTTCTTGGCAATGAAAATCACGTTCATCAATGAACTGGCGAATGTCTGTGAAAAGGTTGGGGCAAATGTCCAGAAAGTCGCAAAGGCTATGGGTCAGGACGGGAGGATTTCGCCAAAATTCCTCCATGCCGGACCGGGCTATGGTGGGAGCTGTTTTCCAAAAGATACCAAGGCTCTTGCCGAGATTGCCAGAGCTTCCGGTGAACCCATGAACCTCATGGATGCCACTGTATCGGCGAATGAGAAGCAGAAATTGAAGATGGTTGAAAAGATAGCCAAAGGGCTTGGCGATAAACTCAATGGTGCGACCATTGCGATATTGGGAGTCACCTTCAAACCCAATACAGACGATATGCGTGAAGCCCCCTCGTTGGTGATCTTGCCGGAGTTGGTCAAGCTGGGGGCAAAGCTCCGAATAACCGACCCTCAGGGAGGTAAGGAAGGCCCTTGGAGATTCAAGGAAATCGAAGACAGTGTAACATGGTGCACCGATCCCTACGATGCGATTGGAGGGACCGATGCCACGGTCATACTCACCGAATGGAACCAGTTCCGGACTCTCGATTTTTTACGGTATGAATCGTTGGATGCCGCCAAAGTCCTATTCGATTTACGGAACATCTATCGAAGGGAACAGATGGAGGAACTTGGGGTGGAATATTATGGAGTAGGGGTATGAGTACTATCCTGGTCACAGGAGGTGCGGGTTTCATAGGTTCCCACGTGTGCGAAGCGTTGCTTCGTCGAGGAGATACAGTAGTTGCCCTTGATAGTTTCAATGATTATTACGACCCGCGGATAAAGCGAAGGAATATTGTCGAGGTCCAGGCAACCGCTACAGGTCTTCATGCCGGATTCCACTTGGCAGAAGGAGATATTCGTGATGTCGTATTCCTCGATCATCTCTTCTCACAGTACAGTTTCGACGCGGTAATACATTTGGCGGCATATGCCGGTGTGCGTCCATCGATAGAGAATCCTCAGCTTTACACTGAAGTCAATGTCTTGGGAACGGTGAATGTCCTTGAGGCAATGAGGAAACACAATGTGAAACGCCACGTTTTCGCTTCCTCATCCTCGGTATATGGCAACAACAAGAAGATTCCTTTCAATGAATCGGATCCAGTCGACCAAGCGATCAGCCCCTATGCCGCTACCAAGAAAGCAGGTGAAATCATGTGCCATACCTACCATCATCTGTATGACATCAATACTGCTTGCCTACGATTCTTCACTGTCTATGGCCCAAGGCAACGTCCGGATTTGGCGATCCACAAGTTCTCGCGGTTGATAATGGAAGGCAAACCAATTCCTTTCTATGGAGATGGCTCTATGAGAAGGGACCACACCTATATCAGCGATATTGTTGACGGTGTGGTCAAGGCTCTGGATTGGACATCCTCGATTGAATTGCGATACGATATTTTCAATCTTGGCAATTCCCAGACCATAACACTCTCCGAATTGGTGAAGACCATAGAACAGGTGGTGGGGAAAGAGGCGGTTCTCAACAGGTTGCCACAACCTCCGGGAGACGTGGATTGCACGTATGCGGATATCTCCCACGCAAGGAAAGTCCTAGGTTTTATGCCAGGGACTTCGATCGTTGGTGGAATTACAGGTTTTTATAATTCCATAAAATAGTAAAAATCATAGAACAATTCATGAAGATTTTCCAAACAACTTAGAGTTGAGGAATTGAGACTTTTCGGAATTTTCGTTTCTTGTTACTAGCAATAGTGAGAAAACAAAATAGTCTGCAATATTAAAGAAAAATACGTGTTCGAAGAGTGAATAAAGACAATATATCCCAATTATTCCAAAGAGCAGGAATGAAATCTTGTATGTACGAATCACTAGAATGACAATCCCTACGAATGCAGGAATTGCCCCAATTCCATTTAATGCAAGAAGTGTCAGATATGAATTGTGCATATGATTGTATTCGCTGTATATTGCCGGACGGAATCCGAAAAATAGCTTTTTCAAATTCAGTTCGTTTACATAAGATAGGAATATCTGTGCTCTTCCATTACTTGTGATTCCCTTTGTCATGAATGGAGAGTTCTTTATAACAAAGTAAGCCAACAAGAGAAAAAATGCGAAACTCAAGAATGCAATAATTATAATTTTTGTACGAGAAAGCTTTAATTTGACCTTCGCTTTGGGTTGGTGGTAGAGATAATTGAGATTAACAACAAGAAGGAGAAGCAGGTAGAGTATAGACATTCCAAGACCGCCTCTACTTTCGGAGAGCGCACCGACAAAAAAGACTAGCACTCCTGGCCACAAGTCGGGTTTAGCTTTTCCATTAAAATAATCAAAAATTGCTATCAGCGAAGCATATACAAGTAAGATTTTTACAAATGAATTTCTGTTGAGACTATAAAATTTCCCATCTGCTAGACTTTCATGAAATACAGAAATTAGTAAGGCACTCGTGAGACCCAAAACAAGAAAAGGAATAACAATCGTCCATCTTGATAACTTTCTATTTTTCAACAATAAAGCAAAAGCCAAACCAGCTATAGTGTGATACACATGTCGATTATATAGCCATTCAGTGCCCAAAATTATCAATGTCCAAAGTATCAGGATTCCTATATATATTCCAATCAGAAGATCAAAGACCTGTAGGTCTCGATACATAAGAATCATTGCAAGTAAGAATACCACAATTGAAAGGGCTGCTTGTATCTTCCGATTATGGGTAAAGGAAATTGTTGGTCCTAGAAAGATTAGAAATAATAGGGTGGCATGTATGATTTGAACCGAGAATGCAAGAAATTGAGGTTTGCTATCCCTATTATGATTTACTATTTGATACTCTAGACTCATTGGATTCAACCTTCTTGTACACTTTATAATTAGAGCGTACTGTAAACAATATAAATCGCAAACAGTTACAATACCAGCCAATTTCAGCCGGTTTTAAGAGATTGCTTGGAAATATAGAAATATTCATGCATAATGACTATTATTCTATTCCTGTAGTAAATATGGTCTTCTAGGAGTTGTGTTGCGCATGGAAAGAGAAACAAGTGTTGAAAAGAAATTACGAATTAGATCCAAAGAAGAGCTGACATTACAAGCAAAAGGGCTGATCGAATCAAAAAGGATTTTCGAATCCCTTGGAATTCCCTATTTTCTGGGTGCCGGGACACTTTTAGGAGCATACCGTAACAAAGATTTTATTCCTTGGGATTGGGATGTTCAAGCGTATTTCAAATACGAGGATATCGAGAATAGGGGCCAGGTACTGATCGATGAGTTCCAAAAGGCAGGATTCATACTTGTAGACAATAAATTAGGGAAACAGAGTTGGAAACAGGTCTACCAGAAATACGGGACCGACTATGAGTACACTTCTTGGTACAAGAAAGGCAAATGGAGATACAGACGAGCTTTCAAACTCCCAAATAAATTTTTTGAGAATGTTGACTGGATTGACTTCTATGAAGAAAAATTTCCTTGTGTAGGACCAATTGAAGAGTATTTGGAGTTCAATTATGGTGATTGGAAGACACCAAAGAAAGAGGCGATAAAGACTCGATATTTGAACGCAAAATTCTACAAATATCCTTTCTGGATACGAGTGGTTCGCTCAAAAGTGCTAGTATTGACCGGTCCGTTACGAAAAAAGTTCAAGAAGTCCAAATAGAGGGGACTCTCTAAACTTAATAAAGATCTCTTCCGTGTGGGGTATGTATGATAATTGGAGTCTGTGGATATGGTTTTACCGGTTCCGGTGCTGTTGTTGATATTTTGAAAGAATTCCCTGAATTACAGGTATTGGACCAGGTGGAATTCAAAATATCCTATATGCAAGATGGAATTGAAGATTTGTCCTATCATCTCGTTGACCATCCATGTCGCTATTTCGGTTCTGATTCTGCAATCAGGAGATTTAAGTTAATAATTCGGGAGTTCTCAAAAAAATATCAAGAAATAACCAAGGGAGAATTTCTTCACTTGGCCGATGAGTTCATTGATTCGATCACCGACGTTTCTTGGAGAGGAACCTGTTCTTTTCATAAAGTCGAATCTTCAAGACTTATGAGGTATTTTAAATATTCGTTGATGACCCGTGTGAGGAAAGGCCTGTACAAATATGGAAGAATTTGGGTGCAATTTCCCGATAAAGAGATGTATCTTTCAATTGCTCCAGAAAATTTCATGGCAAATTCCCGCAGGTTCATAAGCTCTATTATCTCATGTATGGGTGGAACCCAAGAAAAGAAAGTGTTGAATCAACCTTTTCCCGCTGATCGACCAGAATTTAGTTTTCCATATTTTGAAAACCCATTAGCGATTTGTGTTACTCGGGACCCTAGGGATTTGTATCTATTAGCGAAAGATTACGCGAAACCTCGTGCACGTTTTATTCCAACCGATTCTGTACAAGACTTCATCACTTATTACAGAAAGATTATGGAGAACGCGACCAATAGCCAAGCTGATACTGAAAGAGTCCATAGGGTAGCATTTGAGGATCTGATCTATGATTATGAGCATTCAGTTGCCCAAATAATGAAATTTCTAGGTATTTCCAATCATGAAGATAAGTTGAAATATTTTTTACCGGAAATCTCAATACGGAACACCCGGTTGTACAAAAAAAATACCCGATTCGCCTCTGATATCAAGGAAATCGAGCAATCACTTGGACCTTGGTTATACAACTTTCCACAAGACTCCTCAGAAATAATCGTGGGCAAAGGTAGGGTATTTTGATATGCTTGATCTACTGAGGACTGTAATAGGAGTGTCTTGATGGATATTTGTATATTAAATTCAGGATTTGGTTCCCGTTTAAAGAAATATACACAATTCGTGCCGAAAGGGCTCGTTCCCTTGGATGATTCAACCACAATTTTAGGTAGGCAACTATCAATTTTGAATATGTTTGGAGAGCACAGGTATGCATTGACTACCGGATATCTGGATGGTGAAATACAGAGGTATCTTCATGTCCATTTTCCGAATTTGAAAACAGAATACTTCGTAAATACCCGGTATGCAGAGACCAACTATATTACGAGCCTGTTGCTATTGGAGCCTCGATTCCGATCTGAACTTGTGTTGATGCATGGAGATCTGGTATTCGAACAATCGGTGGTAAAGGATATTTTAGAATCGCAAAAAAGCGTAGTTGTGATCGATTCCACGATTCCTCTCCCTGAAAAGGATTTCAAGGCCCGGGTTATAGACGGGAAGGTGGTGGAAATTGGAATACATGTCTTTGGTGATGACTGTTTTGCCTGCCAACCATTATACCATTTGACAAAGAAAGATTGGAATACTTGGCAAACGGCGATCAGCGAATATTGTGCACGCGGCGAAGAATCGGTTTATGCTGAGAATGCTTTGAATAGTGTTTCATCCCGAATGGATCTCTATCCATTGGACGTCAAGGGACGCTTGTGCATGGAAATTGACAACGAAGCGGATTTATTGTCTGCAAGAAAATTAATGGAGAACAAGAGGACATGAGAAAAAAAGTATACGTTGCGATGAGTGCTGACATAATCCATAACGGCCATATCAACCTGATTCGCAAAGCAGCCGAATTGGGAGATTTGACAGTAGGTGTCCTTACAGATGAAGCGATTGCCACGTATAAACGGTATCCGCTAATAGCAGTGGATGCACGAATGGAAATTGTTGGCAGCCTGGTGGGAGTCGCACATGTTGTCAAGCAGACCACTCTTGACTACGACCAGAACATCAGGGAGTTGAAACCCGACTATGTGGTACATGGAGATGATTGGCGTTCGGGAATTCAGTCAAACATTCGGGAGAAGGTAATCCAAACACTTTCGGAATGGGGCGGGAAATTGGTAGAAGTCCCCTATACGGAGGGAGTAAGCATCGAACGATTGAGAAGTCGACTTGATGCGGAAGGTGTACTTCCAGAACAACGCAGGATACGACTTGCGAACCTGTTGAAAGGTAAACCTCTGCTTAGAGTATTGGAAGCCCACAATGGTCTCACCGGATTGATTGTCGAGAACACCAGGGTAGCAAAAGGCGACGGAATCCAAGGTTTCGATGCCATGTGGATTTCTTCCCTATGCGATTCTACAGCCAAGGGAAAACCTGATATCGAGTTGGTGGATATGACCAGCAGGTTGGATACTATAAACCAAATAATGGAAGTTACCACAAAACCCATCATCTTGGACGGGGATACCGGAGGACAGATAGAGCATTTCGTATTCAACGTTAAAACGTTGGAACGTATTGGTGTTTCAGCTGTAATAATCGAAGATAAGGTTGGATTGAAGAAGAACTCGTTGTTTGGGACCGATGTTGCACAGCAGCAGGATACGATTGATAATTTCTGCAGAAAAATTACCGCAGGGAAACATGCACAACAGACACGGGATTTCATGATAATCGCTAGAATAGAAAGCCTGATACTTGAACAAGGTATGGAAGATGCGTTGGCCCGTGCACATGCGTATGTACATGCAGGTGCGGATGGGATCATGATTCACAGCAGAAGAAAAGAGCCAACTGAAATCCTCGAATTTTGCGACAAGTTCCGCTCGGACTTCCCACGGATACCTATCGTGGTGGTTCCTTCCTCATTCGCTTCCATCTATGAAGAGGAATTGATGGAACATGGTGTACGCGTGGTAATATATGCAAACCATCTGATAAGAAGTGCGTTTCCCGCAATGCAGCGAACCGCCGAATCGATACTGGAAAATGGACGGTGCCTTGAGGCAAGCCAATACTGCATGTCGATAAAAGATGTCATCAGTCTTATTCCTGGTGGCGAATAGGTTAGGGGGGGGATATGGTATCACCGGGTCAATTGTTGGAGTTTTTTGAAGAAATAGGTGTCTCATTTTATACGGGTGTTCCAGATTCCCTGCTCCAAGCATTCTGTATCGAGGTTTTCAATCGCTACGGAGAAAACAACAGTCACCACATTGTTGCAGTCAATGAAGGCAATGCTGTTGCCCTAGGTGCTGGGTATCATTTGGCAACAGGTAAGATTCCTTTGGTATATCTTCAAAATTCAGGCTTGGGTAATGCTGTCAATCCGGCAACCAGTCTAGCGGATCCCGCAGTGTATGGTATCCCTATTCTCTATATTGTCGGATGGCGGGGAGAGCCCGGGGTTCATGATGAACCTCAACATGTGAAACAAGGTGAAATAACATGCGATTTGCTTGAGGTATTAGGAATTCCCTATATTGTTGTTGATAAACATATGACTACAACAAATGTGATTCAGGAATTCTCTGATACACTACAACTCCACCTTGCTCATGGTCAAAGCGTTGCAATAGTCGTTCGAAAAGGTGCGTTTGAGAAGCCAGATAGCTCTTTCCCAGAACAACCAGGTGTGCTCAACAGGGAACTTGTAATTAAAAAACTGGCTGATGAAACTTCTTCCGAGGATTTTGTTATATCAACCACTGGCAAGATTTCAAGAGAATTGTTCGAACATCGAAAAAAAAGTGGCTCGTCCTTTGGAAGTCATGATTTCCTTACAGTTGGTTCGATGGGCCATGCTAGTGCCATTGCACTTTCAATTTCCGTGCAGCATCCCAAAAAAACAATTTGGTGTTTTGACGGAGACGGAGCCATGCTTATGCATATGGGAGCTATGGCAACTATTGGTGGGATGGCACCTGATAACTTGTTGCATGTGGTGTTGAACAATGGATCACACGAGTCGGTTGGGGGTATGCCGACGATTGCAAGGAATGTGGATTTACTGAGTATCGCCACAGCATGTGGTTACAAGGACACGTATCGGATTCAAAATCAGAGTGAACTGGATATTTTTCTAAAGAAGAGAAAACAAAAACTGAGCGGACCAATTTTCATCGAGATTACCGTATCCTCTGGTTCTCGGCCAGAATTGATTCGTCCCGACTCGACCCCGGAGGAAAATAAGCTATCCTTCATGTCTGCCCTTCAAGAAGGCTGATATGAAAGACATCTCATTTCATAACCCAGTTGCTATCTCTCTACTGGAACCAGGAGAATGGAAATCAAAGCTTCTTGCACTTCAGGATAACAATGAAAAGATTCTCATCCTATACTCTAAAAGCGCCATGTCTGGCGCCGACCCCACTGGTAATCTGCTTGATTTGCTCGCAAAAAATAGGAACATCACGCTCATAACCGACATAATGAGCAACCCCTCTATTGAGCACTTGAAGGATATTCGTTCAAAAGCATCAGGAGCCTACAAACATGTAATTGCGATTGGTGGGGGAAGCGTCATTGACCTGGCAAAGATTCTCATAGCGTTAAATTCCTACCCGAATATAGTTTCATCGAAAGAAATATTGGAAATTATTAAAAATAAGAAATACTTGGAAGCCCTTCTGCCTGATTGCAAGTTAATTGCAATACCTACTACAGCCGGAACCGGGTCAGAACTTACGTGCTGGGCAACAATATGGGATAAGGTAGGCAAGAAGAAATATTCAGTTGAACGGAAGGAATTGTATCCGAACGAAGCCTGGATCGATCCAGCGGTTACGGTTGCGATGAGTCGGGAAGTAACTGCAAGTACTGGCCTTGACGCATTGAGTCACGCGGTGGAGGCTTACTGGTCGACAAAAAGCAACCCGATAGTACGCCGGCTGAGTGCACAATCCATCCGGCAAATCATTACTCATCTGAAAGATGCTATTCAAACTCCAGAAAATATCGAATCACGCAGAGGCATGTGTCTTGGATCGGTGTTCGCTGGTTTGGCCTTTTCCCAAACCAGGACAACAGCTTGCCATGCAATCAGTTATCCCCTTACTGCACAATTTGGAATTCCCCATGGGGTTGCTGTGGCAATGTCACTGATTCCTGTGATGAAATTGAATTGGGCAGAGATAAAGGAAAAGGGAATGTTCCTCGAATCGTTCAAGTGCAATTCGATTGATGAGATTGAACGTCTATTACGTTCAATAGTTCAACAAACAATTTCACTGAGAATTATTGATTACGGAGTAACCAGGAATGATCTAATCCGATTATATGATGACACGGACTTCTTGAAAGACCGGTTGGGAAACAACCCAGTCGCTATAGCACCGCAATCTTTTGTTGATCTGTTGCTGGATTGAAAGGAATTTAATGTGTCTCGATTAAAAAATTCCTATAAGAACCTCATTGCCAGTGGTATAAGCCAATTGATTGGAATTTTGCTTAAATTTGTCACAAGAACTATTTTCATACAAATTTTAGGTCCGAAATATCTCGGGATCAATGGATTGTTCACCAATATTCTTTCGATGTTATCTCTCGCTGAGCTTGGAGTTGGAGCCGCAATAACTTTCAATCTTTATAAACCGGTCGCGGAGAAGAATATTCAACAAATCGTCATGCTCATGAAGTTCTATCGGAATGCCTATCGTGTAATCGGTTTGTTTATTGCTTCGGTGGGTTTGGCCTTGATACCTTTTTTGCCATTGATCATAAAGGACGATTTGTCTTTCATTCCGGTAACGTTGATTTTCATTTTATATTTACTTCAGAGTGTGACATCCTATTTGTTTTTCGCTTATAAGAGTGCAATTATTAAAGTAAATCAGAAAGAGTTCATCATTACATACATAGCCAGCGTTTTTTCAATAATGGCAAATATTGTTCAGATTATTCTTCTTATATTCTTTAAGAATTTCCAATTGTATGTGTTTACACTAGTAGTCTTTGGCATACTTCAAAACTTGTTCATAGCACATAAAGCAGGCAAGTTGTACCCATATATCAATGAGCGGCAGACAGCAATCTTACCAAAGGGTGAGCGCAGGCAAATCAGAAACAATTGTTTTGCCATTTCGATCTACAAATTCAATACAGTTATCCAGAATGCAACCGACAATATAGTACTATCAACATTTATTGGTCTTGAAATTGTAGGAAAATACTCAAACTACTTATTGATAGTGACTACGATAAAAAATATCCTGAATAAATTCTATACGGCTATAAGAGCAAGTGTCGGTGATTTGCATGCGCAAGGAGATACTGAACACGAACACTTGATTTTCAGGGTTGTCGGATTTTTTACAATATGTGTATTTGGTTTTGCTGCAGTTTCCACATATGCCTTCGCCAATGAATTTATCGCAATTTGGATTGGATCCGAGTATGTGTTTTCACAGTATTTCACGAGTCTATTGGCCTTTGAAATATATTTGTTTGGACTTCAGAAAAATCTGGCCACATTCAGGACCTCGATGGGATTGTTTCAACAGGCAAAATATCGACCTTTATTTGGATCCATTATCAACATTGTCTTATCGGTAATCCTGGTTCAGAGAATCGGAATCTATGGAGTCCTGATCGGCACCATAGTTGCAAGCCTGACTACTTATATGTGGTTTGATCCTCTGATCATTTATAGAAATGTATTTAGGAAACCAGTAAGGTGCTATTACGCCCAGAATATCAAATATTTCTGCAGTATTGTACTATCCGCTATTCTCTCTCGATTCGTCTCGAAGTTGTTCCTTGATGCCGGGTTGGCCTATGTCCTCAGCTCCCTGTGTATTTCGTTTCTGATAACTGCAACTATCATCTTCATTTTTTATGGGCGAAGTGAAGAATTCAAATATCTCATAAAAATTTTAAAAAGAAGTAAGGTATTCAAATCGGTAATCAGAAAAAAATAAATACATTTCCAGCTACTTTCGATGAATTGACAACTGAAAGTTCATCATTTATATTTTGCCAGACTTTGATATCGGCTATTGGCTTTCAAGTATCTTCGTACAGTCTGGATTTCGATGGAGAAAGAAATTGTTATTCAATTCGTTAGATTTTGCTGTATTCCTACCTATTGTATTTATTATCTATTGGTTCGTCGCCAGCAGGAATATCAAGGTGCAGAACTTCTTCATCCTTTGTGCCAGTTATGTATTCTATGGGTGGTGGGATTGGCGATTTCTCTCTCTCATCTTGTTCAGCACCGTTATCGATTATTATATTGGTCTGAAATTAGGCTCCAATTCAAATGCAACCCATAGAAAAGTTCTATTAGCGGCAAGTATTTTTGCTAATCTAGGTTTGCTTGGATTTTTTAAATATTATAATTTCTTTCTGCAGAATTTCATATCGGCATTCTCGATTTTTGGTAAAACCATTTCACCAAATTCGTTGCATATTATTTTACCCGTAGGAATCAGCTTCTACACATTTCAGACTCTAAGTTATTCCATAGATGTCTATAGAAGAAAAATGGAACCGACAAAGGATTTCCTTTCATTCGCTGCATTTGTAAGTTTTTTTCCACAGTTGGTTGCCGGACCGATTGAACGGGCTTCCAACCTGCTTCCTCAGTTCGTCAACGGGAGGGAGTTTGAATACGACAAGGCCATAGACGGTTGCATGCAGATTCTATGGGGATTCTTTAAAAAGATCGTGATTGCTGACAATTGCGCAATATATGCCAACATGATATTCAATAACTCGACCGAGTATTCTGGAAGTACTCTGCTTCTTGGGGCCTTGTTCTTTACCTTCCAAATCTATGGAGATTTTTCCGGGTATTCCGACATTGCGATTGGAATCTCCAGATTATTTGGATTTAGTTTGGTGAAAAATTTCGCTTTTCCGTACTTTTCCAGGGATATGGCAGAATTTTGGAGGAGGTGGCATATTTCACTTTCGACATGGTTTCGCGATTATCTATACATACCCTTGGGAGGCAGTCGCTTCGGGATGGCAAGGGCTGTAAGAAATACGGTCATTATATTTGCAGTTAGCGGGCTATGGCATGGTTCAAACTGGACCTTCATTATTTGGGGCTTGTTAAATGCCATTTTTGTCATTCCCCTGGTATTAACTCAAAGGAACAGGAAAAACTTGGATATTGTTGCCAAAGGAAAACTTCTTCCTTCCATACGAGAAGCCATTGGAATGCTGGTTACTTTTTCATTGACCGTGCTCGCTTGGATTTTCTTTCGAGCTGAAAGTGTTACCCAAGCCGTAAAGATTATTGGTGAGATTTTCTCCAGTTCATTTTTTACTATTCAAGATTTCAATGCGCGTAGAAAAGCGCTCGACATAATTGTATTGGTGATAATATTTGTTATCGTCGAGTGGTTTGGAAGGGAAGGCGAGTACGCAATCGAGCGATTTTATAAAAAATCAAAATGGATCAAGTGGGGACAGATTCTCACGATTTCACTTTTGATATATTGGTTTGGTTTTTTTGGGCAAGAACTTGAGTTCATATATTTTCAATTTTAGGACACGTGCATGCGAAGATTCTTAAAAGACGTCATTGTCTATATTTCTATTATCTTACTCTTCAATATGTTGATTTTCTTCGCAATTCGTCCACTTTATGATGATAGCTCATACCTTTGTACAGTAATAGAGTCAGACCCAACGACAGAAGTTTTTATATTATCCGATTCCCATGGGACGAAGTTGGATAGTGAAACGCTTCAGGAAGCAGGGATTACGAATCTTTCAATTGGAAGTGATTCCTATTCCGATATGTACGAGAAAACCAAATATATAATCGATAATTTCAACGCAAAGGCAATTATCATAAGTGTTGATGCCCATACGTTGTCAAAATATCGAGAATCTTCCAATAACAATGATCTGTCAGGATTACTCAACGAAACAAAAGGAAATTTTGTCTCCTTGGCAAGCGCCTACTTTCCTCTTCTGAACACGAGGTACCGAGACTTGTTCAAAGCCTTTGTTTTATCTCGATTTGAAGCAATGAGCAATAGGATGCAGCCTTCAAAGGATACCAGCCATATCGATTGGGTGGATGCTCCAAATAAAGAAGAGGTTGCACGATCACGATTCCAGTATCAATTTCCAACTGGAAGCGAATCTGAATTGTTGAGAAACGATTTGCAGCGGATCATTGATCTTTGTGGTGAGAATTCTATCAGACTAATTGGTATCAGGTATCCATTGGCTCAAATCTACCAAAATATGCTCATAGGACATGATTATGGAGCAAAGGAAATATTTGTCAGACAAAGCCTTCCTGTTTTTGATTATGAAACAATATTTGATGAAAAGGATAATTATTTTTCTGATCCTGATCATGTGAATACGGAAGGGGGATTGAAACTGTCGCAATTCTTGGTTGAAGACGTGTTGGAGTATTTGCGGAAAGAAGAACAAGGATTTGAAAACTAGCGTCTGAGACAATAACATTTATCTATTTCAGTTTTCCTTGATATTGAAAACGAATTCCAAAGACCTTTTTCGAAAAAAGATATACATCACACGTAAGCTCGGTAATTCAAACGTTCCCGAATGCTTTTTATACGAACCATTTGCTCGTCGTGGTGTGAGAGGAGTTCAAGAAGCTCGGGATTCCGGGAAAGGATACCGACATTCAATTTCGATTTGTTCGGATCGAAATATGGACGGTCCATATCCTGCCGATAGGAAACATTGGTATCGAACAACCACGAAGCCAATTTTGATTCCCATGCCGGGAAATCGGTTACAAACCCTTCGAAGGGGAGTGCAAGATATCGATTTGGATCCAGCATCACCAGCTTTTCATAACAAGACAGTTCGTACTCGATCTGATCAAGTTGACCCTTGACTTGTTGTTCCTTTGGCAACGCATGTAAGAATTCAGCCCACCCGAGTTGTCTGATATTTTCCGCAAGCTTGTCCCCCGGGTCACGATGCACCAGAATCATCTTGAATGGTGTATAAAGAGCTTCCCATAACTCCCTTGACTCAAATTGTGTGAATGGGATCCCCTTGTCCAATGCTATATGTTCATGATTTCCTTGGATTGGCGCGACTGCCGTATCCAGCCATTCCCTCCAAAACCCAGTCTCATCGAAAGGGCCGTGTTCCAACTTTTGCCTGTAGGTTTCGAGCCAGGAAAGGTAAAGTTTGATTGTGGCGATATCGGGCCGGGCACCAGTAGAAGCGTGGATCCCTCTCGCACCTTTCAATGGTTGTTTGCGTAAAATTTTTTTGATCGCCCCGTATGCCTCGAATAAAACAGGAACGGAATTCGCGAAGGCAATACTTCGCAAGCGGAACATCATCTTTTTTGACTCGAAAATTTGCCTTTCTATGAGTCCATACTTTTTTTCCTTATCCGTCTCATTGATCAAATGTCCAATTCTCAGTCCATAGGAGACTGGTTCGAAAGGAATGATTCTGATAGGAGAGACAATGATGTTCTCTATACCTTTCAGCCAGTCCAACAATGCTCCGGAACCAGAATACTTTTGACCACTTACAATCAACTTCATGCATCTACCTCGGGTATAATGGATCTTGTCCAATCATATAGTAAAATACCAAAGATAAACATGGTTGCAAAACATATTGTTCTTCTGTGACAACCGCACTATTATTGCCATGTACCATCTTAATCATCGAGGATTCAATTCGAATGTTGCTATATATCGACCCAGGAACTGGAAGTATGCTGTTTTCTATCGTGATAGGCTTGGTAACCATGCTTTATTTTGTTGGAAAGGCAGCTGTCATCAAGTTGAAGTTCATTGTTACTGGCGGGAAAAATACGATCAAGTCAGGCAATCGGGTTGCCTTCGCTATCTATTCCGAGGGTGTACAGTATTGGAATGTCTTCAAACCAATCCTCGATGAATTTGAGAAACGCCAAATCCAAATCTCCTATTTGACTTCCTCCGAACAAGATCCATTTTTTACCACTCCCTACAAGCACATCGCAGGTGAGTTCATTGGTACAGGGAACAAGGCTTTTGTACGTTTGAACTTCTTGGAAGCGGATATTTGCCTCATGACGACGCCTGCACTCGATGTCTATCAATTGAAGCGATCAAGGGGAGTTCGATACTTTGTGCATATCCTACACGCGCCTGGTGATGCCACTGGATATAGACTTTTCGGGATTGATTATTTCGACGCTGTATTGTTGACCGGTGAATATCAGAAGGCTCATATCAGGCTGTTGGAGGAGAAAAGAAAACTTCCACCAAAAGATTTGGCTGTTGTCGGTTGTCCATATTTAGATGTGCTGCAGGATAAGATTGGTCGCATGCAGGTAAGGAATCAAGGCAACCTTACCGTACTGGTTGCACCTTCATGGGGGCCAAGCGGTATCTTGTCGAAGTATGGAAGGAAATTGTTGGATCCACTGGTCCAATCGGGATTCCATGTAATTGTAAGACCGCACCCTCAAAGCAAATCGTCTGAGAAGAGTGTCCTGGATAGGCTGGCAAATCAGTACGAAGGTATTCCAACGATTGAATGGGATTATGCAAGTGAGAATCTTGCAACACTTGCTCGAGCAGATATTATGATATCCGACTTTTCCGGGGTTATTTTCGACTATGTATTTCTCTTCGATAGGCCTTTCATGTATGTAAATGCCGAATTCGATGCAAAACCATACGATGCATGGGACATTCCTGAAAAACCTTGGAAGTTGAGGATCCTTCCCGAGATTGGGATAGAACTGAAAGAATCCTCATTCGCCTCGATAAAGGGAATAATTGAGGACGCCTGCCAAAACGTTGTCCTTTCTGAAAACAGGCGAAAAGCGAGAGACACGGCTTGGCAATTTCGAGGAGAAAGTGGTCGGAGAGCCGTTGAATTTCTGCTTGAGAAGCAGACGGATTTGCTGGGTCGATGAAGCCTAATGCCGTTTCCATTTCTAGTACAGCCAATGTTTGGGTTTGAATAACCAATGTGTGTTACCAATTTTATCGAAAATGGAAATTGTTCGTTTGGATTTATTTCTGGGAATATCCGTGATATCATCTTCACCAATATGATGTTAAGGAGAACCAAATGGCAAAGGAAGCAACCAAGCGCATCGTGATCATTGGAGCAGGCATCGCCGGTCTCTCGGCTGCTTCGTATCTTCTGCGAAACGGATACGCCGTTACCGTTGTCGAACAACATGATAAACCGGGCGGGTTGTGCACCTCCTGGAAACGGAAGGGCTACACCATAGACTATTGTGTGCATTGGCTGGTCGGCACGAAGCCAGGAACGGAGTTCCACCAGATTTGGGAAGAGCTGGGCGCGCTGACCAACGAAGACGGTTCTCCCGTCCCGATTGTCAACGCCGAGACGTTTTCCACCATTGGTCTTGCCGATGGCGAAACCATTGAGATGTTTGGCGACATCGAGCGGTTCCGGACGGAACTGCTCCGCCTTGGACCAGAGGATGAAAAGCAAATCGACAGATTCTGCAAATCCTTGCACAATCTATCCACCGTGGCAATGCCTGCCTTGAGTGACGAAAAGAGCCTTGGAAGAAGCCTCGCCAACCTATTGCAGATGCGGCATATCATGGGGCATCTGATACCCTTGGAGGACTATGCCGAACGGTTTTCGAGCCCCAGGATACGGGAATTCTTCAATGTTGTGATCCCAGGAAATTGGAGTCTTGCATCGCTCACCTTCGGTTTGGCACAGCAACACATCAAGGGGGCGGGATACCCTGTGGGAGGCTCGTTGAACCTAGCACGGAATATGGAACGGGTGATCAAGCGATTGGGCGGTGAGTTCCGATACGGCATCAAGGTCGCCAAGATAGCGGTCGCCGATGGTGTCGCAGTCGGTATTACAACCGAACAAGGGGAAACCATAGACGCCGATTATGTGATCAGTGCCGCCGACGGGCATCAAACCATCCACACCTTCCTCGATGGAGCCTATATGCCCCCGTCGCTGCAACAAGCCTACGAGACCTATCCGCTCTTTCCTTCTTCCATCTTCATCGCCCTGGGTATCGATCGGGATTGTTCAGACTTGCCCCATGCATCGACTCCCTATCTGGAGCCGTCGATGGAACTTGCCGATGGGACGACCGTTCCCCATTTCAGTGTGACTGTCTACAATTACGACAACACCCTGGCACCGAAGGGAAAAACCTTGGTAACCGTGATCATGAATACGTGGAACAGTGCATTCTGGGAGGATTTGGCAAAAACAGACCGGAAACAATACGAACTGACGAAGGATGGCATAGCCAAACAAGTGGTCGGTTACCTGGAGAAGGAATTTGGGAATATCAAGGACCACATCGATATGGTGGATGTCTCGACACCATATTCGGTCATTCGGTATACCGGCAACTGGAAGGGTAGTTATGAAGGCTTCGCCCCCACCCGCAAGACATTGAGCAAGACGCTCCCGAAAACCCTGAAGGGATTGGAGAACTTCGCCATGATCGGACAGTGGACTGTACCGGGAGGTGGACTACCCACCGCCGCACAGGACGGACGCGATATCGCCATCATGTTGTGCAAGCAAGACAAACGGCAGTTCACTGGAAGCTTGCCGCAATGAGATCATGCAGAAATTAGGGGGACGGTAGCAGTGCCATCGTCCCCCGTAGGTTCGATACTGGGGATCGCTATTTCAATTCTTCGTCGAAACAGACCGCCACCTTGCCGCATGCTCCACTTGCCATGAGACGGTAGGCTTCGTCTGCCTGGTCGAGGCTGAAGCGATGGGTGACCAGGTCCTCGGGGTGGATATTCCACCTCACCAGGCGTTCCACCAGATCCTCCATGCGCCAGATGCTGGTGACCCAGGACCCGTAGATGGTCTTCTGGTCGTGGATGATATCGGGACTCGGGTTGAAACTCACCGTGCCGCCTTCGCCCACCATCGCAATCTTGCCCCATTGGCGGGTTGCACGGATAGCCAGGGCCCTGCCGTCGGCATTGGCGCTGCAATCGATTGCCTTCTCGACACCCTTGGTGCCGGTGAGCGCCTTGATCTTGTCCAACGTATCGGCACCTGGGGTGAACACATGGTCGACCAACTTGAGTTTCTTGGCCAGCTCGATGCGTTCCTGTTGGAACTCCACACCGATGAGCATGTTCGCACCCATGGCCTTCGCCAACATCAACGCCGCCAATCCGACCGGACCAAGGCCAACAACCAGCACCGCATCGTTGCCACTGATACCGATCTTCTCAATCGCCTCGTATACCGTGCCGAACCCACAGGCCACCTGCGCTCCGTCGGTGTAGGTGAGTTGGTCGGGAAGGGCAACCAGATCCTTCTCGTCAGCCAATATGTAGGGAGCCATGCCGCCATCACGCTGCCACCCGTAGGCAGCCCGGTATTCGCTCGAACAGCTGATCATATAGCCCATGCGGCAATCGTGGCAGACTCCGCAACCGCTGATATGGTATACGATCACGCGGTCGCCCGCCTTGAAACGCTTGCACCCGGGACCGGCTTCGACTACCTGCCCGCACGGCTCGTGGCCGGCAATGACATTCTGGTAGCCCTCGGGCCCCTTGCCCAGATGCTCACGGTAAATCGCCCGTATGTCGGAACCGCAGATCGTGGAACTCTTGGTTTTCACCACAACCTGACCGTGTCCCGGAGTTGGAATCGGGAAATCCTTGAATGCTACAGTGCTGTCGCCAGGCAACAGCGCTCCCTTCATGGTCTTTGTACTCATTGAAGTCTCCTCCTCGCGCCTTGTGGCGCCTCGTATCCTCGTGGTCTGTACCATCCTAAAGTCTATGCTGTTACAGATCGCTAGCGTGTGGTGATGCTTCCGTCCTCATCCCACAAATCGTGCCAATCCCCAGCCCCTTCCCATAAGAACACATGGCCCTTGATCAAACGGCAGTTGCGGTCGATCCCGTCGATCGCCTCCTTCTCCCCGGTCGTCAACGGATCGCTGCAAACCGCTTCCAGGTTCGACCGGATATTCCGTTCCTTGGTGGAGAAGGGGATAGGGACATGTCCGTTCGCCGCCGCCCACTTCAGGCAAATGGCCGCAGGGTGCACACCATGGTCCTGGGCTATGGCGACAATCACAGGATCCTCCATGTCGACCGTATCGTGGTCCGTCTTGTCCCGCTCGGGACGTCCGGGAGACCCGAGTGGGGAATACCCGATCGGCACAATACCATGGTGCTTGCAGTAGTCGAGCAGTTCCCGCTGTTGGAAATGGGGGTGCAGTTCCATCTCGTTGCATGCCGGTGCGATCCGTGCATCCCGCACTACCAGACTCAATTTCGGAACCGTCATGTTCGATGTTCCGATATGGCGTACCAGCTTCGCATCGACGAGCGACTCCAACACGCGCCAGGTCTCCATGTACCGCTGGTGATCGTAGGGAATCGCATTGGGACTACGGCTCTCGATCGAGCATTTCGGCGGATGGTAGTTGGGAAACGGCCAATGGATCAGGTACAGGTCCAGGTATTCGAGTTGCAGGTCCTGCAGGGACTGCATGAACGATGCCCTGGCCGCTTCGGGTTCGTGCTTGTCGTTCCACAGCTTGCCGGTGATCCACAACTCCTCCCGCTTGACCACACCATCGGCGAACAATTGGGCCAGGACCGCTCCGATCTGCTTCTCATTGCCATACACCGATGCACAGTCGATGTGCCGGTATCCCATTTCCACAGCGGACCTTACCGCCTTGGCAATGGCATCCGGCTCCACATGGTCGCTTCCGAATGTTCCCAGACCGATCGCCGGGAATTGGGCATGGGTCAGGGGAACGGTTATATAGGGTGTTTGCAATGCAATTGTCTTGTTCATATGTTGTGGTTCCTCTCTTCGTTTACCATCCTAGCAAGGATTGGAACCAATACAATACGTGAAATACGCTACGACTATATTGTTTTGCGTAAACTTTTCCTCTATGATCCTTGTATGGGCGTTATCGGCATTTCATTGCGATTCCACGATTCATTCGATTCCGCTGTCGCGCGCGGCATTATCGAATATGCCAAGGGCAAGCGTGACTGGTCGTTGCGGGGCTCGGGAGGAGGTTTGCGTCCATTGCGCTTCTCGGGCAAGGACAAGTGCGATGCGATCATCACACGGATAGAGAGCGAGGATGATGCCGACCGCTACGCCTCCATGGGGATTCCCATCGTCGACATCGCGGGAGCCCATACCCGACAGACGATCCACCGAGTCCAGAACGACGATTTCGCCACCGGGCGTCGGGCAGGCGAGTATGTGCGCCGTCTGGGAGCCCGCTCGTTCGCCTACTGCGGTGTTCCCGAGGTGCATTGGTCCCGCCAGCGCCTGTTGGGGTTCGCCGAAGCTGCCGGAATCGCGGTCGATCGGATCCCCCGTTTCGAACGCAGCCTCACCTGGTGGCAGCAGAGCAACCAGACACCGGTATTGCACAGTTGGCTGAAGCAATTGCCTCGTGCCACCGCATTGTTCTGCTGCAACGATACCGCGGGGGTGAAGGTCCTTGCGCACTGTGGCGATATCGCGCGGGAGATACCGGCGGACATCACCCTGCTTGGTGTGGACGACGAGGACCTGCTGTGCACGTTGTGCAACCCGAGCCTCTCCAGCGTCCGCCTCGATTGCGCAACCATCGGGTACCGCTCCGCAGCGTTGGTGGATGAATTGCTCGAAATGGATTCGCCACGGTCCTTCGACCACCAGCACACCTTGCTCATAGCCCCGCAGGAAGTGGTGGAGCGGGAGAGTACGACAGTCGTATTGGAACGCGATGCGGTTGTCGCCCGCGCTGTGCAGTTCATCCGTTCGCATTACTCGGAACCCATCGGCGTCGAGGATGTGGTCTCGGCATGCTCCGTATCCCGCAGGTCGTTGGAAGTCAGGTTCAAGCAGGCCAGGGGCGTGACGATTCATCGGGAGATAACCGATAGACGACTTGAACAGGCGTGCCGATTGCTCAAGCAGACCGACCTGACCATTGAAACGATTGCCGGCGAATGTGCCTTCCCCAACGTCCAACGCTTCCACGTACTGTTCAAACGCCAGCATGGAGTGACTCCTGGTATTTGGCGTTCCCAATAATACCCTACAGGGTAAAATATTGAAAAATCCCTTTTGGGGTATATTGACAAAAAATACCCTTTAGGGTAAATATTTCATATACCTTGGAGGGTGTATGCGATACACGATTCGGATCGGTCAACAGTTGGGGCCTTCGGTGAAGAGTATGCGTAAAAGTCTGGGACTTACGCAAAAGGAAGCCGCATTCAAAGCGGGGGTGCTTCCCAAGACCATATCGGCCCTGGAAAACGGTTCCACAACCGTCACCATCGAGACCTTGCTCAGATTACTCGCAATCTATGACTACACGCTCGAACTCACCCCAAAATCCAATGACTGGGATATCGTATCCCAAAGTATCTGGTAGGCGGTTATGGCTCGACGAATGAAAAGCAGAACGTTATTTCTCTACATGAATGGGAAATCGGTGGGATCGTGGCATATCACGACACAAGGAATCCATGAGTTGCACTATGATCCGGCATGGGTTGAAGACCCGGCCGGCAGACCCATCTCCCTCTCCTTACCATTCCTCTCCAGTTCCCTTGTGCATCGAGGACCTTTGGTCGAGTCTTTTTTCGAGAATTTGTTGCCCGAATCGGAGCAAATCCGTAGAAAATTCCAAACCAGATACCGCGCACCCTCGATTCGTGCCTTCGATCTTTTGTACGAGATCGGGCGGGACTGTGTCGGTGCATTGCAATTGCTTGCCGATCCGATTGGCGATTTTGTGGTACCACCCTCGACAGGAAGAGCCGTGGCCGAATCCGAGATTGCCGAATTGCTCAGGGATGCAAGGGGTGGGGGAAACCTATTCGGATCACATATAGGGAACGAATTGCGCATTTCATTGGCTGGGGTTCAAGAAAAGACAGCGTTGTTGCGTATGGGTGACACCTGGTTTATTCCCGAGGGACCGACAGGGACAACCCATATCCTGAAATTGCCATTGGGTGAATTGGGGGGAGTGGATTTGAGGAATTCTGTCGAAATCGAATGGCTCACAACCAAGATTTTTGCAGTATTCGGTCTCCAGGTTGCCAATACGACGATAGAAACATTTGAAGACCAGAAGGTGTTGGTGGTCGAACGGTTCGATCGCCGCTGGGATGCGGACCATCGTTGTCTATTCCGATTGCCTCAGGAGGATATGTGCCAAGCGTTGGGCTACTCCACTGGATTCAAATATGAGTCCGACGGTGGACCCGGCATACGCGAGATCATGCGCTTGCTGAATGGTTCTGCCAACCGGCAGACGGACACCTACAGTTTCATGAAATCCCTTTTGTTGAACTGGCTATTGGCCGCGTCCGATGCGCATGCCAAGAATTTCAGCATCTTCCATAATCCAGGAGGGACCTACCGGTTGACCCCATTCTACGACCTTATGAGTGCATATCCTGTACTTGGGACACACCCTGGAAGGATTCCCGCCCAAAAATTGAAGATGGCCATGGCTATCCGTACCAAGCATCCCCATTACCATCATACAGGCATTGGGCGTAGGCATTGGATTGAGATGGGAATGGAACAGGGCTTCTCTGAACTGGAGATGAACACCATGATGGACCAGGTGGTCGAAACGGTTCCGACGGTTTCCGAAGAACTGTCAAAGTCCCTTCCAGCGGGATTTCCGTTCGAAGTATTCGATGCCATTACTTCAGGAATGCTCAAGACCGCCAATCGTCTGAGATAGTATATGCTTCGCAGGCAAAGCAGGTGAATTCACTTGCAGATGCTTTCCAAACATGGACATTCGGCCCCAATGCATGTATAGTGTTGGCCGTACAGAAATTGACAAGGAGTCATGAAAACCATGGAACATAGTCTTTCCTACGTGTTGGTCACGCCCTACACGATTGCAAAAAGCCGTACCGGCGGGGTGTTGTCACGCCTGCTTTCCCGTTTGGATATAGAATTGGTCGGAGCACAGATGTTCGCTCCGGACGAGCATTTTGTCACCAGGTACGCTGCCCTGATCCGAGAACAGCATGATGGCGACAATGCCAAGACCAGCGAGTTGTTGGCCGATTACATCGAGCAGAACCTTTCTCCTTCTCAAGGTCGCCGCCACCGCTCCTTGCTGTTGATCTTCCGTGGAGAGGAACCGTGCCGCAAGCTCAGCGAGATATGCGGACCGGTGCAAGCCGAACGACGCAGCATCGACAGTATGACTGGTGAGAATATCCGGGACACCTATGCCGACCTGATCATGGATTCGGACGACCCCGACCACGTCTCCTATTTCGAACCCGCTGTGCTTACACCCCGGTTGCAGTCCACCGCGGACTTGCACCTGAAGATGTTCGCCGACTGGCTGCCCGATGAGCAGAATATCGTGGAGAACATGGTGTATCCCCATCCTGCCAAGGTCCAGCGTTCGTTGGTCATCATCAAGCCGGACAACTGGAAATATGCCTCGAGCAAACCCGGTACCATCATCGACATGTTCAGCAGGACCGGCTTGCGGATTGTCGGAGTGAAGGTCCACCGCATGAGCGTTGCCGAAGCCCTCGAATTCTACGGCCCGGTCAAGGATGCCCTCAAGGAGAAGTTGGCTCCGGTGTTCGGACGCAAGGCCAAGGAGCAATTGGAGGCCCACTTCAACATCACCCTCAGCGGCGACACCGAACAGGCGTTGTCCTCCAGTGTCGGTATCGAATACGCCATCGACCAGTTCGAGCAGATCATCGAATTCATGTCGGGTATCCGCCCTTCGCAATGTCCTCTCGAAGAGTTGAACCAACCCGGTTCGGTCAAGTGCATGATCCTGATCTATGAGGGAGAGGATGCGATTGGCAAGATCCGGGATGTCTTGGGTCCCACGGATCCCCTGAAGGCACCGGGTGGAACGATCCGCCGCGAATTCGGCAGCAACATCATGGTGAACACCGCACACGCCTCCGATTCCGCCGAGAGCGCCAAACGCGAGATGAAGGTGGTGAAGATCCACGACAACTCGTGTGGCGATATCATGCGTTCCTATCTCTCCATGCACGCCTGACCCACACGATTACATAACGATAAGGTCCCATGCAAAAGACCTCCAAGCATCAAGCGTGCCTGGAGGTCGAGTTTTCACTGGTAAAAATTTCCAAAACACTTGGAGCGGTTTCTTTAACCGTCGACAAGAAAACTTTCTGCCAAGGAAATGGCATCATATGAATCATGAAAGCAGGTTCATGGATTTCAAAGTCTTGATATGGCGTTCCACAGTTCTGGTGGAAATACCGGTTACCTCGACAATCTGAGGAATCCGAACACCGGGGTGATGGTGGATGCTTTGCAAGATTCGATCCGAGTCACTCGATCTCAACGACCTTTATCATGTTCGTCATACCCGGACTTCCCACTGGAACACCGGCTGTGATCACCACCGTCTCGCCTTTTTGCACCAGCTGGTGCTCCTGCAGATACCGTGGCGCGAAGGTGAGCAGCTCGTCGACCGTGGCCAAGTTGTCGATCAACACCGGAGTCACTCCCCACGAAATCGCCAGGCGGCTTACCGTCGTTGCGACCGGCGAGAAGGCTATGATCGGCGTTCCGGGACGGAATTTGGCGATACGGCGGGCCGTACTGCCCGAGTGGGTGAAACAGGCAATCTTCGACGCCTGGACCGCCAAGGCCAATTCGCGTGTCGCCAACCCCACCGCCTCGGTGGTGGTCCGCTTGCTGCGCAGTTCGACATGCTCGCGGTTCAACCCCTGGTCGAGCACCAACCGCTTGAACTCGACACTCGATTCGGTGTGCGAGATGATGCGGTTCATGATCTCCACCGCTTTCAACGGGTAATCTCCCGCCGCCGTCTCGCCTGAAAGCATCACCGCACTGGTACCGTCCAGCACCGCATTGGCAACATCATTGGTCTCGGCACGGGTAGGGCGGGGATTGTGCATCATCGACTCGAGCATCTGCGTGGCAGTTATGACCGGCAATCCCGCCTCGTTGCAGGCGCGAATGATCGACTTCTGGATAATCGGCACCTCCTCGGGATACATCTCGACCCCCAGGTCACCGCGCGCAACCATGATCGCGCTCGACTCGGCGATGATTCCCTTGATATCGTCGACCGCCTCGGGCTTCTCGATCTTGCTGATGATCGGAATCTCCCGTCCGTGCCGTTCGCGCATCAACCGGCGCAACGCCGCGACATCGGCAGCACTGCGCACGAACGAAAGTGCCACATAGTCGAGGTTGTTGTCGAATGCGAACTCGAGGTCCTTCTCGTCCTTGGGGGTGAACGACGACAAGTGGTGCAACGGTACGCCCGGCAAGTTTACACCCTTGCGGGGTTTGACCACACCACCTTCGGCCGCCGTGCAATGGATATCGTGGCCCACCACCTTGTCGGCTGTCAACGCGATCAATCCATCGTCGATAAGGATACGGCAACCGGGTGTGATCTCCTCATGGAGGAAGGGATAATCGATACCGATCCGCTCTTTCGTCCCAATGCAGGTTTCAGTGGTCAGGATGATCGAATCGCCCCGTTCCAACACGAAGAAGGGTTCGGCGAGTGTGCCGATGCGGATCTTCGGACCCTGCAGGTCCTGGAACACCGCTATGGGTATACCCAGCTCCACCGAAGCCTTGCGTGCACGGTCTACCCGGCTCTGCTGCTCGGCGGCGCTGCCATGGCTGAAATTCAACCTGATGACCCGCGCGCCTCCACGGATAATCGCCTTGATGGTCTCGTACGATTCCGATGCGGGTCCGATTGTCGCCACAATCTTGGTATAGGTGTTCAATCGTTCCATATGGTTCCCCCCTATGTACTCCATTCTACGATACTCCCTTGCAAGAGTAAATCCAGATTCCGGGGTACCTCGGGGTTCGCATCGGCAAGGCATCGTCCGGTTGTCTTTTCCCATATTTTCATTTTTCCCTGTTGTTCGTCTTTTTCCCGTGGTATAACTATTGGTAGTTACACAGAAGGAGGTTTTGTGTCATGAAAAAAGCAAAAGTATTGCTTATTGGTGCAGTCCTGGTCATCTTCACCCTCACTTCAGTATTTGGTGCAGGTGCCACGGAAGCTGCAGGGGCCTACACTTGGAAACCGAATAGACCCATCAACCTGATCGTTCCCTGGGGAGCCGGTGGATCGACCGACCGTTCTGCCCGCGCAACAGCAGCGATTGTCGAAGAGGCATTGGGAATCAGTGTCGTCGTCGTCAACCAGGCCGGTGCCTCGGGTTCTTTGGGAACCAAAGCCACCATGGATGCCCCCAAGGATGGGTATACCTGGACAGCCGGAGCTGTGAAGGACCTGGGTGTCTACAAGATCCAAGGATTGCTGGACACGACACTTGACGACTGGCACATCTACACGAACGTAGCCATGCCCAACGTCATTTCTGTCAACGCCAACTCTCCCTATAAGACCTTCGACGACCTCTTGGCCGCCTTCAAGGCAAAGCCGGGTCAGATTACTGTTGCGACCGCAGGCGTCAACTCTGCCGGACACACCGCCATGGAATTGCTTTCCAAGCACACGGGAATCACCTATCGGCATGTCACTTACGATGGTGGAGCTCCCGCAGTCACAGCAACAGTCGGAGGCGAAGCAGAAGTCGTCCCGCAGCTCTCGGTCGAACAGGTCGACATGATCCGTGCCGGCAAACTCCGCCCGCTGGTGGTCCTGACCACCGAACCGTTGGAAATCGAAGGGTACGATGGAGTCGTTCCACCGATCACCAATTGGATCTCCGACTTCAAGGTTGCCGCCCAGTACTTCGCGATCTTCGTGCCGAAGGCTGTTCCCAAGGAAGTCTCCGATACCCTCAACAAGATTTGGGAAGAGAAGGTCATGACCAGCGACAGCTTGCGAACTTGGGCAAAGCAGAACGCAGTCGTGTTCGACCCCGCCTATGGCCAGAGCGCATTCGACAAGTCGTTCGGCATGGTGCAGATCGATGCATGGCTCAAGTATGATGCCGGCGATGCTGTCATGTCACCCGATTCAGTAGGCATACCAAGACCGTAGCCGAACTATAGGATTCCGGACACCTTCTGCAAAAGGGTGTCCGGTTCTTGTGATCTGCAACAGCATACACTTGTGGCTGAACTGACACGAACGAAACCCATCTGTTGGATAGGCCCAAGAAAAGTAAAGATAAGGATGTTGCAGATCACGAGCTCCACAAGCATGCTGGATTCGGGGGGGACTCCGGATTCAGCATGTCTATGATTGGCGTTTCACAATACAAGTTCGTATTGCGAGTACGGAGTAGAATTTCTCCGCACTGCAAACGAACAACCGTTCGGAACACAGACAAAGAGAGGGTCGTCCATGGCACCTGTGCAGACATCGTTGAAAAACAAACGTCCGGCTGGCGAAAAAATGCCCCGGGCCGACTTCATCACCTCAATACTGCTTATGGCATTGTCGGCATTCGTGATCATCGAATCGTTGCGTATGCCACGTCTTGAGCATAGGAATATCAATCCCTATACCATACCTGGAATGGTGCCGGCCATTCTTGGTGTGATCATGGGAGTCCTGAGCATCGCGTTGTTCCTCCGTGCCATGCGTCACGGCGGATACCGTTTGTCCAAGCACGCTACGGCGGCATCGTCCGCATCCCCAGGGGATGGCGGTTCGCAAAAGGCCGGATTCTGGCACAAGCCGGAAACGCTCAGGGTCATCCTGACCGTCGGATTCTGCCTGTTGTACGCCATAATCCTTGTCGGTTGGGCCTGGTACCCGATCGCCACCTTCCTCTATGTCTTCGGGTTCATCGTACTTTTCGAATACGATCGCACCAAAGGTCCGGGCGAACAGAAGCGGATATACATTCTGGCTGGAGTGGAAGCACTGCTGACTGCCGTACTGGTGTCGGTCGTGTTCCGCTACGTCTTCCTGATCCGACTACCATAGGAGTTGCCGATATGTTTGAAGGATTGAAAATGCTGGGCATCGGGTTGGGCAATTTCCTGACCTTGGGAACACTCTTCAATGTATTCTGGGCCACACAACTGGGAATCATCGTCGGTATGCTGCCAGGCCTTACAGCTACCATGGGAATCGCGTTGCTCACGACGCTGACCTTCCGCATGCCGGCCGACAACGCGGTGCTGATTCTGATCTGCATGTATATCGGCTCCATCTATGGTGGAAGCCGCAGTGCGATCCTGCTCAATATCCCCGGGACCCCCGCCAATGCCGCCACTGCCGTCGACGGGCACCCCCTTTCCCGACAGGGAAGGGCCGGGGAGGCTATCGGAATCGCCACCACCGGATCGTTCCTCGGTTCGGTGATCGGCATGATCATGCTCGCCCTGTTCACCCCGCTTATCGGCAACTTCGCATTGAGCTTCCAGTCGATCGAATTCTTCTGGCTGGCGATATTCGGTGTGGTCATCAGCGGCACATTGACCGCTCCCAAAGACCCGCTCAAGGGGTGGATCTCGGGATTCTTCGGTCTGATGATCGCCATGATCGGCATGGAGGGCATCCACGCCCACGTCCGCTTCTCGTTCGGGAACATCGAATTGTCGGGCGGTATCCGCCTGATTCCCGCCATGGTCGGTGCGTTCGGGTTCGCCGAGGTCATCATGATGATGAAGCACCAGAAGGTGGAGATCATCAAGAGCGAGATCAAGCGGGTGCTTCCCCGCATCAAGGATATCGCGAAGTATTGGAAAACCATAATCCGCTCCGGTCTGATCGGCACCTTCATCGGTGCGATCCCAGGTGTTGGTGAGGATATCGGGGCATGGGTGAGCTATGATTTCGCCCGTCGTGCCAGCAAGGAGTCCGAGAAGTTCGGGCATGGCAGTATCGAGGGCTTGATCGCATCGGAGACCGGAAACAACGCCGCTGTCGGTGGAGCGATCATCCCCGTCCTTTCGTTGGCAATTCCCGGTTCGGCGCCCGCCGCGGTCCTCATGGCCGCCATGTATATCCACGGGGTTCGTCCAGGTCCGCTTATCATGGTGGAGAACCCCCAATTCGTCTATTCCGTGGTTGCCATGTTCCTCCTGGCAACCTTGGCCATGTTCATCCTCGGTCTCTCCATGGTCAAGACGCTGATCAAGGTGCTCGAGGTTCCCCGAAGCAAGCTGATGCCGGTCGTGCTGGTGTTGTGCGTGATCGGTGCATACGCCGTGGAGTCCCGCTATTTCGATATCATCATCATGGTGATCTTCGGGTTGTTGGGCTATGTGATGCAGGAACTCGACTATCCGGTGGCACCCATGGTGCTGGGCATTATCCTCGGCGATATCCTCGACAAGAACCTGCGGCGGGCACTGGTGCTCACCGACGGCAGCCTGATTCCATTCTTCACCCGACCGATTTCGGTAGTGCTGATTTTTTTCATCATATTGAGTATGGTGAGCAAGATGCGCTGGTTCAACCTGTTCATGGGCAACGTGAAGCGAGGAATAAAAACTTTGTTCGTGCCAGGTACCCGTTCTTGAAAGTGTATACAATATTGGCTTGATTATGCCCTGATACACCATCTGGAGTTGAGCAAGGGGTACTTGGTGGTGGTTTTGTATACAAAAACAAAAGTTGGTGCCAGGTACCTACGAAGGAGCGATTGATGCAAGGGAAGCGGACATTCAAAGCTGGTCTGATCGGGTCGGGGTTTGCCGCCTCGTTCCATTACGAGGCCCTTCGACGGGTCTACGAGGCTGATGTCGAGGTTGTCGGAGTCTTCTCGACCTCGTCCGAACGACGCCAGGACTTTGCCCAGGAGCGGGGTATCCGCGCCTTTGCATCATTGGAAGCATTGATCGACAGCTGCGATGTGGTGCATGTATGCACACCTCCCTCCACCCACGAGGCCATAGCGGTCGCGGCTCTTGCGAAAGACAAGCACTGTATCATCGAAAAACCGTTCACCGGCTATTTCGGCGATGGTGCGCCCGACTTCAACGGCAGGACGTTGGACAAGATGGAAGCCCTGGCCGGCGCCATGTCCAGTGTGGGGCGGATACTCGAGGCGGAGAAGCTGAGCAAGGGTACCATAGCCTATGCTGAGAACTGGGTGTTTGCTCCTGCGATCCAGAAGGAACGGGAAATCCTGGAGAAGACCAGGGCCCAGGTTTTGTGGATGCATGGGGAGGAGTCCCATTCCGGCTCGCATGCGAAATACTACGGTATGTGGTCCCACTCCGGTGGCGGATCGATCATGGGCAAAGGGGTGCATCCGCTCACCGCCGCGTTGTATATGAAGAAGGTCGAGGGCCGTGTCCGCAACGGGAAGGCTATCAGGCCGGTCGCCGTATCGGCGCGTACCCATGCGGTGACCACCAGCGATTGGTATGACGATGCCGGGTTCCTGCGAACGAGTTATACCGATATCGAGGACTTCGGTCTGGTACATGTCATATTCAGCGATGGCAGCTTCGCCGACATCTTCGCAACCGAGCTTGCCATGGGAGGGGTCCACAATTGGCTCGAGGTGTGCGCGAACAACCACCGGACCCTCTGTTCGATCAACCCCAACAATTCGTTGCAGACGTACAATCCGAAGGAAGAACAGTTCAAGGATATCTATGTGGTCGAGAAGATCGGGACCAAGCAGGGCTGGGCGAGCACGTCCCCCGACGAGGATTGGTTCACCGGGTACCAGCACGAGATGAATTTCTGCTACAAGGCGTTCGCCGATGGTAGCCCGCTCGAGTCGGATAGCCAGCTTGCCGCCGACACGATAGCCGTGGTGTACGCCGCATATGTATCGGCCGACAAGAAAGGCGTCGAAATCGAAGTGCCAGGTACCGGTTTTTAATTTTGTATACAGTTTGAGCCGATGGATACCTCGAACCACCACCCCAATGCAAAATTAGGGTAATGGTTGCACATTCTGTATACATTTACGAAAGTTGGTACCAGGTACCTCCAGAGGAGCGTTCATGTTCACCATCGAATTCATCGTCCCCTATGAGAAACTGGTCTCCGTGGTCCAGGAAGCGTTCGCAGAACACCCGAAACGGAACGAGATCAAGTTCCTTGTCAACCAAGTCGGCATCGACGACGTCAAGCAAAGCAACCTGTCCGGCGATATATTCATCGCCCGGGGCCTGACCGCTTCGTATCTCACCCGGCTGAGGCAAAACGGCAGCGTCGTCGAACTGCCGATGAGCGGGTACGACATCCTGCGCGCCATGACCGAAGGGGTCACCCGATTCGGAGCCAAACACATCGCCATCATCGCAACTGCGAATGCTGTCTACGGAGTCGACAACTTCGCAAGCAGCTTCCTGCCGGCGGTACGTACCTATGAGATCGGTCCCTCCGACGACCTGGATACCTTCATAGACCGCGCGCTAGCAGACGGCGCCGATCTGATCATCGGTGGTGATTTCATATCCACCCGCGCGATCGAACGGAACATCCCAGCCGTACGCATCGAGACCGGTAAGGAGAGCGTTCGGCAGGCAATCGATGAGGCATGGCGATTGTTCCATCTGAATGTTGAGGAACGCACCCGCGTACAGCGGCTCAACGCCCTGGTCGAACACGTCCATGAAGGCATCGTCTCCGTCGATAGCGGCAAACGGATCACCATTTGCAACCAGTACGCCCAGGAACTGATTGGAACACCGCTTGACGAGATCATCGGCAAACCGCTCTCCGACATCCTCCCTGCGCTCGACACCCCCGACTTTTCGACGCTCCGCTCGCCCGCCATCGGGGATTTCATCGAAATCAACGGTACCAGGACAGCCGTCAACCGGGTTCCCGTCATGGTCAACGATATCTTCGCCGCCGGTATCGTAACCTTCCAGAAGTTGTCGCAGATCCAAAAGATCGAAACCCGCATTCGTCGCGAAGCCAACCGCAAGGGCCTCGTGGCCAACTACGATTTTTCCATGGTCATCGGAACCAGCGCCGCCACACGCAAGACCATCGAATTGGCCAAAGGCTTCGCCAAGGTCCAGGCGAACATCCTACTGGTAGGGGAGACCGGCACCGGCAAGGAACTGTTCGCGCAAAGTATCCACAAGATCAGTCCCCGCATGAACGGACCCTTTGTCGCCATCAATTGCGCCGCATTGCCCGAGTCGTTGTTGGAAAGCGAATTGTTCGGATACGTCGGAGGGGCTTTCACCGGAGCCGCGAAAGAAGGGAAGATGGGCATGTTCGAACTCGCCCACGGTGGAACGATCTTTTTGGACGAGATATCGGAGATGAGCCTGCAGTTGCAAGGTCGCTTGTTGCGGGTCATCGAGGAACGTGAGATCATGCGTTTGGGGCACGACACCGTCTTGCCCGTCGACATCCGTATCATCGCCGCGACGAACCGGAACCTTGAACAGGATGTCGGGGAAAACCGTTTCCGCAAGGACTTGTTCTATCGGCTGGATGTCCTGCGCCTCGACATTCCTCCCCTGAGGCATCGCAGGGAGGATATCGTCCCGTTGGCGCGCCATTTCCTGATGCTGGCCGATGCGGAGAACAGGAGCGTGGCGCACACCATAGACGAATCGGCGCACACATTGTTGCAAGAACACCTGTGGGACGGCAACGTACGGCAATTGCGCAACATCTGCGAACGGCTTTCCGTGGTGGTTGCCACCCAGGTGGTCACCGCAGCCGATGTAGCTTCCTGTTTGGGTTCGGCAACGGCACGAGCACCACAAGCGGCAGGCCAAGGCGATTCCTCGACGCTCCACACACCCCCGGTATCACAGCGATCACCGTTATACCACACCTCGCCCAGTTCACACACGACAGGGTCGGAGATGCCGGCAAGGGAACGTATTGTCAAAGCCTTGGCGTGTTGCGACGGGAACCGGACCAGGACCGCGAAGATGCTCGGCATTGACAGGACGACCCTGTACCGCCACATGTTGAAGCACGGCTTGGTGTAACACACGTTGCAACATTGTTGCAGTGTTGCAACAATACAAACCACGCGAACCTAAGCGGTTTCGCTATTGATAGATATGTATCGATTGTAAGACGTATTGAAGAAAGGACTTGCAAGGTTTTGGTCACGAATTCGATTGTTGGCACGAATTTTGCACTATGAACGGGGAAGGGACCCTGGTCGGACAGTGTTCGCGATTGGTTCCTATCAGCAATGGATTACAAAAAGGAGTGTGTAATGAAACGAATCAGTGTACTGTTCTTGTGTCTCGTCGTTGGTATCGGATCAGTGTTCGCTGCGGCCCAGGCCGAACAAGCGACCTATCCCGACCAGCCGATCGAATTGGTTGTCCCGGCAAGTGCCGGTGGCGGTAGCGATATCATGGCCCGCCTGATCGTCGATATCATCCAGAAGAACAACTTCTCCTCCCAGACCATCATGGTTGTCAACAAACCCGGCGGGTCGAGCGCGGCAGGTCACTCCTATGTGAACTCCAAGCCCAATCCGAACTACACCCTGTTCACCGCGAACACCGCCCACGTGCTCTCCATGAACATCAACAAGAGCAAGTCCCCCAAGGGCGAGTTCACCATGATCGCCAACTTGGCCATGGACAACGTCGTGTTCGTGACATCGGCCGACAGCCCGTACAAGACCTTCGATGATGCCCTGGCAGCCATCAAGGCCAATCCCAAGGCCCTTACTGTCGGAACCGCCGACAACCTCGACAAGCTGAGTGTCGTCCAAATCAACCAGGAGGCCGGAGTCGACTTCAATACCGTCTACTTCAACAGCGCCGGTGAAATCTCCACCGCACTGCTCGGCAACCACGTCGAATTCGGTATCTTCAACCCAGGCGAATGTATCGGACTGGTGGAAGGTGGCAAGCTCCGTGTATTGGCAGCCTTCTCCCCAACCCGCCTGGCCGCACCATTCGATGATGTGCCGACCTTCGCCGAACTCGGATACCCCGGTGTCGAATTCCAGATGTCCCGCTCGATCATGGCCGGTGCCGGCATGAGCCGTGAGGCCCAGCTCTATTGGAGCGATGTCATGGAGAAAGTCTGCGCCACCGACGAGTGGAAGCAGAACTATATTGTTAAGAACGGTTTAGATGGCCTCTTCCTCAACGCCGACGATTTCACCAAATTCAACACGGAATCGGAACGTAAGATCGTAGAAGCAGCCAAGTCCATCGGCCTGCTCTAGATCCTTCGCATGCGGAGATATCCGGATATGGGTATCTCCGCTGCACGAATCGATTGCCTATCGGTTAACTTTCACAGGAGTCACAAACATGGAAATTCTACTGGCGTTGGTATTCATGACGGTTTCGGGCTACTGGCTGCAACAAGGCCTGGCTGTCTACGGGTTTTATGTCGATGGCAAGCCCGGCAGTGGGTTCATCCCGGTATTGTTCAGCATCCTGGTCATGATCCTGTCGGCAATCGCACTGGTCAGGGCTGTGCGGACCAAGCGTGCGGCCACTTCGCAGGCAACACCCGCAGGTGATGCCTCCCCGACGGTCTCCGTCGATTCCGATTCCTGGAAGACCCGGCTGCAACCGTTGATTCCCGCCGCCATAGCGATCGTAGGCATCTACGCCATCACGTACCTCGGTGTCGTCGTGGCAGTCGCGCTCATCGCCTTTTGCTGGGTGCGCTTCCTCAGCCATTACACGATCGTCCGGTCGATTCTGTTCAGTGTTCCGATCGTTCTCTTCATCTACGTGGTGTTCGTCTGGTGGCTTCGCGTCCCATTCCCACGTGGCGTGTTCGGATTCTAATGACATTTGCTAGCAAGGAGACGAAGGAATGAATAATTTTGAGTTGTTGTTCCAAGGATTCACCGTCGCATTCGCGTTGCCGAATTTGATCGCAGCGTTGTTGGGCGGAATCCTGGGAATCGTAGTCGGTGCCATGCCTGGCATCGGGGCCGTCACCGGAGTCTCGTTGTTGCTTCCGATGACGTTCAAGCTGAACCCGACCACCGGTATCATCATGTTGGCCGGTATCTATTATGGAAACATGTACGGCGGCGCCTATAGTGCGACGCTCATGAACATACCTGGCGATTCCCCTGCGGTCATGACCGCCTTGGACGGCTATGAGCTGACCAAGCAGGGAAGACCGGGAAAATCGCTGTTCGCCGGTAACGTAGCCTCCTTCATCGGCGGATCGATCGGCATCATCTTCCTCACTATCTTCGGGCCCTTGCTGGCCGAAGTGGGCCTGAAGTTCGGCCCCGCCGAAGTAGCTGCCCTGATCTTCCTCGCCCTCACCTCTATCGGTTGGCTGTTGGGCGACGACCCCGTCAAAGGACTGATCGCCTCGGGAATCGGCGTGCTGCTCTCCACCATCGGCATCGATGGGGCCTCCGGACTTCCCCGCTTCAGTTTCGGCAATATGAATTTGATCAGCGGCATCTCCTTCATTCCCCTGGTCATCGGCATGTTCGGTTTCAGCCAGGTCATGGAGATGATGCAACCGGGCTCCTCCACCCATGCAGAACCGGCCAAACGCCTCACCCTACGTGAGAGCTTCCTCGACCGCAGCGAAATGAAACGCATCCTCATGCCATCCCTTCGCAGTGCGCTCTTGGGCAACTTCATCGGATTCCTGCCAGGTGCCGGCGGGACCACCGGCTCGTTCTTGGCCTATGTCATGGAGAAGAAAGTCGGCAAGAACCGTGCCCAGATGGGCAAGGGTGCGATAGAAGGGGTAGCGGCCTCGGAAGCGGCGAACAATGCCGCCGCCGTCGGAGCATTCGTCCCACTGCTCTCGTTGGGAATTCCCGGATCGGCAACCACCGCAGTCCTCCTCGGTGGGCTGATGATGTGGGGCTTGCGTCCCGGTCCCCTGTTGTTTGAATCGGATCCGACCTTCGTATGGGGTTTGATCAGTTCGATGTATATCGGCAACCTCGTCTGCCTGGTCGCAGGCATGGCAATCATACCGTTCCTCATGTCCTTCCTCAAGATTCCCACAAAAATCATGGCCCCGATCATCGTTATCATCTGTATCGTCGGTTCCTACTCGGTCAACAACAACATGTTCGACGTATGGTTCATGATCTTCGCAGGAATCGGCGCCTTTTACCTGAAGCGATATGCCTTCCCCATACCACCGGTGCTGCTCGCCTTCGTGCTCGCACCGCGATTCGAGATTTCGGTCCGACAAGCACTCTCGATATCCAACGGCAATGCGATGGTCTTCCTGCAAAAACCCATCGCCCTAGGATTGTTGCTGTTTACCTTCGCGCTGCTGTTGGCTCCCTTGGTGATGAAAATCATCGCCAAGGTCAAGAAGAGTTACAAGTAACGTACCAGGTACCGATTATCGATTTTGTATACAAAATGGAAAGTTGGTACCAGGTACTTCCAAAGGAGTATATATGCGACTTGGTGTGATAGCGGATGACTTCACCGGAGCAACGGATATCGCCGGTTTCCTGGTCGGAAACGGCATGCGCACGATCATGTTCAACGGCGTTCCCAACCAGGCTCACGAGTTGGACGCCGAAGCCCTGGTGGTAAGCATGAAAATCCGTTCCTGTCCCGTCCCCGAAGCAGTCGACAAAGCCCTCGAGGCACTTGAATTTCTGCAAGCGGCCAAATGCGACCGGTTCTATTTCAAATATTGCTCGACCTTCGACTCCACCCATGAAGGCAACATAGGCCCGATCGCCGACGCCCTCATGGCAAGGCTCGGCACCTCGATGACACTCATCTGCCCGGCGTTGCCGGTCAACGGACGCACAGTGTACAAGGGGTACCTGTTCGTCAACGACCAGCTGCTCAGCGAATCGAGCATGCGCCACCATCCCATAACACCCATGCGGGATGCCAAGCTCTGCCGCCTCATGGAAGGCCAGTTCAAGGGTAGCAGCACCCATATCCACTACGAGGACATGGCCAAGGGCTCCCACCATATCCGCCAATGCATCGAAACCGCCCGAACGGGCAATGCGAACTACCTGATCGTCGATGTTCTGGAAGAAGCGCAGCTCGATGCGATCGCCGAAGCCACCGAGGACTTTCCCCTGGTGACCGGTGGATCGGGTCTTGCGATCGGCATGGCCCACCTGCACAATCGTCGCTTGGGCAAAGACAACACCCCGGCCGTGGGCTTCCTGCCGCGCCGGCAACCGGCAGTGGTGATCGCCGGATCCTGCTCGCAGCGGACCAACGAGCAGGTCGCCCTGTATCGAACAGTCGCACCCTCGCGCTACATCGAGGAATCCCAATGCCTCGGGAACCCCAATTACGCACAGGAACTTGCCGACTGGGTCCTCGAGAACAATAATGGCCCCTATGCTCCGATGGTCTATGCGACCAAGACCCCTCAGGAGTTGGAGAAGAGCAAACGGACCTATGGCGATGCCGAAGTCTCCGCTCGCATAGAGCAGGTGATCGGTACCATGACCGGCATCGTGGCCACACGTGGAATCAAGAATTTCCTGATTGCAGGTGGAGAGACAAGTGGGGTAGTGGCGACAGTCCTCGGACTCTCATCCTATCTCATCGGCATCCAGATCGATCCGGGTGTCTCCTGGATCCGCTCGCTCGACGGAGAGGCGCAGCTGGTGTACAAGTCGGGCAATTTCGGCACAGTCGATTTCTTCAAGAAAGCACAGGAGTTGTACGATGGACAATCTTGAATCACGCCAGGCAATGGTGCAGTACGCCCATATGCTCTACGCCCACAAATACGCCGTCGGATCGGCCGGCAACATGTCCATGAAATTGGCCGATGGCACCTTCCTGGCCACCCCCACCGGATCATCGTTCGGCTTCCTCAACACCGAAGACGTCTCGCACATAGATGCATCGGGGAACCTCCTGTCGGGCAAGAAGCCGACCAAGGAGATATTCTTCCACCTGGCCTGCTATGAAGTGCACCCCGAAGTCACCGCGGTCGTCCACCTGCACGCCACCTATGCCACGTTGCTGGCCAGCTGCGAAGGTTTGGTCGACGGCGTGCCCATCAAACCGTTCACTCCCTATTTCGTTATGAAAGTCGGAGCGGTCGGCGTGCTTCCCTACCGCAAGCCGGGAGATCCCGCGATCGCCGACGACGTGCGCGAGAAACATGCCTACACGAGCCTGCTGATGGCCAACCACGGCTTCATCGTCTGCGGAAAGACATTGGCCGATGCGGTCTCGGCAGCCGAGGAATTCGAAGAGACGGCAAAACTATGGTATCTGGGACAATCGCTACCCATCCGGTATCTCACCGAGGGGGAAATGGAAAATTTGAAGACAAATTTTTCATAGTACCAGGTACCGTTTTTCGATTTTGTATACAAAACCTAAAGTTGGTACCAGGTACCGCAGGAGAGACCGATGAATTATTTTGAGTTGCTGGATACCAGTAGGGCAGGCGAAATCCGCGTGGGAATCATAGGGGCGAACGGAGGCTTCGGCTATTCGTTCCTCGCCCAGATCCCTATGATCCCATCGATCTCACTGCGGGTGATGTGTGACCTCGACGCCGAGAAATCGCTGGTGCTGTTGAACGAACTCGGCTACGACGCCAACCGTTTCCACCTGTGCCGCACCGCCGAGGATATCGCCGCCGCTTTGCTGAAGGATAATGCGATCCTCATCCTGGAACAGAGCTCGCTCCTTGCATCGACCGACATCGACGTCCTGGTCGAATCCACCGGAGTCCCCGAGGTAAGTGCCTCTGTCGCCGAGGATTGCCTGCTCAACGGCATCAATGTCTGCATGGTTTCCAAGGAAACCGATTCGGTGGCCGGTCCCTACCTGCACGACCTCGCCCAGCGCAACAACCTGATCTACACTATAGTCAACGGCGACCAACCGGGCAATCTGGTCCAACTCTACTCCTGGGCCAAGACCCTGGGTCTGGAAATCATAGCCGCCGGAAAATCGAGCGAATACGACTTCATCTACGACCCCCAGAACGGCATGTTCGAATATTTGGGCGATGCTTCCCCGATCCCCGAATTCGCTTCCACCTGGACCCTGGCGGGACCACAGACCCTTATCCAACGCAGGGAACTGCTCAAGGACTACCCCCAATCCGCCGTTCCCGACTACTGCGAGATGAACGTAGTCTCCAACATCACCGGACTGCTCCCCGCATGCGACAGCATGCATTATCCGATCTGCCGCGTCGAGGAACTTGCCGATGTCTTCATCCCGATCGAAGACGGCGGAATCCTCGAGAAAACCGGTGTGGTGGATGTGTTCATCAACCTCAGGCGTCCCGACGAAGCCAGTTTCGCCGGCGGAGTCTTCATCATCGTCACCTGCCACAACGAACAGGTCTGGGACCTGCTGAAAGAGAAGGGCCACATCGTCTCGCGCAACAAGAAATACGCATGCATGTACCTTCCGTACCACTTCATGGGCGTGGAAGCCCCCATGTCGGTCCTGTTGGCCAGCCTGAAACGGATGTCGAGTTCGCAAGGCTGCCGCAGGGTCTCCAAGATGGTCGGCACCACCACGCGCGACTTCTCAAAAGGCGAATTGCTCGAGGTGAACGGGCACCACCACATAATCGAAGGGGTCGATGTCTCCCTGGTCCCCTACGATTCTGTCGGCCCCGAAGTCATCCCCTTCTACCTGATGGCCGGAAAGACCCTCTCACGCGACATACCCAAGGACACCATCCTTACCCTCGACATGCTCGACACTGCAAACTCCTCGCTCTTAAGGATGCTGTAGCAAGTACCAGGTACCGTTTTTCGATTTTGTATACAAAACCTAAAGTTGGTGCCAGGTACATACGTAGTATTTGACATTTGCCTGTCTATCCATGAGAATAATTGACACGTATTCATGGAAGGACGAAACAACATGGCATCTGGCGGTACACTGACGGTCGTCGCGGAAGATCGCGTTTGGAAACTCACCGGCGCGGGTGGACGGACCGTGCTCGAACTGCTCGTGGAAGCTGGGGTCACCGGATTCTCATCTCCCTGTGGCGGCAATGGGCTGTGCGGCAAATGCCTGGTCCAGATAAGCGAAGGCACAGCCGGTGCTGTCGATGACGATGAACGCCGGTTGCTGACGTCTGTACAACTGCAAAGTGGATTGCGTTTGGCCTGCCGCATGCGCTGTGACGGCGATTCGGATATGACGATAACCCTGGTTGACGCTGATGTCCGAGCCGAAATCCTGACCACGTTCGACGATGAAACGGTACGGGGAACCCCACGCCGGCACCACCACGTTGAGACCTACGGATGCGCAATCGATATCGGAACCACCACGATTGTGGTGTACCTGGTGCGATTGGATCCCCCACAGGTCATCGACCACCGCTCGGCAATGAACCGGCAACGCGCCTGCGGTGCGGACGTGATCAGCCGTATCCAATACGCACAAGAACATTCCGGAGGCACTGAAATCCTTCAACGTACGATCGTGGGGCAATTGGATGCCATGATCGGGGACCTCATGGCCAGCCATGGTATCGCCAGAGCGGCTATAAAGGAGCTGGTGGCAGTCGGAAATCCGACCATGGTCCACCTGTTGTTGGGGGAAGACACCAGCGGTATCGGAGCCGCCCCGTTCACCTGCGCCTTCACCGAGCCGAGATCCCTGCAAGCGGAGGAAATCGGACTCGCCAATGCCCGCCATGCGCATTTGGAACTGCCCGGGGCAGTCGCCGCCTACGTGGGCTCGGACATCACCGCAGGTGTGCACGCGGCCAACATCATGCGAGGTGGCAAACCGGTGCTGTACATCGACATCGGCACCAACGGCGAAATCGTACTGTGGGACGGCAAACGGTTGTCCGCCTGCTCATCGGCCGCAGGACCAGCATTCGAAGGAGCCACCATCCGCCACGGCCTGGGAGCCGTACCCGGAGCAATCGACCACATCTGGCGACATACCGACGGCCACATCGCGTGGTCGACCATCGGCGCAAAGGACGCCCACGGCATATGCGGCTCGGGCATTGTCGACACCATGGCACTGTTGCTCGACCTCGGTTTGGTGGATGAAACCGGCGCCATGGAAAGCTCCCATCCGAAATCCGACCGGTATCTGGTCGCACTACCCGACGGATCGGCCCTGCGCATCACCGATACCGTGCATTTCACCGGAAGCGACGTGCGCCAAGTACAATTGGCCAAAGCGGCGATCGCCGCAGGTGCCCAGGTATTGTTGGACGCAGCAGGCCTGACCAACGACGACCTCGAAGGCATGGTTGTCGCCGGAGGCTTCGGCTCCTACATAGACATCGCCAGTGCCCAACGGATCGGCCTGCTGCCACCGATTCCGGCCTCCCGTATCTCGATCGTAGGCAACGCCGCCGGCAAAGGTGCCCTGGAACTGCTCATGTTCGAAGGCACACAAGCGCACGTCGAGCAGATACGGACCGCAATCGCCTACATCGAACTATCGTCATCCCCCGCCTTCCAGCAGCGGTATGTCTCCCACCTGTATTTTGGGGAGGACCCCGACGCATGAACAGCGACGGACACCACAACGACGGAATTCCCCAAGGCGTGCAGGACATCGCCGAGCATTACGGCAATGCCACCGGCATTCCCTGCATGATCCTGGACATCGGCCGTGGACGCCTGCAAGGAACCACCTGCAGCCTGTGCAGCGAGCTCAACCTGGAAGCCGGCCGGACCATCGGCACCCATTGCCTGCACATCCACCTGCACCACGCGCAGCTTGCCGAACGCTTCGGCGGCGCCTACGTCTATTTCTGCACCTGCTCGATGCTCTACTGGATCAGCCCCGTGCTGATCGAAGGAACCATGGAATACGCGATCGTGGCCGGACCCGTTATGGTCATGGAACCGGAAGAAGCCCTGGACGATGCCGTCCTGCCAGGCCACATGTCCCGACAGCGGGCACTGGAACTGCTGGGACACCTGGTGCGGGTCGACATCCACCGGATCCACCACCTTTCGGAAGTGCTGCGCATGTGCGCAGGCTGGGCCTCGGGGTATACGGAACACCGCATGGTGGAGTCCCAACAGGCCCTGCAATTGCAATCCAAGCTCTCCGAGTTCATCCAGCACATGAAACAACACCCCCCGGAGGAAAATGCCTCGGAGCGCTATTATCCGATCGAAAAGGAACAGCAACTGCAGGATGCGATCAAGTGGGGGGACCACAAGGAAGCCCAGCGGATCATGCAGGAACTGCTCGGACTGTTGTTCCTGGGTGATGCCTTCACGACGGAACGCACGAATATCCGCATGATGGAACTGGTCTCGCTGCTATCGCGGGCTGCCATTCAAGGCGGAGCGCCCGTCGGGGAAGTCCTGGAAGCCAGCGCCTGCAACCAGAGGGAAATCGGCCACTATTCGAGCATCGAAGGAGTCTCGCTGTGGTTCTCTCGTATCCTGCGCACCTATACCGACCTGGTGTACGCCGCCAAGGACGCAGAGTACGGGGTGGGGTTGTCGCGGGCCCTGCGGTACATCCGCACACACCATGGCCAACGCATCACCTTGGAACAGACCGCTGCCGCCGTATCGTTGAGCGCCCCCTACCTGAGCCGCCTGTTCAACGAACGGTTGCACGTCTCGTTCACCACCTACATCAACCGGCTGCGCATCGAGCGCTCGGAACAGTTGCTGGTGCAGACCCGGCTTCCCCTGGTCGAGATCGCGGGCCTGGTAGGATTCGAGGACCAGAGCTACTTTTCGAAGGTGTTCAAACGCATCACGGGCACGACACCCGGACAGTACCGCAACCGTGGAGGACGATTCCCCTCAGAGACCCACGAGATCCACAATGCAAGCGAAGAGGCATCACCAAAACCATAAGATAGTACAAAAAATGACAATATCGTTACAGATTGCTGGCAACCGGTGGGATACCGTTCTTATGATACCCTGAAAGGGAGGAAGCAGTATGGCTGACATGGAAGCGTTGTCCGGATTCCTGCAGAAAGGCAAGGCGAAGGAAGTCAGGGAACTGACACAACAAGCCGTCGACGATGGGATGAAACCCGAAGAGATCCTTGACCAGGGCCTGCTGGCCGGCATGAACGTGATCGGATTGAAGTTCAAGAACAACGAAGTCTTCGTCCCCGAGGTGCTTATTGCCGCACGTGCCATGAACGCCGGAATGGAAATCCTGAAACCGTTGTTGGCGGCCGCCAATATGCACGATCGCGGCACGGTGGTGATCGGAACCGTGAAAGGCGACCTGCACGATATCGGCAAGAACCTGGTCGGCATGATGATGAAGGGCAAAGGCCTGCAGGTGATCGACTTGGGTACCGATGTACCTCCCAAGCGCTTCGTGGAAGAGGCGATCGCCCACCATGCCCAGATTATAGCATGCTCGGCACTGCTGACGACAACCATGAAAGAGATGGAGCAGGTGGTGAAGGCGGTGCGCGATGCCGATCTGCACGGGACGGTCAAAGTCATGATCGGCGGTGCCCCGGTGACCGAATCGTTCAAACATACCATCGGGGCGGACCGGTACACTTCCGACGCCGCGACCGCCGCCGAAGTGGCGTTGGAGCTGTGCAGCGGCAGATGAACAGGAGTTCCCAGTGACAGGAAAAGAACGGGTTCTGCGTACGATCGAGGGAAAGGCAACCGACAAGCTGCCATGGGTGCCGTTCACCGGGGTGCATGCCGGAAAGGTGCTCGGCCGCGATGCCAGGACAGTATCGACACAGGTCGATTCGTTGGTCGAGGCCGCGTGTGAAGTCAACCGGCTCTACCACCCCGACGGCCAGCCGGTCATGTTCGACCTGCAGATCGAAGCCGAACTGCTCGGCTGCGAAGTGCTCTGGTCGGACGATGGTCCCCCGAGCGTCAGCAGCCATCCGCTGTCCGAAACCACCACGATTCCCACCAGGATCCCAGGACCGACAGAAGGACGCCTCGGGGTGGAACTCGAAGCCACGCGCCGGTTGAAAGAGGCGATAGGAGCCACCACCGCCTTGTACGGTGTCTGCTGCGGACCCTTCACATTGGCCTCGCACCTGCGGGGTACCGAGATATTCATGGACATGATCCTCGAACCCGACTCTGTGCACGGGTTGCTCGCCTACACCACCACGGTCGTCCAAGCGGTCTGCTCCTACCTGATCGAAGCCGGAATCGACGTCGTGGCGGTCACCGATCCGCTCATTTCCCAGATATCGCCCGACCACTTCTCCCAGTTCATGCACGGACCGTTCACCCGGGTGTTCGACACCATCCGCGCCCAAGGGGCCAAATCCTCCTTCTTTGTCTGTGGAAATGCCACCAGGAACATCGAACCGATGTGCCGAACCGGGTGCGACAGCATCTCGGTCGACGAGAATGTGGACCTGGCCACCGCCAAGACGACCACAGACCGCTACCAGATCACCATAGGCGGCAATATCCCGCTTACCTCGGTCATGCTCTTCGGCAACCAGCAGGACAACATGAAGACGGTCGTGCAGTTGATCGATTCGGTACCGGCCGGCCGCTTGATCGTCTCTCCCGGGTGCGACATGCCCTACGACACACCTATCGAGAATGTGATCGCCGCCGAGCATGCGGTGCATGAAACCGCCAGCGCACGCGCCATGGTGCGCAACTACGAGCGCAAGGATATCGCATTTTCCGGCACCTTGCCCGACTACGGACAGTTGGCCAACCCCTTGGTGGAGGTATTCACCCTCGATTCGGCGACCTGCGCCGCATGCACCTACATGTGGGCCGCTGCCTTGGATGCGGTGGCACATATCGACGCCACCATCGATGTCGTCGAATACAAGTACACGATACCCGAGAACATCGCCCGGTGCCGGAAGGTCGGGGTGAAGCAGCTGCCCAGCATCTACATCAATGGAAAGCTCGCGTACTCCTCGATCATCCCCAGCCGCGACGAGCTGGTCGCGCGCATCCGCGAGGTGCTCTGATGCCACCGGCGGTACCATCTCCGACCGAGCTTCGGCGCACAACGCCACCGATAGGACTCCACATCGTCACCGGATTCCTCGGTTCGGGAAAGACCTCGGTCATCAACAGCCTGCTGGGACATCTGAAGGATCGCAAGATTGGTCTGATCACCAACGATTTCGGACCCATCGCCGTCGATAGCGCGCTGGTCGCCTCCAGCTCATCGGTAGTGGCCACCAAGAGCCTCAGCGGGGGACAGCTGTTCTGCAGTTGCCTGTCCGGTTCGTTTGTCGGTGCTGTGGAGGCACTGGTAGCCCATGATCCGGATATGATCGTCGTGGAAGCTTCGGGGTTGGCGAAACCGGCACCGTTGTTGGAGATCGTTTCGGTGATCACAAACCGGAGTGCGGGGCGCGTAGTCTACGGCGGCATGCTCTGCGTTGTCGATGCCCCGCGCTACCACCTGCTCTCGCAGGCGCTCACCACACTGGAGGAGCAACTGGTATTCAGCGATGCGATTATCCTGAACAAGACCGATCTGGTCGATACCTCGACACTGGCGATGGTGACTGCGGAGGTACACCAGCTCCGTCCACTCGCCCCCTGCTTTCAGACCACCCACGGAACGATCGGGCCCGACATGCTCTCCATCTGGGAAACGGAGGTCGCATGGGATCACATACGTTCGATCGATACGACCGCCTACAAGGGGTGGGGCGTCTACGGACGACCGGAGACCGTGGTGTTCTTCATCGAAGGGGATGCGGATCGGGCGATGCTGGAGGCTTTGCTTGCCGAGACCTCTGTGCACATGTTGCGTATGAAAGGTTTCCTTCCGAGCGGCAACGGGAAGGCTTGGAAGGTCGATGCGGTGGGTCCGTACGTCCAGCTGGGTGAGTGCGGTATGCCTGGTGGTATCGAAGGTGGGGTGGTGGGCATCCATGCGGCATCGGTCGATGCCAAGACGCTGCTGCTGGATACTTGGAGCAGGATAGACACACATGGGGCCCGCCTTGTCGTATCTTGACGACGCGCCGGTGAAGGAGCGAAACGGAATGGTTGTCCACATGACACAGGAGCCTATGACCATACAGGTGCCATTCTCGCCTTCGCTGTCCCAGTATCAGCACAGCATCCGCTTCGATGCGCTTGACGATGCGCAAGGGGAGGCCATGCGGCTGTTCGACGATGCGGCCAGGTTGTTGCAACCGAAGGTGCTGCTGCGCCAGCTGTTCATCGAGACGCACGAGGTGGTCGCAGGGGTGCCGGCGGTAACCATCGGCTCCGAACGCTTTGTCGGTGCGGCCATGGCGGCCTTGGATGGAGTTCATCGGGTGTTTGCGTATGTCGCCACCTGTGGGGATGGCATGGAATCGTATGGCCTTCAGCGGTTGGATATGCTTGCGCCATATTGGCTCGATGCGATCAAGAACCAGGCCCTGGGTGCGGCCCGGCGTGGGCTTCTGGCACATTGCAGGACACACTTCGGCATCTCCAAGCCGTTGAGCGTGAACCCCGGATCGGGAAATATCGACCTGTGGCCGATCGAGCAGATGCACGGGCTGTTCCGCTTGCTCGGGGACCGGGGTGCCGAACCGATCGGGGTGCGCTTGACCGAAAGCTCGCTCATGGTCCCCAACAAGTCGATAGCGGGCATGCTCTTCGCTTCGGAGAAATCCGACTACGAGAGCTGTGCGTACTGTGACCGGGAGCCGTGTCCCCAGCGGCGGGTACCACGGGGCGGGGGAACTGTATAACTACTACTATAACAACTAGTTGAAAGAATTTTATCCGACGAAAAACTTGGGTAAGAATGCCCTTGACTTTGAGAATTCCTGTGATAGTATAATTTATACGGCCATTGGAGAAATTAATAGGATCTACGGGAAGCGGCTGTTTTCAAGGTGTGTTTGGGGGGAGAAGGTTTTGACTACCACAGGGTTTATCCGACGCAAGAATACCGATGTCCAAAGCCAGATTATTATCAAGGAACGCAATCTTCGACGATTGTTCGACCTGATCTATTCCCATGGTGAAATTTCCCGGGCAGCTCTTGCCACAAAGACTAAACTTAGTCCTACAACAGTATCCACATTGGTTGATGAAATGATAGAAAGCGGCCTATTGGAGAGTTGCGGGGTAGAGAATTCAAACCGGATTGGACGGAAAGCTATCTTGTTGCGGGTCAATCCGAGCCGTCTTCAGATTCCCACAATCGCCTGGGAACGGGATGGATTCCGCTACTCTTTGTACGATTTGGCATGCAATGAATTGGAGAGTTACTTTTTCCCCTTTGGTTCCAATGTCAATTATGCGGAGCAGCTGCATGATTTGATACTCCGGAAATCAAAAGGAATCGACCAAAGCAGATTGGGTGCGTTGTGTATTTCCATTCCAGCTGTTGTCGATGCCCATACCCATAAGATTATATCCACTGTATTGGACGTTCGGGGCCAAGAGGACTTTCTTGTCGATATACGGAAGCACTTTTTGGCCCGACCGGTGGTGATCGGCAACGAATCCGCATTCTATGCATACGCAGAAAAGGAGTTCTCCCTTTCGGTACGGACCGAGAACGTTATCTATATCAATGTGAATGTCGGTGTGGGCGCGGGAATCATCTATCGTGGAAAGATTTATCGCGGATCGTTTGGTATGGCAGGTGAATTCGGACATACTTCGGTGGATATGAACGGACCGCTCTGTTCCTGTGGGAACAGGGGTTGTCTGGAACGCCTGATCAGTTTGCCTAGGATAATCGAGCGGGTCGTGAAAGCGGTCGAGGCAGACGGTGATTCACTCCTCCACGGTATTTGCCGAGGAAATTTGACATCCGTAACACTTGAACAGATTGCGCAAGCCTTCAAACATTCCGATCCGACGGTCATGGCGGAAATGGACCGGGTTGCCCTCATTCTTTCGGTCGGTATAAACAATGTCATCCGGATATTCGACCCGGAGATCGTGGTGGTCGGCGGAGGAGTGGAAGTGTTCGGGCCGGTATTCCTTGAAATGGTGAAACGTTACATAACGCAAAATGGCTCGAGCGTGCTGACCAGTGGTGTGGAGATCATCTATACACAGCTTCCACCGACATGCAAAAGCAGGGGTGCGGCGAAATATTACATCGACAATATCATGAGGATAACCGAACGAAAGGAAGAGGATGTGATCGTGTGCTGAGATGAATCGGTGCGACCACAGAACAAGAAAAGGAGGATTGTCAAATGGATCATGTCGTGAGTGTGAGTACGAATACGTATCATGGGTTTACCCTGGAAGAAGCCTTGCGAGGAATTTCGGCAGCAGGATATACCCATGTGGAGTTGACTGGAGTCGCCGGGTGGACCGAGCATGTGCATGCGAAGATGTCCGATGCCGAATTGGAGGATGTGAAGGCCCTTATGGATTCCTACGGCTTGAAGCCAATCGGATTGAGTGGTCATTGCAATCTTATGGACCCCGATCGCCTTGCCGATTTTATGGCTAATATCGAGTTGGCAGGCAAATTGGGATGCAAATACATCGTTTCCTCAACAGGGGAAGCCCATAACTCCAAGAACGAGAACACCAAAGATGAATTGCTGGTGGCAAACCTCAGGAAAGTCCTTCCGCTTTGTGAGGAATCCGGTGTCATGCTGGTACTGGAAATCCATGGGGAACATGCTACCGGTGCCCAATTGCGAAAGATTGTCGACATGGTAGGTTCGCCGCATCTCGGTATCAACTACGATACGGCAAACGTTGTGTTCTATGGGAAGAAGATGCCTGATGAAGATGTGAAGGATTGTGCGAAGCAAGTCGCGTATGTCCACCTCAAGGACAAAGGCGGCGAACCTGACGCATGGGATTTCCCGGCTCCTGGAAACGGATGGTTGAAACTGGAGGATACACTGAAATACCTCGATTCCCAAGGTTTCGATGGACCGATAAGCGTGGAAATCGAATTCACGCAGGAATTCACCATGCGGAAGAAAAATCCCGAAGACCTTCCTGTCGTGGATGCCGCAGTCGCCGATGCCTACAAATACCTGTCTTCGATTGGGTATGTATGAGGAAGTGCCATATCTCCCGTTGTTCGGGACGGGAACGTAAGAGTAGTGAGACGAGTATGGGATCGGTTCGTTGGACCACACCATACAGTTAATAAGGAGGAGTTTGTATGAAGAAATTCACATGGGTCGTAGGAGTAATCCTCATTGTCCTGATCGCATCTCCGTTGTTTGCCGCTGGAACGAAAGAGCAAGCGAAGGACGGGTATACCTTCGGGTACATAGCGTATGACATGCAGGACATATGGAACATGTATGGTGCCCAGGCATTCGAGTATGCTGCTGACCAGGTTGGAGTCAAGACCATTGTACTTGATTCGGGCAATAGTCTCGAACGTTCGGTGGCCGCGATGGAAGACCTGATCCAAAAGCAGGTGGATGGTATTTCGGTATTTCCGATCTCTCCAGACCAAGTGGCCACGCTGATCAAGATGGCGAATGATGCGGGTATCCCGATAACAGTCGAGAATCTGCCTCCACCGGAAAATGCCGGCGACTATATCTCTACAGTTGCTTGTCTATATGGAGATATCGGGTATGCAGCCATCAAATTCATTTCGGAAACCATGCCAGGAGCCCGGATTTTCTATGCGGCGGGCGCGAAAGGCGGCGGTGTCTACGAACAGTATCAGGAAGGTGTGGACAAGGCGTTGAAGGAATTCACCAATGTGAAGATAGTTGGACTTGAACATGGCGACTGGCAGACGGAAATGGCAATGAACGTTACACAGAACTTCATCCAGACAGGAACCAAGTTCGATGTCATCTTTGCCAACAACGACCTCATGGCGAAAGGTTGCTACAATGCGTTGGTGGAAGCTGGTCTGAAACACATCCCCATCATCAGTACCGGAGGATCCCCCGATGGTATCCAGATGATGAAAGACGGTATCGAAGCTGCCAACATGACAGCTCCCGTATCGATCCAGGGTGTCCAGACATTCAAGAACTTGTACCAGTATGTGGTGCAGGGCAAGCGTGACCTGCCCAAGTTCACCCCGTTGCCGATTGTTCCTGCCACAGCAGCGGAAATCGACAAGGTCATCACATGGGAAGATCCCCAGAAGGCTCTCGATTATATCGGCGGCCTCTAGGATCGGCATAAGACGAATATTCGTCCCGGGGATTCCCGGGACGAATCCTATCCGAGCCACACATGGTTGTGGACAAGGTGCAGTGGTATGAGTTTTTCGTATGAAGGAATTTCCCCGCTCGTCAGAATGGTGAATATCTCCAAGTCCTTTCCTGGAGTCCAGGCATTGTCGGACATTACCTTCGACCTTTTTCCTGGAGAAATCCACTGCCTTGTCGGAGAAAACGGGGCAGGCAAATCGACTTTGATGAAAGTGCTCAGCGGAGCCCACAGCCCTGACGGTGGACAGATCATTGTCGATCAGAAGGTCCACAATGCATTGACTCCAAAACTTTCGCAAGAGCTGGGTATCAGCATCATCTATCAGGAAAACCACCTGATTCCTACCATGAGCGTGGCGGAGAACATGTTCGTGGGAGTAGAAAAGACAAGATCGTTAGGGCTTGTCGACAAGGTCAAAACCAAGCAGGCCGCGGCAGAAGAGGTTGCAAACCTCGGCATCGATCTCGATGTATCCCGTAAAGTCGAGGATCTATCGGTCGCAGAGCAACAGTTTGTCAAGATTCTCAAGGCATTGGTCCATAAGCCGCGTATCCTGCTCATGGACGAACCGACATCCATGTTCAATGTCAAGGATGTGGGCACAGTGCTTGCCTTGACCCGAAAGATTGCCAGCAAGGGAATCAGCATCATCTATATTTCCCACTTTCTCAAGGAAATCGTGCAGATTGCGGACCGGATTACCGTGATACGGGACGGGAGTGTGGTCAACACCTACCTGAATGCGGAAAAGGATATCGATCTCGATATCGTGACCATGGATATGGTGGGACGTCCGGTGAACATGTTCTATCAAAAGGAACAGCACGATATCGGCGAGGTTGTGTTGAAAGTCACCGACCTGCAGCTCTCGAAGAATTCGCCGAAGGTTTCGTTCGAAGTCCGCAAAGGTGAGATTTTGGGATTTGCAGGCATGGTCGGTTCGGGAAGAACCGAGATAGTGCGCGCACTTACTGGTGCGGACAAGTTCTTCGCCGGCACGATCGAATACCATGGGAACAAACTCGATTTGCATAGCCCTGCCGACAGCATACGACAGGGGTTCGCCCATATCACCGAAGACCGTCAGCAGTTGGGATTGATGTTGGGGAAAAGTATCTTGGAGAATATGACCATTGTAGGGATGGGGGCAAAAATTCGGGGGTTTTTCCTGAATATCAAGAAGCACCCGCCGTTCATTATGCCGTTGGTCGATTCCTTGGATATCAAGACCCCCTCGGTGTTCCAGGAAGTCCAGAATCTGAGCGGGGGAAACCAACAGAAGGTGGTGCTTGGCAAATGGCTTTTCGCCGATTCCGACTTCTACGTGTTCGATGAGCCGACACGGGGTATAGATGTAAATGCGAAAGCTGAATTCTATCGGTTGATGTCGATGCTCACCAAAGAGGGCAAATCTATCATTATGGTCTCCTCCGACATGCCTGAACTCATATCGATGAGTGACCGTGTGCTGGTGGTGCGGAAGGGTGCGGTAACAGGTGAGATTCCCAAAGGGGAAATCACGGAAGAGCGGATAATCAAAAGCGCATTGGGGATGTAGACACATGGAAAATCAAGAAAGGAACAATTTGTTGAATCGGATTCAATTCAAAGACCAACGGGTACTCATGATGATTGTCATTCTTCTCATCACAGTGGTGGTGACAATCATCAGCCCAAAATTCGTCGATATAAGGAATATTGTTGCGATTTTCCAGCAAGTCTCGGTTCTCGGTATCCTGACGATGGCGATGGCAATGCTGCTTATCAGTGGTGGGATCGACTTGTCTATCGGAAATATCATGGTGCTCTCAGGCGTGGTGATCTCCAAGATTATCATGGGGGGAGGCAGTGTTCCTGTGGCGGTCCTGTTGGGACTGCTCACCGGGTTGGTCTGCGGGTTTCTCAATGGGTTGATCATAGCAAAAAGCAAATGTCTCCCGTTGATCATCACCTTGGGTACCAGCCAGATATTTTTCGGTGCCTCGTTGATGATTACCGGCGGTCGCTTTATGAACTTCAGTGGGAAATTCGACTTCATCGGACGTACCCGGATACTGGATGTGTTTCCCGTCATGCTGATTTTCCTCATCGTAATGGTTCTGTTCGCCTTTGGCTTGCTCAACTATACCCGTTTCGGCAGACGAATCGTGGCTATCGGTGGCAATGAACGAAATGCGTATCTTTCGGGAATAAATATCGACCGGTACAAGGTGGCGATCTATTCGATCGGTGGCCTGATCAGTGCGATAGCTTCCATTGTCTTCGTATCACGGCTCGATTCAATTACGGCGACCGCGGGGAGCGGATATGAATTGCGGGCACTTACGGCAGCGATCATCGGTGGTGTCACATTCGATGGAGGAAAAGGAACCATCGGTGGAGCCTTTATCGGTGTCCTGCTATTGGGAATTATCAACAATGCCATGAACATCCTGTCGATCTGGCCCTATGCGCAGACTGCAATATCCGGTGCGATCATTGTGGTGGCAGTAATATTGAGCAATTTGGACACTATCCGCAAAGCAAGCAGGTAATTTTGATAATCATGTCAGGAGGAGTCGAATGAATGTTCTCGCGATCGGTTGTCATCCCGATGACCTTGAAATCAGTTGTTTTGGAACTTTGGCCCGGTATGTCCGGGAAGGGCATCAGGTAACAGCCTGTCACATCACCAATGGAGATTTGGGGCATGTAGAGATACTTCCCGACAAGTTGCGGGATATCCGCAATCGGGAAGCCGAATTGGCTGGTGAGGTTATAGGCGCCAAGGTGGTGACGTTGGATATCTCGGATTTGTCGGTTGATTCGATGCAGGATTCCCTCAACAAGGAAATGGTGCGGATCATGCGGGAGGCAAAACCAGACCTGATAATCAGCCACGCTCCGCAAGATTACATGCGTGACCATATCGAAGCAGGCGCCATGGCCTTCAAGGCGAGTTTCCATGCCTCTGTCAAACACAAATACCCCGAATACAATGCGACAGGCCAGGTGGTACCCATCTACTACATGGATACATTGGCTGGAGTGGATTTCCTGCCAACCGAGTATGTCGATATCAGTGAAGTGATCGAGTTGAAACTTGAAGCCTTGGCTTGTCATGAAAGTCAGATAGTGTGGATGCGGGACCATGATGGCATCGATTTTTTGGATTTCGTACGAACCTGCTCCAAATTCAGGGGATTGCAATGTGGAGTCCAATATGCGGAAGGGTTCACCCAAAGCAGGGTATGGCCTCGTCTGACAACAAGACGCTTGTTGCCATGAACGGAAAAAGGAGAGGACTGGTATGAATTTGTTGAGTACTTTATCGGGATCAAATATGGAAGGGTTCTATCCGGAAGGTTGGGATCTGGCCCGAATCGATGCATGTGCGGATCAGAATCCCGAATCGATACTTGAACGGCAATCATTTTGGCATAGGGACTTTCAACCGATCTCCTGTGACTCGATAGATGATTTCAATATGCTTATGGGGCATGAGATAGCTCAGACCATCCGTGATGCACGCGATGCGGGAAAAACCCTAGTATTGATTCTGCCGGTAGGGCCGATGGGTATGTACCGATGGGTTGTATACTTCTTGCAAGCATGGAAGGTGAGCTGCTCACATGTCCATGGATTCAATATGGACGAATGGAGTGACGGCGAGGGCAATACGCTCGCTCCAGATGATCCCGGTTCATTCCAACGGGCAATGGAGGAAGCTTTCTATGGCCCGCTGGGTAACCTTACCGTTCCTCCCTCCCAACGCAATTTCGCAACCAAGAGCCAACTGCCGGCATATGCGGAGAACATAGCTTCCTTGAAGGCGAAGGGAGCATTGCTTACCACCGTATTTGGGATTGGACGTGTATTCCACATTGCATTCTGGGAACCCCATTTTGCACGTGAGTTTGCTTCCGTGGATGCGTGGAAAGCACAAACACATCGGCTTGGCGCCAAACTGCATCCATTGACGATCGAGCAGAACGCAATCACCAGTTTCAAGAGTCGGTTCACATTGACGCCGGCACGCGCCAATACCATCGGCCCAGGACTCTTCCTCCAATCGGACTCGATTATCGGTGGCTGCGATGGCGTGTTGGGTCGAGGCATGCAATGGCAAGGGGTTTCCCTGTGGACCACGTTGCGTTATGGACCTGACATGTGGGTTCCCTCCTCCTTCATGCCGACATTGCCAGGAAAGTTGTTCTTCATGAAAGAACTCGCAGGTCCGTTATCGGCTGAGTGCAACTGACAATTTGCACGAATAGGGGGACGAGATATGAAAAAGGGTATCAACTACTGGTCGTTCGCAGATGGAACACCATTGCGGAAGGCGGCTGAATTGGCCAAGGATGCTGGATTCCAAGGTATTGAATATTGCATGGCGGAGACAGGCGAACTGGGGCTCGATGCCACCGAATCGGATATCCGGTCGGTGAAGACCATGACCGAATCTGTGGGATTGGAAATCGCGAGTCTGGCCTCATGGGTGCCTTGGGAACATTCTTTGACCAGCGATGATCCAAAACACCGCCAGATTGCCCGGGATGTGGTCAAACGGCTCATCGAAGCCGGAGCAATTCTCGGTGTCGATACTGTGCTGGTTGTTCCCGGTTATGTCGGTGTGGATTTTGTTGCCGGAAGTGAAATTTGCAGGTATGACGAGGTCTATGACCGGGCATTGGAGGCAATCGGATATTTGGAGCCGTTTGCCCGGTCCCATGGAGTTGCCATGGGAATCGAGAATGTTTGGAACAAATTCCTTCTTTCTCCGCTCGAGTTCCGCAGTTTCATCGATTCCTTCGCTTCGCCATATGTTGGGGCCTACTTCGATGTGGGCAATGTGGTGCTCACCGGATATCCGGAGCATTGGATACACATTTTGGGCAAACGTATCAAGAAGGTGCATTTCAAGGACTATCGTCGCAACCCAGGTGGGTTTGGGGCTTTTGTGGATCTACTTGCTGGAGATGTCGATTACCCGGCAGTCATGGCTGCATTCCGGGAAGTCGGATACGACGGGTATTGCAATGCGGAGATGATGCCTCCCTACAAGCATTTCTCCGAGCAAATCATCTACAATACGTCGGCTACGATGTCTACAATCTTTGGTTCCATTGGAAAGGAGGAGTAAGCCATGTTGAGAATAGGTATTATGGGAACTGGTTTCATTGGCTCAGCACACGCCGAGGCATACAAGCAGATCAACGGTGTGAAACTGGTTGCTGTTGCCGACCTGAACGAGCAGGCGGGTAAAAAGTTGGCTCAAGCGCAGGATTGCGCATACTATGCCAATGCTGAAAGAATGCTGGAAGTAGAGAATCTTGATATCGTCGATGTATGCCTACCGACGTTCCTGCATGAGAGGTATGTGCTTATGGCGATAGCGAAGGGCGCCCATGTCTTGTGTGAGAAGCCCTTTGCCTTGGAACTTGACGAAGCAGAGCACATGGTGGTCGCTGCCGAGAAGGCCGGAGTGACTTTCATGATCGCCCAAGTCATCAGGTTCTGGCCCGAGTATGTCCGGGCAAAGGAATTGGTTGATGCCGGCGAGTTTGGTCACATGAAAATGGTCTATGCCAATCGACTTGCCCAACATCCCAACTGGACAACGTGGCACAGGGATGTCAAGAAGTCGGGAGGCGGACTGTTCGATCTCCACATCCACGATATCGACTATATGTGCCATCTGTTCGGGGATGTCGAACAAGTATATGCGATCGGGGATAAGGACAAGAACAATTGTTGGAATCATGTCCTTTCTACCCTTGTTTTCAAGAACGGTCAAAAGGCTGCAATCGAGGGTGCATTCGAAATGACGGAAAACTATCCGTTCACGATGAGTATGAGGCTTGTCGGTCAAAAGGCAACCTATGAATACAACTTCGTGGCGGGTTTCAACTTGGAGAATGTTGGAGGGGCAAAGCGATCTGCGGTGTTGTTCCGCGATGGTTCGGAACCTGAGGTCCAAACGATCGACGAGACCGATGCCTACCTGGTCGAATTGCGGTATTTCGTGGATTGTATCCAGAACAAGCGTCCGGTGGCACGTGCGTTGCCGCGCCATTCGCTCTATGTCCTCCGGGTGATCCATGCGATCCAAACATCGCTTGAGACTGGACAAGTCGTCACACTTTCGTAAAGGAGCAATTGCATGCACCAGATGAATGGCTACGAGCGGACTGTTGCCTTTATTCGAGATGAAGCGGTGGATCGTCCACCGCTCCACCCGATTATCATGCGGTTTGCCGCACAATATGCAAAAGTTCCGTACCGTGAATTTTGTCTGGACCATACGGCCAAATGTCATGCGATGGTCAAGTGTGCCGACGATTTCGGTCTCGATTGGGTCACCGTCATGTCCGATCCAAATGCTGAGGCCGAAGCCTTTGGTATGGAGATCGAGTATCCGCACAATGCTTTGCCGCACCCTAAACACGGCCCGCTCCTGCAAAGTTTCGATGGAGCGGCCGATTTGCGTCTACCCGAGATGGATAGATGCCACCGGATGATGGAAAGGGTTCGGGAAATCGAGCTTTTTCGCCGTACGGTCGGTGGGAATTATTTCATCACCGGCTGGGTCGAAGGACCAATGGCTGTCTATACCATGCTCCGAGGGTTGACCGATGCTTGTTTCGACTTGTATGACCATGAAGAAGAATTGGTTCCCTTGTTCGATCTGTTTGTGCAGAATGCCAAGCAATTCATTACACGACAAGTTGAGGCGGGTGCAGACTGTATCGGTGTGGGAGACGCGGCAGCAAGCCAGATTGGTCCAGACTTTTACCGTCGTTTGATTCTTCCTGGTGAGATCGAGATTGCGGACCATATCCATGATCTCGGATGTTTGGCAAAGTTGCACATTTGTGGAAACACAGCAGCGATCCAACCCGATATGATCGGCTCCGGGTACGATATCGTCGATGTGGACCACTTGGTTGGGTCCATGGCTCCATTCGCACCATTGTTGAAGCCCCACCAAGTGTTCAGCGGATCCTGCGACCCTGTCAACGTCGTGATGCGAGGCAGTAGGGAAGAGATTCAAGCCGCAATAAAGACCTGTTACGAAGAAGCGAATGGACGAGTGATTACTTCCGCCGGGTGCGAGATTCCAGGAGAAACTTCACTTGAGAACTTTTCTTGGTTCTGCGAAAGTACCAGGTAATGATTTCGGGTCATCCGCATTTTGCGTGGTCAAGGGGGCGGAGGAGAGCTTCGGAGGAATTGGTCCAGAGCGATTGTTTGGCCAGCCGCTTGATGTGGTCCGGGAGGAAAGTGTAGCGGATACGCCTGAAGAAGTGGCCGAAGTTCCTGAAGCCGAAGGCGGCGCGCTTGATGACCTTGATCTTGTTCATCATGCCCTCGATTACGGCGCTGGTGACCTGGTGCGAGGCGTGAGCGACGATCTGGTCGGTGAAGTTGTGCTTCCTGATGGCGAAATCGACGAGTTCGGGGATGCCGGAGCGCTCGGCCATGCTGAGCCACTCGAGCCATTGCCAGCGCATGCGCGCCTCGTCGGCGAGCAGGTACAGGGCCCGCAG